>Ga0209487_1004640_pt1 | contig 10477 bp, 9 predicted proteins | sample Poulit2012_FD_187524 | JGI IMG/M metagenome (GOLD analysis project Ga0209487, IMG submission 187524) | Agricultural soil microbial communities from Georgia to study Nitrogen management - Poultry litter 2012 (SPAdes) (version 2) | ecosystem: Environmental > Terrestrial > Soil > Agricultural land... | reverse complement strand
GGTCCTCGGCGAGGCGATGTCGACGCCGAGGTGGATCGGCTTCTTCGTCATCTGGATCGCTGTGACGCTGCTGTGCACCGATATGCTCCGCCACAGTCGTCGACGCTGACCGGCCGACCGGCACTTCCCGACCGCTGCCTGCCCGAGAACCGGCCGACCGGCACTTCTCGTCCGACGCATCCCCGAGCACGGCCGACCGGCACTTTCCCGTGCGAGAGCTGAGGAAGAACAGTCCCGCGAACCCTTGACACCGCGACCAGCACCATGGTTCATTAGTTAAGTAACTAACCGATGCACATGGAGCCGAATATGATCGACGATGCCAAACCCCTGTTCACCCAGATAGCCGAGAAGATCGAGGACTCGATCCTCAACGGGACACTTCCCGAGCTCTCCAAGGCCCCGTCGACGAACGAACTCGCCGGCTTCTACTCCATAAATCCGGCCACGGCCGCCAAGGGGATCAACGAGCTCGTGTCCAAAGGCGTTCTGGAGAAGCGACGCGGCGTCGGCATGTTCGTCACCGAAGGTGCCCGCGCGCTGCTCATCACCGAACACCGCACCGCGTTCTCCGAGAACTTCGTCACTCCCCTGCTGAGCGAGGCCAAACGACTGGGACTCGGCGCGAAGGACGTGATCGCGCTCATCGAAGAGCGCTCCCGAGAACTCCCCCTGACCACCGCACTCGATCCGACCGCCGCGAAGGGATGACCCATGAACTCAGTCGTCGAGCTCCGCCACCTGACCAAGACATACAAGACGACCACCGCCCTCAACGATGTCAGCCTCAGCATCGAACAGGACTCGATCTACGGCCTGCTCGGACGCAACGGCGCCGGCAAGACGACGCTGATGTCGATACTGACCGCCCAGAACTTCGCCACCAGCGGTGAAGTCGAGGTATTCGGGGAGAACCCCTACGAGAACGCCCGCGTACTCAGCCGCATGTGCTTCGTACGCGAGAGTCAGAAGTATCCTGAGGATTCCAATGCCAAACATGCGCTGGCCAATGCACGGCTGTTCTTCCCGCATTGGGACCAGGCTCTCGCCGAAGAGCTCATCGACGAGTTCCGCCTGCCGCTGAAGACGACGATCAAGAAGCTCTCCCGCGGTCAGCAGTCGGCCGTCGGCGTCATCATCGGCCTGGCCTCGCGGGCCGAGATCACGTTCTTCGACGAACCCTACCTCGGCTTCGACGCGGTGGCCCGGCAGACCTTCTACGACCGTCTCATCGCCGACTACGCGGACCATCCCCGCACGGTCGTGCTCTCGAGCCACCTCATCGATGAGGTCGCCGATCTCATCGAGAACGTCATCGTCATCGATCGCGGAAAGATCATCATCGACGAATCCGCCGAGGAGGTCCGGAATCGCGCCGTCAACATCGTCGGTGACGCCGATGCGATCGCCCGCCTCGTCGCCGGCCGCGAAGTCATCCATCGGCAGTCACTGGGCAGGGTAGCCTCGGTGACCGTGCTCGGTCGGCTCAGCGCAGTCGATTACGAACTCATCGCCGAAGCCGATCTCGACCTCACCCCCGTGTCCCTGCAGCAGCTCATCGTCCGCAGCACCCAGGAGGGCCTCAACGATCGGTCCGCAGCCGACACCGAAAGCAGGAGCGTGCAGTCATGACCGCCACAGTCGACCACCCCACCCGGGACACGATCTCTCGCCCGAAGAGCCGCACCTGGGGAGTCGTCCGCCTCCAGTTCACGAACACCCAGACCTTCGTCTGGGTCCCCGTCCTCGTCCTCGGCGGGGTGTGGCTGATCACCCTCGTCATCTACTGGATCATCTCCTCCTCAGGTTCGGACGGCCCCATGTACAGCGGCGGATCGCAGGCACCACTGTGGTACTTCGCCGTCGTCGGCGCCCAAGCGATGAACCACACTTTCTACTTCTCGCAGGCGATGAGCCTCACACGCCGGGAGTTCTACCTCGGCTCCCTGCTCGCCGCGGGCATCAGCGCCGTCGGCATCTCATTCGTCTTCGTCGCCCTCGGTCTCATCGAACAGGCCACCGACGGCTATGGCATGGACGGCTATTTCGCCTATCTGCCCTGGATCTGGGAAGGGGGCCCGCTGGCGGCCGGAACGATCTACTTCACGCTCACGCTGCTGGGCTTCGTCCTCGGCTTCTGGTTCGCCATCGTCAAGAACCGCTTCGGCTCGGTCATCGTGACGGTTTCGCTCATCGGCCTCGCCCTGGTGCTGCTGGCCGGTGCTGCGTGGCTCAGCTTCAATCGCGCCTGGCCCCAGCTGTGGATGTGGCTGGCCGACGCGCAGGCGATCGGACTGGCGTTCTGGGCGCTGGGACTGTCAGTGGTCTGCGCAGCCGGGTCGTACCTGACCCTGCGCCATCTGACCTCCTAGCTCAGCCCAGCAGCGTCAGCGCTGCCCCGGCGAGTACGGCGGCCACCGCCACCGCAGCGCCCATGGCCGCGGTCGTCCGCCATCCCATGTCCCTGCCGACCATGACCATCGAAGGGATGCTCAGCGCTGGCAGAGCCACGAGGAGGGCACCGGTGACTCCGGCGCCGACGCCCAACGGCAGCAGGGTGAGGATGATCGGAATCTCACCGCCGGTGGGGATCACCAGGAGCGTGCCCACGATCGCCACGACGAGGACCGCTGCGACTCCCAGCTGCGCCTCGAGCCCGTAGACTCCCGTCAGCCACGGGCTGAGGAATCCGATCACGAGGACGAGCAGGAAGTGCTCCGGCACGAGGATGAGCGTGAATCTCGACAGGGACCGCACATAGCGGACAGGCAGGTGGGACAGCCTCGCCGGCTCAGCACGCGGGGCGGGCACCCGATCGGCTCGTCCCGGCACCCACCGTCCGATGAGGGCACTGGCTCCCACGGCGATGAGCACTGCGAAGACGATGCGCACCGCGACGTAGTGCCAGGGCAGGACGAGAGCGAGGAAGATGAGGACCGCCGGGTTGAGCAGAGGGTTGCCGACCCAATAGGCCAGGGCCGCCGATCGGCGGACGCCCGAGGAGCGCAGGCCGGTGGCCACCGGCGCCGCGCAGCAGGTGCACATCATCGACGGCATCGACAGGGCGGCGCCGACCAGGGACTGTCCGGTGTGGCTGCTGCGGTTGAGCACGCGCAGCAGCCAGTCCCTGGGCACCAGGGCATCGATGGCCGCCGCGACGATCAGAGCCACGAGCAGGGCCTTCCACACCGCAGTGAAGTACACGAGTGTGAAGTCCCAGGCCCCGGCCAGGGACACGGCGTCGCCGGCGGCGTCGAACAGCGGCCCGCCGTCCCAGATCGAGGTCCGGCTCAGCGTCCAGGCCCTGTCCCAGTACGGCAGCCATTTCGACCAGCTCAGCCCCACCACCAACAGCAGGACGAGGACGGCCACACCGGCCCAGTCGACGGCTCCGAACCGGCGCGGCACCGGGTTCGGGGCCCGTGAGGTGGTCACGAGCTGCGGGCGACGACCGAATCGGCGAAGGCGAACAGGGCGTCCTTGACGCGACCGGCCGGCACCGGTTCCAGAGCGGCCTTCGCGTCTTCGGCCCAGCGCAGAGCCTCGGCGCGTGCCCGCTCGGTCACGGGGTGGGCGGCCAGTGCGGCACGGGCGGCCTCCAGCGCCTCATCGGAGGTCAGGTCCGCGTCGAGGAGTCGGACCACCTCGGCGGCGGCTTCGTCACCATCGCCGGCGGCGGCCCGCACATAGAGCACGGGCAGGGTCGGGACGCGTTCGCGCAGGTCCGTGCCCGGTGTCTTGCCCGATTCCGAGGAGGTGGTCGTGAGGTCGATGATGTCGTCGGCGAGTTGGAAGGCCACGCCGACGCGTTCACCGAAGACGCGGGCAGGTTCTGCCAGAGCCGGATCGGCGCCCGAGAACATGATTCCGAACCGCGCCGAGGTGGCGATGAGCGATCCTGTCTTGTCCGCGAGCACCTGGAGGTAGTGGTCGATCGCATCGGCGTCCTCGGGCGGGCCGGCGAATTCGTTGAGCTGCCCGAGGACGAGGCGCTCGAAGGTCTCGGCCTGGATCCGCACGGCTTCGGGACCGAGCTTCGCAGTCACTCCGGAGGCCTTGGAGAAGAGCAGATCACCGGTGAGGATGGCTACCGAATTGCCCCACACCTCATGCGCGGCCGGTGCCCCGCGACGCACGGGAGCGTCGTCCATGACGTCGTCGTGGTACAGCGATGCCAGGTGGATGAGTTCGACGGCCACGGCCGCGTCGATGATGTCGTCCTGCTCGGCCTCACCGAGGCGAGCGGTCAGCAGCACGAGGTTCGGACGGGCACGTTTGCCACCGGCGGCCAGCAGATGCTTCGAGGTCGTGTCCGGCAGTTTGCGGGTCTGCTCGGTCACCTCGTAGAGCCTGGCCTCGACGGCCTCCAACTGAGTCGAGATCTCCGCCGCGAGTTGGGCGTCGGCACCGGTGAAGGTGGCCGGAGAGGCTAAGTGGCTCATGTCCTCGTCATTCGTCGTAGTCGGTGTCTGTCCTCGCCCGAGCGCTCAGACATTGCTGGTGTCCGGGGCGATTCGGGTCAGGGCGGAGATCACCCTGTCGATGAGATCGGCCTCGGAGACCTTCGGTTCGCGGTAGAGGTTCGCCAACAATTTGACGACGAACTCCATCACAACGTCAACACCCATACCGTACTTGATTCCGAACTGCATGAGCGCAGGGTGGCCGATGATCGAGGCGAAAACCCGACCCAGGGTGAAATAGCCGCCGAGCGAGTCCCCGAGCAGGGCCGGGTACTCCTGCAGCCGGCGGCGCATCACCGCCTGCGGATAGCGGGAGTAGGTGGAGATCACCTCGGCGGCCAACCGAGCGGATTCGAGCGCATAGTCGATGCCCTCCCCGTTGAACGGGTTGACCATTCCGCCGGAGTCGCCGATGAGCAGCAGCCCGCGGTGGAAGTGCGGGGTGCGGTTGAACGCCATGGGCAGGGCGGCGGACTTGATCGGGCCCAGCGAGGTGGTCTCATCGAGGCCCCATTCGTGGCCCATATCCGCGATCCACTGGCCCATGACCGAGCGCAGGTCGACGGATCTGAACTGCGGGGAGGAGTCCAGCAGGCCGGCACCGATGTTGACCGTGCCGTCGCCGAGGGGGAAGATCCACCCGTAGCCGGGCAGGACCTCCGACTGCCCGTCCGCGTTCGTCGAGCGCATCTCGAGCCAGGATTCGATGTAGTCGTCGGCGTGCCTCGGCGAGGTGTGGTAGGCGCGGGCGGCGATGCCCATGGGCCGGTCGTCGCGCTTCTCCAGCCCCATGGCCACGGCCATCCGGGATGAGACCCCGTCGGCGGCGATGACGATAGGAGCACGGAAATGGGCCTCGGGTCCGACCCGTCGGCCGCGGTGATCGGTCCCGGCCGCATGGACTCCCCGGATCCAACCGTCCTCGCCGATGTCCGGCGACATCGCTTTGACCTGTTCGAACAGTCTCGCCCCGGACCGCTGCGCATGTCGGGCGAAGGCCTCGTCCATGCCCAGGCGCGGGCGTGTGAGCCCGTAGTTCGGGGTGCCGTCGATATCGGGCCAGTCGAGTTCGAGGCGGTGGCCCCCGCCGATCAGCCGCAGCCCCCGATTCGGGTGCCAGCCGTCGGAGGCCGGCAGGTCCATGCCGAGGAACCCGGCCTCCTTGACCGCCCGCGGAGTCAGAGCGTCGCCGCAGATCTTGTCACGCGGGAAACCGGACTTCTCGAGGATGATGACTTCGTGTCCGGCCTGAGCGAGGTAGGCGCCGATGGCCGATCCCGCCGGTCCGGCTCCGACGATGACGACCTCGGCGTCGAACTGATTCACCGTTGCGCTCACGGCTCGTCGGACTCCGTGTCCCGAGTCTGAGCACCGGGCCCGGCCTCGGTCCCGACGGGTTTGAGGGCGTGGTGGACGGCGACGATGCCTCCGGTGAGGTTGCGGTACTTCACCTGGTCGAACCCGGCGCCGAGGATCTGGTGGGCGAAGGCCTCCTGGTTCGGCCAGGCGCGGATCGACTCGGCCAGGTACACATAGGCCTCGGGGTTCGAGGACACCGCGCGGGCCACGGCCGGCAGCGCCCGCATCAGGTACTCCTTGTACACGAGGCTGAAGGCCTCACACGTCGGGGTGGAGAACTCGCAGATGACCAGCCTGCCGCCGGGCTTGAGCACGCGCAGCATCTCGGCGAGGGCCGTGTCGACGTCGTGGACGTTGCGGATGCCGAAGGAGATCGTGACGACGTCGAAGCCGCCATCGGCGAAGGGCAGATCCATCGCATCGGCGTAGATGAAATCGATCTTCGGGTGGCGGCGGCGACCCTCGGTGAGCATCCCGGTGGAGATGTCACCGGCGACCACCTCGGCGCCGTGCCGGGTGAATGCCATCGACGACGTGCCGGTTCCCGCCGCGAGGTCGAGGACGCGCTCACCGGGTCCGGCGGCCACGGAATCGGCGACGGTGCGTCGCCAGGAGCGGGCGAGACCGAAAGTGAGGACATCGTTCGTGAGGTCGTAGCGGGAGGCGACATCATCGAACATCGAGGCGACGTCGTCGGGCTGCTTGTCCAGCTGGGCACGGTTCATGCCCTCATTGTCTCAACACCTCAACGCAGACGGCGAATCCGTCATCGCCCGGACGGGCCGCCGCGGATGTGGAAATGGACACACTCCCGGTCATCACGAGCCCGCACCGGTCCGCTGGGGTCCCGTACCGGTCAGTCTCGGGCCGGTGCCGGTGGCGGTGAGAGGATGAGAACCGGGGAACTCGTCTAGAGTTGGACCGACATGACTACGACTTTCGGCACCAGTGACATCATCACCGCACCCCCGCACCTGCATGTGCGCTCCCGCTTCGTCGACGACGTCGATCCCGGGCCCGGATTCCCGTTCCAATCCGGGCTGCCGACCACCGTCGAGCAGACCCTGGAGCTGCTGCCGACGTCCGGATTCTCCTGCTGGGTCCGCGACACCTCCGGGCTGATCGGCTTCGGCCGGACCCTGCGCATCCGCGCCCGCGGTCCCGAACGGTTCACTCAGCTCTCGGCCGCGTGGAAGGCGATCACCGCTGTCGCGAGCGTCGAGGACGAGGTCGATCTGCTCGGCTCCGGGCTCATGTGCTTCGCCACGGTCGCCTATTCGGGCGAGTCGGACGTCGATTCGATCATCCACGTTCCCGAATTCGTGCTCGGTCGCCGAGGCGGCCGCGTGTGGCTGACATCGATCTCGACGAACGCCACTCCGCCCACTCCCCCGGTCCTGCAGGCCGAGCCCCTGCGTCGGGTCGCCTCGGCGCGGGCGACGGACGGCGACCTCGATTCCGCGAAGTGGGCGCAGCTGGTCGCAGAGGTCGCGGCCATGCTCACCCCCGTCGACGGCTCGTCCGAGGTGGATGCCTTCAGCGACGATCCGACACTGCGCAAGATCGTGCTCGCCCGCGACGAGGTGGTCACCACCGACGACGACATCGACGTCCGGTCGGTGCTCGGCGCTCTCAATCGCAGCTATCCCAGCTGCTGGACCTTCGATGTCGCCGGGCTCATCGGTTCGACGCCCGAGCTGCTCATCGGGGTGGAGAACAACCGAGTGATCTCCCGCGTCCTGGCCGGGACCTACCGGGTCGAGAAGAACCCGACGGACGAGATGCCCGCGGCCAGGAAGCTGCTCAGCGCGCACAAGGACAGCACCGAGCACGCCTTCGCCATCGCCTCCCTGCAGCGCAGCCTCGGTTCGGTCGCCGACGACGTCACCGTCGATGAGCGTCCTCACCTGCTGCCGCTGGCCAACGTCATCCACTCGGCCTCGGACGCGCAGGCGAACCTCTCACCCGATTCCGATCTCAACGCCCTCGACGTCGCCGCCGCTGTCCATCCGACGGCCGCCGTCGGCGGTTACCCGCAGGCGAGCGCCGTGGCCCACGTCGATTCGCTCGAACCGCTCGACCGCGGACGCTACTCGGGTCCGGTCGGGTGGATGGACGGACGCGGCAACGGTCAGTTCGGCATCGCGCTGCGCTGCGGTCAGCTCGAGGACCGCAATCGGATCCGCCTGTTCGCCGGTGCCGGGATCATGCCGGATTCCGATCCCGACGCCGAGGTGGCCGAGACCGATGCGAAGCTCGCCCCGATGCGTCGGGCGCTGGGCCTGGACTGAGCGATTTCGCTGTCGGCGCGGGCGGCGGTGACCGGTCAGGCTGACGAAGCAGCCCGAAACAGCCGCTCACTCACCGGTACGGTTGAAGAACGCGTCGTGCACGGCGCGTTCTTCAACCCACGCGGTGAGTGAGCGGACTCGAGGCATCCACGCGGTGAGTGAGCGGACTCAGCACAGCGCGGACTCAGCGCAGGCCGGGTCAGTGCGCGCGGGTGACTTCGATGATGCGGCGAGTGCCTGCAGCAGCGCTCGAATCAGCAGCGCCTGGGCCAGAGACGCCGGTGTTGCCTTCGCCAGCCAGGACCCGTTCGAACTCGCCCGCAGTCTCGACCGACGTGTAATCCCACCCGTAGGCGGCGGCGAGCTCTGCGAACCCGCGGCCGTGCGGGACCGTGAAGTAGCGCTCCAGGTAACCGGCCACATGCGGCTGGGAGTGCTCGAGTCCGGAGAAGATCGCTCCCCCGTCGTCGTTGAGCACCACGATCGTCACATCCCCCGCCATTTCGGCCGTCGGTGTGAGCAGTCCCCCGATGTCGTGGAGCATCGCGATGTCACCGATGAGCAGGACGACCGGCTCGTCCAGGCCCAGGGACAGCCCCGTCGCGGTGGAGACGAGTCCGTCGATGCCCGCCAGTCCGCGTGAGGCGTGGATATGGGCACGGATGTCGGTGGCCTCACTGAGGTAGCGCACCGAGTTCGAACTGGCCGCGAAGACAGTGACGTCCTGTGCCGCGAGATATTCGGTGACCGCTCGAGCCGTCGATTGGAATTCCTGCGCCGAGGCGGCTTCCCCAGTATCGGTCGATTTCCGCACCGAGGTTCGTTCGTCCCGGGCGGCTGCAAGACAGGCCTCGCCTGCGTCGATCCAGTCACGCACCCACGCAGCGCCCGAGGCGGCGCAGTCTGCGACATCGCTGCCGGCTCCGTCATCGGAGCCGATTGCCTCGTCCGTGACGGACAGGGCGAGCGCGTCGATATCGTCGGGCAACCGCCGTGCGGTCACCGTTTCGTCGGCGAGCAGCGCGGCCACCGGCCGGGTCAGAGTCGGTTTGCCGTGGACGACGACCGTGCGGATCGCGTCTCTCAGTTCCGTCCGTTCCCCGAGAACCCGAGCATGGGCGGGCACGAATGTCGAGGAGACTCCCCTGGCCTGCGCCAAGGGGCTCGAGGGTTCGGCGAGCACCGGTAGGTGGTGGGCGGCGGCGAGCGCACGCAGAGATTCGGCCGGGTGCCCGCCTGCGTCGCCCGCGACGATGACGGTGCCATCGGTGATCGTCACGCTCACCTCGGGACGTGAGGATTCGACCGGGGTCCGCTCGAACGATCCGCTGACCTCGTCCTTCCACGCCCCCAGTTCGGCGGCAGTGGGCACCAGCGGGGTATCGAACTGCACATTCAACTGGACCGGTCCGGCCGCCTCGGCGCCGGTTCCTCCGGTGCGTCCCAGCGCTGCCGCAACGGACTCGGAGACCGCCGCCTCGACTCCTCCGCGACTCTCTCCGACGGGAAGATCGCAACGGGCACGGACATCGCTGAGCACATGCGCCTGATCGTCGATCGTCTGGTTCGCCCCGGTCCCGCGCAGCCGGGCGGGCCGGTCGGCGGTCAGCGCCAGCAGCGGCAGGTGCCCGTACGAGGCCTCGAGCACGGCCGGGTGGAGGTTGGCCACGGCCGATCCCGAAGTGGTGACGACCGCGACGGCCGATCCCGCGCCGCCGGCGCGCAGACCCCGGGCCAGCCCGAGGGCGAGGAACCCGGCGTCGCGCTCGTCGATGCGCACATGCGTGCGGATCAGCCCCGCCTCGGCCAACGGTGCCAGGGCATAGACCAAGGGAGCGGAGCGGGACCCGGGGGCGATGACCACATCCGTCACTGCTGATCGGACGAGGCCTCGGGCAATCTGCTGCGCCACCGCGCTCGAATTCGACATCACCTGATATTCAACCACTAACCCACCTGCGGTTCATCTCCGCCCTCTGACCTCGGCGCATTCGTTCGACTGGTGCGGATCGCCTCGACGCCTGAGGACTCGGACGAGACAGCGACACGGCCACGCGGCGATGTGTCGGATCCGGTACACGGGAGGGGCCCGCAACCGGCGGGTGGGGCTTATATTGATAGCAGTCGCGGCTCTGCGACCGCTGATCGCCCCACTGAACGCTGACTCGAGAGGTCCATCATGAAACGCACACTCCCAGCCATCGCGCTCATCACCGGCCTGACCCTTGCGGGCTGTTCGGGCGGTCAAGACGGCGGCCAGGACGAGGACGGCAGCGACTCCGCAGCCGAGGAGGCGACGCAGCTCGACGAAGCGACGCTGAAGGAGCTCCTCGAATCCACGGATGCTCAGGGACAGTCCTTCAC
>Ga0209487_1004639_pt1 | contig 10477 bp, 9 predicted proteins | sample Poulit2012_FD_187524 | JGI IMG/M metagenome (GOLD analysis project Ga0209487, IMG submission 187524) | Agricultural soil microbial communities from Georgia to study Nitrogen management - Poultry litter 2012 (SPAdes) (version 2) | ecosystem: Environmental > Terrestrial > Soil > Agricultural land... | reverse complement strand
TTCCGGATCTCGGCGGTCGGTCCGGCCAGCAGCCTGCTGATCGCCGCCGGCTGCTACGGGCTGGCGCGTGTCGGTGCGCTGGTCGAGGCGGGCCCGCTGGTGGTGGCCGTGCCCACCTATCTGGCGGTGATCAACGTGGTGTTGGCGGTGTTCAACACCATCCCGGCGGCCCCGCTCGACGGCGGCCGGATCCTGCGCTCGGCGGTCTGGGCGTGGCGCGGCGACCGGTTCACCGCCACCGTGGTGGCCGCACGCGCGGGGCGCATCTTCGGGTTCACGCTCATCGCCCTGGGCATCCTGCAGGCCCTCAGCGGGGCCGGCCTCAACGGACTGTGGTGGGTGCTGCTCGGGCTGTTCGTGGTGACGATGGCCAACGCCGAGGAACAACAGGCCCGCACCACCACCGCGCTGGCCGGGGTGCGGGTGGGCGACGTGATGACCGCCGAGCCCGAGACCCTCGACGGCGACATCAGCGTCGCCGAGTTCGTGCAGCACACCGCGCTGGGGCGGCGCCACTCCAGCTTCCCGCTGCTCGACGACGGCCGGCCGGCCGGGCTGGTGACGTTCAACCGGGTCCGGGCGGTCCCCGCCGAGCAGCGGGCCACCACCGCGCTGCGCGACATCGCCTGCCCCCCGGAGCAGGTCCCGACCGCCCACCCCGACGAAGCGCTCACCGCGCTGCTGGGCCGGCTGTCGGCGGCCACCGACGGGCGCGCCCTGGTCTACGCCGGCGGGGCGCTGGTCGGCATCGTCTCCCCCAGCGACATCAGCCGGGCGGTGGCGCTCGGCGGGCTCGGTGCCCGCTTCGACGACGGGTCGTGATGTCTGGATCCCGGCCGCAGCGGGTACCTACCGGACAGGCCGGGCGGTAGTCCGGACTCCCGCCTCGCCTAGCCCCCGGCCGTCAAGACGCCGGCGGTCGGGGGCGCCGCGGGCCCGCGCCGAGGACCACCGGGTGGGCCCGCGCGGCGTTCGACCGGCCCGATCAGCCCGGCTCGTCGAGCGTCACCACGACCCGCACCCGGCCGTCGGGGCCGCGCTCGGCGACACCGCGCCCGGCGCGGTCCACCCCGCCCAGGCGCAGGCTCAACGGCGCCCCGGCGCCCAGAAAATTGCGCCACCAGGTCTTCGCCTCCGGCAGGTTCACCCCGACCACCACGGTCTCGCCGGTCGCACCGCTGCGCCGGTAGGCCACCGGGATCGTGAACCTGCGCCCCGAGCGGCGCCCGGTATAGCTCAACCGGGTGATGGAGGTGGGGAGCAACCGGCCCAGCCGGGAGTCGCCCAGCGCCATCACCGCGGCGTTCAGCGGCGGGGCCGCGCGCATCACGGCGCGACCGAGACGGTGCCCTCGTCGCGAAGTGCTCATGATTGTCGTCTCCTTACCTACGTCGGGTTACCCCGTCGGGACGGTGTCGGGCCAGGCCAGGGCCGCGCACAACGCGGTCAGCGCCACGCCCTGCAGCACGGTGCGCACGGTGATGACCCGATCCCACGCGACCTGCAGCTGCCGGGCCCGCCCGGGCGGGCACCCGCGGGTGGCGGCCGCGGTGAGCTCCCGGTTGATCGGCGCGCTGATCCGCCGGTAGAGCAGCAGCCAGCCCAGCAGCACCGCCACGGCGAACCCGGCGGCGCACGCCGGGACCCACTGCCGGGCACCGGCTGCCACCGCGGCGCTGAGGCCCGCTCCGAGGCCGCCGACGATCCCGAAGACCGGCATCCGGCGATCGCCGTAGGCATGCATGAACCCGGTGGCCGAGGCCAGCGGGCCGTCCTCGAGGTGCGCCAACGCCGGCCGCAACACCACCGCGCAGAACATGTCGGTGCCGAACAGCACCGCCACCCCCAGGATCGCCACCACGGCAGCGATCCGAGCCGAATCGGCCATCGGCCACCTCCTAGCATCGATAGGATTTATAGCAATGCTAGATCACGGTCCGGGTTCCGGCAATAGCGTCGCTATGGTTTCTAGCGGCGCTATATTCCAGGGGTGGCCGAGGACCGTCGCACCCGTGAGCGCCGCGCCCGGCGGCGGTTGATCATCGCCGCGGCGCGGCGCCTGGCCGAATCCGAGGGCTGGGACGCGGTCACCACCCGGCGGCTCTCGGTGGAGGTCGAGTACAGCCAACCGGTGCTCTACACCCATTTCGCCGGGATGGACGAGGTGGTGGCGGCGGTCGCCGTCGACGGGTTCGAGGAGCTCGCCGCGGCGTTGGGCGCCGCCCGCCGCGGCTCCGGCGGCGGCCGCGCGGCGCTGCGTCGCGCGGCCGGCGCCTACCTCGACTTCGCGGAGCAGAACGCGGCGCTGTATGAGGCGATGTTCACCCGCGGCACGCTGCTGCGCTTCGCCGCCCCCGAGACGCCCGAGCCGGTGACCGTCGCCTACGGCGAACTGCGACGCGTGGTCGCCGCGGTCGCCGGCGGCCGCGACGTCGACACCTACGCCGAGGTGGTGTGGGCGGGCTTGCACGGGCTGGTCACCCTCGACCGCGACGGGCGGTTGCGCCCGCAGTACCGCGCCGCGCGCCTGGACATGTTGATCGGCGTGCTGGCCGGCGATCACCCGGCGTGACCGGCGGCCGTCGTCGGCTGTCGGCGGATCGGCGTACCGCCGTTGGCGGGCCGGCGGTGTGTGAGGATCACCTCATGCCCAACACCGTGATCGAGGTCCGCCGTACCTACAGTCGCGACGACGAGATCGCCCTCGTCGACGCCGTGCACGACGCGCTGGTCGACGCGTTCGCGATCCCGGCCGACAACCGCTGCCTGCGCCTGATCGTCCACGAACCGCACCGGTTCGCCGCCGCGCCGAACCTGGCCGACCCCGAGCGCTACACCCTGGTGACCATCGACTGTTTCGCCGGCCGTTCGGTGCAGGCCAAACGCAACCTGTACCGCGGCATCGTCGAACGGCTTGGTGCGCTGGGGATTCCCGGTGACCACATCGCAATCGTGGTGCGGGAGAACACGACCGAGAACTTCGGGATCCGCGGCGGGCAGGCCGCCTGCGACGTCGACCTGGGGTATCCGGTCACCGTCTGAGGCGGCGCGCGCAGGCCGCGCACAGGCCGCGCACAGGCGTAGATTCGACCTATGAGCGCATCGGTCAGCGACCCCGACACCCTCGAGACCCTGCGCGCCCTGCTGCGCGACGCCGTCACCCGGCTCATCGAGCACGCCGAGGCGCTCACCGACGATCTGTCCGAGCCGGTGGCCACCTACCGGCCCACCGCCGAGGCCAACAGCATCGCCTGGCTGCTGTGGCACGCCGCGCGGGCCCAGGACATCCAGGTCGCCGACCTCGCCGGGGCGCCCCAGGCCTGGGACCGGTGGGTGGGGCGCTTCGGGCTCGACCTCGACGCCGACGACACCGGCTACGGGCACACCCCGGAGCAGGTCGCCAAGGTGCGCGCGCCGGCCGAGCTGCTCGTCGGCTACTACCGCGACGTGCACGAGCGCACCCTGGAGTATGTGGGGCGGGTCGACGCCGCGGAGCTGAACCGGGTGGTCGACACCGGCTGGGATCCGCCGGTGACCGCCGCGGTGCGCCTGGTCAGCATCATCGACGACTGTGCCCAGCACCTGGGGCAGGCGGCCTATCTGCGCGGCATCGTGCCGGCGTGACCCCGCCGATTTGACAGGTGTCGAGGGCGCAGTTACCCGGATCACATTCGGTGACTAGCATGGGCCTATGACTGCGACTTCCGACGTTCAGACGCCCAACACCGGCACCATCCTCAACCCGGCCACCGGCGAGGTGGCCGGGCAGGTGCAGTGGACCGATCCGGTGCAGATCCCCGCGATCGCCGACGGGCTGCGCAGCGCGCAACGCGAGTGGGAGCAGCGCGGCGCCAAGGGCCGTGCCAAGACGCTGGCCCGCTTCGCGGTGTGGCTCGGTGACCATCGCGACGAGATCGAGGATCTGCTGATCGCCGAGACCGGCAAGAGCAAAACCGATGCGGTCCAAGAGGTGCCGCTGCTGATCATGATCCTGTCGTATGTCATCAAGACCATGGACAAGGCGCTGGCCCCGGAGCGCCGGCCGGCACCGATGGCGATGCTGGCGATCAAGAAGATCGCCGTGCACTACCGGCCCCGCCCGGTGGTCGGCATCATCGCCCCGTGGAACTACCCGGTGGCCAACGCGATGATGGACGCCATCGGCGCGCTGGCGGCCGGCTGCGCGGTGCTGCTCAAACCGTCCGAGCGCACCCCGCTCACCGCCGAGCTGCTGTGCCGCGGCTGGCGGGAATCCGGCGGCCCGGAGGTCCTGGCGCTGGCCCAGGGGGCGCGTGAGGTCTCCGAGGCGGTCATCGACAACGTCGACTACGTGCAGTTCACCGGCTCCAGCGCCACCGGCATCAAGGTGATGGAGCGCGCCGCCCGCCGGTTGACCCCGGTCAGCCTGGAGCTCGGCGGCAAGGACCCGATGATCGTGCTCGAGGACGCCGACGTCGATTTGGCCGCGCACGCCGCGGTGTGGGGCGCGATGTTCAACGCCGGGCAGACCTGCGTGTCGGTGGAGCGGGTGTACGTGCTCGAACCGGTCTACGACCGGTTCGTCGAGGCGGTGCTGCGCGACGTCAAGGAACTGCAGGTCGGCGCCGGTGAGGGCAAACACTTCGGCGCGCTGATCAACGACGACCAGCTGGCCATCACCGAACGTCACGTGCGCGACGCGCTGGCGGCGGGGGCGCGCGCGCTGACCGGCGGCAAGCGCACCGAGGGCCCGGGCAGCTTCTACCCGCCCACGGTGCTCGTCGACGTCGACCACTCGATGGCCTGCATGACCGAGGAGACGTTCGGGCCCACCCTGCCGATCATGAAGGTCGCCACCGTGGAGGAGGCGATCCGGCTGGCCAACGCCAGCACCTACGGGCTGAGCGCCTCGGTGTTCTCCGGCGACACCGCCCGTGCCCGCGACGTCGCCCTGCAGCTGGAGTGCGGCGCGGTCAACATCAACGACGTCATCACCAACCTGATGTGCACCACCGCCCCGATGGGCGGCTGGAAGACCTCCGGGATCGGCGCCCGCTTCGGCGGGGCCGACGGCATCCGCAAGTTCTGCCGGCAGGAGACCGTCGTGACCCCGCGCACCAACGTCGGCGCGGGCGGCAACTACTACCACAACTCGCTCAAGGCGCTGGCCCGGATGAACCGGATGCTGACCAAGTCGGCGTTGTCGCGCCCGCGCCGCACCGCCAAATAGTGCGGTTCGCCGCGACCCTGCTGTTGTGGCTGATCGCCACCGTCGCCCTGGCGGTGGCCGTGCCCACCGGGTGGGCGCAACGCCACCTCGTCGACGCCGACGGCTACGCCGCCCTGGCGCAGCGCGCCGCCGCAGATCCGGTGCTGCAGCAGGCGGTCGCCTCCCAGCTGAGCACCCAGGCGATGGTGCTGATCACCGAGCACGGCGCCAGTGTGGACAGCGCCCTGGTGGAGGGGGTGGCCGCCGGCTACACCGGCGGCGCGCAGTTCCCCCAGCGGTTCGCCCACCTCAACACCGAGGCGCACCGCTGGGCGTTCACCGCCGCCGACGGTGAGTTCACCGTCGACGTCGCCCCGATGCTCAACGACGCCGCCTTCCGCCAGATCCTCGACCACTACGACGTGACGGTGCCCGACACCGTGACGGTGCCGGTGACCGCGGTGCCCGCCGACGCGCAGTGGCTGCGTGCCGGCCGGCTGCACCCGCTGACCCTGTGGGGGCCGATAGTCAGCGTCGGTGCGGCGGTGCTCACCGCGGCGGCCGCCCTCGCCGCGCTGGCGGTGGCACGCCGGCGCGGCAAGACCCTGGCCGCCCTCGGCGTCTCGGCGCTGCTGGTCGGCGCGGCCGGCTGGGCGGCCATCGAGGTCGGCCGACGTGAGGTCGACACGGCGCTGAACACCACCACCGGCGACGTGCGGCGCATCGCCGAGGTGCTGGTCGAGCAGGCCGTCGCCGGGATGCACCAGTGGCTGAACCTGACCCTGGCCGCCGGCGGCGCCCTGGTGGCGTTCGGGGTGTTGACCGCCCTGCTGGGCGGATTGCGCCGCCGCGGCTGACCGATTCAGCGCAGCCCACATCCGCGTCACCGAATCGGTGACCTCACAACCGGATCGCCCCGGTGCGGGCGATATTGTGCGGTGAATCACTCTCCGGCAGGGTCTTTCACCGGTTTTCACAGCGCATCACTATCTTGGCGTTACGTGGTGGAAACGTGGGGTTCCTAGCGTTGAACGCATGGCGCAGAGCGCAGGACACGACGGCACCGGGGCCCCCGGTGCGCCCCGCGACGTGGTGGTGGTCGGTCACGGCATGGTCGGGCACCGCTTCGTCGAGGCGCTGCGGGCCCGCGACACCGAGGCGCGGTGGCGCATCACGGTTCTCGCCGAGGAATCCAACGCCGCCTACGACCGGGTGGCGCTGACCTCCTACACCGAGGGCTGGGACCGCGACCGGCTGGCGTTGCCCGGCAACGACTACGCCGGCGACGACCGGGTGCGTCTGCTGCTGAACACCCGGGTCGGCGCCGTCGACCGGAACGCCAAGACCGTCACCGCCGCCGACGGCGCCTGCCACCGCTACGACACCCTGGTGCTGGCCACCGGCTCGTACGCGTTCGTGCCCCCGGTGCCCGGCCATGACCTGCCCGGCTGCCACGTCTACCGCACCCTCGACGACCTCGACGCGATCCGCGCCGACACCGAGGCCGCCCTGGCGGCCGGTCACGCCGCCGCGGGGGTGGTGATCGGCGGCGGGCTGCTCGGCCTGGAGGCGGCCAACGCGCTGCGCGGCTTCGGGCTGCACACCCACATCGTGGAGAAGGCGCCGCGGCTGATGGCCGCCCAACTCGACGACGCCGGCGGGGCGCTGCTGGGCAGCCTCATCACCGACCTGGGCATCGCGGTGCACACCGGCGCGGGCACCGAGGCGATCGAGCAGCGCACCCACGCCGACGGCGCCACCTCGCTGCGGGTCCGGCTCTCCGAGGGCCGCACCATCGACGCCGGCCTGGTGATCTTCGCCGCCGGGGTGCGCCCCCGCGACGAACTGGCCGGCGCGGCCGGGGTGCGACTCGCCGAGCGCGGCGGGGTGCTCACCGACCTGTCCTGTGTCACCAGCGACCCCGACATCTACGCGATCGGGGAGGTCGCCGCGATCGAGGGCCGCTGCTACGGGCTGGTCGGGCCGGGCTACGCCACCGCCGAGGTGGTCGTCGACCGGCTCTTGGAGGGCGCCGCGGAGTTCCCCGGGGCCGACATGTCGACCAAACTCAAGCTGCTCGGCGTCGACGTCGCCAGCTTCGGCGACGCGCTCGGCGCCACCGACGACTGCCTGCAGGTCGTCGTCAACGACCCGGTCAAACGCACCTACGCCAAACTGGTGCTCTCCGACGACGCCGCCACCCTGCTCGGCGGCATCCTGGTCGGCGACGCCTCGGCCTACGGGATGCTGCGCCCGATGGTCGGCTCCGAACTGCCCGGCGACCCGATGAGCCTGATCACCCCGGCGACCGACGGCGCGCCGGCACTCGGGGTCGCGGCGCTGCCGGACTCGGCCCAGATCTGTTCGTGCAACAACGTCAGCAAGGGCGATCTGACCTGTGCGATCGCCGACGGCTGCACCGACGTGGCGATGCTCAAGGACCGCACCCAGGCGGGCACCTCCTGCGGCTCGTGCATCCCGCTGCTCAAACAGCTGCTGGAAGCCGAAGGGGTGGAGCAGTCGAAGTCGTTGTGCGAACACTTCTCCCAGTCGCGCGCGGAACTGTTCGAGATCATCTCGGCCACCGACATCCGCACCTTCTCCGGGTTGATCGAGCGTTTCGGCAGCGGAAAAGGTTGCGACATCTGCAAACCCACGGTCGCCTCGATCCTGGCGTCGACCGGCAGCGACCACATCCTCGACGGCGAGCAGGCGTCGCTGCAGGACTCCAACGACCACTTTCTGGCCAACATCCAGCGCAACGGCACCTACTCGGTGGTGCCGCGGGTTCCCGGCGGCGACATCAAACCCGAACACCTCATCCTGATCGGCCAGATCGCCCAGGACTTCGGCCTGTACACCAAGATCACCGGCGGTCAGCGCATCGACCTGTTCGGTGCCCGCGTCGACCAGCTGCCCGCCATCTGGAAACGCCTCGTCGACGCCGGCATGGAATCCGGCCAGGCCTACGGCAAGTCGCTGCGCACGGTGAAAAGCTGTGTGGGCAGCGACTGGTGCCGCTACGGCCAACAGGACTCGGTGCAGATGGCGATCGACCTCGAGCTGCGCTACCGCGGGCTGCGCGCCCCGCACAAGATCAAGATGGGTGTCTCCGGCTGTGCGCGCGAATGCGCCGAGGCCCGCGGCAAGGACGTCGGGGTGATCGCCACCGAGGTCGGCTGGAACCTCTATGTCTGCGGCAACGGCGGCATGACCCCCCGACACGCCCAGCTGCTGGCCGGCGACCTCGACGACGAGACGCTGGTGCGCTACATCGACCGGTTCCTGATGTTCTACATCCGCACCGCCGACCGCCTGCAGCGCACCGCGCCGTGGCTGGAGGACCTCGACGGCGGCCTGGAGCATCTGCGGGACGTCGTCTGCGACGACTCCTTGGGCCTGGCCGCCGAATTCGAGGCCGCCATGGCCCGCCACGTCGAGGGCTACCGGTGCGAATGGAAAGGCGTGCTGGAAGACCCCGACAAACTCGCCCGGTTCGTCTCGTTCGTCAACGCCCCCGACGCCGAGGACGAGACCGTGAGTTTCGTCGACCACAACGGGCGCAAGGTGCCCGCCCCGGTCGCCATCGGCATGCCGGGACTGCGAAGCGACAAGGAGGACCTGTGATGACCCTGCTGGACGACCGGACCACCCTGCTCGCCGATACCGCGTGGACCCCGGCCTGCGCCTACGCGCACCTGATCCCCGGCCGCGGGGTCGGGGTGCTGCTCGACGACGGCACCCAGGCCGCGCTGTTCCGCCTCGACGACGGCTCGCTGGCGGCACTGGGCAACATCGACCCGTGCTCCGGGGCGGCGGTGCTCTCCCGCGGGCTGGTCGGCGATCGCGGTGGGCGGCCGGTCGTGCAGTCACCGATCAACAAGCAGGCGTTCGCCCTCGACGACGGAACCTGCCTCGACGCCCCCGGGGTCGCGGTCGCGGTGTACCCCACCCGCATCGGCCCCGGCGGACAGGTTCTGGTGGGCCGCCCCGGCTGAGCGCTCCGCGCCGCTGTTGTGGGCACTCCGGTGTGTGCACTCCAGTGTGTGCACTCAGGGCGAAGGGTTGTGCGTCTACGGCGTGAAAAGTGCTGGTGTGGGCGCCGTGAGCGCACAAACCCCGGCGGGGGAGCCACGCGGACGCCGTGAGCGCACAAACCCCGGCGGGGGAGCCACGCGGACGCCGTGGGCGCACAAGTCTCCGCCGTGGGCGCACAAGCCCCGGCGCGCTCAGGGCGAACCGGTCAGCATCGCCCACAGGAACGAGAAGCTCAGCGCCGACTTGAACGCGGTCTGGGCGTTGTCGGCCGCCCCGGCATGCCCACCCTCGATGTTCTCGTAGTAGCGCACCCGGTGCCCGGCGGCCTCCAGTGCGGCGGTCATCTTGCGGGCGTGCCCGGGGTGCACCCGGTCGTCGCGGGTGGAGCTGGTCATCAGCAGCGCCGGGTAGGGCGCATCGGCGGTGATGTTGTGGTACGGCGAGTACTTCTCGATGAACGCCCAGTCGGCGGGATCGTCGGGGTTGCCGTATTCGGCGACCCAGGAGGCGCCGGCCAGCAACCGGTGATACCGGCGCATGTCCAGCAGCGGCACACTGCACACCAACGCGCCGAACAGCTGCGGGTAGGCGGTCAGCATGATGCCCATCAGCAGTCCGCCGTTGCTGCCCCCCTGCGCGCCGAGCCGCGCCGGGGTGCTCACGCCCCGCTCGACGAGATCGGCGGCGACCGCGGCGAAATCCTCGGCGACCCGGTGGCGGTTCTCCCGCATCGCCTGGGTGTGCCAGCGCGGACCGTACTCGCCGCCGCCGCGGATGTTGGCCAACACGTAGGTGCCGCCGCGCGCCAGCCACAACCGCCCCAGCACGCCGTCGTAGCCGGGGGTGCGGGCCACCTCGAAGCCGCCGTAGCCGCCGAGCAGGGTCGGTCCGCTCGCCCCGGCCGGGCGCACCACGAAGTAGGGCACCGCGGTGCCGTCCGGCGAGGTGGCGAAGTGCTGGTCGACGTCGATGCCGTCGGCGTCGAAGAACGCCGGGGCGGACTTGATCTCGGTCAACGGCGCGCCGGCCGTGCCGTGCAGCAGCCGCGACGGGCTGGTGAAACCGCTGTAGTCGATGAAGATTTCGTTGTCGGTGGCGTCGGTGTCGTCGGCCGCGACGATCGTGGCCGTGGTGTTCGCCGGGATCTCCGGGACCGCGGTGGCAGTCCAGTCGCCGGGGCGCACGATCTGCACCCGACTGGCGACGTCGACCAAGGTGACCAGCACCAGGGCGTCGCGGGTCCACGCGTAG
>Ga0209487_1004638_pt1 | contig 10479 bp, 8 predicted proteins | sample Poulit2012_FD_187524 | JGI IMG/M metagenome (GOLD analysis project Ga0209487, IMG submission 187524) | Agricultural soil microbial communities from Georgia to study Nitrogen management - Poultry litter 2012 (SPAdes) (version 2) | ecosystem: Environmental > Terrestrial > Soil > Agricultural land... | reverse complement strand
GCTGCAGTCGCACAGGAGTATCAGCCGCAATTGGAGCAAGCCTCTGATGACGCTGCGCGCCAACAAATCATGCAAGAAGCAGATGAGAAAATGGTCGCCGCTGTAGAAGAAGATGGATTGTCAGTCGAGGAATATAACGGCATCAGCTTGGCCATACAGCAGGACACTGAGTTACGCAATAAAGTTGAGCAGATGTTGAATCAATAACCCATTGATTGCTTGCAACGCGCCCTTAAGCGTTCTCCCATCAAAGGCAGATAAGCTTTGATGGGAGACGCAGGGCGTTTTTTATTGCAGCTGAGTTAGTTCTTGCGGGCAATGACTTGTAATACAGAGGACATGCCTGTATGACCCTGACCTTCGTGGATAGCTCTTTCAACCACTTCAAAGCGCAGCAGCTCAAGTCCTTTTAGCTCTTTTTTTATGGTGTCGGGATCATAGAGCAGCTCGATGTTTTTAGGGCCGCCGGTACCGTATTCGAGTTGTTCCGGGGTGTAGGCTTCCATTAGAAAGATCCCGCCTGTCTTCAGGGTATGGGGCAAATTTTTATGCACATGCTGACGTACCGGTGCGGGGAGATGGCAAAAAATATTAATCACCCCATCCCAGTGATCTTTTTCAAATTCATGGTATTTCAAATGCGCCAGTACAGGATGGACAATAACATTACGCTGGCGGGCCAGTTGTGCGGTTTTGTCCAGTCCCACCTGAGCAGAATCTAGTGCGGTGACTTCATAACCCAATTCAGCCAGGAAGACAGCGTTTCTGCCCTCTCCCTCGCCGAGTGAAAGCAAACGTCCTTTTGGGGGAAACACCTGCGCTTGTTCTCGCAAAAAATCATTAGGCTCAGTGCCGTAATAATATTCCTCTTGGTTAAAGCGCTCATCCCAGAATGTCTTAGCATCGTTTTGTGTCATGCACTTTCCTTAACATTGATCTGATCTAGGATAATACCTGATACTCTACTTTGTTATACACTATCTTTAAGCACGTATATTGTAGGTAAAAACAAAGGGGCATTTATGGCAAATCAATTTCCTTCGCAGTTCCCTGATAAGCCCGAATTGGCAGCCGCACTTAAAAAAGTGGCTTCAAGATGGGGCTGGTTTGTTGGGGTGGGTATCCTTTTGCTGATTTTAGGGGTGATTGCCAGTTTACATATTTTCATGGCGGCGGTAGTTAGCGTCTGGTTCATTGGCTTGTTGATGATTTTTGGTGGTGTGGCGCAGCTGATCCATGCTTGGCGTACTGGGCCCTGGACCAGCTTCATTTTATGGTCGCTCAGTGGTTTGCTGTACCTTGCCGGGGGGGTTATTGCTTTTGTTAACCCGATGCTCGGAGCCATGGTGCTGACCCTTTTATTAGGCGCGAGCTTGATTGGCTTGGGCGCATTGCGTCTCTGGATTTGGTTTAATAATCGGGCACAGCCTGGTTGGGGCTGGCTGGCATTTTCTGGACTAATCAGTGTACTGGCCGGATTATTGATTGCTTGGGGCTGGCCTGAAAATAGTATGTTCATCATGGGGATATTATTGGCCATAGATATATTATTTCAGGGTTGGGCACTTTTGTTTTTAGGTTTGGCTCTAAAGAATCAGGTCTGATGAATCCTGCACAATCAGATTGATTGTCTTTTTGGATTTACTTTATCAATTTCCACAGGAGTTTTATTTATGGGTCATTTATCATTCGAGGCGCTGACACCTTTTCTGGAAAGACAAGAAGGCCCATGCTTATCTTTGTATCAAGCGACACACCGCAGTCATCCAGACAATGCTCAGGATCCCATCCGTTTTAAAAATCTGATCAAAGAACTGGAGCGTTCTTTGAGCCAAAGCTACTCCAAAGCCGAGAGTGAGGAACTGTTGGCACCATTTCACCGGTTGGCCAATGATGAAACTTTTTGGCAGCATACCCTGGATGGTCTTGCCATTTTGGCCAAGAAAGGTAAGTTTCAGGTCTTTAATCTGCAGCGGCCAACCCCTGATTTTGCCGTAGTCGCTGACTCGTTTCATATCAAGCCACTATTACGCCAAATGCAGACCTTGGATCGCTTTCAGGTGTTGTGCGTGAATCGCCATGCAATCGAGCTATTTGAGGGTAATCGGGATGTGCTTGACCATATTGTTCTGGCAGATGAGTTCCCCGCAACCCTTGAGCAGGCACTCGGTGAGGAACGTGAGGCGGGTACATTAAGTGTCGCCAGCTATCGCTTGGGAGCAGCCTCGCGCACCAGTACGGCAATGTTCCATGGCCACGGAGGTCGGGCAGAGGCTGTTGAGGTCGATACCGAGCGCTTTTTCCGGGTAGTTGATCGGGCAATCATCGATCAAATCAGCAAGCACAGCAATTTGCCTATCGTGTTGGTGACGTTGCCTGAATATCAGGGGATATTTAGAAAGATCTCCCACAATACCCACCTGCTCAAAGAGGGGGTTAATGTTGACCCCAGCGCTTTGAGCGTTGATGAGCTGCGTGAGCGAGCCTGGAGTGTGGTTGAGCCGGTCGCCCAGGAGCGGGTAGCCAAGGCCATTTCACAATTCAAGAAAGCCCATGGTACAGGCTTGGCAAGCGATAATATCCAGAGTATTGCGCGCGCCATCCTGGACGGCCGTGTTGAGACACTGATGATTTCCGCAGATCAACGCATAGCGGGTCGCGTAAACCGGGAGGAAAAAAAGGTCGAGTTCCTCGAGAGTTTTGACGTCCCGGATGCCGAAGACGTACTTGATGATTTAGCTGAAATGGTGATTCGTCGCAGTGGTAAATTGATGGTCTTACCCGACGAGGTAATGCCCACAGATGCAGGGATTGCAGCTATTTATCGCTACTAAGCGCTTTTGATGCTGTTCAAGGCACCAAGTCTGAGTGATCGGCTTGGTGCTTTTTTTATCCTGCTGGATTAGCGTTGTAGCTCTGGCAGTATCTCATGCAATAACCGGCCAAAAAACAAGGAGGTATTGATATCGTTGTTTTTTTTGTTGATGCGCCCCAGAAAACGGCCCAAAGGCAGGATGGGTCTTATCCAGCGATATACTTTCTGCAGATAAGGAATTAATTCTGGCTCGGGATGGCGCTGCCAATAATGATGAAATAGTGATTTGGCTAACTCGAGGTCATCATCGAGAAACTTTTTAATGGAATTGAAAGTCAAGATCAAATCGTAGCTTTGGGCAAGGGGCAGGGGCGTGTAATACCCAAAACGTTCTTCAAAATCGATACGAAATAACTGCCCGTCATGCAGGGTCAGGTTTCTGATTTGGGGGCCGCCATGCCATTGGCCGCGCTCATGGAGATCGGCCAGAGAAGCCAGGACATCATAAATCAGAGCAATGCGAGTGTGGTGATCCCGGCGTGGCAAGACCGTATCCAACGAAGTGCCACTGTGTGCCTGGATAAAATAATCTTGGCTATTAAAATAAACCGGGGCAACACGGGCACCGATATTGGTCAGGGATTGCAGGCGCACCCCTTCTTCAAAAACAGTCAGCGCCCGAAAATGCTTGGGCGCCATCCAGCGGCGAAATAATAAAAAATAAGCGATGGCACTGAGCAGTTCTTGCCTTTTGCGTTCCTTTTCGTGACGCTTGAACTTGATCACAAAAGTGCTGCCATCAAATTCGATGAGTTGGGGCTTGTTGTATGTACCGCCGGCAAATTTTTGGGCGATGACTTGCTGTAGCGTTTTGAGTTGCTGAGGATCAAGTTTTGGAAACGCTGTTACCATAATAGTACTAAGCTAAAGGCAGGACTTAAAATAAAACGCCGCAAGAAAGTGTTCGACCCATAGACCAAAATATAACGGCTCACCGCTTTGCAAACTATGATGGTGTTATACCATGGAGTCAGGGCGAGAGTGTTGTTAATGAGTTAATGACAAAATAACAGCATGTGTAGATTAAAATATATTTTCAGGTATGAGAAAAATTTCCATCTTACCGAATAATGATCGAAAAAACGGCTGGAGCGCCATGCTACCTGCGCGCAAGCCCAATCCTGTATTAGAGCATGCGCTAGAGACGGATTTTTTGGTGGTAGGGGCGGGATTTGCGGGTTTGGCAGCAGCACGCCGACTGGCCGAACTGCGCCCACAGTCCAGTATCATCGTGCTTGAGGCAGAGCAGGTGGGCGAGGGGGCTCAAGGCAGGAATTCCGGTTTCATGTTTGATATCCCCTTGAGTGTCAGACGTGCAGCTGTCCGGCCCGAACAGGCTAGAGATAGCACCTTGCTATCGCGAGCAGCAATTCAATACCTCAAGGCCGTTGTCGAAGAACACCAAATTGAGTGTGATTGGCGTCAAGATGGTAAATACCACGTGGCAGTAAGTCAGCGTGCGCAACAGCAGGGCTTGGAGCCCATGCGCGAGATGCTGAGCTCATTGGGTGAGGAGTTCGAGTGGCTCCAAGGGAGTGCCTTGCATGAGCAGGTTGGTACGGAATATTATCAAAGTGCTATTTTTACGCCAGGCACAGTGCTGCTTAATCCCAGTGCATTAACACGCGGGCTTGCTGATAGTTTGCCTGAAAACGTACGCTTATTTGAATACTCGCCAGTCTTGAGTCTGGAGTTAACTGCTGGCATTCGGGTGCGCACTCCGGCGGGTTCGGTGCGGGCCAAAAAACTGATTCTGGCAGTCAATGGCTTTATTGAGCAGTTTGGGTTTTTTAATGGGCGCTTAATACATTTTGCTGCATATGCCAGCCTGAGTGCACCGCTAAGTGCAGAACAGCAAAGTGCCTTAGCGGGCAGGAGCACCTGGGGGCTTACCCCAGCCAACGCTTTGGTTGGCACTACCCTGCGGCGGACAGCGGACCAGCGTCTTTATATACAGCACAGCCTGGATTATCGCCCGGAGCTCGAATTTTCCGGTCAGGAGCTGGAGGCAATTCAGCAACAGCATCACCAGGCTCTAAGCAGGCGGTTTCCCGCACTATCAAACCTGGAGTTGGCACACACCTGGGCTGGCATGATTTGCCTGTCTCGCAATGATAGCCCTGGCTTTGGTCAGTTAGCGCCCAATGTCTATGGGGCAGTATGTCAAAATGGTATGGGGATCACAAAGGGAACGATAGGCGGCATGTTGGCAGCTGATCTGGCCTGCGATGAGCATAGCGAGTTGCTGGACAAGATGCTGCAACTTGAGCCGCCCTCAGCCCTGTTGCCAAAACCGGTTTTGGGTTTGGCTGTGCGCAGCCGGCTTTCGTGGGAAAAATGGCGCGCGCGTGCAGAGTCATAATGATATGGATTAAGGAGTGAGTTAGGTGTCAGAACGTTTACCCCCTTTACACGGTATCAAGGTGCTAGATTTATCGCGGGTGCTGGCTGGTCCGTGGTGTACACAAAATCTGGCTGATCTCGGAGCGGATGTCATTAAGGTAGAGCGCCCAGGCGTGGGAGATGATACGCGTGGGTGGGGGCCACCGTATCTCAAGGATGAGCAGGGGCAGGAAACCACAGAAAGTGCTTATTATCTCAGTGCCAACCGTAACAAGCGTTCCATTACCATTGATTTTTCCACCCCTGAAGGGGCCGAATTGGTTCGCAAAATGGCGGCCAAATGTGATGTTTTGGTCGAAAATTTTAAAGTGGGCGGCTTGCAAAAATATGGTCTGGACTACGAGCAGCTCAAGAAAGTTAATCCCCGCTTAATCTATTGTTCCATTACCGGCTTTGGGCAAGATGGCCCCATGGCTCATTTACCCGGTTACGATTTCATGATACAGGGCTATGGCGGGTTGATGAGCATCACGGGTGAGCGTGATGATCTGCCAGGTGGTGGCCCTCAAAAAGCGGGCGTTGCCGTTACCGATGTTCTAACGGGCATGTACGCAACAGTTGCCATTCTGGGCGCGTTGCAGGAGCGTAACCGCAGCGGATTGGGGCAATATCTGGATATTGCCTTGCTGGATTCGCAGATTGCCATGTTGGCTAACCAAAACCTGAACTACATGACCTCGGGCAAAGCGCCCAAACGTTATGGTAATGCTCATCAAAATATTACCCCTTACCAAGCGTTCCAGGTCGAAGACGGGCATCTTATCATTGCTGTGGGTAATGATGGCCAATTCAGAAGGCTTTGTCAGGTACTTGGTGTAGTTGAGTTGGCAGACGATAAGCGTTTTCAGACAAATGCTGCACGCCTGGCCCATCGGGAGGAGTTATTAGCCCTGATCGAGCCGCTTATCGAAAAGTTTACTCGTGAGGAGCTGACCGAAAAATTGCGCCAGGTTGGTGTGCCCGCTGGGCCTATCAATAATCTGGCCGAGGTGTATGAGAGTCCGCAAGTCAAGCATCGACAGATATGGCGTAATCTGCCGCATCCTGTAGCAGGACAGGCCCCAACCACAGCCAGCCCCATGCGCTTTAGTGCAACACCTGTGCAGTATCGTATGGCACCGCCCATGCTTGGCGAACATACTGATGAAATTCTGGCTGAATTCGGACTGCAGCGAGATGCTGCCAAGGAATAAGCAAGCCGCCTTACAGGCGGCTCGTCCTGAAGTTACTGTGGGTTAATATACTGGCGCCAGGTGTAGGGTAAAATTCCGCCATGGCGCCAATAGGTTACGTCTTTCTCGGTGTCTAACCGGGCAGTAACCTCTGTCTCCTTGGTGCTACCGTCAGCATAGCGAATCAGTAACTTCAATCTTTGGCGCGGTTTGATTTGCTCTGTCAACCCACAGATATCAAAGGTTTCATTGCCGGTCAGGTTCAAGCTGTCCGCATTTTCTCCTGCCAGAAACTCCAGCGGTAGCACGCCCATGCCGATAAGATTGCTTTGATGGATGCGTTCGTAGCTTTCTGCCAGTACCACTTTGACGCCCAAAAGGGCAACTCCCTTTGCGGCCGAGTCTCGTGATGAACCACAGCCGTAGTTTTTGCCGGCTATGATGATGAGCGGCTGCTGCCGGTGTAGGTACTGCTGCGCCGCATCGAAAACACGCAAGATTTCGCCATCGGGCATCAGTTTGGTTACTCCTCCTTCAATCCCCGGGACCATTTTGTTTTTTAGGCGGATATTGGCAAAGGTAGCGCGTTTTACTATTTCATGATTAGCCCGCCGAGTAGTGTAATTGTTGAAGTCTTTTTGCTGTACATTGCGCTCAAGTAAATAATCGGCTGCAGGAGTACCCAGGCTAATTGCCCCGGAAGGCGATATGTGGTCGGTGGTGATGGAGTCTCCCAGAATGACCAGCGGTTTGAGTAGTCGTAAATCACTAATTGCCGGAGGCGTCGGACTCAGGTGTTCAAAGTACGGTGGCTTGCGGATGTAATGACTGTCTGGATCCCAGGAAAACTGCGTACTACTGTCTTTGAGCAAATTATCCCACTGTGGCCCACCATTTAATAATTCAGCATACCGTTCAATGAATAAATCGCGGGCATAGGCAGATTGCACTGTGCTCTGGATCTCATCGGCAGTTGGCCAAATATCGCGTAAATACACTGGATTACCCTGCGGGTCATAGCCCAATGCATCATCTGCAATATTTTTGGTGAGTGAGCCTGCAATTGCATAGGCAATGACTAATGCAGGAGATGCCAGATAATTAGCCCGCACGCTGGGATGGATGCGTCCTTCAAAGTTCCTGTTGCCTGAAAGAACAGCAGTGACAACCAAATCATTATCGTGGATCGTTTGATCAATCGCAGGTGGTAATGGGCCAGAACCTCCATTGCAGGTGGTGCAGCCAAAACCGGCGATTTGAAAACCCAGTTGATCCAGATATTCCTGTAACCCTGAGGTGGCCAGTACATCAGCCGTGACCTGACTGCCAGGGACCAATGAAGTTTTCACCCAAGGCTGGATTTGTAGCCCTTTTGTGACTGCATTACGTGCCAAAAGCCCAGCAGCAATCATATTGGTGGGATTGGCCGTATTGGTACAGGAGGTAATGGCAGCAATGACAACAGCGCCATCATGCAGGCTAAAGTCCTCACCTTTGACGGGGTAGCGTTTATCCAGGTCTAACGGACGCTTGGCAATTTCTTTGTGGGCATGAATAAAGCACTGTGCTGCTTGAACCAGGTCTTGTTGTTGTTCGGGTTGGCTCGGTCCGGAAACACTAGGGCGAATGCTACCGAGATCGATATTCAGCACCGTATCAAAATTGGGGACAGGTGTGTTTTTGTCCCGCCATAGTTTTTGCTTTTGGCAGTAGGTTTTGACCTGTTCTATGTGAGCCTCACTGCGGCCGGTCATATATAGGTAATCAAGCGTCTCCTGGTCAACCGGGAAAAAGACGACGGTTGCGCCATATTCGGGGGCCATATTGGCAATTGTGCCGCGATCTCCCAAGCTTAGATTATCCAGACCAGGGCCAAAAAACTCTACAAATTTCCCCACTACCCCGAGTTCGCGCAGCCGTTTGGTAATTTCCAGCACCAGATCGGTAGGCAGTACGCCTTCAGGCAAGCTACCTGTCAGCTCGATACCCACGACCTCGGGTAAAGGCAAGGTAATTGCTTGACCCAGCATGACAGCCTCAGCCTCGATCCCCCCGACACCCCAGGCAAGCACCCCAAGTCCGTTGACCATTGGTGTATGGCTATCGGTACCGACACAGCTATCTGGAAATAGCAGGGGGCCGGAGTCTGTCTCAGACTGGCCCACGACCTGCCCAATATGCTCAAGGTGTAGTTGGTGCATGATTCCCTTGCCCGGCGGAATCACGGTGACACCCTCAAAGTTACTGCCGCACCAACGTAAAAAACTGAAGCGTTCAGCATTGCGCTGATACTCAATGGCAAGGTTAATAGCAGCGGCCTCTGGATTAGCCCAGCTATCAACCTGCAAGGAGTGATCAACAACCACATCAGTGGGCACATGCGGACGTACGAGGCTGACATCCCCACCCGCCTGCGCGACCGCCTCCCGCAAGGCCACCAAATCCAGCAACATGACCAAGCCTAAAATATCGTGCCCAAAAACCCGCGATGGGTAAAAGTCGATGGCAGTACCAACCTGTCGGTTGATGAGCGCTTGTATCTGGGCACTACTATCAATATTTAATTGTTTTTTTTGCCGTACGAGGTTTTCCAGAAAAATACGCAGGCTATACGGTAGGCTTTCTACTTGCTCAATATCGTGGATAGGCGCATAAAGGTAAGCGCGCTGACCAATACGGAGGGTTTTCAATGGCTGATTTGTACACGACATAAGTATTGCTCGTATAATAAAAAGATAAGGTGCTTGCGGCTTTGCAAGGCATGTCGATTCTTTAATAATATCCTAAAGTCAGGGCAGTACAAACTTTAGGCGCAGTTTTTGGAGTGCTTGTGACCCAACTTTCATTACCGGCTTATTTCATGCGTGGCGGTACCAGTAAGGCCTTGATGCTGCTGGCTTCGGATCTTCCTGCTGAACGGGAACAATGGGCCCCAATTTTCATGGCGGCAATGGGCACACCCGACCCTTACGGGCGTCAGCTTGATGGTATGGGGGGCGGGGTTTCTTCGTTATCAAAGGTGTGTATCATTTCACCTTCAAAGCAGCCAGGCATTGACGTTGACTACACATTTGCCCAGGTTGCCGTCAAAGAGCAACGTGTAGATTATCGAGGCAATTGCGGTAATATGAGCTCGGCGGTCGGCCCTTTTGCTGTACATAAAGGCCTGGTTCAGGCAGGTGATGGTCAAACCACGGTGCGAATCCTCAATACAAATACCAACAAGGTGATAGAAAGCACTTTCGAAACCCGCGCCGGGGTTCCGGTTTATGCTGGGGATTTGAGTATACCAGGGGTATCAGGTACAGGCTCGCCCATAGAGTTACGTTTTGTTGATCCGGGTGGGGCCAGTACGGGCAAGCTGCTGCCCACCGGAGCCGTCACTGATGAGCTTGAGGTCAAAGGTTTTGGGCCGCTGACGGTCTCAATGGTTGATGCTGCCAATGCTGCTGTCTTTGTACGCGCCCGTGATATCGGACTAAAAGGCACTGAGTTGCCCGATGAGCTGGAAGCAGACAAACAAGTACTCACGCTTTTGGAAAATATTCGCCGTGCCGCTTCGGTTGCCATGGGTATTAGTAAAAACTTGGAGGAGGCGGCAGAAATTCGCATCGTGCCGTTTGTGTGTATTATCTCTTCGGCCCAAGACAATCCAACACTGCAAGGGGAGTTAATCCCTGCCAAGGACCTGGATCTGACCGCGCGTGTCATCTCCAATGGTCAGCCTCATCGAGCACTACCATTGACGATATCTTTGTGTATCGCTGTAGCGAGCAAGATTGAGGGCACAGTCCCCCATCAAAAAGTCAAAAAAAACCAAAAAACAACAGTCCCGGAAACTATCCATCTGGGTAATCCCTCAGGCGTCCTGGCGGTACGGGCAAGTGTGTCCCATGACGCAGTGCAGGGCTGGCAAGCCCGGTATGGGGCTTTTTACCGTACGGCCAGACTGCTGTTTGATGGGCGGGTATGGGTGCCCGAGAGGGTGATTGACCCCGTGCACTTATGAGCCCCCAAAGACAGAATTGA
>Ga0209487_1004637_pt1 | contig 10479 bp, 8 predicted proteins | sample Poulit2012_FD_187524 | JGI IMG/M metagenome (GOLD analysis project Ga0209487, IMG submission 187524) | Agricultural soil microbial communities from Georgia to study Nitrogen management - Poultry litter 2012 (SPAdes) (version 2) | ecosystem: Environmental > Terrestrial > Soil > Agricultural land... | reverse complement strand
TCAGACCGACGCTTATATTCACGACGGCGGACAATATGAGTGGGATTCGGCCGCGCCGGTCGCCGTCGCCCAAGCACACGGACTCCACGCATCGCGCCTGGATGGATCACAGTTTCAGTACAACCAGGCCAACCCGTGGCTGCCGGACCTGGTGATATGCCATCGTGAGCACACCGAACGCATTGGGGCGATGCTTGATACCGTGCGCCGGGAGCTGGAGCGCTGAGTTCGTATTCATCGCGAATACAGATCGAATTTTGAAAACAGCTGCTCGTCGCCCAAAAGCTCATCGCGGCTGCGCGTGTCATTGGCCAATGTGACCGCTGTGGCAAGCGTCTGCACGAGGGAAACAAACGACGTCACCGAACGCAGGATGGTGGTGCCTTCGCAATCGACGTAGTAGGTGTGGTCGGCGGCTGCCAACGGCGATGCCGCGTTATCGGTTAAGGCGACGGTGTGCAGACCTTGCTCGGCAGCGTGCTTGAATGCCGTAATCGTATCGGCGGTGTAACGGTGAATAGAGATCGCGACGAATACGTCTTCGGGTGCAAGAGTATTAAGATCATCGACGAGACCGCCGCTTATCGGTGCGATATGGTGCACGTTCGGGCGTACTAGACGCAGTAAATATGCCATCAGTTGAGCGACCGGCAGACACTTACGCAATCCCATAATGTGCACCGACGGCGCAGATGCTAAGAGGTTGACGGTCGCATCCCATTGCTTGCGGTCGATTCGGTTCAGTGTGCGCGCCAAGTTGTCTTGTTCGTGAGTGACGCTGGCGGTTAATAAATCTTCTTCTGAGGTCTGGCGTTGGGCGTCATGGAGACGGTGCAGTAGTTGAGCCTCCCCGACAAGGCTTTCTCTGCATAAGCGAACCAGGCTTGGATATCCGTCTAAGCCGAGTGAGCGCGCAAACCGAACGACAGTGGACGGGTGGACATCGGCCAGCTCGGCGGTGCGATTGACACTGCGAAAGGCGCTATCGGACGGTTCGGTCAGGAGCAATTCGGCAATCCGACGCTTGCCTGGCGACAATTCAGGCAGCCAGTCCTGCAGTGTCTCTACCAGATCGTTATATGTGGTGATTCCGTCCACCGATCAATCCTTTGCAGTGCGGATCATATTTGACGGCCCGATGTTAGCGGCTAGTTATGACGCGAACATCCAACGGCAAAATCTTATCGCCCGCCGTGACAATCGGGTTCAAATCGAGCTCGGCGATCTGCGATTCGGTGGTGAGGAATTGTCCAATGCTGACTAGAAAGTCCGCCATCTGTGACTTGGTGACCGTGGTCAGTCCGCGGTAGCCGTCAAGGACGTTTCCGATGGCGGTTTCGGCGATCATTTCGTGCGCTTCACGGCGCGTCAAGGGCGCGGCCCGAAAGGACACGTCCTTGCTGATTTCAACCAGCACTCCCCCGGCTCCGAATGTGACGAGCGGCCCGAACGTCGGATCGCGGCGAGCCCCCACAAGAAACTCGAACGAAGATCGAATCACAGGGGTTACGAGCACTCCCCGGATCTCAGCCCCTGGGCACCGCGATGTCACCGATGCCATGATCTCATCCCATGCCGGACCGGCGCCGGAGCCGTTTACATGGAGCTTCACGCCGCCGATGTCCGACTTATGCGCTACGTCGGCGGATACCACTTTCAGCGCGCACGGCACATCAAATGCGTTGACCGCGTCAATGGCTTCAGCCGCGGACGTCGCCAGCGCCCACGGCGCCATCGGCAGGCCTGCTTGCGATAACAGTTCACGTCCGTGGGCTTCGTCGAGCAGAAGCGAGTCTGGCTCCTTGTTCGTCGTGGTGCTGGAAGCCTGCAGAACTGAACGCTCGTCACGGGTGCCAAGCCACATGCCGCGTTGTGATAGTGCGCGCATGACTCGCACTGACTGGTCGATGGACGACAGGACGGGGATGCCACCGCGGCGCAAAGTCTCATGATTATCAAGGCCCTGGTGGGCGTAACAGCTCTGCACCATGATGGGGATCTCGGTCGTTTGCGCTAACCGCACAAGACGCTCGGAGGTGCGAAGTTCCTCGTCATGGAGTCGTGAGTCGAACCGCAAATGATATCCCCCATATAGGCCGATAATGTGAATCGCGCCGACGTGCGGGTCTTTGGCAAGCACCTCGGCGCACTCTGCCAACAACATCGGGTTGGCATCGGTGGCTCCCGCAACATCGATGGGGTTAGCTAATGCCGCAGACTGCCCCAATAACTCGCCAAGCTCGTCGCGGGTAGCGGTGTTTAACTCGGCGAGTGCAAGCCCCTGCATATCCATGGCGTCGGCCGCTAACGCCGCGTGGCCGCCACCATCACTGAGAATCACGGTCTGCCGGTTCGGGTTCATGTGCGCGGCCGTCGCCAACGCACCGGCCACGACTGCTAACTCATCTGAGCGATGAACTAATTCGACTCCGGCTTGCCGCAGCACTCCGGCGCTGACGTCTGCGGGCGCAGAAACAGAACCGGTGTGTGACAGCGTGGTTTGTCGGCCGGCCGTTGAAAGTCCCCCTTGCAACATGACGATTGGCGTCGAGCGAGCCGCATGTGACGCTGCAGCCAAAAATTCACGACCGTGCCAAAGGCCTTCACAATGCACGGCGATGGCCTTAACGCTTGGGTCCGCAGCCAATGCTGAAATGCATTCCGCGTACCCTAAGTCGAGCTGGTTGCCAAGACCGATATATGAATGGATTCCCGGTGCGTTGCTGGCTTGGCCATCGGCGACCACCGACAAGAACATATTTCCGCTTTGGGTGACGATACTGACCGGACCCGACGGTATATCCGGCAATCCGACGAGGTTCGCTCCCGAGGCCACATGCGCAATGCCCGATGTGTTGGGCCCTACGACACGGATGCCGCGCGTCCGGCTGATCTCTTGGACTTCTGCCGAGAGACGCCGGCCGGATTCTGTTGTCGAAGTGAAGCCGTCTGCGAGCACTACCGCGCCGGCGACTTCCACGTCCGCCAAGTCGTTGAGTACGCGTGGAATGGCTGCTGCTGGCACAGCTATCACCGCGACGTCCACGCCGATAGGCAGGTCGGCAATAGCGGTCAGGAAGTTCAGGCCTTTGGCGAAGCCGCCTTTAGGATTGACGGGGTATACCGGACCGGTGAATCCCGACGATTGTAGGGAACCGATCGCCTGGTATCCGCGCTTTGAGGGGTCTTCCGAGGCGCCGACGATGGCAACGGAGCCAGGCTGTAGGACCCGCTTGAGCTGTTCGGGGTCAGCGGTTTTTTTCACTGGCATTGGATGTCCGATTCATTCCGCGGCAGGGATTAGTGGCCTTGAAATTCGGGTGTTCGTCGCTGTGCAAAGGCGCTCACGCCCTCACTCCAGTCGTTTGTCTGCATGAGCGTTTGCAAATGTTTCGTTTCGGCTTGCAGTGCTTGGTCTAGGGTTGACTCGCGAGCGAGCTCGGATTTGAGCAAGCCAATCGACAGCGGTGCGTTGGCGCTCAACTCGCGGGCGATGTCCTGGGCCGCAGTCAGCACATCGTCGTCGCAACGGGTAGCAAGGCCCCATTCGTTGGCTGTAGCCCCGGTGATGCGGTTGCCCAGAAACAACATTTCGGTGGCTTTCCGCATGCCGATGATCCTCGGCAGAAGGCGCGTAATTCCGCCGCCCACAAACGTGCCTAGGCGCGCTTCGGGGAATCCGATCTGCGCATGTGCGTTTATGACCAAGAAATCGGCACTCACCGCAAGTTCTGCGCCGGCGCCGATCGCGTAACCGTGCACGGCCGCAATAACGGGCGTGGACGAAGTCTGGATAGCTCGACACGCGGACTCGGCCAGCTCGGTATAGCTCGTTTTATCGCTTCCGGGAGTCTCACCATGGGCCTTGAGGTCGGCTCCCGCGCAAAAGGCGCGTCCCGCGCCCGACAAAATAATTGCGCGAGTTTTCGGATCGCGGTCCGCCGCGTCCACACCGTCGATTAGTGCCTGATACAGCTCGGCCGTTACCGCATTCAGCCGTTCAGGGCGGTTGAACGTCAACGACAGCACGCCTTCGGACTGCGAGCGTACGACTACCGACATGCACACCTCGTTTGCTTGGAATCGTGTCGGACCACCATCATGATGCAATATAAATTGCTTATAAATCAACTACGCAACATCTCTTGCGTTTGTGGCCCACGTCTCATAGTCTTTGTGAATCCGTTGTCTGATCTGCGTGAAAGGTGACGAACGTGACCAGATCTCGAACTATAACCTCGCTATTGGCCCTAGTTTCAGTATGTGCGTTGATCGCAGCGTGCGGATCTAGCAGTGGGTCGGGCAAGGGTGACTACACCACAAAACTCCAGATGGGAACCGGGAGCGTCGGCGGTACGTATTATCCGCTCGGCGGTGAGATTGCCACGATGCTCACTAAAAACGCGGACGTCAAAGACTTGAACGTCAGTGCTGTGGAGACCGGAGCGTCGGTCGAGAATATGGCGAAAATCGGTGCCGGAAAATTGCAATTAGCGATGACGATCAACGGGACCGCGCGTGAGGCCTACGATGGCGCGGGCGAATTCGACGGCAAAACAGTAGAAAACTTCGGTTTCATTGGTCAGATCTATCCCGAGGTTCTGCATGTCGTGACTTTGGAGTCCTCGGGCATTGAAAGCATCTCTGACCTCAAGGGCAAAAAGGTGGCGATCGGCCCTCCCGGTAGCGGCACAAGCATTATCGCGCAGAAAACCCTAGCCGCGTATGGGATTGAGAAAGGCGACTACGACGCGCAGCAGGAAAACTTCGGCGATGCTTCGGATAAGCTCCAGAACAAGAACATCGACGCATCATTCGGGGTCCTTGGTGCGCCGGCAGCAGACATCGATGAGCTGCAGGCGTCGACCAAGGATGTGCGCTATCTAGAAATTGACGGTGACGCGTTGAAGAAGCTCACCGGTGACGATTCCGAATACAACTCGTTCAAGATCCCTCAGGATTCGTATGACTGGCTGGACCATGACGTGCAGACTATAGCCGCAAGTGCCGTGTTGGTGGCGTCCACTGATCAGGTGAGCAAAGAAACCGCATATGAGATCACTAAGACGCTCTTCGAGAACAATGACAAGATCTCGCATCAGCAAGCCGAATACACGACGAAAGATCGTGCGCTGACCGGACGTCTCGGCCTTCCCCTGCATCCCGGCGCGAAACAGTACTTCGAAGAAGAAGGATTACTGGACAACGACGAGTGATATTGGATTCGTTATGGGAAGTGTGGCAATACGCACCATCGGTCGGGGCTGACATATGTCTAGTACCTCTGAAGAAGATGTAACGGCCGACCCCGAAGATTCGGCCCGCCGGCAGAACCTGGGCAAATGGGGCTGGCTGGTTGTCATCCTCGGGGCAGGGCTGACAATATTTCAGCTCTACACCGCCGTGCGCGGCACCTATGTAACCCTGATTCAGGGACCGATTCACCTTGGTACCGCGGCCGCGCTGATCTTCCTTTTATACCCGGCGCGTCGATCGAAGATGGGGATCAGATCCGGGGTCCCCTGGTTTGACATCGTGCTCGCGGCGGTCGCGTTGTCGTGCAATTTATACATTGTTTTCAACTACGAACGCTTCATCTCCGAAGCGATGATCTTTGGGTTCACCGCACTTGATATTGCGGTGGCAGCAACCGGCATCGTTTTACTGTTGGAGGCGACTCGCCGCAGCGTCGGTGTTCCGATTGTGATCGTCGCGCTTCTTGCGCTCGCCTACGAATTTTTCGGTGCGTACATGCCGGTGTTTGAGCATCCCGGTGTCGAGGGTGATGACCTGTTCACCGAAATGTTCTTCAGTTCCAGTGGCGTGTTCGGGATTCCGATCCAAGTGTCGTCAACCTATATTTTCCTGTTCCTGTTGTTCGGCGTCATCCTGATGCGCAGCGGCGTCGGGCGGTTCCTCGATGACCTGGCATACAGCATCACCGGCGGCTTTACCGGAGGGACCGCGAAGACGGCCATCGTTGCCAGTGCGTTTCAGGGAACGATTTCTGGTAGTTCGGTCGCCAATACGGTGGCATCCGGCTCGTTCACCATCCCGATGATGAAGCGTGCCGGTTTCAAGCCGGCATTCGCCGGAGCGACCGAGGCGGCCGCCTCGACCGGCGGTCAGATAATGCCACCGGTCATGGGCGCAGCGGCTTTCATCATGGCGTCATACACGGGGATTTCGTACCGCAATATCATCATCATGGCGGCCATCCCGGCACTGCTGTATTTCGCCGGCGTGTTTCTGGGAACCCATTTTGTGGCTAAACGCGAAGGCATCTACGGCGTTCCCCGGAGCCAATTGCCGCGGTTGCGCAGTCTGTTATCGCGCCTCGACATGATCCTGCCGATCGTAGCGATGGTGTATTTGCTCATGAGCGGTTATACACCCACCTTCGCGGCGCTTGCCGGCATCGTAACGGCATTTGCGATCAGCTTTATCCGCAAAGACACTCGACCGACTCACCCACGCGAGGTCGGAGACATACTTGTGAGCGGCGCCAAAGTCGCGCTGCCCGTCATCGCCGCATGCGGCACCGCCGGGATCGTGGCCGGAACCGTCGTTAAAACAGGGCTGGGGTCCAAACTTGCCGGCGGGTTAATTGATATTGCACAGGGACACTTTTGGCTCATCCTGGTCTTGACCATGATCGCGTGCCTCATCTTAGGAATGGGCTTGCCTACGACGGCGAACTACATTGTCACCGCCACAATCGCCGCGCCGGTCATTGTTAAGTTTGGCGCACCGGTGATCGCTTCCCACCTTTTCGTGTTCTATTTCGGTGTGATGGCCGATATCACCCCGCCGGTGTGCTTGGCAGCATATGCGGCGGCGGGAATTGCGCGTGCCAATCCGATGACAGTTGGTGTTAACAGCATAAAACTGGCCGTGGCGGCGTTCATTATCCCTTATATGTTTGTGGCCAACCCAGTACTCGTCCTTCAAGACGCGAGCTGGGGAGGCGTCACCATTGCCGTCATCACGGCACTGCTAGGGATGGTCGGCGTGAGTGCCGGGATCATGGGCTTCTTCGTCGCCAGAAGCACCGTGTTCGAAACCTTGGCGCTCATCGCCGGCGGCGTCGCCCTGATCGTGCCATCCCTACCGAGTTCGCTGGTAGGCCTGTGCGTCATCGCAGCCGTTGGACTTTTGCAGTATCGCCGCCGCGGCGCGACTCCTACTGGTGCACCCGATCTTGGCTCGCAGAACTCACTGTACCTGCAGGAGCCGTGATTTAACTCCGCGAGAACAGGGCCGTGGTATCAGCCGGCAGTCTGGTGTAGCTATCGTTCAGGCAGCTCTTCGGCCCGCACGAGAATACAGTCATATTCGATGACGCGCCCATCGGGCTGACGCGTGATGGGATACAGACCGCTGATCTCAAAGCCGGCTTCCTCATAGGCAGCAACAGCTTCGGGCATACGCGGCATCTGCTGGTAGATCAGAAGCAAGGCGACCTCGGATTGCATGGCCACAATGTCTTGAGTTCGTTCGCCCAGTCCGGCAAACACCTCCAGATCAAAGCCTTGCGTATCCATTTTCAAGTAGATGCGCGGGTTTTCTATGCCCTTTTCACGAAGAGGAGCCAAAACATCATCTAGGACGCTATCGAGCCGATATACCGGTACCTCAATGGGCTCGTCGTCACCAAATTCACGCATGGACTTGAACCGCTGGCGCCCGAAGTCAGTGTTGTCCAACATGGAGCTCAGGCTTCGCTGCACCCGCATGGGCAACGATCCGTCTTCTGCGCCGAGCCCCATCTGATGGACAGTCCAGGCATCGTCGCCTGAAGCCGCGTTCTGCAACTTCTCAAAGAACTGTGGTACCGGCTCAAATGAAACAATGTGGCCGGTATAGCCTTCGACCCGCAGAGACTTACCGTATTGACCGATGTTGCCGCCGACGTCCAGGACAACATCAACTTCGAACCGTTCCAAGGTCCACGCCACATGCTTAGACCCCATCTCGCGCAGGATCCGCTTCTCTGCACCGAGGTGCGGCTTTAACTCCGACAGCGCGTCCCAGTCGGGACCCCCTATATCCGGGGCTTTCTTGCTCTTCTTTTTCTGCTTCTTTGCGCGAGTGGTTGTGACGCTCCAGGACCCGTCGTCGAGCTTTGATTGGCTTACATGTTTGGCAGCGGTCCCAGTAGCAACCACGAACACGCCCTCTTCTAAGCGAACCACGCGGCTTTCACGTTGATCCGATCGCATAACGACGGATACGCCGGAGTCAACGTCTATGGTCTTGAGCCCCAGCTTGTTCGCCACGTTCAGCAATCGTCGGCGCCAGGTCGGCTTAACAGGATCCTCTAGCGTCATAGCGGACGCCGCTTCAACTCGCACATCGTTCCACCGTAACAATGGAGTTCTGAAAGCCGAGTGCCCACACGACAGCCAAATTGAGTCACCGCAACGACTGCCAAGATCCACATCTCCTATGGCACGTCGTCTACAACCGATTGGCGCTCGTCACGGATTTCAACGGCGAGCTCGGGATCGTTTGTGGTAAGCCCATAGTACCCCTCGTCTATCGCACGGCGGATTGCCGCGGTCTTGTTACAAGGCCACACGCTCATAAACCCGCCAGCTGCACGAAAATCCTTTAATATCGGATTGTTGACTATACGCCATCGGCACATTGCATGATTAACATTCATCGCCACAAATTTCTCTAGCCGCCGAAAGTTACGATCCTGAAGTATCTGTGCGTGATGCACGCGAACACCACATCTAGCGACGTAATCGATAAGCTCGGCATCAAAACTTGTAATAGTTGACCGAGCGCGTATCGACGGATTGTCCCGCATCCGTTCAAGTAGCGGATCAACTGCATGGGCGTCTTTGATTTCTATTTGCAAGTCAATGGTCGAGAACTTCTCCGCAACATCATCAAATGTGCACATCGGCTCCGTGCCATATATTCGCAGTTGCGAGAGTTCGGACCAGCGCTTTGCGGCGATTAGCCCGGAACCGTCTGTTGTGCGATCCACGGTCCTATCATGATTGACGACCAAAGTGCCATCTTTTGCGCAATGCACATCAAACTCGATCTCATCTGCCCCTGCATCGCACGCAATAGCAAACGCCGTTAAAGAATTTTCAGGTGCACGCGACATCGCCCCACGATGCGCAGAGATACGTGCGATTCGCCTCTCTGACATCTACGCCTTTGCCTGTACTTGCCGGTTACATGCTGGTGAGCTTAGCCCAAAGATATCATTCAACAGAACAGACCCACATTATTCTCGCTACGCTCAGCGCCGCAAATAAAACTGCATCTACTCAACTAGTAACAAAATGTACAATCCCGCACCGATTAACACACTGAATGCGGATCGTAAACTATTCTGGTAGCTCGTCTGGACGAATCATGACGCAATCGTATTCAATAACCCGCCCATCACGGTTACGGATGACAGGATAGAGCCCAGAGATCTCGAAGCCGTCTGCTTCATACGTTGCAATTGCCTCGGGCATGCGCGGCATGTTTTCATAAATCGGTATTAAGTTAACCTCTGATTGCATGGCGACAACGTCGCGACTGCGCTCGCCGAGGCCAGCGAATGCCTCCAGATCAAAGCCTTGCGTGTCTAGCTTCAAATAGATTCGCGGGTTTGTAATACCTCGCTTGTATAGCGGATCCAGTATGGTGTCCCAGACTCCGTCGAGTCTGCGCACTGGCACTTCAATCGGTTCATCTCCGGAAAATTCATTCATCGACTTGGAGTAAGAGCGGCCAAACTCGGTGGATTCCAGCAGTGAGCTATAAACCCGCTGCACATGCATCGGCACTGATCCGTCTTCGGCTCCAAGCGCCATCTGATGAACGCTCCACTTGTCGTCCGACTCCGCTGCCTTTTCTAGTTTTTCGAAGTAGCTAGGCACCGGCTCGAACGAGATGATGTGTCCGGTGTATCCGTCAGCACGAAGCTTCTTAGCGTACTGGCCCTTATTGGCACCCCCGTCGATGACAACATCAACTCCAAAGCGGTCAAGCGTCCAGGCGATATGCTTTACGCCAAGCTTCTTGGTGATTCGATGTTCAGCCCCTAAGTGGCTCGCGGGCTTGTCGAGCTTGAGCCAGTCAGTTCCCGTAATCGTCGCGGCCTCGGCCCTGTCCTTCTTTCGACGACGTTTGGTACTCACAAGCCACGTGTTCTCATCAAGTCTCACATTGTGCACGTGTTTCGCTGTGTCGTCCGAAGCGACCATGAATAGGTTTTTGGTCAACTTGACGGCACGGCTTGAGGCGTGTTTGGAGCGCATCACTACAGCTGCTCCTGGCCCTACGTCCACTGTCTTAAGCCCGAGACGATCCGCGGCTCGCAAAAGCTTTCGTCGCCAGGACACTTTTTGAGCGTTCAACAAGTTCATAAACGGCACCACTCGTTCGACTGCACTCGGTCACCGTAACATCAGACATAATCATCTTGTTAGCTAACCACTGCCGAAATGATCGCACAATTCT
>Ga0209487_1004636_pt1 | contig 10480 bp, 11 predicted proteins | sample Poulit2012_FD_187524 | JGI IMG/M metagenome (GOLD analysis project Ga0209487, IMG submission 187524) | Agricultural soil microbial communities from Georgia to study Nitrogen management - Poultry litter 2012 (SPAdes) (version 2) | ecosystem: Environmental > Terrestrial > Soil > Agricultural land... | reverse complement strand
GACCGGCGCCGGGACTTCAGCGCGACCCAGCTGATCCACACATCGGGGACTATGAAAAATACGGTCCCTTCGGCAACGCCCCAAGCCGCGGCGATGGCGTTTTCGGCGATCGCGGTTTCAGCGCCGGCGTTCGATTTCTTCATGCGCCACAGCCTAGCGATCAAGGCCGACGAAATTCTCACAGTTTGATCGACTTTGGCGCTAGTCTGCCCCTATGTCATCCAGTTCTCCCCGCCCACCGGGCGACCCGGTCTCGCCGGAGCAGTCGCAAACGCTCGGATTGGATCGACGGGAAATACCGCAGCGCAGTACCACTTGGGCTGCCAAAGCCGCGGACATTTTGCATCGAGCCCGGCTGAGCCCGAATCAGATTTCGGTGCTCTCCGTACTCTTCGCTCTCGTGGGGGCGATCGCTCTGGTCTGGAGCGCAACCGTGGGAGATCCAGCCCGAATCGGGTTGTTGGCGGTGGCCGCAGCCTGCATGCCATTGCGCTTACTGTGCAACATGCTGGACGGAATGCTGGCGGTAGAGAAGAAACTCCACAGCCCGACGGGGGACCTGTTTAACGAATTACCCGACCGAATTGCTGATGTGCTGCTCCTCGCGGCAGCCGGTTACGCAACCGCCCACGCCGTGGTCATAACTAGCAACTTTGCGCTAGACGTGGGCGTGCTAGTTGGCTGGCTCGCAGCAGTACTAGCCCTGTTTACCGCCTATGTGCGCACTCTGGGCGCGGCACAGAGCGTGAAGAACTATTTCGATGGCCCCATGGCCAAACCCGCCCGCATGTGGGTACTCGTGCTGGCCTGCCTCGCTTCGATGCTTGAACCCGCCGTCGATATAACCCGCGGCCTAGTCCTGTTTATCGCGCTGGCAGTCATAGCGACCGGTTCGCTTTTGACAGTAATCATCCGCCTGCGCCGGATTGTGGCGGCCGTCCGGGCCAAAGAGGCCGCGCGGGCCAAAGAACTGTGAGCCGGCTCGTACATGGCGGACTCGCGCGCACGATCCGCATCATCTCCGGTGCCCGCGCCGAGACGGCGGACGGGAGCCCCATCACCGAACTACCGCGCCAAGCGATCTATTACGCCAATCACTCCAGCCACCTCGACTTCGTGACGATCTGGGCCGTTCTGCCCGCCGAATTTCGGGCCACGCTGCGGCCCATCGCCGCCCGCGACTACTGGGAACACGGAATCAAAAAGGTCTTTGCCGAAAAGGTCTTTCGTGCCCACCTGGTAGACCGCGGCAAATCCCGCGCCAAACGCTCCCACACCGAGGGCGGAGCCAGCCCCACCGGCCAATTAGGCGGAATGACGGCAGTCCTCGACGATGGCGACTCGCTCTTAATCTTCCCCGAAGGCACCCGGGGCGATGGCGAAAAACTCGCCAAGTTTCACAGCGGCCTTTACCGGCTCGCGCAGCACAACCCGCAAATCCCCGTCCTACCGGTGCGGCTAGGAAACTTGAACCGCGTCCTGCCCAAAGGCGAGTCGATTCCTGTTCCGCACCTATCAACAGTGACGTTCCAAAAACCCATCTTCTTGCAACCAGATGAAGAAAAAGAACCCTTCTTGGCGCGGGCTCGCCAAGCACTGCTGGAGGGCACGTGATTAGCGAAACTTTCCGCATCGGACTCATCGACCGCGACGCCGCGTGGCTCCTGTTAGGAGTCCTAGGAGTATTACTGCTTGCCAGCGGCATCACTGCCGCCCTGACGCTCCCGCGCCGCGGCGCGCCGCTGCCCAGCGTGCTGGCCAATTTACGAGATCGCGTCGCAGCGTGGTGGATCATGGTTGCGGTCCTGGCCGTAGCTTTGGGCCTGGGCGAAACCGCGACAGTGATCCTGTTTTACCTGCTATCACTGCTCGCGCTGCGAGAATTCATCACGATTTCGCCGACCCATCAAAAGGACCACAAAACCCTGGTGTGGGTGTTCTTCGTAGTGCCGCTGGTCCACTACTTCTTCGTGTGGAAGCACCTATACGGCATGTTCGCCGTATTCATCCCCGTTTATGTCTTCCTATTCTTACCCGCCCGCAACGCTCTAGTCGGAGAAACCAAAGACTTCCTGCAACGCTCAGCGGTGATCCAGTGGGCGCTCATGGTGTGCGTATTTTCCATCAGCTTTGTGCCCTCGGTCCTCCACCTGCCGGTGGCAATCGAACTGGGCAGAAGCGCGGCCGAAGGGGCGCCAACCAATTCAGGCGGAGCGGCCGGAGCCGGGCTCCTGCTCTTCCTCGTCTTCGTGGTGCAGATCAGCGATGTTCTGCAATACGTCTGGGGAAAGACGTTGGGCCGCCATCCCATCGCGCCGAAAGTCAGTCCCAATAAAACCTGGGAGGGTTTCATTGGCGGGATCTTGAGCGCGACCGGGATCGGCGCTGCCCTGTGGTGGATCACGCCGTTCACCCCGCTGCAAGCCGCGGCCCTAGCCTTTGTTTCCTGCCTCCTGGGCTTCGCCGGGGGACTGGTCATGAGCTCGATCAAACGCGACCGCGGCGTGAAAGATTTTGGATCCACAATTCCGGGGCACGGCGGCATTATGGACCGCCTGGATTCCCTATATTTCGCTGCGCCCGTCTTCTTTCATTTGGTGCGCTTCTTCTTCACCACTTAGACCCCAACGACACGGCGGCGCCCCCCGCGCGCGACAGCAGGCAAAATGTTGTGGCATTATGTAGAGCGTGAGCCACCAGTTCATTATTATCTAAGCGCGCAGGACGCAACCCGTCCCAGCGCGCTAACCTCCCACGCCTTTTCTGGGGGGTTTTTTTATTGCAGTTCGAATCGGTAACGGAGAAGACCCGTGTTCCACGTTTATGACACCACTTTGCGCGATGGGGCGCAGCAAGAAGGAATGAACCTCTCAGTGGCGGACAAACTTGCTATTGCGCCGCTCCTAGATGAGTTGGGCGTGGGATTCATTGAAGCGGGCTGGCCGGGCGCCGTCCCAAAGGACACTGAATTTTTCGCATTAGCTGAGAAGGAACTCGAACTGAAGAACGCCGTCCTGGCCGCATTCGGCTCGACCCGCAAGGTGGGCGGCAGCGCGCACTCCGACCCGCAGGTGCGGGCGCTGCTCGATTCGGGCGCGCAGGTGATCACTCTGGTGGCGAAGAGCGATATCCGCCACGTGGAACGCGCCCTGCGAACCACGGGTGAAGAAAACCTGGCCATGATCACCGACACCGTGCAATTCTTGGTCAATCAGGGGCGGCGTGTGTTCCTGGACGCCGAACACTTCTTCGATGGCTTCCGCTTCAACCCCGAATACACAACCTCCGCCCTCCAAGCCGCGCTCGACGCGGGAGCCGAGGTCGCCGTTCTTTGTGACACCAACGGGGGCATGCTCCCCGCTTGGGTCACGGAAGTCGTCGAAGACCTCAAATCCCGGCTCACCGGCGACTTCAATCTGGGCGTCCACGCCCACAACGACACCGGCTGCGCGGTCGCGAACTCCATGGCCGCGGTTGACGCCGGAATCATGCACGTCCAGGGCACCGTTAATGGTTACGGCGAACGCACCGGCAACGCGGACCTCATCACGGTCGCGGCGAACCTGGAACTCAAATACGGGCGGGAACTGCTCGCCAACGGTGGTTTAACTGAGTCCACCCGCCTGGCCCACGCGATCTCTGACATCACCAATATCGCTCCGTTCACGCGCCAGCCCTATGTGGGGGCCAGCGCCTTCGCGCATAAGGCCGGTTTGCACGCCTCGGCGATTAAGGTCGATCCGGATCTGTATCACCACACCGACCCGCGCGATGTTGGAAACGACATGCGCATGCTGGTATCTGATATGGCCGGCCGGGCGAGCATCGAACTTAAGGGCAAGGAATTCGGCATCGACCTCGCGGGGCAAAACGAGCTCTTGACCAAGGTCACGCAGCGGGTCAAGGCCGCCGAGGCGCAGGGATACACCTTCGACGCCGCGGACGCCTCCTTCGAGCTTCTCCTGCGCGAAGAGTTGGACGGGTCGCGCCTGAACTTCTTCGAGACCGAGTCCTGGCGCACCATCGTGGACACGGTCCCCGGCGATCCCACCGACGCGAATGCGGAAGCGACCGTCAAAATGCACGTCGGTGGCCAGCGCATCGTCGTAACCGGTGAGGGCAATGGCCCCGTCAACGCCCTGGACTTCGCCCTGCGCCGGGCGCTCACTCCCACCTATCCGGAGATTGAGCGGTTCGATCTGGTCGACTTCAAGGTGCGGATCTTGGATACCGAGCAGGGTACGGACGCCGTTACTCGGGTCTTGGTAGAGACCGCCGACACTGAGGACGACGCCACGTGGCGCACCGTAGGGCTGGGCCCGAATATCATTGAGGCGTCTTGGGAGGCGCTGGTCGACGCGGTTGTTTACGGTTTGATGCGCCTGGGGATTGAAAAGCGCGGTTAAATGCGGCGCGCCTGGTAAATGAAACCGCCCACGCCCGTGGCGATCTGGCTGAAGAGCAAGATCGTGATCGTGGGCAGCAGCGGAGCGCCGATCGCCAGGGCGACCGCTGCGACCATCGTGAGCGGCAGCGCGAAATAGCCCAGGATCGCGAACGCGTTGCGCAAGATGGCCTGATCTCGCTCATCGCGGGCCGCGCCGACGGCGATCGTGCGATCGACCAGATTTGATGAATCCGGGCGCCGCAGAACGCGCCACGTTGCGACGGCCAGGGCGAGCAGCGTTACGGTTCCGCCGCCGATTGCGCCGAGCCACATATTCCCGGGGCCATAGTTATAGAGAACCAACGCCAGGATTACTAACGCTACAACCCCGGCACCGAAAGCGCTGACCAGGATGATCGCCTCTTGGCGCTTAGTCGTCTTGGTGTTCATCATCGAAAATCTCCTCAATGGGAAGGTCGAAAAACCGAGCTATTTTGAAGGCCAGCGGGAGGGAGGGGTCATAGCGGCCGGCCTCCAGCGAGTTGATGGTTTGCCGCGATACCCCGAGTTCCTTCCCTAAAGCGCCCTGGGAAAGCGCGTGCTCTTCCCGCAGAGTCCGGATTACGTTGCGCATATGTCAAGCATGCTTTACACCGCGCCGGCTGTCAAGTCTGCTTGACACCGGGTGTGAGTTTCCTCGCAATCATCTCGAGTCCTTCCGCGCATCTGGCGCCAACAGTCATACGATGAGGAGCATGCGTGGTGAATACAAAGTTCCCGGCGGCAAACTGGTCGCGGTCGACGTCACGGTTGAAGAGGATCGTCTAGCAAATGTTTCCCTCTCGGGGGACTTTTTCCTCGAGCCCGACGATGCACTAGAACAAATTGACCGGGCCCTGACCGGTTTACCTGCGAGCTCGTCCGTGGCGGAGCTGACAGCAGCGATCACCGCCGTTCTCAACGATTCAATCGCGATGATCGGATTCAGCCCCGAGGCCATCGGAATCGCGGTGCGCCGGGCCCTCGGCAAAGCCACCAGTTGGCACGACCACACCTTCGAGGTGATCCACGAGGACCCCGTTCACCCCGCGATCCACGTGGCCCTGGACGAGGTAATCGCCAATGAGGTCGGCAAGGGAAACCGCGGGCCCACGCTGCGATTTTGGGAATGGAACGCCCCCGCCGTGGTCATCGGCTCATTCCAATCCCTGAGCAATGAGGTCGACCTCGAAGCCGTCGAACGCTACGGCGTGACCGTCCTGCGGCGCATTTCCGGCGGGGGAGCGATGTTCATGGAGCCCGGAAACACCATCACCTACTCCCTGACCGTGCCCCAAACCCTGGTCGAAGGCCTGTCTTTCGAGCGGTCATATTCCTATCTGGATGACTGGATTATCGGCGCGCTCGGCACCCTGGGCATCGAAGCCAGCTATGTGCCACTGAACGACATCACCTCCCCAGCCGGCAAAATCGCGGGGGCGGCGCAAAAACGGCTCTCAAGTGGCGCCGTCCTTCATCACGTGACGATGGCCTACGACATGGATCAAGACAAAATGTCCGAGGTTTTGCGCATCGGTCGCGAAAAACTTTCCGATAAGGGAACAAAATCGGCCAAGAAGCGCGTCGATCCACTGCGATCGCAAACCGGGATGCCGCGCGGCCAAATCATCACCGAATTGAAGGAATACTTCCACTCCCGCTACAACACGGTTCCCGGTAAAATCACGGCCGATGAGATGCGCCAGGCAGAAGAACTCGTAACAACGAAGTTCTCGAACCCGGAGTGGACCCAACGCGTGCCCTAAGCCTTGCGGGCGGGCGCATCGGTACGATGGGCAGCCCATGGGTAAACACACCAAAGGCGATGTTTCAACGCAGCGCGCCCTGGCCACCTACACCGCCACCGCGCAGCGCGCCGCCAGTGAAGTTATCGGCGCCTATTCCACCTCATTTTTCGCTGCCACCGGGCTTTTGGGGCGGCGCAGTCGGCGGCACATCCGCAATATTTACGCCCTCGTGCGGGTAGCCGACGAAATGGTGGACGGCGCCGCATCCGGCGCGGGAATAAGCGCGGCAGATCAGTTGCGCGCCTTAGATCAATTTGAGACGGCGTCTCTTACCGCTTTGCGCACCGGCTTCAGTTCCGATTTGGTCATTCACGCGTTTGCGCATACCGCGCGGTGGGCCGGGATCACCGCCGATTTGGTTACCCCGTTTTTCGCTTCGATGCGCGCCGATTTGCTGCGCGATGATGTCGCGGACGAGGCGGGAAAGGTCTACGACTCGCAAGCGCACGCGAAGTACGTGTACGGGTCCGCCGAAGTGGTGGGCCTGATGTGTTTGCGGGTCTTTCTGGGGGGTGTTCAATTGCCGAAGGCGCAACAGGAGCGGGCCGAATACGGCGCGCGGCAACTGGGAGCCGCCTTTCAGAACATCAATTTTTTGCGAGATATTGGGGATGACACGCGGCGCCTGGGCCGGCACTATTTGGGATTCGGCGCCGGATTAAGCGCTGCGCAAAAAGACGCGTGGGTGGCACTGGCCCGCGAACAATTAGCCGCCGGATTCGCGGCGATTGAACTGCTGCCCGCCGATGCGCGGCGCGCGGTCCGGGCCGCACATAACCTCTTCGCCGAGCTGCTCGCCCGCATTGATGCCGCCGATTGCGCGACATTGCTGCGGCGGCGCATGCGGGTTCCCAACATGGTCAAAATCAGGATTGTGGCCGATGCGATGTTTGCGGGTCGGTCCAACGGTAGGCAGCCGGCATGAAGTCTTGCCCAGACGTGGTCATCATCGGGGCGGGCGTGGCCGGATTGGCTACCGCCGCGCTGCTGGCCCGAGCCGGATACCAAGTCCAAGTCTTAGAACAGCACTCCCGCATCGGCGGGCGCGCAGGTGTTTTAGAACGGGATGGATTCCACTTCGACACGGGCCCGTCCTGGTACCTCATGCCCCAAGTCTTCGAGCACTTCTTTGAACTGCTCGGAACCACTGCCCGGCGCGAACTGGACCTGGAGCTCCTTGACCCTGGCTATCGCGTGTTCGCTGAACCCGAGGTGGCGGGGGAGCCGGGAATGTGGGTGGATGTGCCCTACGGCGAGGAGCGGGTGCGTGCCGTTTTTGAAGCGCTGGAACCCGGGGCGGGCGCGGTGCTGGCGCAGTATTTGGAATCGGCGCGTCACGCGGTAGCCATGGCGGAAAAATACTTTCTCTACAACCCATTTAAGTCCCCGCGCAAACTGCTGGCGCCGGAGGTCGTGCGGAACCTAGACCAGTTGACGGTGCTGCTGGGCACCTCCTTGGAAAAATTCATTGCCCGGCGGTTTAAGCACCCCCTCTTGCGACAAATTCTGGGCTACCCAGCCGTGTTCTTGGGCACCAACCCGGCGCAAGCTCCCGCGATGTACCACCTGATGAGCGCCCTGGATTTAGATGACGGAGTCCTCTACCCCCGCGGCGGCTTTTGGGCACTCATGACCAAATTTGCGGATCTGGCGCGCGCTGCTGGCGCCGAAATCATTACCGGTGCGCAAGTCAGCGCCATCACCACGAAGCCGGCTTCGAAACTGGGCCGGAAACGGCGGGCTGTGACCGGTGTGACGTGGACGGATCGCGATGGGGGAGCCAACCACACGTCCGCCGAGATCGTCGTCTCGGCCGCCGACCTCCACCACACCGAAACGCAATTACTGAGCGCGCGGGACCGGTCCTACCCCCAGCGCTGGTGGGATAAAAAACAGAGCGGACCGGGCGCCGTCCTTACGCTGCTGGGAGTAGAAGGGGAACTGCCACAACTGGCTCATCACTCCCTGTTTTTCACACGCGACTGGGAAGCGAACTTTGGGGCGATATTCGGGGATGATCCCACTGTGCCGGATCCAGCGTCGCTGTATGTATGCCGCGCGAGTGCGACTGATCCCCAGTCCGCGCCCGTTGGAAGCGAACAATTATTTATCTTGACGCCCGTGCCCGCCGATGCGGCAATTGGACACGGTGGAGCCGACGGCGGGGGAGATGCGCAAGTCGAAGAAATAGCGCACCGCTCGATTGCGCAAGTAGCCCAGTGGGCTGGCGTTGTCGACCTCAACGAACGCATCACGGTGCGCGAAACGATCGGTCCCGCCGACTTTGCCCGCGACTATCACGCGTGGTCGGCCGGAATGCTCGGGCCGAGTCACACGCTGGGGCAAAGCGCGATGTTCCGGGCGCAGAACGCCTCGAAGAAGGTCGCGGGGCTGTATTACGCCGGGGGATCAACGGCCCCCGGAATCGGCGTACCGATGTGCTTGATTTCTGCCGAATTGGTGCTCAAACATTTGCGCGGCGATCATTCCGCCGGACCGCTGCCCATGGAGCGTTCCTAATGGGCTGGATCTATCTCGCAGCGCTGCTAGGTGGAATCGGTTGCATGCTCGCTCTTGACTGGCGCTTCCAACTCTTCTTCTTTCGCCGCGCCGGCGCGGCCACCGTCGTGACCGTGATTGGGGTCGCGTTTTTTATGCTGTGGGACGCGGCCGGAATTGGGCTGGGCATATTTTTGCGCGGCGATGCTGCGATTGCGACCGGAGTCGTGCTCGCCCCCGAGATGCCGCTCGAAGAACCCGTGTTTTTAACATTTTTGGTGCTGTGCACGTTGGTGGCCTACACGGGCGCCCTGCGGATCATTAAACATATCCGGCGCCGGGGTGAGGGATGAAGTATCTGCTGTTGTCCCTGGCGGTGTTGGTCCCCGTGGCCGGTGTGAGCCTTTTGGCGGCCCCGCGCGGAAGCCGTGCTCGCCGCGACCATTGGCTGGCGGCCGGCATCGCTGCGGGGGCGCTGATTGTGTTGACTGCGGTCTTCGACAGCCTCATGATTCACGCGGACCTTTTCTATTACGCCGATGAGCTCATTTCTGGAATGCGGATCGGACTGGCGCCCATCGAGGACTTTGCTTACCCCATCGCCGGCGTGCTGCTACTGCCCGTGCTGTGGCGGATATTTGCCAGGGGCGAGGATGATGCGCTGTCCCTAAGGGCGCGGCTGCGTGCGCTGTTCTGGGCCTCGCGCCCCGTCAGTTGGATCAACACCGCCTACCCGTTCGCGGCCGCGATGTTCTTAACGCACCGCGAAGTGGATGCGCTCCTGATCCTGGGAACCTTCTACTACCTGGTTCCCTACAACCTGGCCCTGTATGGAATCAACGATGTCTTCGATTACCAGTCCGACCTGCGCAATCCCCGCAAGGGCAGTATTGAAGGCGCGCTGCTCGGGCCGGAGATGCACCGGATCACACTCGGCGCGGCACTCGTCACAAATGTGCCCTTTCTCGTGCTGTTCGTATACCTGGCAGATCCGCTGGCCTTACTGGCTATCGCGATTTCCACCTTCGCGCTCTTGGCATATTCGGTTCCGAAACTGCGCTTCAAAGAGCGGCCAGTTTTGGACTCGCTCACTTCCAGCACACACTTTGTCAGCCCCGCCATCGTGGGCTTCGCGCTCGCAGGAGCGCAGCTCACCACCGCCCAAGCATTGATTTTGGGTGCGTTCTTCTTATGGGGAATGGCCGCCCACGCCTTCGGAGCCGTGCAAGATGTCATGCCCGACCGCGCCGCCGGGCTGGGTTCAATTGCGACTGTTTTCGGGGCAAAGGCGACCGTCCGCATTGCATTGGCGTTCTGGACAATCGCCGGCATCTTGATGCTCTTCACGCCGTTCCCCGGCCCACTAGGTGCGCTCATCGCCGTGCCCTATCTGATCAACTGCGCGCCCTACGCACGCGTTTCCGATGCGGATGCGCACCGGACCAATCGCGCTTGGCGCCGCTTCATCTGGCTCAACTATTTCTGCGGATTCCTTGTGACGATGCTGCTGATTCTCGCCGTTAGGCTCAATTAATCCGGCCACACCCTTCCGCCACTCATGAACGCGCAGCCTTTTGCCGCTGGGAGCGTTAAAAGGCTGCACCTTCGGGGCGGGGTGCCAGCGCCGCCGCCACAGCCGCGCCGACGTCAGCGTGCTGAAACTCAAAGCCGCTGCCAATCAGAACCTCGGGTGAAACCCGCGCATCAGCAGTTAATAACGACTCGGTCGCGTCGCGGCTCAGCACCA
>Ga0209487_1004635_pt1 | contig 10481 bp, 9 predicted proteins | sample Poulit2012_FD_187524 | JGI IMG/M metagenome (GOLD analysis project Ga0209487, IMG submission 187524) | Agricultural soil microbial communities from Georgia to study Nitrogen management - Poultry litter 2012 (SPAdes) (version 2) | ecosystem: Environmental > Terrestrial > Soil > Agricultural land... | reverse complement strand
CGGTGGCAGGACCCCCTGGGCCACCCAGGCGACGGTGTGGTCGTACACCGCGGCCTGCACCTGGTGCTGGGGCACCCGGGAGAGGGAGGGCAGGTCACACGTCTGCGGCAGGTCCGGGTGACCGCCGGGGAGCGTGCCGATGTCGCGCAGACGCAGCGGGCCGTAGTCGGTGATGAGCTTCCAGTCACCGTGCGAGGCGCCGGCGACCTCCCAGGTGCGCAGGACGTCGGAGTCGGGCTGCCGCTGGGCTGCCCCGAGGAGGTCGATCGCGACGTCGCCCTCGGAGTTGAGCTTGAAGAGCGGGGTGTCGAGGTCGGTCCGGACCGGTCCGCCGCCGCCGTGGAGGACGAAGGCGTCGAGCAGCCCGGTGAGCGGCTGGACGCTGTTGTAGTACGTGTGCAGCCGCCCCGCGGACTGCGAGTGACCGGTGGCGATGACGTAGTCCGGGTCGAGGGGCCCGAGCGGGTCGGTGTCCGCCGGGTCCCGCAGCGCCCGCACGGCCTGGCTGAACACGTCGAAGGACAGGGAGTCGTCGACGACCGTTCCGCCGTCGGTGAGGTCCAGCGTGCCGTAGCGCTCCGGGCTCCATGCGCGCAGTCCCGTGGCCGAGTGGACGCCGGCGCGCTGGGCGGAGACGCCGACCCAGGCGTAGCCCTCACGCATGAGGTGCTCGTGCGTCTGGAACCAGTCGACCTCCTGGTCCCACTGGTTGGAGACGTTGAGCCACTCGGCGATGACGACGCCGTTGAAGTCGGCCTCCTCCACCGGGCGGCGCACGACGATGCGGGTGCGGTAGGGGTGCCCGTCGCTGATGACGTCGGCGTCGGTCTGCCCGTCGGCGGCGTACCGGACGGCCTCGCCCGAGATGAGGAACTCCTCCTCGACGTAGCCGCCAGCGGCCAGGTCCACGTCGGTGGCGAGGAACGGGTAGCCGTGGTCCGGGTCGCCGACCGGGCTGGTGAGCTCCAGCGGGCCGGTCACCGTCGGGGCGCTCACCGTCTCCCCCGTCACCGACGGCGCGGGTGGCGATCCGGTGGGCGGTCCGAGCAGGGCGGGCAGGGCGAAGGTGGTGGCGACGACTGCGGCCAGGGTGCGGGCCATGGGTCCTCCGGGGTCGACGTCGGCCGGGGGCCAGTGATACGGACGATCCAGAACCTAGGAGTGGCGACAGACGGTGTCAATGGTTCAGTTCCGTCCTAAAGCGTAGGGTGGCGCTCATGTCCGACCTCCGCGACGCCACCTCCCGCGTCGTCGCCGCCCTGCGGGAGCTCGGCCCCCTGACCCGCGCCGAGCTCGCGCGGCGCACCGGCCTGCCGAAGTCGACGGTCTCGGGCGTCGTCGCCACCCTCCTGGCGAGCGGCGAGGTACGCGAGAGGGGTGCGGCGACCGGGGCTGCCCGGGCCGGAGGCCGGCGCGCCGGACGAGGTCGCGGGCGGCCCGGGACGCTGCTCACCCTCGACCCCGGTCGCGGCGAGGTGGTGGGGGTCGAGTTCGGCGCCTCCCACGTGCGCGCCCGGGTGGTCGACGCCGGGCACGGCCGCGGGCCGGGCGCGGTGCGGCGGCTCTCCCTGGCCTTCGGCGCGACGGAGGCCCTGGATGCCACGCTCAGCCTCGTGCGCGAGCTCACCGGCCGGCCGGGCGCCGCCCCGCTGCTCGGCGTCGGGCTCGCCCTGGCGCTCGGGCTCGGCCCCGCGGTGACCACGGCACCCACCGGGCCGCGGGACATGCGCCAGGGGTGGGAGGACCTCGATCTGCCGGCCGCGCTCGCCGAGGCCCTGGGGGTGCCGGTGGTCGCGGACAACGACGCGAACTGCGCGGCGCGCGCGGAGCTGCTCTGGGGTGCGGCGCGCCCCTACGACGACCTCGTGCTGTTCAAGCTGCACGCCGGTGTCGGAGGGGCGGTGGTCCTCGACCGGAAGGTACGGGTGGGCCGCAGCGGAGGTGCCGGGGAGCTCGGGCACGTCCTCGTCGACCCGCGGGGGCCGCTGTGCCGGTGCGGAGGTCGCGGGTGCCTCGAGGTGTACGCCGGGGTGCCGGCCGTCCTCGCCGCGCTCGCCGCCCGGCCCGACCGGCTGCCGACGCCCCGCGAGGTGCTCGAGCGGGCGGCGGCCGGTGACCCGGCGTGCCGGCGGGCGCTGCGCGAGGCCGGGGAGGCCACCGGGCAGGTCGCGGCCTGGCTGTGCAACGCGCTCAACCCGGAGGCGATCCTGCTCACCGGCGCGCTCAGCGGGGCCGGTGAGCTGCTCGCCGGCCCGGTGCGGGAGTCGGTGGCCCGCACCGTGCTGCCGCTCAACGCCGACGTCGACGTGGTGGTGGGGTCGCTGGGGCGCGACGCGGGCTCGTTGGGGGCCGCGGCCCTGGCCCTCGCGGCACGTCCGCGCTGAGCCCACCCCGGTGGGCGACCGGGCGGCGCAGCATCAGTCGTAGACGCCCTCGAGCCACCATGTGCCGGACTCCAGGGCGAGCAGCCGGGCCACACCGTCGGACAGCGCCACCTGCAGCCAGTTGCGCCGGCGTCCGCGCTCCCACCAGCGTTCCCACATCGGCCACGGCCCGGCCCAGCCGACCACCTCCCAGCTCGCGTCCTCGTCCACCACCCGCACCGGCTCCCCGCTGAGCCGGGCCCGCGCGTCCACCGTCACCGGGGCCCCGGCGTCGTCGAGGACGACGACGGCGCGCCGCTCCCCCAGCACCGTCGCCGGCGGCGGGGATGGCAGCTGCCCGGGCCACGGGGCGTCGGGGCGCAGCGCGGGGACCGGGTCGTCGCCCCAGGCCACCAGCCGCACCCGGGTGCGCGGGTCCCGGCCGCCCTGGAGGACGGGGACGAGCACCCCCTCGGCACCGAGCAGGCCCTGGACCCGCAGGGCGGCCCGCTCCGCCTGCACCTCCCCCCGACCCCGGCGCCCCCATAGCCCGTCGCTGACGACCCCCGCGGGGCTGACCTCCTGGGCGAGCAGCTCCAGGTGGACGAGCGGCGCGCTCGGCGGACGGGCGCTGCGCCCGGCGAGCCAGCCGTCCAGCTGCCAGCGCACCCGGTCGGTGAGGTCCGCGGCGCTGGGGGCGGCGTCCAGCCGCCAGGTGCGGGACAGCTCGGTGCCGTCCTCGGTGCGGGCCAGCACCTGGACCCGCCCGCACACCACGCCGCGGCGCTGCAGCCGCTCGGCGAGCTCCTCGGCCAGGGCGCGGGCGGCGAAGGCGGCGACGTCGGAGCGTGCCGCGGGCGGGTCGAGGTCGGTGCGCACGGTGACGTCCTGCTCCGGACGCCGCGGGGCGGGCACGGAGATGTCCCCGCCGCGGGCGAGCCGGTGGGCGAGCATCCCGAGCGTGCCGAAACGGGCGGCGACGTCACCCGGGGCCAGGGCGGCCAGCGCCCCGAGGGTGCGCAGCCCGAGCCGGCGCAGCAGGTCGGTGAGCTCGGTGAGCTCGGCCCGCCGCTCCCGGGTGGTGGCGGCGAGCTCGAGCAGCCGCACGTCCTGCGGGGCCAGGAACCCCGGCCCCCGCCCGGGCGGGACGACGATCCCGGCGCGGGCGGCGAGCAGGGCGGCGAGCAGCCCGTCGGCCACCCCCACCTGGCACTCGGCACCCACCTCCTCGGCGACCGTGCCGACGAGCAGCTCGGCGAGCCGCTCCTCCCCTCCGGCGTGCCGGCTCGGCCCGCGTGCGGGCATGAGCAGCACCCCGGGACGGGCGACCTCGACCCCGACGACGACGTCCTCCACCGCCTGGACGACCGGTTCGAAGGCCCGGGCGTCCCGGTTCTCGTCGGCGGGGAGCAGGACGAGCTCGGGACACAGCCCCTGGGCCGTGCGGCGCCGCATCCCGCGCCGCACCCCCGCCGCCCGGGCGGCGGCCGAGCAGACGACGACGCCGCGGGAGTCGTGGACCGCGACCGGCTCGTGGCCGGCGACCACCCCCTCCGCGACGGCGGCCGCCACCGGCCAGTCCGGGACCCAGAGCACCGCCCGGCGCAGCGCCGGCAGGCCGGGCCCGATGGGGGCGGGTGCCTCGGACCCGGCGCCCATCAGGACACCGCCTGGAGCCGGGGGCCGGGGCCCTGCGCGGCGGGCACCTGCTCGGGGACGGGACCGGGGCCGTGCAGCGCGCCGTCGTCCACGACGTCGAGCCCGCTCGCACCGACCCGCAGCCGCACCCGGCCGGCCACCCCGTTGCGGCTGCGGCCGTGGACGGTCATCTCCCCGGCCCTCACGCTGCCCCAGCCGCGGCCCAGCCCCTCGGTGCGGACCTGCCCCGCCCGCAGGACGACGTCCGCCCCGGGCCAGTGCGCCGTGCTGAGCAGCACCGCGCCGCGGCTCCGCAGCCGGGCCGACAGCAGCCGCCGGTCCCGGGCGCCCAGCGCGCGGCAGTCCCCGACGGCCAGGACGTCCACCCCGTCGACCAGGGCACCGACCACGGCGGCCGACTCCGGGCCGGTCCGCGGCACGAACAGGCACCGCTCCAGTGCCACCCCCGCCTCGGCGGCGGCCTGGAGACCGAGGTCCGGCAGCGCCGCCAGCGCCACCCACCCCTCCCCCTGGGCGGCGGCGACGAGGGCGAGCAGCAGCGAGGCGGACCCGCCGACCTGGACGACGCTGCCGCGCCGCAGCCCGGAGGCGGGGAAGAAGCCGGCCAGCGCGGCGGGCACCGGCAGGTGGTCGGCCACGCCGCCTCCGACGGGACCGGTCGCGGTGGTGGGCGGCCCGGCGGCGTCCTCCCCCGCCGCCCTCCCCGGGGCGGGACGGGCGGGGGGTGCGGCGGCGTCATCGGCGAGCCGCAGGGGTGCCGCAAGACGCGTCCGCAGACCGGCCGCCGCCTCGGCCCGTTCCAGGGCCCGGCGTGCGGTGGCCATGCGCTCGGCCGGGGTCATCGTCACCTCCACAGTTTATCGAACCTGTGTTCGATCATGACAGGGGGTGCTGACATCGGTTCCCTCGGCGTGGACATCGCTGCACCGCACCGCACGGCACCGTAGGTTGGAGAGGAACCCACCAACAGGAGGCCTCGATGGATCTACGACGACCTGTCGCACCGGCACCGTACGACCTGCTGCCGCCGGTGCCGTCCTTCACCCTGACGAGCAACGACATCGTCGACGGGCAGCCGCTCGACGCGAAGTTCACCGCCGACGGCGGCAACGTCTCCCCGCACCTGGCGTGGTCCGGGTTCCCGCCCGAGACGCAGAGCTTCCTGGTCAACTGCTTCGACCCGGACGCCCCCACGCCGGCCGGGTTCTGGCACTGGACCGTCGTCGACCTGCCCGCCGACCTCACCGAGCTCGAGCAGGGCTGGGGCGAGAGCGACCTCATGCTCCCGGGTGCGGCCTTCCACGTCCGCAACGACGGCGGCACGCACGCCTACACCGGCGCCGCCCCGCCGCCCGGTGACCACGTGCACCGCTACTTCTTCGCCGTGCACGCGCTCAAGGTCGACTCCCTCGAGCTCGACGCCGACGACAGCCCCACCAAGGTGGCCTTCGTCGCCCTGTTCAACACGATCGCCCGGGCGGTCATCGCCCCCACCTTCCAGCGGTGAGCGCCGCACCGACGACGGCGAGCGACGGGTCGGTGCGCTTCGGCACGCTGACCTGGGTGCCCGCGCTGCAACGCCCGGACCTGCTCGCCGCACCGGTCCGGGCCGCGCTGGAGGACCTCCCGCAGGCAGACCAGGTCCGCGTGGTCGAGATCGACCCCGACCACGCCGACACGGCCGCGATGACCGAGGCCTACGACCTGCCGCTGGAGGTGTCGGTCAACTGCGTGCTCGTGGCCGGCAAGCGCTCCGGGGAGGAGCGGGTGGCGGCCTGCGCCGTGCGGGCCACGACCCGCGCCGACGTGAACTCCACCGTCCGCCGCCTGCTGGACGTGCGCAAGGCGTCCTTCTGGCCGACGGACCGGGCGGTGGCGGAGTCGGGCATGGAGTACGGCGGGATCACGCCCGTGGGCCTGCCGGCGCAGTGGCGCCTGCTCGTCGACGCCGCCGCCGCGAGCGGCCCGGTCATCATCGGCAGCGGGGTACGCCGCTCCAAGCTCCTGCTCCCCGGTGAGGTGCTCGCGCAGCTGCCGGGGGCCGAGCTCGTCGAGGGGCTCGGGCTGCCCGTCGGGTGAGCCGCGGCGCCGGCCGACCGTAGACTCGAGCGGTCCGGCCGCCCGGTCGGCCGGCGTCCCCCGCATCACCTCCCCGGAACGGTGCCATGCCCTCCTCCCCCGCCGCGCGTCCTGCAGCGCCGTCCCGCCTCCTCCGGGGTGCCCGGCTGGCGACGGCGGCGCTGTTCTTCACCAACGGGGCGCTGTTCTCCAACCTGCTGCCCCGGTACCCGGCGATCAAGTCGGGGCTGGACCTCACGCACACCCAGTTCGGGCTGGTGGTCATCGCCTTCCCGATCGGCGCCATCGTCGCCGGGCTCGGCGCGGCCGCAGCCATCCGGCGCTTCGGTGCCGCGGATGTCGCCGTCATCGGCACGGTGCTCACGGCCGTAGGGCTCGTCGTCGTCGGCTGGGCACCGGCGCTGTGGCTGCTCATCGCGGCCCTCTTCGTGGCCGGTGCCGCCGACTCGATCACCGACGTCGGGCAGAACAGCCACGGCATCGCCGTCCAGCGCGGCTACGGACGGTCGATCATCAACTCCTTCCATGCGGTGTGGAGCGCGGGGGCGGTCACCGGCGGCCTCATGGGGACGGCCGCCGCGGCCCGCGACGTGCCCCTCGGCGTCCACCTCACCGTCTCCGGCGTGGTGTGGGTGACGGTGGCCGTCGTGGCACGGCGCTTCACCCTGCCGCCCGGGATGTCGGTCGGTCCGCCGCTCGCGGTGGACCGCGGGCCGGCCGGTGGTCCGGCGCGCGCGTGGCTGCGCCGGCCGGGGGTGTTCCTCGCCGCCCTCGTCCTCATCGCGATGAGCGGCACCATGGTCGAGGACGCCGGGAACACGTGGTCGGCGGTCTTCCTCAGCCAGGAGCTCGGCGCCGTCCCCGCGCTCGCCGGCCTCGGCTTCGTGGCCACGGTCGGTGCCCAGTTCGTCGGCCGGGTGCTCGGCGACCCGATGACCGACCGCCTCGGTCAGCGCGCCGTCGCCCGCATCGGGGCGTTGCTCATCGTCACCGGGATGGGGGTGGTCGTCCTGGGCCCCGGCGCGGGCGCCGTCGTCGGCGGCTTCGCGCTCGCCGGGTTCGGCTCGGCGACCCTGGTCCCCGCGGCGATGAACGCCGCGGACGACATGCCCGGGATGCGCGCGGGCACGGCGCTGACGATCGTCTCCTGGCTCATGCGGGTCGCCTTCGTCGTCTCCCCGCCCCTGGTCGGTGCGCTGGGCGACGCGTTCGGCCTACGCGCCGGGCTCGCCGTCGTTCCGGTCCTCGCCGTCGGGACACTGTTCCTCGCCGGGGTCCTGCGGGGCCGGCCCGCTGCGCCGGCGTCCACCGGCCCTAGCCTGGGCGGGTGACCGACGCCCCGGCCCGGGGGCTGCGTCCGCCGCCCTGAGGATCAGGCGCCTTCCTGCCCCCGCGGCAGCCGGCGGCGCTCCGCATCGCCCTGCTCGACGAGCGCGGTGAAGATCTGCGCGAAGAGCTCCTCCACCCGGTCCTCGACGGCGGCGGCGTCCTGTGCCTGGCGCTTGCGGTCGTGGATCGCCATGAGGTCGATGGCGCTGTCGAGCCTGTCGGCCTGGGCAAGCCAGCCCTCGGCGCGGGCGACCTCGTCGGGGGTGCGTGCGGTGGCCAGCGCCCGCTCGGCCTGGCCGCGGAGCACGACGACGGAGCGGCGCAGACTCTCCGGCCGGGAGCGGGCCGACCGCGCCTTGGCGAACCGGTCGAGGAGCTGCTGCCCCTGCCGGGCCAGCTCGGGGTTGTCCCGCAGCATCTCGGCGGCCTTCTTCACGGCCGGGTAGACCACCGGCCCGAACTTCGCGGCCGCGCGGATGATCGTCCTCACCTTGCCCATGCCGTGCGCTCCTTCCCGTCGGTCGAGGTTACGTCCCTGCCCGGTCTACCGCCCGCCCGCGTAGCCGAGCTGGCGCCACGCCTCGTACACGGCGACCGCCGCCGAGTTCGACAGGTTCATCGAGCGGGCGCCGGGGACCATGGGGATGCGTACCCGGTCGGTCACCCGCGGGTCGTCGATGACCTCCTGCGGCAGCCCGGTGGTCTCCGTCCCGAAGAGCAGCACGTCGCCGGGTCGGTAGGCGACGGAGGAGAACCGGGTCCTCCCCTGGCCGGTGAAGGCGTACACCCGGCCCTGGCCGACGGCCGTGAGGGCGGCGTCGAGGTCCGGGTGGACGACCACGCGCGCCATGTCGTGGTAGTCGAGCCCGGCCCGCCGCAGGTGCGCGTCGCTCAGCTCGTAACCGAGCGGTTCCACAAGGTGGAGGATGGCACCGGTGCACGCGACCATGCGGATCGCGTTCCCGGTGTTCGGCGGGATCTTCGGCTCGTGGAAGACGACGTGGAACACCGTGCGATTCTCCCAGGTGGTCGGTGGGGCTAACGCGTCGCGTAGAACACGACGGCGGCCGAGGCGGCCACGTTGAGGGAGTCCACGCCCGCCGCCATCGGGATCCGCACCACCCGGTCGGCCGCCGCCACCACCCGCGGCGAGAGGCCGTGCCCCTCGGGCCCGAAGACGAAGGCGGAGCGCTCGTGGCCCTCGGCGACGTACTCCTCCAGTGTGATCGAGTCGTCGCTCAGCGCGAGGGCGGCGATGACGTAGCCGAGCCGGCGGGCCTCGTCGATGGCCCCGGGCCAGGAGTCGAGCCGGGTCCAGGGCACCTGGAACACGGTGCCCATGGACACGCGCACGGAGCGCCGGTAGAGCGGGTCGGCGGAGGTCGGGGTGACCAGGACGGCGTCGACCCCGAGCGCGGCTGCGCTGCGGAACGCGGCCCCCAGGTTGGTGTGGTCGACCATCCCGTCGAAGACCGCAACGCGTCGCGCCCCGGCGACGACCTCCGCCACGCTCGGCAGCGGCGGGCGGTGCATGGCGGCCAGTGCCCCGCGGTGGAGGTGGAAGCCGGTGATCTCCCGCAGCACCGGCTCCTCGGCGACGAAGACGGGCACGTCCGGGCCGCCGTCCCCGGCACCGCACGCCTGGACGATGACGGGGGTGATGCCCTCGAGCCACCGCTCGGCCATGAGGAAGGACCGGGGCCGGTGCCCGGCGGCCACGGCACGGGTGATGACATTGGTGCTCTCGGCCATGTACAGGCCTCGCTCGGGCTCGAGCTTCCGGCGCAGCGCGACGTCGGTGAGGCTGGTGTAGTCGGCGAGTCGCTCGTCGGCGGGGTCGGTGATGCGGATCAGCGGCACCGGGCCATTGTGCCGTGCCGTCCGCGGGCCTGGGAGCAGCCGACGGGCCGGCTACTCCGTCGCCACGACCGGTGCGGTGAACTGGCTGCGGTAGAGGCGGGCGTAGGCGCCGTCGGCCGCGAGCAGCTCCTCGTGGGTGCCCTGCTCGACGATGTCACCGTGCTCCATGACGAGGATGACGTCGGCGTCGCGGATGGTGCTCAGCCGGTGGGCGATGACGAAGGAGGTGCGGCCCTTGCGCAGCTCGGTCATCGCGTGCTGGACGAGCATCTCGGTGCGGGTGTCCACCGAGCTCGTCGCCTCGTCGAGGATGAGGAGCTGCGGCTCGGCGAGGAACGCCCGGGCGATGGTGATGAGCTGCTTCTCCCCGGCCGAGACGCCGCCACCCTCCTCGTCGATGACCGTGTCGTAGCCGTCGGGCAGACTCTGGACGAAGCGGTCCACGCTGGCCGCCCGGGCGGCACGCTCGACGTCCTCGCGGGTGGCACCGTCCTTGCCGAAGGCGATGTTCTCCGCGATCGTGCCCTCGAACAGCCAGGTGTCCTGCAGGACCATCCCGATCGGCCGGCGCAGGTCGTGGCGGGTCATGGCCCTGGTGTCGACGCCGTCGAGCAGGATCCGGCCGGAGTCGATCTCGTAGAACCGCATGAGGAGGTTGACCAGCGTCGTCTTCCCGGCGCCGGTGGGCCCGACGACGGCCACCGTCTGCCCCGGCTCGACGTGCAGGTCGAGGGCGGTGATGAGCGGGCGCTCCGGGTCGTAGGAGAAGGCGACGTCCTCGAACCGCACCTGGCCGCGGACCACCTCGGGGCGCTGCCCGGGCTGCGGGTCGGGCGACATCTCCGGGGAGTCCATGACCTCGAAGATCCGCTCGGCGGAGGCCACCCCGGACTGGACGAGGTTGGCCATCGAGGCGAGCTGGGCCAGCGGGTGGCTGAACTGCCGCGAGTACTGGATGAACGCCTGGACCGAGCCGAGGCTCAGGTCGCCCGAGGCGACGCGCAGGCCGCCGACGACGGCGACGAGCACGTAGTTGAGGTTCCCGACGAACGCCATCATCGGCATGATCGTGCCGGAGATGAACTGGGCCCGGAAGCTGGCCCGGAAGAGCCGCTCGTTGTCCTCGGTGAAGCCCTCCCGCACGGCGTCCTGGGCGTTGAACGCGGTGACGAGCTCGTGTCCGGTGAAGGC
>Ga0209487_1004634_pt1 | contig 10481 bp, 11 predicted proteins | sample Poulit2012_FD_187524 | JGI IMG/M metagenome (GOLD analysis project Ga0209487, IMG submission 187524) | Agricultural soil microbial communities from Georgia to study Nitrogen management - Poultry litter 2012 (SPAdes) (version 2) | ecosystem: Environmental > Terrestrial > Soil > Agricultural land... | reverse complement strand
CGAATGTTAATACTTGTGGTTGACAACATCCAATCTCAAGAGAAGTATCAAAAACATACCAAGCTAGCCGTGCACTAATCGTCGTATGTCTTAAAAAATCATGACAAATTGCTTGCTCTACTTGATCACCAAGTTGACGATGTCTAAGTAAGCCGCAATGAGCACAGCAAGTTACTTCATTCATACCGTTTTTTAATATCAAGCGATATTCCAATCTGCTACTTGTTTCTTGGTGACAATATGTACATAATTGAGTCATTTTATGATAGGGCTGATGTTTAAGGGAAACTCCACCAAATGTTTTTACGATTAAACCTTCAGCAATGAATGGTTTCAAATCACGGTGGATCGTCATTTCCGAAACAGAAAAAAGTTTGCTTAATTCGGAAATTTTAATGCTTTGTTTTTCCTGAATGATTTGCATGATATGATTACGTCGCTCGATTGGTAACATATAGGTTGTCCCTTTCTTCATTCTTGTTAGATTACAACAGTCTATAACAAATTATAACATCCTTATACTTCTTTTTGGTTAAAGTTTATGAATAATATATGACAATATAAACACTGTGAAAATGCGGATAAACAAAGTCGGCTTATCCGCATTAAAAAATTATCGCCAGTGATGTGGCTTGTGTGAATGTTTCATGCCTTTAGGCGGGCAGCAGTGACCTGGTCCTTGGGTTCCAGCACCAGCTACTTGGCCACCTTGACCCATTCCAGTCCCCATCCCCTGAACTTGCTGACCCGGACTTGTAGCTCCAGCGACTTGATTTCCAGGGCCAGCTCCAAAAGGAGGGCGTGGTCCTCCATAAACATCTACTTCTTGAAAAGTATTTTCAGTAGAAGTTGTATGAGGGAAGAAATGTTCATTTTTCACTAAATGATGATTCATGACAGTTGTATGAGAAGGATGAACATGCTGAACAGTTTCTTGTGTGCAGCAGTGAACGACATTTTCTTTTACTGGGTGAACAATTGGTTTTTGACACCCACAATTTGGACGTGGGCATCCACAACGTGAGCGACGACGATGTCTCATAAATAATCCCCTTTCTATAGATAATCAATTTCATAATAAAGATATTTCACCTTTTCGTTTTCATAAAAGGAAACTCCGTCATTATAAAATTGACTTTGATCATTCATTAATAGCCTATGCGGCTAGGGAAAAGGTGTATAAGCCATCTACCTAATTTTTTAATGAACTCTTATTCTTAATTATTTCTAATTCCATTTTGTCATCGGGATGTGATGATTGTATGAAATTGATGTTGGATCCATCATTTCTGATCTGATCAATCATTAACGCCATGAAGTCCTATAAACGTCAGAAATTTCGCTAACGTGGCACTCATCAATGTTATGAAGGCTCGTCAATGTCATAAAATCTTCAATGCGGTCACTCATCAATGTTATGAAGGCCCGTCAATGTCATAAAATCTTTAACGTGGGCATTCATCGATGTTATGAAGACCCGTCAATGTCATAAAATCTTCAATGCGGGCATTCATCAATGTTATGAAGGCCCGTCAATGTCATAAAATCTTTAACGCGGTCACTCATCGCCGTTATGAAGACCCGTCAACGTCATAAAATCTTCAATGCGGTCACTCATCAATGTTATGAAGGCCCGTCAATGTCATAAAATCTTCAACGCGGTCACTCATCGCTGTTATGAAAGCCCGTCAACGTCATAAAACCTTCAACACGGTCACTCATCGATGTTATGAAAGCCCACCATTATCTGATACTACATTGATTAGGTCTTTTACCACAAATATCGGGTTTGTTGTTGCTATACAAATCATAGTGTTTTAAAATAGAGTGTGTAGGATATTCAATTATAAAATGAAATTTACGATAAATGTTGTAGAAAGGTGGGGACAAATGAGAGGTGTATTAGATCGTTTTGAGGATGATGATCAAGCGGTGATTCTAATCGAAGAAGTGCAAAAGGCGCTTGTGATCCCAAAGAATGAACTACCTAAGGAGAGTAAGCAAGGCACTTGGTTCTTGATTGAGGAAAAAAATGAACAATATAATATTATATCAATTGATCATGAAACAACTAAAAAGCAACAAGAAAAATCAGATCGATTGATGGAAAAGCTACGGGCGAAAAGTAATGGATCTAAATTTAAGAGAAATTAAAGGCGAAAAGGCAACTTCATAAGGTTGTTTTTTCGCCTTTCATATTCAATTATTCGAACAATTTTAAGCCTACAGCACCTGCAATAATACAGAAAAGAAAGAAAATCCGTTTCCAGCCAGCTGATTCTTTAAAAAATAGAATTCCCATTAGCACTGCACCAGCAGCACCTAGCCCCGTCCAAACGGCGTATGCTGTTCCGAGTGGGATGTCTCTCATAGCTAGGGAGAGGAAAAGAAAACCAAGTCCCATTGAGAGGACGATCATAAAGAGTGAAAAGAGCGATTTGCTTCTGACATACATATTGATGTACATCACACCAAAAATTTCGCCGAAACTGGCAATAACTAGAAAAAACCAGGCCATATTATACTCCACCTCGATCTGGGGAATCTTCCTGATCATCTGTTGTCATTTTAATACCAATCACTCCAAAAATAATTAATCCAATTAAAAGAACCTTAGAAATAGCAAATTCAGAATCAAATATCGTGAAATCAATCAAGGCAATTGCTGCTGCTCCAGATCCAGTGAAAACTGCGTAGACTGTACCAGCAGGCAACTTTTCACATGCTTTTATAATGAAATAAAAACTAAAAATGATGGCAACAACCGTTCCAGTCCATTCTAAAAATGAAGCGGAGTATTTGAGCCCAATGACCCAAAACACTTCAACAATTGCTGCTAGAACCACATAAAACCAAGCCAATTAAAATTCCTCCTTCAAAGATAGGACAAACTTAATATATATGTTAGCACAGATTTAGCGAATAATTGAATTTTAATTGTAATGTAAAGAGATATTTCTTTATTTCATGGATGAGATACATTGGAATGAAGGAGAAGGCGCAAGTTTTTTGATTATGTATGGTTGAATAAAAGTTTAGGGTAACAATGAACCATATTGTTGCGCCAATAATTGCCAATCTTCCATAAATAGAGTACGCAAATTTGGGCGCCGTTTAATGGCTAAAGGATGATAGGCTACAGTGGTTTTGTATCCATGTATATCGTAGAATTTTCCGCGCAATCCTTTTACATCAACATCGGATCTTTCAAAAAAAGCTTGGACAGCAACATTTCCCAAACAAAAGATTAAAGTTGGTTGATAGTCTTGAAGTTGTTGTTTAAGGTGTTGCATGCAAATTTGACGGGTTTTTTCCTTATCATAAGCCCGTTTTGGTCTTCTTTTTAAAATGTATGTGATATATAAGTCTTTTTCACCTAATCCAACTTCATGTGCTGCTTCTTGCAGTGTTTGTCTTGTTCCACAGACGTATGATTGTCCTTCCTTTGTTTCCCGTTCTCCGGGATTATCTAAAAGTACCATAATCTGAGCACCCGGATTTCCCTCACCCCAAATCATTCGAGAACCATGCTGATCAAGCCCACAATCTCCACAAGTTTGCAGGGAGCAAGGTGTTGGGTCTTCTTCCCATAAAGATGGACAAAAATGAGTCATCATATATACCCCCTATGAATTAAGTCTACATATATTGTTTTCATAGATGACTTATATTATGCTAAATGAAATGAATAGGGTAAATTTGAAATGCTAGGAAGTTGAAAAGCTAATGTGAAGGGTTAATATCAATGGTGATTTAATGCTTTCTTTTTTAATACAAATGTGAGAAAATAGGCTTAACTGTTTATAAAAGCTCATATTGAACTGATATGTCTATGTGTATGGTCTCACATATTTATATATGAAAGCATGTTGGGCGATTTTGACATTGAAATTTGCATACATAAAAAAGACCTAAACATAACACATGAGGAGAATGACATTGAAAATAGGGATTGATAAAATAGGATTTAATACGCCTAATTTATACATTGATATGAATAAGTTGGCTGTTGCACGAAATGAAGACCCAAAAAAGTATACGATTGGACTTGGTCAAGATGAAATGGCAATTGCACCCATTACGCAAGATCCGGTCACACTAGCTGCAAATGCGGCTTTAGGTATTTTAGATGATGAGGATCGGGAAAAAATTGATTTTGTTATTTTTGGAACAGAATCTGGAATTGATCATTCTAAAGCAGCAGGTGTATATGTTCATAATCTATTAGGACTTAGTCCGCGGGCGAGGACAATTGAAACGAAGCAAGCCTGTTATGGCTCCACAGCTGCGATTCAATTGGCGAAAGGACATATTGCTTTAAATCCGGAGAGTAGAGTATTAGTACTTGCCGCTGATATTGCGCGATATGGCTTAAATACACCTGGTGAGGTTACACAAGGTGCTGGTGCAGTTGCATTAGTCATAAGTGCTGATCCGAAAATTATGGCATTAGAAGACGAAAGTGCCTACTTAACATCTGATATTATGGATTTTTGGCGTCCAATTTACTCAGAAGAAGCATTAGTTGATGGAAAATATTCAAATGAGCAGTATATTGCTTTCTTTTCTAATGTTTGGGACGAGTATCAAAAGAAGACAAATTTAGGACTGAAAGATTTCGAAGCGATCTGTTTCCACTTACCATATACGAAAATGGGTATTAAAGCGTTAAAATCTCATTACCCTGATGGCATGGGAGCAGATGAAGAACGTATACTTTCAAATTATCAAATCAGTACAACTTATAATCGTTTAGTCGGAAATATTTATACGGCATCACTATATTTAAGTTTATTATCTCTTTTGGAAAACAAGGAAGATTTAAAAGATGGTTCAAGAATTGGGCTATATAGTTATGGTTCTGGGGCAGTAGGGGAATTTTTCTCTGGTATTTTACAACCTAACTATCGTGATTATCTTCATATTACAAATCATAAGGAATTGTTTTCATCACGTAAGGAATTAACAGTAGCGGAATATGAAGAAATATTTGAGAAAACATTGCCAACAGATGGTTCAACACTTGAATTAAGTATGAGTGATGATCCTGCTCCGGTTTGTTTAGCAGGTATTAAAGATCATCAACGCCAATATGTAAATAAATTGCAAAAATAAACTAAAGACTAGGACATAAGGGTCTGACTCCCTCGTTTAACTACTATAGCAAATGTTCAAGAACGAACAGCGAATATAGTAGTTGAGGGGGTCTGACCCTTTGTTTTTCTAGTCTTTTTTTAGTTTAAATAAGGCAGTGGCTTAACCGTTTGATCTTTGCTTCGTTTAATTGTTTCAATGAATTTCTCAATCGTAGGAGTAATGGATGCATCTGCTCGCCGAATGAAAATTGTATTAATTTTGCTATATTTTGCTGGAAGTGAGTGACATAGAATGTAGCCCTTTTTTTCTAAGTGTGATACAGCAGACATCGGAACAAATGTAATACCAAGTCCGACAGCTACACTACTTAAAATCGTTTCTAAAGTGCCAAATTCCATCACTTTTTTCGGTGTAATGTTCTGATCTTTATACCATGATTCAAGTCTGGCACGATATCCACAGCCTTTGCTAAAACATAGAAAAGGTTTTTCTTTCAATTCATCAATAGAACTTGTCGTTGGATCTGATATAAGGACGAGTTCTTCTTGAAAAACGTCCTGAGAAACAAGATCAGGGTGCTCGCCAGTATCTGTCACAAATGCACCATCTAAATGATGATTGAGCACCTCTTCTCGAAGTTTGTCGGTTACTCCTGTGTAAAGTGATAGTTCTACCTTGTCATATTCTTTATTATATGCGGATAAAATATGTGGTAATTTAAGAACTGTTTCAACTGAGCCAATTTCAAGCTTTCCAGAAGGTTCATCACTACTTTGAATTACTTTTTTCATTTCATTCGTTAAAGATAAAATCTTCTCCGCATAGACGATTAATTTTTTCCCCTCGGGTGTTAAATTCATTCCACGATTATGACGGTTAAATAATGGTGTATGTAGTTCATCTTCTAATTTTTGAATTCTTGAAGTAACGTTTGATTGTACATAATTTAGCGCTTTTGCTGCATCTGTTATTGTTCCTTTTTCCGCAACCATTTGAAAAATCTCTAAATCCTTGAATTCCAATGTTCTACCCCCCTGAAGAAAAAGTCTTCATTTCATTTTATCATACATCATGAGAAAACGTACTGACATGCAATTTATTTAGTTCCGCATCATTGTTCATGTTGAGCAACTATGGTAACCTATAAGAAAAAAGAGGTAGGAACTTTCTTGGGAAATAAGGTCTTATTAAAATTGATTATATTCGTTTTATTTGCTAATCATGGTGCTCTGCCATCATTTATCACGTCATATATGGAGGAACATCAGCTAGACCCCCATGCGACTTCAATTGTTATAGATAGTCATTTAGATACGCTCACTAAAGTAATTGATGAGGAAACATGGCTGCCAACGACGGATATTGGGGAGGAGACTAATTTTGAATCCGATATTCCAAAGCTCAAAACTGGGGGGATTCAAGTTCCATTCCTTGCTGCTTATACGCCTGGATTTTATGATAACACTGCCCGTAGTTTAAGTCATACATTGGCGATGATCAATGCCCTTTATTGGATAGAAGAAAATAATCCAACTGATTTACAAATTACATCTACAACTGATGAAATATTTGAAGCGCTTGGAGAAGGGAAAATTGCCGCAGTTCCATCCATTGAAGGTGCTTATTCAATAGACGGAAATAATGCCATAGAATTACTGAAACAATATCATGATTTAGGGATTACGACCATTGGTTTCACTTGGAATTATTCGAATGCTTTAGGTGAGGGAGCACATCGTGTTTTGGGGGATCAAATGAAGACACCCTCAAGCGGTGGACTTACTGAACTTGGTAAAGAAGTTGCTTTAGAAATGAATAGACTTGGTATGTTGATTGATGTGTCCCATATGGCCGAAAGCACGTTTTGGGATGTGTTAGAAGTATCGAAGGCTCCAGTCATTGCAACACATTCAGGTATAGATGCACTACATAACCATGCACGTAACCTAACAGATGAACAATTGCTTGCCCTTGCTGATCATGGAGGGGTCGTAGCGATTGTGTTTTATCCAACATTTTTAACCGATACGGGTAACGCTACAATTTCTGATGTCGTTGATCATATTGATTATGCAGTAGATTTAATCGGTGTTGATCATGTAGCTATTGGTTCTGATTTTGATGGAGCAACATTACCGAGTGATCTACAAGACGCATCGGAAATGGGAAAATTAACAGAGGAACTTATGTCACGTGGATATTCTACAATGGATATGAAGAAGATATTAGGACTAAACACATTGCGTATCATGCATGACGTTCAGCAAATGGGTGAGATTGTAGAATCAGAAGGCATGATTGAGATTATACCTACATATAAGATGGGGGAGCAGATTTCAGAACGCACTCCATTACTGAAGGCTGAGTTAAAAGGTGAAATTCCACAAGAAGACGATCTGGCTGTGGTGCTAGATGGTGTTGCTTATCCTGCGACATTTGCTGAAGAAGATTCTACCATGTATTTTCAGGTGGAAGAAGAATTAAAAGAACAATTTCATGTTGTCACATTTGTAGCCGATTCTGAGCGGAAAACACGAATTTTTTATGTGAAATAGCGTACGGAGAGAGCAAAAGAAGTATTCACTGGTCGATGATGTCCCAGTTGAATACTTCTTTTTACAGCCTACTCATCTACAATGCTAACTGCGACTTGTTCTGTTTCTTTGATTTCTTCTCCGATAAGTTGATTTTGCTCGTTTAAATTTTCAACTGATGCACTCATTTCTTCAAGACTGGCAGATGATTGTTCGATAATGGCAGCTAAATCACTTGTTGATGAATTCGTTTCTGATGAATTCTTTTCAATATCGACTGCTAAATCTTCAAAACTAGTTAGTAAACGCTGCACATCAGCTAAGTGCGTACTTAAACTATTAAATGATTGATTCACTTGTGCTGTACTTTCCATTTGCCCATCTACCATTGCTAAGTTCTCGTTAATTTTTTCTAGAGCGGAGCTATTCGTCGTATTCACTTCATGAAGATTATTTGTTATTTTCTCAGCCGTTTCATTCGTCATCAATGCTAGATTACGAATTTCTTCAGCAACAACAGAAAAACCTCTACCCGCTTCTCCAGCCCTAGCTGCCTCTATAGAAGCATTTAAGGCCAATAAATTTGTTTGTTCATTTACATTGACAATATCTTGTAGGAACCTATTCGTCTCACTAATTTTAGCTGATAATGAATGGAATTCTTTACTCAAGTCTTGAATATGTGTTTGAAATTCTTTCATGTTCGTAGATAAAGTATTTGATAATGTGTTTCCAGTAGAAGCAATTTCTGTTGATTGTTCAAACTGACTTTTTAATGACCTTGTCTCATCTAACATCGTTTTAATTTGTTCAAGAGAATTTTGTGAGTTATAGGTAATATCTGTGATTCGTTCATTTTGCACTGTCCCGCCAGTCGCCATTTCGTTAATTACTTCAGAAAGCTCTGCCTGTGCACTAATATTTTCTTGAATCTTGACATTAACGCTCGTAATCTTACCTACAATATCTTCTACACTTTGTTCTAAACGTAATTGTTCTTGGACTTTTTGCTCTGTTTCTTGTTCACTTCTTAGTAAAAGTTCTTCAATATGGTTAAATTGCTTCTGACTTAAATGAATGATCACCAGTGCAATGACTCCAGCTAAAATATAAGCAACTAAAATTGCACCGAGATGTTCTTGTAAAAGCTGTTGTTGCTCAGTTACTGCAAAGGTAGCATTCAAATAAAGTGCTACTAAGCCGGTGATAAAACCAATTGCAAATACGGGGCGGATAAGATGGGCCGTTGATATGAATAACATGAAAAATAAAATAACAATGGTACTAAAATGTCCCCCAGTAGTTAAGATTGAAAAAAATATAAAGCTATAAGCCACAATAATCATTGTGTAAGGAAAAAACATTGGTTTCTTAATTAGAAATTTAATAACCAAATAAAGAATAGTTAAGATGGTGAGTTCTAATCCGTAAATCAAACTTTGTGTGTGGATTTTACCTACAAGTGCTACGATGAGTGCGGCAATGACAGAAGCACAGAAAGTTGATAGAATGATTGTGTTTTTCTTTTTAATATCTTCAAGTTTGAGTTGCTCTATTATACTCATATATTTTCCTCCTATATTCCTCTTATATACGTTATCGGCTTCATCCTCATAATTTTGAATTTATTATTGCATTTTATCATAACCGAAAAAAGCTACTTCGCAACGGCATGAAGGGTGATCAAGTTTCTAACTAGATCATGCGGTAACGAAGTAGCTTTATTTGTTTGTTGAATATTTAAAGAGGTTGTTCAAAAAGTCCGATAAAAATGACACGTCGAATTTCTTCGTTAGCTTGTTTTTCCGTTCCTCACGTATTAAATGCATACGTTCCGGTACTCAAAGCTACGCTGCCTCGAACTTCTCGGTCCTTTTTATCCTCCTTTTTGAACACGCACTTAAAACAGCATACAAGAAAAGGGTGTAATGAATCATATGTTAAAAAAGGATGATATATAAAGCAATGAGCAAAAGGATGCCTCCAATTGAAGTGAAAATTTTCCCGAGTATACTAAATATCGTTCCTCTTTGTATAAAACTGTTGATCACTGCCTGCTGTGGATCATCTGGATCATAAAGGACTTCTACGGTTGATCCAATTGCAAACCCTGGATCTTGCTCGATGTCTGACGTCTTTTCATATTCAATACCATTTACTTTATATTGAAAAGTAGGTGCGCGGTCAGGGCCACTGGAAAGCAACTTTCCTTTGTTCATAAAATTTCCAATGGATACAGTCATATTTTTTTCCTTTTGAATAATTGTCCCGGTTGTTATTGACCAATGTTTCTCAGGTTTTGTCACTTTCCTAATGACAAACAAAAAAATCAAACCCATAATTAAAAGGATCATAGCGGGAATGAGAAAAATCATATAAAATCCATCCATGTTTGTTATACCTCCAGACTATAGTAGGGGTCGAATAAGTCAACTATTCATTAAAGAAGTATATTGTTGGTAGCTAAATCTCTACAGGCTGCCTCAATTTGCTCCATTGAATCTGCTTCAAGTGTATGTAGATGGGTCCCATTACCAAGTGTGAGTAAATAGGGTGCTTTTGTTTCGTTCATCTGCTGAATAAAATGGTCAACCTCTGCACGATTGCTAACCATGACTGAAGCAGTTATTTCACCATAAAGTGCATGTTCTACTGTAACATCCTTTACTGTGACACCATGATCAACGATGATCTGTAGTTCCAGTTCCGTTTGTTCGGCAGTGTGGTTGACAGCGATAATTTTAATGGCTTTATTTTGCTGATGTAAAATATAACCACGATTTGTTGCTAAAATAGGTTCCTTTTTAGCTTTTAAAATAGAAATATCTTGTACAATGACCTGTCTACTTA
>Ga0209487_1004633_pt1 | contig 10482 bp, 9 predicted proteins | sample Poulit2012_FD_187524 | JGI IMG/M metagenome (GOLD analysis project Ga0209487, IMG submission 187524) | Agricultural soil microbial communities from Georgia to study Nitrogen management - Poultry litter 2012 (SPAdes) (version 2) | ecosystem: Environmental > Terrestrial > Soil > Agricultural land... | reverse complement strand
TTTCTGATAGGTTTCAAAGTCCTCATTTCCAAAACAAACTATTCGAACCTTTTCTATTTCTTGATGTTCATTTAAATAGTTTTTTATTTCGGTAAGTGCTATTTTGCTAGCCAACTCGATTGGATAACCATATACACCTGTGCTAATGGAAGGGAAGGCGATGGATTTTAGATTGCGTTTTGTGGCAAGGTTTAAACTGTTTCTATAGCAGTTGGCTAAGAGTTTTCCTTCGTTATTGTCTCCACCTCCCCAAATGGGTCCTACGGTATGAATAACGTGTTTAGCTGGAAGCTTGTAACCTTTTGTTATTTTGGCTTCTCCTGTAGGGCATCCGTTTAAGTCTCGACACTCTTTTAGTAATTCTGGTCCTGCAGCTCTATGTATAGCACCATCTACGCCACCACCGCCTAATAGCGATTCGTTAGCAGCATTTACAATAGCGTCTACTTTTTGTGTAGTAATATTTCCTTCTACTATCTCAATTCTAGTCATCGCTTTACAATTTAAAATATACGAATCAAGATAACAGATTTCCCGCAGATTCTAAACACTAGATTCCAACTTTTTGATAATGGTGTAAATACAAATACCTCCCTCGTATTTCATTATCCAAGAGAGGTAATTTGCTATAACTATTCCATAAAATTAATTTTCAGGTAGTGGAAGAATCGTGTCTAACTCTTCTGAGTAATAAATTTTCGGACCTAGTTTGTAAGCAACGTCATTCTCCACAATAAATGGACTTTTACCAAATCTTTCCATAAAAACAGTATGCAGAACGGATAGGTACACCATTTGTGCACGCACACCTCAAATATTGTTTTGTTGGTTGTAGCTAGCTATTAATTCTTTTTTGTCTACCGTAGAAAGATCTTCGTAGTACTCTTGGATTTGCTCTTTGTCGGATTCTCTTGGAATGTAAACCCCACCACGTGTGTTGGGTCTTTGGAATTTGTTTTTCATGACTTTTCCTTTATTTAGATTAGGCGCATCGATTTACCACCTTCGCATGTCTGCAGGTTGGCGTACCACTCTGGTACTTCTTGATGCATTAATGATACAAATATTGAGAATGATTTTTGATTATGCAAATGTATTCTACAGGTAAAGTTTAAAAACTAAGGGTGATTCTCAGAAACAGAGGTTAAAAATTAGTGTTTTTATTGTTTTATAGGGAAGATATTAAAAATGAAAATCTCTTGAAATTGTTGGATTAGCTTATTTCTAACTCTTTACTCTTTCCGCAACCATCCTAAAATTAATCCTCTATTTATTTTCCAATTACCATCTTTGTTTGTTATACGAATAGTCTCTCTTGATTTACCTCTTGGACCAGGGTTTTGTTGGATTAACTCTATCTCGTTATCGGATACTTTCGAGACTATAGCTACGTGGCCGTATGGATTAAAAATGGTCTTATCGAAAACAAGTAAGTCGTTTACTTCTGGCTTAGATTTACTAGGGTTTTTGTACTGTATTAAGTTACGTGAACTATTTTTCTGCCCATCGGCTAGTCTAGTATCAAAAAAATCTTTTGCATGTCCGTAAGTCTCAGGCATTTTGTGATTTAGATGTTCGTAGTAATATCGTTTAACAAACTCCACACATTGGTATTTTAGCCCCAAGTTATATCCATCATTAGCTAAGTTTCTTCCTACAACTGTGCTTACCTTATCATTATAGTATACAGCTACGCCATTGAAACTATCTATTTCTTGTCCAATTTCTTTGTTGCTAAGAGCTTTAAACTCTACCACTTTTTTCAGTATAGAACTGGTATCTGCAACATGCCAAAATCCAATAAGGCCTATAAAAAGTAGGCCGATTGCTATATAAAGCCAGTGCTTAAGCTTCATATTAATAATTAATTGAGATTAGATCTACTTAGTCAACGGTATTGATTTTTCTAGATTTTAGATTATTTCACAGGCTCAAAAACGGTGTTTCCCTGCCAATCTTTTCTGTAGGTTCCAAGTTTTCTTCCACTAGCATCTTCCACAGTGGTGTTGCCTTGCCAATCTTTTCTATAACGATATTTCGTATTTCCACGATTGTCTTTTAACACAGTATTCCCTTGCCAATCTTTTTGTTGAGTGGAAATTACATTGCCTTTGGCATCTTCATAAGTCGGATTTCCTTGCCAGTCCTGCCGTTGTGTTGTGATGATATTTCCTTTAGCATTTTTCCATACAGGATTTCCCTGCCAATCGGTAGATTGTGTTGCTACCGTATTTCCTTTTTTATCAACAGCGATGGTGTTTCTTTGCCAGTCTTTTTTATAAGTAATTTGACTGTATCCAGTAATAGTAAAGGTTGCTAGTGCGAGTAATAGAAGTAACTTTTTCATTGTGGTAGAAATTTAAAATTCACATATACTACACATCAAGATATTTACACTCTGTGCAATGGGTTGTATACTAGATAAATATAAGAAAAATACGAATGCTATAAAAGAGTAAGCTAGAGCAACATTACTTTGCAACTTCTGAGACTACTAATCTTAACTGTATGTGAATTCTATCAATCTATTCAAAAACTGATCAGCTTCATTAATCGTTAATTCTAATCTAGATAAAACGGCATGTAATTGCGTGTTTATTTCATCTGAAGATAGTTTTTCCTCTTCACTTAGATAATGCTGATCTGTAAGATATTCCTCTAGTTCATCAATTTTAGCTCTCATAAATCGAGGCACTTCTCCTGCTCTTAAAGCTTTGATTAATTTTTCTGGATTATGATCTAGTTCTTGAAGTTTGGCGTCTACTGCATCGATAAAGGTGTTCGATATACTTTCGGAATCTAGTAGGACGGCTCTGTTAATGGGCTTAGCTCTTCCTTTTTGATATAATTCTTGATAGGATTTTAAAAGAGTTGCTTTATCATAGATGTTTTGCAGCATTTCTTCTGTGAATCCTTCTAGTTTACCTTGGTTTTTTATAAAACTATTTAAGTGTCCATAATGTTGTAATCCACGCTGTAGGCATGAATATAAGATTTCGTTGTTTTCAATTAAATAAGACAAGTGAAGTTTCTCTGGTTCATCACTCAGTAAATTATATGCTGGTGGATTTAGTTGTTCATGGTATTCTTCCCTGGTTAAATTTTCTGGGGATAAAACTTTCGCAGTAATCAACATTGGGGCTTCAGTCTGTTCTTTTAAACTGTAATCCATTTGCATAGCTGCTTGCCCATCTAAAAATATTGTATTGCTATCAATTTCAGGATGTTGCAATAGGTAGTCTTGCCATTTCTTTACTTCGTCGGTCTGTGCGGTAAAGTAAAAAACTTGTCGGCCTTCTTTACTGATTTCTACTAGGGCTTCAATGATTTGTTTTGCTCGTAAATCGTCGCTGTTCGCCAAAACTTCATCTGCTATAATCGGTAGCTTAACTCCTGTTTCCTGGTTTTCGATAAAGGCTAAACGCACGGCAATCAGTAACTGTATTCGAGTTCCGGAAGATAATTGGTCTAATTCTAAACCTTGATTTAAAACCGTGTTTCTTGCTCTAAAACTTCCTCCATCACTATCGTCCAAGATTAGCTCAAAATGGCCATGGGTTATTTTATTAAACAACTCTCTAGCTCGTTTTAAAACTTCTAAATCGCTGTTTTCTTGAGACTGCTTTCTCAAGCCGTTTAAAATAAGATCGCCTGTAATTGATGCTCTGGTTTTTTGATAGTGTTCCTCTAAATCATCTAAAGAAGATTCCCTTTCTGCTAAAGCAATTTCCAATTCACGTCCGGTTCGTTCTTCCCCTACAAGGGTTTTTATCCTCGTAATTTCTCTATCTAATTCACCGACTTCTTCAGCTAGTTTGGTGAATTCTTCTTTTCGTTCCTTAGCTTCTTCTAACTGTAGTGTAGGAAGTTCTTCTTTAATCTTATCATATGATGAGTGTTCTTGGACCTGTCGTTCTTTTTCTATTAAACTGCGTTTAGCTTGCTCGAAGTTTTTTTCAAACTCTTGGTATTCTTCTCTTCTTTCTACAAGCCTTCTTAATGCATCTTTTTCGTCAAAATCTAAATTTAGCCTATCGTAAATGGCATGTAGTTCTTTTTTATCTTTAGTTTTTAAGCTTTCAAAATCTAGTTTTCGCTCTCTTAAATGAGCTATGTTATTTAATAGAGTAGTGCGAACATTTTGATCCTCCCGCATGTTTTTTAGAATCGCTTTGGCCGATGCTACATCCGACGCTGTATCTACTTGAGCCTCTGATAATAGGTTATTGATTTGATTTAGCGTTTCAGCATAAATCTCTTTTTCCTTTTTCAACGACAGTCTATTTGCTTCTAATTCCTTATTCTGCTTTTGCCATTCTTGTAGGTCTTTTAAAAACCAATATAAGCTAGAATACCGTTCAATATTCTCAACATTTAATTCTGGAATATCACTGAGTTTAGCTAGCCATTTCTGACGTTCGTTTTCTAAGTCTTGAAAATCTGGTTGAATCTTTTCCAAGGAATTATCTAACTCTTCTAATCGTTGATGAATTTGCTGTTGATTTCTTATTTCAAGTAAATCTTGATGAAGCTCTTCTAAGCGTTTAGACACGGCTTCTTCTTCCCATTTTGTTGGTTGATTTAAACCAGTTCTTTTAAAATCGCTAACACGAGAATCTTTAAGTGAATCGGTAGATTGTTTTCTGAAGTGTAAATATAATACATAGGATAGCATGACTATTACCCCAGCCATTCCAATCTCTTCAAAGAGATAAGTCGAAATAATAGTAATTGCTCCTAGGACAAATAGAATCCACAAATGTATTTTTGATACCTCTGCTGCCGAAGTGTCTTTCTCAAACCAATTCAATAGTATTTGAATTCCGTGGTGTACGTTTTCTATTCTATTGGTTTGATCGCTTTTTTCTTTCTTTAGCTTTTTTATTTCCTCTTCGTACGTCTGTTTCTTATATAATAAACTTGCTGCTTTTTCGAAGAAAATATCTAAGTCATGAATGCTTTCTAGATTAATGGCATCTAGATTTTCTTTGCTTAAATCTGAAAAAAGACGATGTAGTCTAACCTTGGTTTCCTCTTCATTCTTGGCAATAGCTATGCGCTTGCTATCTATACTTCTGTGTAACTCGGCTAACTTTTCAATCTTTTCATGTAGGGTGTCCAATATCACTTTGTCAAACCCATCTTCTGGGATTTGAAGCTCGGCTAATTCTTTTCTTTTGGATTCTTTTTCCCGATCAATTCTTGCTATTTCTTGATTGCGCTCTTCAATGTTCTTTTCTAATTCGGTAATTCTATCATACTCATTACCAATCAGCAAGGATATTTGTTCTGGGAAAAGCTTCTTTTGTTCTTCCAGAAGTTCCTTGTTTGCTTTCGCTTTAAGAAATTCAATTAGGTACGTATAGCCTTGTTGTAGATGAACTGCCTTTTTAGCTTTTTCGAGTTCTTCTATTAAGCCAGCAAGTTTTCTTTCTTCATTTTGTAAGCTTATCTGTTTATCTTCTATTTCTTCTACTTTCTTTCGCTTGGCTTCGTAATTTCTGTATTCGTTTATCCCACGATTCGGAGTGTTGCTACTAAATCCTAAAGATTTTTGCGCTGCTTGTAAATCATATCCGCCGATAGCTTCCTGTAATATAGCTGCTGCTAAATTCTGGTCGTCTTCTTTAATGAGCTCATGAAGGGCTAAAAAATAGCGTTTAGACTCTTCTACAGCTGGAATAGAAGGTAAAGCTTCATCAAAACCATTGGATTGACTACTGTAATATCCGTTATCGATATGTAGCTTCCAATCCTTCTGGTCTATCTTTATTTTAGCCTCTACACGGATTCTATCTATGTTTTGTTTCCAAATAACATTCTGAATCATCCTGGCGGTAGAACTTTTACCTGAAGCATTTGGGCCAGCGATAACGTTGATGTTCGCAGCCAATGAGTCGATTGCTTCCATTCCGTTTGGAAAACCTGGCATTTTATAAATAGAAAGATTTCGAAGAATCAGAGCGGATTTCTGCATTTTAATAAGATTTAGAGGTTTGCGTCATCAATTCACCTAGCAATCGGTTGCATTCATCTTTTATAGCTATTCGAGCATGTTCTGTTGTGTTTTCTTCCATTCTTTCATTAGACAAAGGATGGTATGCTCCTACACTATTGGTGTTTTCCATTTTCTGAATCCACTCTTCAATTAATTCTTCTAGAAAGGGATCATCTCTCTCTTCTTCGATTGCTAAGATGGTGTTGGCTAGTATTCCTGCTGGTGACGGTTGCTTTGCTATTTGCTTTAAGTCGCTTATTTCTGGTTGGATCTTAGTGTCTACTCGACGGATGCTTACACTTGTTCCATTTTCTAATCGAATGTTATAATCTACAGCGGTTCTTTTCCAGATTTCTATTTCTTTGGCTAGACTGTTTTTGCCTGCCAAGGTAATATGATATACCAAAGACTTGACTTGCTCTAACTCCTTTATTATTCTATCTGTTTCCTCATCTAAACCCTTAACAACCCTAGAGCGTAATTCTTCTTCATTTCGAACTCCAGAAATATCTATTTCTATATCCTCATATCGTACTGGTGATATTTTTATTAGCTCTACCTGAGGTGTTTGATTGGGCAGTACGGTTATTAGCAATGGACCGTGTGCCCCTGTTTCTTTTGCACTTAATGCTTGAGGTGAGCCTGGATACCAAACCTGTGGTTGGTCGATTAATTGTTGTGGTTTATGTATATGCCCTAAAACCCAAAGCGCAACACCGGAACTTCGCAAGTCATTAAGACGAATAGGACCGTAACTACTATTATGGCTATCCACATCACCGTGTAAAAGACCAATTGTTGTGAAATTTGGATTTAAAATGCTTGCATCCCAAGTAAGCATAGGACTATCATAAACATACCTATTTGCAAACGACCAGCCAACGAATTGAATGGTTTGTCCGTTCTTTTTAAACTCTTGAACTTCCCATTGTTGATTTTCACCTAATAAATGTACATGAGTGTTGTCTCCAGTAGAAATGATTTGGGGTAAAACATTAAAATCATGATTTCCAGCAACTAAATAAATCTTTATTCCATGTCTTCCTAAGCGATCAAATGACTCTTGTAACGGACCATATGCCTCAAAAAATCGATTGTCCCAATCAACGATATCTCCAGATAGCAACAATACGTCCACTTTTTGGTCAACACAATATTCGGTTATTTTATTAAGAGTGAATTTAGTAGAGGCGTGACTTCCCGTAATATCGGAAGAGCTTTTACCCAGATGCAAATCTGCAGTTGCTAAGATTCTAATGCTGTTATCCATTCTTTTCGAAGTTTAATAAACCAACGCAATTACCTATGGAAGATACAATAATACTCACCTATTTGAAAATAATCTTGGTAGATAGCGCAAACATGCGATAAATTTTGCATCCTTATGAAAAATAAAAACTCTGTTTCGCTACCGTGAGGTTTTGAAACAGAGTTTTAAATATTTTATTACTTCAGTAAATAGGTTGAAGTTGGTAAAGTTTTAATGTGAAGGACCAGATGGTACTGCTCTAAGTTTTGGAATAGTTATGTCTATAAATGGAACTTTTTCCATGTTGTGACAGCTTTTACAATCCATTCTCATTTGCTCGAACTTCTCGTTGAAATTATCTAAATCTTCACTCTCAATAGCTTTCTCCATCTCGACTATAGTATACGTCATGAAATGCTCAGCAGCTCTTTCTCTACCAGGTCTGCGTACAAAACCTGCTTCCATTGCTTCTTCAATGTGCTCAAGTTGGTAGTCTGCATACTCCCAGTTTTCATCTTGTCCAGCCCAGTACATTTCTTGGTAGCGGTAAGCAACTTCTATCATTGCCGTGCCGAATCCACCTAACTGCTCTTCAATTATTTCGAGCTTTTCTTCCTCTGTACCTTTAATCCATTCCCCTTGAGCCACTTCATGATCCTGCTCAATTTTCACGTCTGCGCATGAAACTAGGAATAGTAAACATGTAGTAAGTAATAATAATCTCATTTTTTAGTATTTATTTTAATCAAATAATATATAAAAAAATCTAATCCAATCAAATATATTTGGATCAGATTTCTCATAAGCTTAAAGTTAGTTATTCTATTCTTTCAGAAAATCAAGATAAAGTTGTTCTACTTTATCTCTAGCCCATTGGGTTCTCCTAAGAAAAACAAGGCTTGACTTAATAGATGGGTCGTTTTTAAAACAGTTGATGTTTACTTCCCTTGCCATTTTATCCCAACCATAGGCTTCTACTAATTCTTCTAATATAGTTACTAGTTTTACACCGTGTAGTGGGTTGTTAGGCTGTTCTTGTATTATTTTTTTACTCATAGATAAGTAACACTTAGTGTTTCATTGATTTAGTAAGGATAGCAATTTGACTATCTTCTTCTCCCTTGAGCACCAGTTTTTCTTGAACCTCTTTTCTTATTTCGATTTGCGAAATACTCTTGTCTACGTCTTTGTTTTTCTTTTTCTGCTTCTCTTTTTTCCGCTGCCGTCATAGGTCGGTCTGTTTGTGGAAAAGGATTGTCTGCAACTCTTTCTAGCTTTTGCTTAGTAAGTTTCTCGATATCTCTTATGTACGTATTTTCTTCTGGCTCACAGAGTGAAATAGCAATTCCTTCTTCGCCTGCGCGTCCACAACGTCCAATTCTATGAACATATGTTTCAGATTCGTTGGGAATATCATAGTTGATAACATATTGAAGCTTATCAATATCGATTCCTCTAGAGGCAATGTCGGTAGCTACTAGTACTCTTACTTTTCCGTCTTTAAAATCTTTTAAAGCTCTTTGACGTTGGTTTTGGCTTTTATTTCCGTGAATCGCTGCCGCTTTAATCTTTCGCTTTCCTAAGTTACGTACTATTCTATCGGATCCGTGTTTGGTTCTTGCGAAAAGCAATACTTGGTCAAGATCAGAGTCTTTTAAGATGTGTAACAACAAGTCCGTTTTGGTGTCCTTGTTGGTAGTGTATAAATACTGTTGAATGGTTTCTGCTGTAGACGAAACAGGATTTACCGATACTTGCTTTGGCTTTGTCAAGATTTTATTGGACAAATCTAAGATGTTCTTTGGCATGGTTGCCGAGAAGAATAGGGATTGTCTCTTTTTTGGTAGTTCTGCTATAATCTTATTTATATCATGAATGAATCCCATGTCTAGCATGCGATCGGCTTCGTCTAACACGAAATACTTCACATCTTTAAGAGAGATGAATCCTTGATCCATTAAATCCAGTAGTCTACCTGGAGTTGCTACCAATATGTCTACACCTTTTCTAAGTGCATTGGTTTGCGGATTCTGACTAACTCCACCAAAGATAACCGCATTTTTAAGGTCGGTGTATTTAGAATAGGTAGAAACACTTTCTGCTATTTGTATAGCTAACTCACGAGTAGGAGTTATTATAAGAGAGGCAATTTTGCGTTTGCCCTTTCCGTTTTGCTGTTCTTTAGCTAAATGCTGTATTATAGGCACAGCAAAGGCTGCTGTTTTTCCAGTTCCAGTTTGTGCAGTGCCTAGTACGTCTTCATTGTTTAAAATAAGTGGGATGGATTTGGCCTGTATAGAAGTAGGCTCTTTGTAGTTCTCATCATCTAATGCTTTTAGTATAGATGGAATGAGGTTTAATTCTTTAAATGTCATATGTTTTATTAATTGTTTTTACGGCAGCTAAAGTCGCTCGTTGCGTAAAAATCAATTAAGAAATCCCCACCGTCGGGCAAAGATACGCATTACAAAGGAGCTTTTGCACAGGAATACAAGAGCATTGCAAGATAGTTTGGTTTCATAGATTGGCTTTTACTTATGATATGCTTATTCAGAGACTTTTATATTCGGATTTATTTTTAGTAAATCTGTAACCATTTCGTTGTTGTTCTCAGGTGCCAGATATATTTCATCATATTTACTATACTTAATAATTAGCCCGTTTTTAGCAAGTGCAGGTTTTGTACCGCTCCACATAGTTTTATCTTTTTGAATTTCCTTAATATCTGAGATAGCTATTTTACCTCTTAAAAAGGCGGAACGATATATTAAATTATTCTGTTCTATTTTATAATATGTGTCAATATAGACCCAAGTAATCAGCGCAAGCGGACTTAATAATGGTAGTAGAATGAAAGGTTTTTCGATAAATGTATTTTGGTCAAGATAGAATATATATACTACTCCCCATTCTTTAGACCAGGGTTAGGCTGATTTAAGTTTATTTTTTCTTTTAACATACAGTTCTATTGGCTTTACACGACCAATTCCCTGATGTTTTCTATTGTTGTATTCATTTACAAAAGTATCTATTCCTTGATACAATTCTAATCCGTCGTTTGCAGGATTTATGTAAATATAATCGTATTTAATGCTTCGCCAAAAGCGTTCTATAAAAATATTATCTATAGCTCTACCTTTACCATCCATACTGATTTTTACGTTATAACTTTTCAGACAATTAATCCAATTATCACAAGTGTATTGACTGCCTTGATCAGAGTTGATGATTTCTG
>Ga0209487_1004632_pt1 | contig 10484 bp, 7 predicted proteins | sample Poulit2012_FD_187524 | JGI IMG/M metagenome (GOLD analysis project Ga0209487, IMG submission 187524) | Agricultural soil microbial communities from Georgia to study Nitrogen management - Poultry litter 2012 (SPAdes) (version 2) | ecosystem: Environmental > Terrestrial > Soil > Agricultural land... | reverse complement strand
CCAGTCCGGCGGTTCCGCCGATGAACCTCCTGGACCGCAGGATTATGAGCACCCCGAACCTGGCGAGGACATCGACGATGAGGGGCAGGCAGGTGCCGAAGCCGCGGCGGTGTACTTCGTGGAGTTGTACTCGTACGTCTACGCGACCGGTGACTTCGCGACCTGGGACGAGTTCACGACGGAGGACTGCAACTTCTGCGCCGGTGTGCGCGAGCGGCTCGAAGCCCATTACGACGAAGGTGGGTATGCGGTTGCGGATGCACCAACTTTTGAATCGGTCAACGCGCACGTGCAGGAATCTGATGCCGGCGACTTCTCGGTTGATGTCGTCTTCTTGTCACCCGAAGTCACATGGATAGGGGCTGATGGTGATGTCGTCGAAGATTTTGCAGAGGTGCGTACTCGAATCTGGGTGCTGCTGGAGCACCGTGAAGATTCGTGGCTGGTCGGCGGTGTGACAGGAGAGGAACTCGAATGATCGCACCTTCCTTGTCCGCAGCCGCTTTGCTCACGATCGCTTTTGGCCTCTTTTCGCTACAGGCCTCGGATGATCCCTCGAAGGCCCCCGATACGAGCGGGTCATGGGGCACAGATGTGAAGGAAGGGGACGACCCCGAAATTGAGGTAAATGGCGCGTCCGAATCTGCGGATGCTGCTGAAGGTCACGGGGAGGGGACAGGAGCCACGGACTCCCAGCACCAGCCTGAGCAGACCCGAGAGCACACCGTCTTGCCGCCAGGTGCGGGGCCGGTGGTGGAGCAGGTGGCGTGGCCGGATTTCAGTAGGGCGTTGCCTGACTGTGGGGTGATGGATGAGGTTAGTTGTTATGACCCGGAGTCCGGAGAACGCTTTTATGCGTGGCCGCCCGCCGCTGATGGTGATGAGGGACCTGCTGAGGACGACGAAGAATCCCCGGTGGTCGTGACCGGTGCGCAGTTGGCTACTGCCGTGCGTGAATTCGTGCGAGTGCAAATTGCCCCGGCACCGTTGATAATCCAGCCCGAGCAGGACTGGCATTTGGTGAACTTACCGGTAATTGTGCGTACCGAGCCGAATGCTCAGGAGTTTAGTGCTGAGTTGTTGGGGTTACCGGTAGATATTCGGGCGGAACCGGTGTCGTACTCGTGGGACTTCGGTGATGGTTCTGCCGTGCTCAACACCACCGAGGCCGGTGCGCCCTACCCGGATGAGACGATCACGCATTCCTACACCGAGGTAGGGGAGTATCAGATCACGATGGTTGCGTATTGGTCGGGTTCGTTCCGGGTGGGCGGTGGCCCGTGGATCGAGATTGACGGGCTGGGCGTGACTTCCTCAACGAGCCCGCTGCTGGATCTGCAGGCCCGCACCACCCGCCTGGTCGGCTGAACCAACGATGCGAGCGTGAGGGTCTTACCTTTCCTTTTCGGCGGGGCGCTAGCCTGGGGCGAGTCCAGGGAGCAAGCCGTAACCTTGTCGATCTGCTGAATCGCCTGTTGGTGAGAACTGATGAACTGTTGCCCTTTCCGCCTGGTTCGTTCCGCCGTCGGCCGTCGTTCCCTACCCTGATGCGCAACCTACCGACGGGATGAGGCAATGACGACGAAGACCGAAACGGGTCACGACATCGACTTTTCTTTCGAGCCAGTTCCCCTGCGCGCACGACGAAGTTTCTGGTCGGTGGGCTTCGTGATGCTCGGGTTCACCTTCTTCTCTGCATCGATGAGCGTGGGCGCCAGCCTGGGCAACGGCCTGAACTACGCCGATTACCTGTGGGCGATCATGATCGGTGGCGTCATCCTTGGTGCCTACACCGGCGCCCTTGGCTTCATGGGCGCCAGGACCGGGATGGGCTTTGACCTGCTCGCCCAGCGTGCCTTCGGCAGCAAGGGGTCCTACCTGCCGTCCTTTCTCATCGCCCTCACGCAGATGGGCTGGTTCGGCGTCGGCGTGGCGATGTTCGCCCGACCCACCGCGGAGATGTTCGGCATTAGTCCGTGGGTCATCGTCATCATCGCCGGGGCATTCATGACCGCCTCGGCCTATTTCGGCATCAAGGCCATCGAGATCGTGAGTTTTATCTCCGTGCCGCTGATCGCCGGGTTGGGCTCCTATTCGATGTTCGCGGCCATCACCGAGGGCGGCGGTGTTGATGCGGTCTTCGCGGCATCCACCGGTATGCCGCTGGTGGTCGGCATCGGGTTGGTGATCGGATCCTTCATCTCCGGCGGCACGGCCACCCCGAACTTCACCCGGTTCGCGCGCACCCCGTTCTCAGCGGTCGTGACCACCGTGGTTGCCTTTTTCCTCGGCAACACCCTGATGTTCAGTTTCGGGGCCGTCGGCGGAGCCTTCACCGGTGAGGACGACATCTTCTACGTCATGATCGCCCAAGGGCTGGCCATCCCGGCGCTGATCGTGCTCGGCGCGAATATCTGGACGACGAACAACAATGCGCTGTACACCACCGGTCTGGGCTATGCGAACGTCACGAAGATCAACAAGAAGCCCCTGGTGCTCATCGCCGGCATCCTTGGAACCGTGGGGTCGTTGTGGCTGTATGACAACTTCATCGGCTGGCTGAACTTCCTCAACGCCACCTTGCCCCCGATCGGGGCCATCATCATCGCCGACTACGTGACCAACCGACGTGCCTACGATCCGGCGTTGCCGCCACAGCGGACCGTCGTCGTGGGCGGACTGGTGGGTATCGTCGCCGGTGCGCTGGCCGGATGGTTCATCCCATTCGGTATTGGCGCTATCAACGCTGTCCTGGTGGCATGGGCGTGCTACTTCGTCGGCCGCTACGTGGCAACAAAGGGGACCGACGGGCAACAGACGCCTGCCAGGGGCGACACCATCGACGAAACACCCGCGGAGGAGAACGCTGGATGAACCTGCTGATCAAGGACGTCCGGATCGAGAATGCGGCCGAACCCACCGACATCCGGATCGCGGACGGCAAGTTCGCGCAGATCGGCTCCGGGTTGCAAGCAGCCGACGGTGAGCAGGTGGTGCAAGGCCGCGGCCGGTTGTGCCTGCCCCCGATCATCGAATCCCATGTGCACCTGGATTCGGCGCTCACCGCGGGCCAACCGAGGTGGAACGAATCGGGCACGCTGTTCGAAGGCATCGAGGTCTGGGCAGAACGCAAGGCCGACCTGACCGTCGAGGACGTCAAGGACCGCGTCAACCGGGCGGTGCGCCAACAAGCACGTTTCGGTGTGCAGTTCATCCGCACCCACGTGGACGTGACCGATCCCGGACTCACCGCGCTGCACGCACTGTTGGAACTGCGTGAGGAACTGGCCGATTCCATCACGCTGCAACTGGTCGCCTTCCCCCAAGAGGGGATCGAGTCCTACCCCGATGGACGCGGTTTGATGCGCAGGGCGGCGCAGATGGGCGTGGACGTGATCGGGGCCATCCCGCACTTCGAGTTCACCCGGGAGTACTCGGTCAGTTCCCTGCACTATGCCGTGGAACTCGCCCAGGAGTTCAACCTGCTGGTTGACGTGCACTGCGATGAGATCGACGACGAGGCCTCCCGCGGCTTGGAGACGCTCGCCACCCTGGCGTACGAGCGCGATATGGGCTCCCGGGTGACCGCCAGCCACACCACCGCGATGCACTCCTACAACAACGCGTACGTGAACCGGTTGATGCGGCTGTTGCGCATGAGCGGTATCAACTTCGTCTCCAACCCGTTGGTCAACACCCACTTGCAAGCCCGCACCGACACCTATCCCAAACGTCGCGGGGTGACCCGGGTGAAGGAACTGACCGAGGCGGGCCTGAACGTCAGTTTCGGCCAGGACGACATCGTGGACCCGTGGAACCCGCTGGGCACGGGCAACCTGCGGGATGTGGTGCTGAACGGGTTGTACGTCACCCAGATGATGGGCCACCAACAGATCCTGGACTCCTACCGGTTCATCACCCACAACGCCGCCCGGACCCTGAACCTGTCCGGATACGGCATCGAGGTGGGCAATCCGGCGAACTTCATCATTTTCGACGCCGAATCCTGGTACGAGGCGCTCAGTTTCAACGCGCCCGTGCTCGCCTCCTACCGGGATGGCCGCCTCCTCGCCAGGGCAGAGCCCCTTGACCACGAGGTGCTCTTCTAGCGCCACAGCCGAGGGCTGGCCAATCGGCTTCCGGACGAAGGAGGGCGCGCAGAGAGCAGTCTTAGGGCGGCGCGCCCGTACGATGAGGCACATGCGCGCCGGTGTCACGACCAATAAAGAGCCGACAGTCTCACGCCGGGAGCAGATACTTGAGGCTGCCGCTGACCTGTTCGCCAGGCACGGGTTCAAGGGTGTGTCGATCTACGCCATCGGAGACGCCGTCGGTACGTCCGGACCGGCGCTCTACCGGCACTTCGCCAGCAAGGAAGCACTGTTGGCGGAAATGCTGATCGGGGTCAGCCAGCGACTACTCCACGGCGGTCAGCAGCACCTGGCCACGGCTGGGCCCGGGGAGGAGCTGCTTCGTCGCCTCATCGATGCGCAGGTGGATTTCGCGTTGATGCACCCGGCGCTGATCACGGTGCACTTCCGGGACCTGGACCAGGTGGGCGAGGAAGAGCAGCGCCTCGTGCGGCGATTGCAGCGGGAGTATGTCGAGATCTGGGTGACAGCGATCCGTAGGGCGTTCGAAGGGGTCGGGGAGGAACTGGCACGGTCGGCCGCCCATGCGGTGTTCGGACTGATCAACTCCACCCCGCACTCTGCCCGCTTGGATGCCGAAGAGTCCCGGGACTTGCTGCGGGAGATGGCCTTCAGCGCACTACTGGGGGCCGGCCGGCCCGGCGCGGTGCAGTAGCGGCAGGGCGCGCGGACAGGTTACGCATCGCCGTGCTGCGGGCGCGCGGAGAGGTTGTTCATCGCCGGGCTGGGGGCGCGGGTACGGCTCGCCGCTGACGTGTTCGGTCAGAGTGGCAGACCCAGGTTACGGGCGATCACCAGGCGTTGGATCTCCGAGGTTCCCTCACCGATTTCCAGGATCTTGGCGTCCCGGTAGTAGCGGGCAGCGGGGAATTCCTCCATGAACCCGTTACCCCCCAGGACCTGGGTGGCGGTGCGGGCCGCGGACACCGCCGCCTCGGTGGAGTACAACTTGGCGATCGCCGCCGCCTTGGTGACTTCCTTCGCCGAGCGGCGCCCGGCGTCGCGCTCGTCCTTGAGCCAGGCGGCCTTATAGGTCAACGTCCGGGCGGCCTCTACGGCCACCGCCAGATCGGCGATTTGGAAAGCCACGCCTTGGTTGGCCCCGATGGGGCGGCCGAACGCCTCGCGGGAGCGGGCATAGTCGGTGGACAACTCCAGGCAGGCTCGGGCCAGGCCGAGCGCCAGTGCCGATATGGCCACCCGGCCATCGTCCAGGGCCATGAGGAACTGGCGCAGCCCCGCACCTTGCTCGCCCAGGAGGTTCTCCGCCGGGACGCGGCAATCGGCGAACGTCAGGCCGCGGGTGTCCGAGGCGTTCCACCCGAGCTTGCGGTACGGAGGATCCACGGTGAACCCCGGGGTGCCGGAGGGCACCAGGATGGTGCTGATCTGCCCGCTACCGTCGGGGTTCTGTCCGGTGCGAGCGGTGACGGTGACGACCGAGGTGATCGGGGTGCCGGAGTTGGTGATGAAGCTCTTCGCCCCGTTGATCACCCATTGGTCATCGGCCAGCCGTGCCCGCGTGCGGGTGGCGCCCGCGTCCGATCCGGCTTCGGGTTCGGTCAACCCGAATGCCGCCAGCGCACGGCCGGCAACTAGATCCGGCACCCACCGTTCCTTCTGCTCCTGGGTGCCGAACGACAGGATCGGGTTGATCCCCAAGCCGACCCCCGCGGACAGGGTGATGCCCACGGCCTGGTCCACTCGGCCCAACTCCTCAATGGCCACGCACAGTGAGGCGAAGTCCCCCTCGGCGCCGCCGAACTCCTCCGGAGCGGTGAGCCCGAACAGGCCCAGTTCCCCCATCTTCGGGATCAGGTCCACCGGGAAGTGGTGTTCCCGATCCCACTGTGCGGTGAACGGCGCGATCTCGGCTTCGGCGAACTCCCGCACGGTAGCCCGGAACATCTCGTGTTCCTTGGTCAATTCGAACATCCCGGCTCCTTCCGAAGGGCCCCGGCTGGGCCCGGCCCCACATCGGGTCCGCGCAGAACGTCAGCGGTGCCGTTGCGGTCGCCCTCAGGTTAGCGGTCACTAACTTCGGCTGTCCAGAGTTTGGACGTCGAGGGTGCCGGGGACGCTCCCGCCTGCCGGAAAGCGCTTGCCGAAATGGTTCGAAGTCAGGCATGATGAGGGCGGCCCGCCGCCGGCAATGGTGAGCACGTGCCTGCGCGACGCGCTGACCGCTACCGATCCTGACCTCCGGGCCGCGGCCGAAGCGCCACGGGACGGCAGGGGCCACGTACCTGCCGAGTGGTCCGGACGCCGTCCCGGCACAACTGAGAAGGAGTAACGCGTGAGCAAAGTCGCACTGGTCACCGGTGGTAACCGCGGCATTGGGCAGGGCATCACCCGCGCCCTGCTGGCTGAGGGGTACGCGGTGGGAATCCTGGCCACCCGGGAAGAACCCGCCGAACTCATGGCTGAACTGCGCGAACTGGGCGACGTCACCTACACCCGCGGGTCGGTTGCGGACCTGGAGGACCATCAGCGGTACGTCGGCGACGCGCTGGAGCGTTGGGGCCGGATCGACCTACTGGTGAACAACGCCGGCGTGGCTCCCCAGGTGCGCGATGACATCCTGGTCGCCACCCCGGAGAGCTACGACCGGGTGATGGAGATCAACCTGCGTGGCCCGTACTTCCTCACCCAACTGGTCGCCAACGAGATGGTCAAGGCTCGCCGGCCGGAGCATGATTCCGCCGTGCAGGGCACGATCATCAACGTCTCCTCCACCTCGGCGGTCACGGTATCCACCAACCGCGGCGAGTACTGCATCTCCAAGGCGGGCATGGCCATGTCGACCCAACTGTGGGCCGCACGCCTTGCCCCGGAGGGAATCGTCGTCTATGAGGTGCGGCCCGGAGTCATCGCCACCGACATGACCGCCGGCGTAAAGGAGAAGTACGACGAGCAGTTCGCCGCGGGGCTGGCCCCCATCCCGCGGTGGGGCACACCGGCCGACGTCGCCGGCGCCGTCGTGCAACTCGCTGCCGGCCGCATGCCCTACTCCACCGGCGAGGTCATCAACGTCGACGGCGGAATGCACATCCCCCGCCTGTGACCCCATGCCGGCTCGCCGGGCCGCCACGGCAGGATCGATCCGGCGCACGATCGGCTGACACACCAAGACCCGCTCCCGCCGGGCCCGCCCGGCACTGCACCGCCACGAAGGAACACCTATGCCACTTGCTGACATCGACACCGCCCCCACTATGACGATCGCCGGCCACCAGGTTCCGGTGGTGAGTGCCAACACCGTGGTGGTGGGCACCGGTTCAGCCGGCTTCGCCGCCGCGGACCGGCTCTGGGAGTTCGGGCAGGACGACGTGGTCATGGTCACCGACAAGGTCGGCGCCGGAGCCAGCCGCAACGCCGGTTCGGACAAGCAGACCTACTACAAACTCTCCCTATCCGGCGAGGAAGCCGACTCCGTACACGAGATGGCCCGCACCTTGTTCTCCGGCGGGGCGATGGACGGCGACAACGCACTGGCCGAGGCGGCCCTGTCCGCTCGTGCGTTCCTGCGCCTGGCCGACCTCGGCGTGCCGTTCCCGCAGAGCCGCTTCGGAGAGTTCGTCGGGTACAAGACCGACCACGACCCGCGCCGCCGGGGCACCTCCGTGGGCCCCTACACCTCCCGTTCGATGGTGGAGCAACTGGAGAAGAAGGTCGCCCGTAACGGCACCCGCATCTTCGACAACTGCCGAGTGATCGACCTGATCGTCCACGAGGGGGCCGTCGCCGGGTTGCTGGTGCTGCGCACCGACGTGCCCCAAAACTCCGATCGCAGCCCCTACCTGCTGCTGCGCTGCACCAACATCGTCTACGCCACCGGCGGGCCCGCGGGCATCTACGCCACCCGGGTGTTCCCCAACGGCCAATGGGGCGCCTCCGGGGCGGCCTACCGGGGCGGCGTGCGCGGCAAGGGCGTCACCGAGTGGCAGTTCGGACTGGCCTCGATCAAACCCCGGTGGAACGTCTCCGGCACCTACATGCAGGTGATCCCCCGGTTCGTGTCCACCGATGCCGACGGCAACGATGAACGGGAGTTCCTCACCGAGGCCATCCCGGACTACGGCCGGTTGATGTCCCTGGTGTTCCTCAAGGGCTACCAGTGGCCCTTCGATGTGCGGAAGGCTGCTGATGGCTCGTCCCTGATCGACCTGCTGGTGTACCGCGAGACCGTCCTACGCGGGCGGCGGGTGTTCCTGGATTTCCGCTCCAACCCGGTGCGCGCGGAGTTCGATCCCAGTGCGCTGGACGCCGAGGCTTATGAGTATCTGGACAAGGCCGGAGTGCTGTTCGGCACTCCGATCCAGCGGCTGCGCCGGATGAACGAACCTGCCTACCAGTTCTACTTGGACAAGAACCCCTACGTGGATCTGGAGCAGGAGATGCTCGAGGTGGACGTGTGCGCCCAGCACAACAACGGCGGCCTGAGCGTGGACGCCTGGTGGCAGTCCAACGTGCCCGGCTTCTTCCCCGTGGGTGAGGCCGGCGGGGCGCACGGGGTGTACCGTCCCGGTGGCTCGGCGCTGAACTCCGGTCAGGTCGGCGCCACGCGCGCGGCCCAGTACATCGCCGCCAAGCGCACCTCGGACCCGGTGGATGAGGCCGCCTTCGCCGCGGCCGCCGAGCCCGTCCTGGCCGATGCCACCGGACTGGTTCGCACCGCTACCCAGCGTGCCGCCGACGGCGCGGAGGACAACACCGGGACGCTGCTCACCGCGGTGCAGGAACTGATGAGCGCCAAGGCCGGCCCGGTCCGGTCGGCGCAGTCGATCAACGAGGCGCTGGTGCAGGTGCACCAGTGGCTGACCGAGTATTCCGACCAGATCAGCGCCGATGCCAAGTCTCGCCGGTCGATCAACCGCACCTTCCTGGTCCGCGACATCCTCACCACGGCCTACGTGTACCTGTCGGCGATGGCCGACTACGTCGCCCGCGGTGGACGCTCCCGCGGTTCGGTGCTGTACACCGATCCCGAAGGCGAGCTGCCGAAGGTGGGCTACGGACCTGATGCGCAGGAGGAGTTGGACCTACCGGAACTGTTCCGCTTCACCCTCGACGACGGCGCCCTGGCGGACCAGGTGCAGGAAGTCGCCTGGCTCGCCCCCGAGGGTGCAGCAGCGCCCGTGGGGCACGACGGTACCGAGCGGCCCGACGACGGTGGCGGGGATTGGACCCAGATCGTCGAGCGGGATCCGGCAGACCCCGCCGGGCGGCCCCTGTTCCGGTGGCGCCCGGTGCGGCCCATCCCCGCCGATGACGACTTCTTCGAGAACGTCTGGCGGGACTTCCGGGAGCACGGCAACATCTACTAGCCGCTCCTAACCCTGCCGCGGCTCGGGGGCGGGCGTGGCGCAGGGGCGGGCGTGGCGCAGGGGCTCAGGGCTCCGCCAGTGACCACAGGGCCAGGCCGGATACGGTGAAGACGCCCAGGTGCTTGCCGTCGGTGGCGTAACTGAAGTGGCGGAAGTCTGCGATCTGCACGTCCCACAACTCCTCACCGGTGGTCACGTCGGTACCACGCAAGGTCGGCTCGTCATCGATCGTGGTCCAGGCGGCCACGTGACCCGAGCCAAAGCAGGGGCACACGGGGAATGCACCCGGGCGGGTCCACAACAGGCTGCCGTCAGTGCCATCCAGTGCGTACCACCTGGCCTCTGACCACAGCAGCAGGTTCTGTGACAGCCGCACGAACGGCGAGGGCACCAGGAGGTCGCCGGTGTTGAACGTCCAGATCTCGGCACCGTCGCGCGCTTGGAGCTCGCCGGGTTCGGCGGACACTGCCCCACTCGAGCCGAGCGCATCGTCGACTGGTATGGCGGTGCCCTCAACCGGCGTCGCGCGGCCGGCCCGATCCCACAAGGATCGGTCTCCGCCCCGGTCCACCAGCCACTCACCGGCGTAGGTCATCGCTATTTGCACCTGCTCCTGGTGAGTGCCCTCCGCCATGGACAGAGCGAGGGAGAACTCCGACTTCCCGTCCGCCGACAGAGCCCGGATGAGCGCCAAATCATCGGCCACGGCGAGGGTGAACGTCTCGAGGTCCACCTCCGCGCCGGCTATTTCGTAGGACCACAGATGATCCTCCGATCCACCCCAGCGCATCACGGTGAGGGTGCCGGACTCCTCGAACGCCGTGATCAAGCCACCGCCGTGGGGGTGGGCGGCCACCATTCCGGTCTGCACGGTGCGGCTGACCTCACCATCGGCCATGGTCATCTCGATCAGTTCTGCACGTCTTCCCTGCTGGCTCACGCAGGCGATGTCGTGGTCCTGATGGGCACACCGCAACTGCGGGGCGCGTACCTCCCACACCGGCTC
>Ga0209487_1004631_pt1 | contig 10484 bp, 17 predicted proteins | sample Poulit2012_FD_187524 | JGI IMG/M metagenome (GOLD analysis project Ga0209487, IMG submission 187524) | Agricultural soil microbial communities from Georgia to study Nitrogen management - Poultry litter 2012 (SPAdes) (version 2) | ecosystem: Environmental > Terrestrial > Soil > Agricultural land... | reverse complement strand
CGCGCTCGTTCCTCTCGTCAAGGCAGCGCTCAAGCTTGACCGGCGTGCCATCACGATGACCGACGATTCACTCACGGTGAACTTGACCAACAGCAAGAAACTCGATTCGCCCAAGGTTAAACAGTTGCGCCGGAAGGCAACTAGGGCAGGAGTTGCTTTGAATATTGGAATTCCACCGTTCGCCGGCAACGCCGATCATGGCCTGCTCAAACAGGTGTTGTCGGTGCCCGGAGGCGCGACGGTCAAAGCTCCCGACGACGGCGAGACAGCGGTTTATCCCAACACGATCGCTGGGCTCAAGCCCGCAGCTGAACTGCTGGCCACCTCTGATCTTGACGCCAAATTTCGCATGTACAGCCCGAAGGCGCCCGATACGTTCTGGGTCGATGTCGAGCCCGGTGATATCTCTGAGAAGCAGATTAACGACGCCTTCACCGCCATAAAACCCGTACGCTCACAGCTTGCCGATGCCCAGTGGGTGCACCGGCTGATCGTGTCGTTCGGCTCAGACAAGATGACGCTTAGCGTGTACCTCGACGACTCCGCCGATGCCGATAATCAGGACGTCGCACGCGAAACGCTCACGCCGCTGCCAAGGGGAGTCTTTGACACGGTGAGACTCTACAAAGACGGTGAATCCGAACGTATCGTTGTGAAGGGCGAACGGTTGCGCAAGTAACGGCATGCACGCCGGCGGGCGTCATTGGAGACGCTTTTGCCCGTAACTACCCGGCGCTCAGTCGACGACAAGGACCGTGTCGCTGGGACCGTGGCTGCAACGTTCGGGGATCCCGGTCACGTCGGAAGTGGGTACTTTGGTGGTCTGGGCCGAGAGCTGCCGGCCGACCGGGGTCTTGGTTCCGTCGACAGTGGCCGAGGGTTTACCGTGCTTTAACACGAATTTCGCATCGTCCGGAAAGACAAGCAACTGCGGCGGACCTTTGCGAGTCAGGGCGAAGCAGCCACCCGGGCCGGTGATGAGCTTGCCGCGGGCCGGACCGGCCTTGCCCTCGGGCACAGAGCCTGAGTACTGAAGCGCAAGGACACCCTGGTCACCGGCAACCGTGACGTCCAATCCGCCGCCGGCCTCATCCTTCGACTCGGAGCCATCGTCCGAAGAAGGCTTCTCGTGGGTCGGCTGCTCACTTGAGGTCGTGGTGGTCTCGTCGGGCTGAGCATCGTCGGAGCCGCAGGCGCTCAGCGCCACCGCCATGACCGCCAATACGCAAACGACGACGCGTTGCTTGAACGGCATGGGGGCTCCTTCCTGATGACTCACGGCGAGCCGGCGGGAACCGCCGTCCCGAACACAACTCCTCTATTTTAGTCGGCCCGGCGAAAAACGCTCCGGATAGTGAGTGCAGTGCGAACGTGAGCGCTGCGCCGCGTCACTTTTCCTCATGGTGCGCTTCCTTTGCCGGGAGCGATCACGTCGAGTCCCGCGGACTTCGCTGCCTCATCGAGCCGGTGGTCATAGGTGAGGACGGATCCAACATCAAGGCGCATCGCCGCCTCAAGATGTAAGGCGTCGAGGGCGCGCAGATTCGGCATTGGCAAGAACCCCGCCGACCGATATGTGGCCCTGTCGAGTGCCGCGAGCGACACGCCATCGAGAATCGCGCTTACCTTCGACTGATCGTGTCCCTCCCGCACTGCCATGCGACGTAATTCAGTCTCGAGAAGATCACTCGAGACGAGCCTGGCAGGTGTTTGATCGAGCCAGTCTACCAATGCCTGAGTTTCGGCCTGTGCAACCAGGAGCGCTCCCAGCGCAGACGTGTCAACGTAGACGCGCCGAACTCCTGTCACACCCGGTCCTCCCGCAACTCATCCAGGATACGGGACATCGGACGGTCTCTCTCGGACTGCTGAGGCTTCAGCGCCGCCCAGCCACCGACACGCTTGGCCGGCCGAGCGATGGGCAGCGTAGGGGCCGGGGCGTCGATCGGGACGATGTGACCGACAGCAATACCGCGGTTGGTCAGCACGAATGAACGGCCTTCGCCTACCGCTCGAAGCACGCGTCCAGACTCGTTGCGCAACTCGCGCTGCGAAAGGCTCTCGATCTGCGGCTCGCCCATACCCATAACACGATCGTAGCACCCGCGCTACAAATTGAAGCGGATTTCCACCGTGTGCCCACAAGTAGGGCCACCTCGGCGCAGCGCTTGGCATCAGCGGTCAGTGATCTGTTGTGAGGTGTCCGTGGGGTGAAACGCACGGCCGCGATCTATAGCTGGGCATGCGTAGGCAAGAGCGGGGACGATAATTCCCATGACAACAACGTGTGCGACGAGAAGAGTAAGTCCTTCTGCAAAGCCGGTGTAGGCCAAAGGCAGCGACTCTGTCATCATCAAAACATTGGGGATTGCTGTAACGACGAACAAGATCGGAACGAGAGCGGCGAGAATGCGTCGCGAATTACGTGCGAATTTAACAATGAGCAACCATCCAATGCATGCGGCGGTCGCACCGCCGGCGGCAAACGCGGCGATGCGTACCGGGTCAAGATGCTCTGATCGAGAGTCCGCACCCAGGGCGTCCGCGATCCACGTTAAGAGGACATTGACGATCACGGCCAGAACCATCCCTCCCGGGAGAACGAGGAATCTGACTTTCGAAACGGCGGTTCGCCGGGGACTCGCTTTCATGGCAGGGCCTTTCGCGATAAGGGCATTCCTCTCAGTACCCGAGGAATGCGTCGGTCTTGATCATGCTTTTGCGTACGCCGTGTCCCCGCAGTGCACCGGCGACCTCCTTCACAAAGGATGATGCACCCGAGAGGTAGAACGCATTGTCTGATGCAGCCGCCTTCGCAAGCCGTTCGATCTGACCGGTGAACTCATCGCGGCGTGTCGGGTACTGGGAATGATCGGCCAAGGATTCCGTCAGAGAGCGATAAGGATGGGTGGAGCCGATGTGGATCAGTTCGGTCGTGATAGTGAGTCTGCGGTGCCGGATGTCCAGTAGTATCGACCGGAACGGTGTGATACCGATTCCCTGAGCCACGAGTGTCGCAGAGTTGCATGAATCGTCGATAGTAAAGTCCTGCATCGGACCGCGCATAGTCAGCACGTCGCCGGGCTCGAGTGCTCCCAACCGATGCTTGAAGGCACTACCTTCACGCAGGTGCGTTCCGAGGATGACGTAATCCTCGTGAGGGGCGTTGGCAAGGGTGAAGGGGTGCATACTCACTTTCGACGCAAAGAACAATCCGTGCTGACCGGCACGATGACGGAATCGCGATTGCGGCGTGAAGAAAAGACTGTGGATGTCGTCGCCCTCGTGCTCAGTTCGGACGAACTCGAGTTTGGTGGAACGAAGCACCTGGATCACATCGGGCACGAAGGTGGCCTTCTTTCTGTGGTGTCGGGCGCGTGGATGCGCGTAATGAGTTGATGGCCCCGATAGCGACACGTTCACCTGGTACGTCAGTGCAGGGTGAGAGTAGTGACGCATCGAGGGATTCGCGATTACTGCGGTCCTTACGTTGTGCTGCTGATCGCGTTCGCCTCGTTCGCCGGTGTATACGATTCGATGTTGGCTCGGATAGTTTGCAACATTCGGAGGGCTGCTGCGATATCGTCGGCGGAGACGCCCTGAACGGCGTGGGCCGACCAGGGAGCACTCAGTTCCATGGCTTGTCGAAATGTCTGCGAGCCGAGCTCCGTCACGACGATGAGATGAGCGCGGCGATGGTGAGGGTTAGTTTCGAACGTGACGAGACCGTCCCGCTCGAAGTCGTTGACAATCCGTTGCACGTTCTGCCGCCGACCCCCGATCTCCCGGGCGATCCACGACACCGGTTGCGGTCGCGGAGACTGCATGATCGCGCCAAGGATCTGCCATCGCGCACTCGTCAGACCAAGACTTTCGACCAGTCGATCACCTCCGCGGATCAGGCTGCCGTTCACCTTGAAGATCTCGAAGGCGAGCTCTTGGAACTCGTCTACCGGAAGTTGGCTCCCTGCAGTATTCACGCCTACATGTTAGGCATTACGACATCATGATGTCAATTTGACATTATGATGTCATTCTAATCATGTGAACTCAAGTAGGACATACCTAAGCAAGTGCCGAGGGGTGCTCCGAGCGAGGACTGCGTGCCCATTCGAAGGCTCCACCAGACTCGCATGGCAGTACTATTCGAAGCTGAACAATAGCGACTTTTGCTTATACAAGTTGGCCACCATACCGACAGAGTTGGTGAATGACTCGGCACCGACTAGGCCTGTTCGCAAAACCGTAGGCCGTTCTCAAGCACGGCCAGTTTGAGCCCAATTGTTCGGGCGACGTTTCAGATCACCAAACCGGCAGTTCGTCCTCCCACGAGTGCCCTTCCGGGAGACCCACACGCGGATCTATTGCGTAGTCGCGGAATTGTCGCGGCAGTAGGACGGGTGCGTCCGGCTCGTTAACGTGCATCAGATCCCAGCGGGCCTCGTATTCCTCGAAGACCCAAAGGTGGACTCGGGCGCGCTCGACGGGCGCGTTGCGCTTACCAGGAGCGACATCGGGTTCGGTGAGCCAGCTCATGTGACTGATCCACGCTGCGGCAGCGACATGGGACCTTGGCACGACGAAGTCGCGAATGAGTGAAAACTCCTCGTCGGGGACTGCTACGAACACGAAGTACTCACGGTCATGCGCGCTCGGCTTCTGCGTCTTCGCGCCGAGCGGCCAGTTGATCCGGTCCCCGTCCGACCCGCGCGCGGTTTTGACCTGCACTTCGATTTGGCGGCGCTCGGAACCGCATGTGTCCACCGCGAGAATGTCGGTGCGCTCAAGGCCGTCGCGCGTGAGAGCAGGTGCCCAGCCTCGGCGAGCAAGCTCCGATGCGACATGATGCTCACCGACAGTCTTCGTCTGCTTTGTGTCGACCACGGAAAACAGACTATCTTCCGTGCACTCCAACTCGCGGTGACGCTGCAAGTTCATCGAGAACTCATCTGACGTGCCGAAGTAGCCGAGAAACCTGCAGGCGTGCACTGGTGACCGCTTCAGGAAGATAATTCACGGCTTCGCCGATAAGCTGAGGGTTTCGCTCAATCGCGTCCTCAGCCATTTCCAGGTCCGCGTCACCGTCGAGAGCGGCTGTATAACACTGGCAGCGCTCGACGGGCTCGAGAACATCAGCGATGCGCTGCTTAGGGTCGCAACTCACAAGGCGACCGCGTCGGCGAGCGCTGAGGCCGAGACCTGCCGCTTAAGCAGCCGGATAGGAAACACGTCGACGTTGCCGCGGTCGAACGATGCCCAGGTCTCTTCCATCAGCCCAGAAGCCCGCATTGGAGGGATTCAATCGGCGGGGTCCATCCCGACGAGGATGTAACGATCCGACCCCGGGGACACAGTGCCGCGCAACGGATCCGAACACCTTCGCGCTGGGGGCCGTACCGATCGAGGCGCACCTGAAACTCATCACGACGCGCGTCGAGTATGAACGAGTTTGATGCCGGTCCGCCCGACCCTTCTTGCTCATTCTCCCACGAGCAAGAAGGTCGTCCCCCACCGTTGCGGGATCGGAGGGGCGACTCCACGAAGTCATAGGGCCAAGCTCACTCTCAAAAGCGCGGCTGATCGATGGGTAACACTTGTGCTGGCTTTGGGTTATGAGCACAGTAGGACTGCGCGAACTGCGCCAAGAGGCTTCTGAACTGGTGCGCCGTGTTGAGGCGGGCGAGGAGATCACCGTCACGGTGGCTGGACGGCCAAGTGCCCGACTGATCGCTGCATCACCGCAACGATGGCGACGATGGGATGCGGTGTCCGATCTATTTCGTGGCCCAGCCGATACGGCATGGGAGGCGGACCGCGAGCGTATCGACCAGGCCATACGTGACCCCTGGGCCGGCCGGTGAGAGCGATCCTGGTACCAGCGTGGTACTCGCCTCCGACGTCGGGCCGCTCGAAGGCGAGTTGGCGATCAGCATGGTGACGCTGGCGGAACTCCCCTACGGAGTGCTAGCCGCCAAGGAGAGCAGCACCCGCTCGGAACGACTACGGCGCTTGTCGATCTTGCAACGTGAGTTCGATGCGGTGCCCATAGATGACGCCGTTTCTGACAGCTACGGACTGGTCGCTGCGGCTGTTGTCGAGGTCGGTCGCCAACCCCGTGCCCGCACGATGGACCTGCTCATCGCGGCCACGGCGCATGCCTTTGCCGTTCGCCTATACACGCGTAATGCAGGCGACTTCACCGGCATCGATGAGTTGGTTGATGTCGCCGCCGTCTGACCCGCGTACGAAAACGGATCCACTCACGAGTCAGCTCCATGGTGTAGGCAGCATCGAGCCTCGTTTCTACACCCCAGTGAAGTGTCAACTTGGCTGGGCCCGTCAAACACTTCATCGGTTAGCGAGGCAGGTTCGACGAGTACCCAAACAGCGGACCCGTCGGCAGTCTGCGCCGCAGTATTGAAATGGAAACTCAACCGTGTCTCCACAGCTAGGGCAGTCTGGCGCAGAAGCGATGCGCCGTCAGTACAGCTCAACTGTCTCCACCGGCTGTCCCGTAACGTTGGCGATAAGGCCGAAGTCATTGTCCATGGCAAGCACCGTCAGCCCGGTCTTCTCCGCAGTCGCAGCGATGAGAAGATCTGGGATCGACGGCGCGCGGTGCTGACGACGGTCAGCAAGAAGCATCTGCACCTCCCACGCACGATCCTCCATTGACGGCGTGAACCGTTCAACCGGCATGAGAGACAGCGGGGGAACCTCAAAAATCATCCGACCGCCCTCGCCCGTGCGCGCCGAGAAGCCGATCTCGAGTTTGGTGATCGTAGAGACTCGCACGAGACCACGCTCAATGCGTGCGTTCCACTTATCGGCGTCCGCAACCTGCCCCATCTGCGTCCGGACGTACGCAGACTTATCGATGAGCCAGCCCGTCACCGCCATGCGTCAGCCATGATGCCGGGATCAGCGAGGTCGGCGAGAACTTCCGCCGATCGCTTCCAGCTCTCTTCTGTGACCTTTGCCGCGGGACGGGCCTGTCCCCTTCGAGCCGGCGGCGCAGGTACTCGTTCCGAGACAAGCCCAAATCTTGGGCTCTCCGATCAATCCGAGTGACTGTCGCGTCGCTGAGCCCACGAATCAGCACGTTCGTCACAGAAACCACGCTCCACAGAACGGTGACATCATGATATCACCCGATGACCAGTCGAGGCGTCGGTCACACGTTAAACCGGAACTCGACCACGTACCCATCGACTCGTGTGATGACGTGAATGTCATGGGCTACTTAGCTGTAAGGCTGCTCTGAGACCCAGTCCGGCGAATTCATCGAGATACTCGGTGTCGAAGCGCCGACGGAGCTCATCAGATCGGAGTCAGTGAGCTCTTCGAAGACGTCGACAGACTGGCGCTTCATCCGTCGGTATTCCAGGGGTCGATCAGCTCAACACCGGTATGCGCGAAATCCTTGACGTTGCGCGTCGCGCAGATCGCACCGTTCGCCAGGCAGATCGCGGCGATCTGTGCGTCGACCGTGCTGATCGGTGACCCGGCAACCTCCCGAGCCACGAGCAGATCGGCGTAGCGTTCTGCCGCAACGTCATCGAACGGCAGCACCGCGCGACTTCCTCGATACAGATCGAGCGCCGTGTCGATACGGCTTGCCAAAAAGTCCTTGCGCCGACTGTCGGGGAGTCGCCGCACACCGGCCAAGAGTTCCGCGAGCGTGACCGCGGTGATCGCGACATCACTCTTCAACGACGCGAGCCATTCGACCACGCGGGCCTCCGGCGACGGCCGAAAGATCTCCGAGATGACATTGGTGTCGAGGACGATCACTCGACCTCCGCCGCCCGCGCGACGTCATCGCGCGCCGGAATCGGCAGGTCTTCGACTCCGCCGACATCCTGCGCGGCAGACAGCAGTGCCATCCCGATATGCGGCCTGCGAGCGGCTTTGGTCAGGATCTCGCGGACCTCGGCCTCCATAGAACGGCCATGCTCCTTCGCCTGCATGGCAAGCCGCCGTTTCACGGCCTCGTCGAGTCCGCGAACGATAATGGATGACATCGGCGACCACCTCCTCTGCTATCAATCATGATAGCAGCACGACCCGCGCGCTTCCAGATAAGTTCCCCGACATGGCCCCGCACGGACGACATCGAGCCAAGGAGGTGAGCGAGGAACGGCCCAGACGTCGACTGATCCGAACCGTATAGGCCACAGACCGAGCTCGCGACGAAACCCGTCGAGCGTGACGCTCTCGCCATCCTCAGCCTGCGCCGCATCCTAGGCAGCGATTTCCTCCAGCTCCTCGGCAGCCTCCAGCAGTAGATCGAGCGTCTCGGCATCCAGGACCGCGCCCACTCGGCGATCGTGTTGCACTCAGCCGAGCCCGCCCCGCGACAGCAGACCTTCGTCGAGCGGCCCGCTTCTACGACATTTTCGGATTCCGCGAGACGTTCCTCTCGCCAGCGGAATCTCCGGTCAAGACCGAGCTGGAGATCGACGGCTTCACCCTCGGACTCCCCCGGCCGGAACCAGCCGCCGCCTCACCCCTTCCGCGACGGTTGCGGTGCAACACCTCGGCAGCACCGACTGCGGTCAGAAGATTGTTCTCGACGAATCGAGCCGGTGCATAGCGCAGGCCCAAGATCATGTTCGTCGCTGCCTGCAAGCGGCCTTGGGCCTGGCACCAGCGGGGCATGACCTCCTCAAACGGGAGCGAGTCGCAGGTAAAGAACATTCGGTGGTGATCGACGACCTTCGCGTCATGCTTGCCCAGTGCGGCGGGCGAATAGACCACATCGGCGCGTCGGCGCGGCAAGGTCCGACCGTCAGGCAGATGTGACTCGGAACCAGCCACCTCCAATCGGAGCCAGATCACTCCCGCCGCACGATGCGTAGCCAAGGAGATCAGGTCCTGCACCAGGCTCGCCGCCCGCTGAGCCACATTCAGCGAGAACGGTTCAGCTGGCGCGATATGGACGGACACGGTGTCCCTCATACGTCCGACAGAGCCGCCCTTGCGCTGGTCGAAGTACGGAAGCGTATGAGTGTGCTGAAGGCGATACTCGGTGCCGTCGACCACAACCGATTGCGCCTCTACAGGCCTCACCGAGATGCGCCCGGTCCCGTCGATCTTGCCGTCGGGAGCCCCGAGAAATCCTTCGAACACAGAAGACGCCGCCCAGAGACTCAGATCCTCGACTGAGACTTCTGCCCCAGCGAACGCCGGGTCCGCGTCACTGCTCACATGCGCGCCGATGATGGCGACCATCGCGGTCACAGTCTGCTTGTCAGGGCTCGCCACTCGCGCACCCATGGTTCCTTCTGGTGCCCTTGGAACACAGCCGAGCAGAGTGATCTCCCTGACCTCGGCCACACCGTGCATGACTTCCCAGTTGCGGGTTCCATCGTGAACGGCAGTCCATCCAGACGAGTCCGTCGTCAAGATCCGATCCTCGAAGGTGCCGATCAGCGACAGCGAGAGACCGTCTTCCGGGTCATACCGGAGGACACCCGAGACCTTCTCGCTTGGGGCGTCCGGCAGCCACCACGCGCCGGCCCACTCGCCAGCCTCGTCGAGATTCAAGGGATCGTTAGACATTGCGCTCCGTCAGCGCTCCTTCCATTCTCGCCGCCAGATGTCAGCTCGAAAACCTAAATTCCACCGCGTTCCGACACATGGAGACATCTACTGCCGCCGGCCGCGCGGGGCACCCTGCGCTGATACGATGCGGTCGTACGCAGCTGTCAGCTCAGCCAGCACGCCGTCCTCAGAAAAGGTGCCGCCCCGCAAATGCACCTCTCGAAGCTCGCTCATGAAACGCGACCAGAGTTCGGGGCCTCCGTCTGCCAGCAGTTCCGCACGGACAGCCAGCTCCGCGGCGGTGGGCAGCCAGCGAGCACCCCACTCACCGAGTTGCGCCATCACCGGCACGAGCTGAATTGCCGGTTCGGTGAGGCGGTACTCAACCTTCTGGCGATGGGTCGGATCGCCATGTCGCGTGAGCAGGCCGACGTCCGACATGCGCCTGAGCCTGCTCGCCAAAACGTTGGAGGCGATCCGCTCCTCTGAATGATGCAGCAGCTCGCGGAAACGCCGACGGTCACCGAACATGATGTCGCGCAGCACAACGAGACTCCAGCGGTCGCCCAGCAGTTCGACCGTCATGTTGATCGGACACCCGGAGCGACCGTGTTCAACTTGCAGCATCTTCACACCATCTGGTTGCGACACACGATCAGTCTACGTAGGCTGAGACTGCTCCTACAATGCAACCAGATCGAGGAAAGCTATGGGCACGTTGGTGTACTCCATGCAGGTGTCGCTCGATGGGTACGTCGCAGACGCTACGGGCGAGTTCGCCTCGTGGGCCAGGCCTGACGAGCAGGTCCTTACCGCAATCAATGACGAGCACTCGAAAGTCTCGACCTATCTGCTCGGCCGACGGATGTATCAGATGATGGCCGTCTGGGAGACGAGCCCCGAGGTCATCAAGCAGTCTCCGCAGTCCACGGAGTTTG
>Ga0209487_1004630_pt1 | contig 10485 bp, 8 predicted proteins | sample Poulit2012_FD_187524 | JGI IMG/M metagenome (GOLD analysis project Ga0209487, IMG submission 187524) | Agricultural soil microbial communities from Georgia to study Nitrogen management - Poultry litter 2012 (SPAdes) (version 2) | ecosystem: Environmental > Terrestrial > Soil > Agricultural land... | reverse complement strand
TCGTAGATCTGGTCCTCGGTGCCGATCTCCACGATCTTGCCCAGGTACATCACCCCCACCCGGTCGGCGATGTGGCGCACCACCGACAGGTCGTGGGCGATGAACACGTAGGACAGCCCGAACTCGGTCTGCAGGCTCTCCAGCAGGTTCATCACCTGGGCCTGCACCGACACGTCCAGGGCGGAGACCGGCTCGTCGCAGATGATCACCTCCGGGCGCAGCGCGAGGCTGCGGGCGATCCCGATGCGCTGGCGCTGCCCGCCGGAGAACTGGTGGGGGTAGCGGTTGATGTGCTCGGGGTTGAGCCCGACGACGTCGAGCAGCTCGCGCACCCGCTTGCGCCGGTCTCCCTTGGGCGCCACCTCGGGGTGGATCTCGAAGGGCTCACCGACCAGGTCGCCGACGGTCATCCGGGGGTTGAGCGAGGCGTAGGGGTCCTGGAAGACGATCTGGACGTTGCGGCGCAACGCTCGCAGTGCCCGGCCCTGCAGGTCGTAGATGTTCTCCCCGTGGAAGTAGGCGCTGCCGCTGGTGGGCTCCTCCAGCCGCATGAGGAGCTTGGCCAGGGTGGACTTCCCGCAGCCGGACTCGCCCACGATCCCCAGGGTCTCGCCCTTACGGAGCTGGAAGCTCACGCCGTCGACCGCCTTGACGTCGCCCACGTGGCGCCGCACGACGACTCCCTGGGTGAGCGGGAAGTGCTTGACGAGCTCGTCGACCTCCAGCACGGTCTCGGCCGCGGCGAAGGAGTCAGCGCTGCTCATTGAGGACCTCCTCGGCGTAGTGGCACGAGGCGTAGCGGCCGGGGGCCACCTCGCGCAGCGGGGGCCGCTCGGCCACGCACAGCGGCGTGGCGTAGGGGCAGCGTGGCTGGAACTCACACCCCGGCGGGATGTTGAGCAGGCTCGGCGGCAGGCCCTTGATGGCCGAGAGCTCCTTGCCCTTGAGGTCGACCCGCGGGATCGACTCGAGCAGCCCCTTCGTGTACGGGTGAGCCGGTCGGGCGTAGATCGCGTCGACCGGCGCCTGCTCCATGGCGCGCCCGGCATACATCACGACGATGTCATCGGCGACGTCGGCCACCACCCCGAGGTCGTGGGTGATGAGGATGAGGCCCATCCGGCTCTCCGCCTGCAGCTCGGCCAGCAGGTTCATCACCTGGGCCTGGACGGTGACGTCCAGCGCGGTGGTGGGTTCGTCGGCGATGAGCACGGCGGGGTCCAGGGCGATGGCCATCGCGATCATGATGCGCTGGCGCATTCCGCCGGAGAACTGGTGGGGGAAGTCCCCGGCCCGCGCAGCGGCCCCGGGGATCCGCACCCGGTCCATCAGCTCGATCGCTTTCTTGCGGCTCTCGGAGCGCGACGTGCCGCGGTGCACCCGGAACATCTCCCCGATCTGCCACCCGACGGGGAACACCGGGTTCAGCGCGGACAGCGCGTCCTGGAAGATCATCGCGATCTGCTCGCCCCGGTAGGTGCGCCGCTCCTCCTCGGGCAACGACAGCAGGTCGGTACCCCGGAACCGGACCGCGCCGCCGGTGATGTACCCGGGTGGGCTGTCCACGATGCCCATGATCGCCTGGGCGGTCACGCTCTTGCCCGATCCCGATTCCCCCAGGACGGCGAGGGTCTGGCCCTCCTGCACGGTGTAGGAGATGCCGTTGACGGCGCGGGCCACGCCTTCGCGCGTGCGGAACTCCACCTGCAGGTTCTCCACCTCGAGCAGCGGTGCCGAGGTGTCGGCGGACTGTGCGGGGTTCGGGTCGGTGATGGTCACGTCGTCCTCCGCGTCAGCGCAGCTTGGGGTCGAGGGCGTCGCGCAGCGCGTCACCCATCATGACGAAGGCGAATACGGTCAGCCCCACGAAGATCGCCGGGAAGAACACCAGGTGGGGGTGGGTGAGGATGCGGGTCTGGGCCGCCGAGAGCTGCAGGCCCCAGGAGATCGAGGGCAGCTGGACGCCCACCCCGAGGAAGGTCAGGGTGGCTTCGGCGGCGATGATGAGCCCGATGAACACCGTGGCGTAGACGACCACCGGCGCGAGCGAGTTGGGCAGGATGTGCTGACGCATGATGCGCAGGTCCCCGGCGCCGAGCGCGCGGGCGGCCGACACGTACTCGTTGGACTTCGCCGCGATCACCGAGGACCGCATGATGCGGGTCATCGTGGTCCAGCTGAACACGATGAGCACCAGGGAGATCTGCAGCACCCCGCGGTTCTCGATGACGTTGAGGAACACGATGGCGCCGAGCAGGAAGGGCAGCGCGAAGACGACGTCGACCAGCCGGGAGATGACTGCGTCCAGCCAGCCGCCGTAGAAGCCGGCGGTCAGGCCCAGGGCGATGGCGATGGCGACCGAGCCGATCGTGACGAGCACGCCGACCGTGATGGAGATCCGGGCACCGTAGATGACGCGGGCGTAGTAGTCACAGCCCTGGATGTCGGTGCCGAACCAGTGTTCCGAGCTCGGGGTCTGCAGGGAGTTGGACAGGTTGCAGGCGCGCGGGTCGACGTTGGTGAACAGCCCCGGCGCGATCGCCATGACGACAAGCGTGAGCAGCATGAGCGCCGAGATGACGAACAGCGGGCTGCGGCGTAGCTCGCCCCAGGCGTCGCCCCACAGGCTGGAGGTGGAGGTGTCGCCACCGGTCTGGGCTTCTTGGACCTCGGTCTTGTCACTCATAGCGGATCCGGGGGTCGAGGTAGGCGTAGATGATGTCGACGATGAGGTTGATGACGACGAAGAACAGCACGAACAGCGTGACGATCCCGACCACCACCGTGCCCTCCTGGGCGGTGATCGCCCGGAACACCTCACCGCCGAGGCCGGGCAGGTTGAACACGCCCTCGATGATGATGGTGCCGCCCAGCATCGAGCCGAGGTCGGCGCCCATGAAGGTCACGACCGGGATGAGGGAGTTGCGCAGCGCGTGGCGCCCGACCACCCGGCCGCGGCCCATCCCCTTGGCGGTGGCGGTGCGCACGTAGTCGGCGCGCAGGTTCTCGGTGAGCGAGGTGCGCACCAGTCGGGCGATGAGCGCCGTGCTCACCGAGGCCAGCGCGAAGCCGGGCAGCAGGTAGCTGTACCAGCCCTCACTGATCCCGGCCACGGGGAACCAGCCCAGGTAGAGGCCGAACAGCACCTGGGACAGGAAGGCGAATACCAGGGTGGGGATTGCCACCAGGATCACCGTGCTCACCTGGACCAGCGTGTCGAGGAAGCCCTTGCGGCGCAGGGCCGCCAGGATCCCGGCCACGACACCGATGAGGCCCTGGAAGAGGAAGGCGACCACGGCCAGCCGCAGGGAGACCGGGAAGCGCTGGGCGATGATGTCGCCCACCGGGCGGCCCTGGAAGGTGGTCCCGAAGTCGCCCTGGATCACGGCGAGGAGGTACTTGCCGTACTGCACGAGCAGGGGGTCGTCGAGGTTGTACCGGTCGCGCAGCGTCTGCTGCACGGCGTCGCTCAGCGGCCGGTCCCCGGACAGTGCCCGGATCGGGTCGCCGGGGATCGCGAACACCAGGGCGTAGACGATGAAGGTCGCCGCCAGCACGACGGGGATGAACTGCAGCACCCGCCGGATCACATATCGCGTCATCGAGGTCCTTGCGCCACCGTGTCGGGGGCCGCCGCGGCAGCCCCCGACACGATCACGATGGGCTTACTGGTTGACCGAGATCGCCTCGACCCGCACGAAGGTGCGCGGATCGACCTCGACCCCACTGACGTTGTCGGTGTGCACCGTGTGGCGGGTCTCGTACCACAGCGGGATCACCGGCATGTCCTCCAGCAGGATGTCCTCGGCCTCCTGGTACAGGCCGTTGGCGGTCTCGAAGTCGAGCTCGCCGTTGGCCTGGCGGATGAGGTCGTCGAACTCCTCGTTGGAGTACTGGGCGTAGTTGGACGCCACCCCGGTGGTGTAGAGCGGCTCCATCGCGTACTGCGGGCTCGGGTAGGACAGCACCCAGCCCAGCCGGTAGGGACCGGTGATCTCCTCGGCCTCGTGCAGGTCGAGGTACTGGGCGAACTCGAGGCTCTCGAAGGTGATGTTGTCGATCGGCAGGTTCTGCTGCCACATGTTGGCCACTGCCTCGGTCCACTCCTCGTGGCCGGCGCCGGAGTTGAAGTAGATCGTCAGCTCCGACGGTCCGCCGGCGGCCTCGTACAGGCTGGCCGCCTCCTCGGGGTCGAAGTGGCAGTAGTTGCAGGCGTCGGTGCGGTGCTGCTCGAGCACGGGCGGGATGACGGCGGTGGCCGGCGTCCGGGCGCCGCTGAAGATCGACTCGATGATCGCCTCGCGGTCGATCGCCATCGACATCGCGTGCCGCAGGTCCGGGTCGGTGAACTCCTCCTGGTAGAGCGGGAAGCCCAGGTAGGTGAACGAGGAGCTCTCCGACTCGATGACGTTCTCGCCGAAGTCCTGGTCCACCGTGGCGATCCGCTCCGGCGGGATCCCGGAGAACACGTCGAGGTTGCCGGCCTGCACGTCCAGGTAGGCGGTGTTGTAGTCGGAGTAGATCTGCCACACGATCCGGTCGGCCAGGCCCGGGTTCTCGCCGGGCCAGTCCTCGTAGCGGTCCATCCCGATCGCGACGTCGTGCTGCCAGCCGTCGGCGTCGATCTGGTAGCGGCCGTTGCCGATCGGGGCCTCCTGGAAGGCCTCGATGTCCTCGAAGGCCACCTCCGGCAGCGGGTAGAAGCCGGTGTAGGAGAGCATCAGCGGCAGCGGGGAGAACGGGGCGTTCAGCTCGATCTCGAGGGTGTACTCGTCGATCGCGCGCACCCCGGACATCTCCTCGGCCTCACCGTTGACGACCTCGTCGTAGCCGACGAACCGGTTGTGGAAGCTCGCGTTGCCCTGCGCGTTGTCGGGATCGACCACCCAGTTCCAGGTGTCGACGAAGGTCTGGGCGGTGACCGGGTCGCCGTTGTGGAAGGTGAAGTCGTCGCGCAGGTGGAAGGTCCACGTGATCGCGTCCTCGCTCTCCCAGTCGGAGGCGACCATGGGTGCGGCGTCTCCGGTCTCGTAGTCCACGGTGGTCAGGCCGCTGTAGAGCTGTTCGAGGACGGCGCTGCCGCACACCTCGCTGGAGTTGCCCACCATGAGGTTCTGCGGCTCGCAGTTGTGGATGGTGAACTCACCGCCGGCGGTGCCCTCCGCCGTCTGCTCCGAGTCCTGCGGGTCCTGGGCGGTGCCGTCGTCGGGGTCCTCCTCACCGCCGTTTCCGGCACAGGCGGCGAGGACGAGGGCGGCGACGGCCGCTGTAGCGGCGGCGCGAACGCCCCGGTTGTTGGCAACCACGGTGTCTCCTTCTGTTGGCAAACGGGAACGGTCGTTGTTCACCTGGGTTCGGCGTCGAACGTGTCCAGCAGGGGTGCCAGTACAGCGCACGCCTGGGTGCGGGTCAACGATTACTGCCAGTTCGCTGCACAGCCGTGACCATCGGTACGACTTTCGCAGGAGGCCATCGAGTCTGTTGTCGGAGGGGCCGCCCACATCGGGCAAATTCCGCCGCCTGCTCCTACGATCGGGCTATGAGCACCCCTCCCGAAGAGCTGACCCGGCCCCGCCGTATCCGCCGCATCCTCGTCCTCGGCGGGGGATACATCGGCCTGTACACGGCGATCGGGCTACGCAAGCAGCTGCGTCGCGAGGAGGCGGAGATCGCCGTCGTGGACCCGCGCTCCTACATGACCTACCAACCCTTCCTGCCCGAGGCAGCCGCCGGGTCGCTGGAGCCGCGGCACGTCGTCGCCCCGCACCGCCGCGAGCTCAAGGGCTGCACCCTCATCACCGGCAGCGTCGGGGCCATCCGGCACGCCGACCGCAAGGTGGTCATCCACCCGGTGGAGGAGGGGGAGCCGTACGAGCTCAGTTACGACGAGCTGGTGGTCGGCCTCGGTTCGGTGGCCCGCACCCTGCCCATCCCGGGCCTGGCCGAGTTCGGTATCGGCTTCAAGCACGTCGAGGAGGCCACCGCGCTGCGCAACCAGGTGCTGGGCAAGATGGACGTGGCCGCCTCCACCTGGGACCCCGAGCTGCGCCGTCGCAAGCTGACCTTCGTCTTCGTCGGTGGCGGGTTCGCCGGCATCGAGGCGCTCGGGGAGATCGAGGACATGGCAACCGACGCCGCGAAGGGCTTCGACTCCATCAGCCGCAAGGACATGCGCTTCGTCCTGGTCGAAGGGATGGGCCGGATCCTGCCCGAGGTGGGCGAGGAGCTGGGTGGCTACGCCCTGGAGCAACTGCGGGCCCGCGGGGTGGAGATCAAGCTCAACACCTTCCTGGAGTCCTGCGAGGACGGGCACATCGTGCTCTCCTCCGGCGAGGAGTTCCACGCGGACACCGTCGTGTGGACCGCCGGGGTCAAGGCCAACCCGGTGCTGAACGAGTCGGACCTGCCGCTCGAGGACTCCGGCCGCGTGCGCACCGCCCCGACGTTGCAGGTGCGTGGCGATGACGGCGTGATCGAGGGCGCCTGGGCGGCCGGCGACTGCGCCGCGGTCCCCGACCTCACCGCCGAGGACCCCGAGGCGATCTGCGGACCCACCGCCCAGCACGCGGTGCGGCAGGGCAAGCACTTGGCCGACAACCTGGTCCGCGCCGTCCGCGGTGAGGAGCTCACCGACTACGCCCACAAGAACCTGGGCACGGTGGCCTCCCTGGGGCTGGGCAAGGGCGTGGCCAACGTCGGCGGGGTCAAGCTGCGCGGCTGGCCGGCCTGGTTCATGCACCGCACCTACCACTGGTGGGCGATGCCCACCATCAACCGCAAGGTGCGCATCGTGCTCGACTGGACCACCGCGCTGTTCTTCCGCAGGGAGCTGGTTGCCCTCGGCTCCCTGCAGAGTCCGCGCGCCTCGTTCGTCGCAGCGGCGACGTCCAACCCGGCCAAGGAACCGGCGCCCTCCGGGCACTGACCCGTCGAGCTCCGAGTACCGACCCGCCAGCTCAGTGCGGCCGGACCAGCCCGGTCTCGTAGGCCAACACCACCGCCTGTACCCGGTCGCGCAGGTCGAGCTTGGCCAGCACCTTGCCCACATGGGTCTTGACGGTGGCCTCGGAGACCACGAGCCGGGCGGCGATCTCGGCGTTGGACAATCCCTCGGCGACGAGCACGAGCACCTCGCGCTCGCGGGCGGTGAGCGCGTCGAGCCGTCCACCGGGGTCGGCGGGGGCGGCCGGTCCCGGCAGCCGCCGGCCGAACAGCTCCAGCATCCGCCGGGTGATCCGTGGCGAGACCACCGCGTCCCCGCGGGCGACCGTCCGGATCGCGTGCACGAGGTCGGCGGGCGGCGTGTCCTTGAGGAGGAATCCCGAGGCCCCGGCGCGCAGCCCGGAGAAGGCGTACTCGTCCAGGTCGAAGGTCGTGAGGATGAGGACTCGGCACTCGGGGTGCTGGGTGATGATCCGCTCGGTGGCCTCGATGCCGTTGAGCCGCGGCATCCGCACGTCCATGAGCACGACGTCGGGCTGCAGGGCATCGGTCATCGTCACGGCGGCCTGACCGTCCGCCGCCTCCCCGACCACGTCGAGGTCATCCTCGGCGTCCAGCACGAGGCGGAACCCCATCCGCAGCAGCGCCTGGTCGTCGGCCAGCAGCACCCGGATGGTCACAGATCCTCCTCGGTCCAGCGCAGGACGGCGCGCACCCGCCAACCGCCCTGGGTGGGGCCGGCATCGACGTGCCCGTCATAGACTGCCGCACGCTCGCGCATGCCGACCAACCCGCGGCCGCCGCCGGGCGGCCGTGCATCGGTGCCGTCGGCATTGTCGACCTCGATCACGACGTAGCCCGGATGGCGGTCGAGGATCACCTCGATCCGCGGGGAGCCGGGCGCGTGCCGCAGCACGTTGGTCAGGGCCTCCTGGACGATCCGGAACACCGCCAGCTGCAGGCCGGCGTCGGCCGGGAGCGGTGGACCGGACTCGGTGAGGACGACCGGCAGGCCGGCCGCCTGGAACCGGGTGATGAGCTCGGTGAGGTCGGGGGTCAGCGGTTGGGGCGAGAGGGGCGCGCCGTCAGCGCCGGTGGTGCCGTCGCCGGCGGTGCCGTTGTCCTCGCGCAGCACGCCGAGCAGCCGTCGGGTGTCCGACAGCGCGGAGCGGCCGGTGGCAGCCAGCTCGTCCAGGGCCACGCGGGCCTGGTCGGGGCGCTTGGCGAGGGAGGCGGAGGCGCCGTCGGCCAGGGCGATCATCACCGACAAGCTGTGGGCGACGACGTCGTGCATCTCCCGGGCGATGCGGTTGCGTTCGGTGGTGAGGGCGATCTGTTCGCGCTGGTCACGTTCCAGTGCGAGCTGCTCGGCCCGCTCGACCAGCGCCTCCACGTGCCGGCGACGTCCGCGGCTGGCCGCCCCCAGCGCCAGCGCGATCACCGACATCGCGAGGATGGTGCTGACCGCGATGATGAAGGACTCCACGGCGGAGAGCGTCATCTCCTCGCCGGAGGCGTCGTAGGCGGTGGCGAGGTTGTCCCCCCACAGTGCGACGGTGATCGCGTGGGCGGCATTGAAGGCGATGAGGCTGGCCCAGCTCACCGTCGTCGGGCGGTAGGCCGCGACCGCGTAAAGGGCGAAGATCGCGGCCAGCTCCAGGCCGGCGGTGGAGCCGAGCATCGCGGTGGCCAGCGCAGCGGACAGCGTGATGGCGGTCAGCGCCAGCACCGGCTCGTGGCGGCGGCGCAGCAAGGCGGCCACGGCCAGCGCGCTGAGCGTGGCCAGCAGGACTCGTTGCCAGGAGTCGAGATTCTCGGTGTTCCAGATGAGCACGGCCGTGGCGGGCAGCCCGAACCAGGCCGCGACGATCCAGTCCACCGCCACGGGGTGCCGGTGGAAGAAGGCCCGGATCGGGCCCATCTGCCGGGTGGGCAGCTCGACCCGGTGCGCCATGGCGTCCGAGGTCCAGTGCGACGTCGGGGGGCCGCCTTCCGGCAGACCCCCCGACGCGCGTGGCTGCGTGGTGCTCAGGCGTCCCTCCTACGCAGGAGCAGCGCAGCGGCTAGGTGGACCACCGCGACGTAGGCGATGAACACGCCGAAGCCGGTCCACGGTTCCAACAGCTCAGGCATGCCCATCCCGGCCATGGCGGCCGAGTCGACGGCCACGATCCGCTCCCCGGCGACCGAGGGCAGGTAGGGGTAGGCGTCCCGGAGCCACTCCAGCGGGCCCATCGCCAGCTGCACGATCATCGGCAGCAGCAGGATGAGGCCGAGCACGGTGGCGATGGCGCCGGCCGAGTGGCGCAGCAGGGCGCCGATCCCGAGCCCGAGCAGCCCCACGGCGGCGAGGTACAGGCCGGTGCCCCAGACGAGTCGCAGCACCTCGGGGTCGCCCAGGTCGGCTGCGCCACCGGCGTCACCGAGCATCGGGATGGTGAGGACGTAGGACGCCAGCACCCCGACCACGCCGATGACGAAGCCGACGACGGCGATGATGATCGCCTTGGCGGCGAGGACCGGCAGGCGGGCGGGCACCGCAGCGAAGGTCGAGCGGATCATCCCGGTGCTGTACTCGCCGGAGATCATGAGCACGCCGAGTACCGCGATGACGAGCTGGGCCATGTAGTAGCTGACCCCGATCACCATGGCGCCGTCCGGGCCGGGCCCGAACTCCGGGCTCTCCGCGGAGGCCGCGGCGGCCACCGCCATGAGCAGGGACATGAGGACCATCGCGAGGAGCGCCGCACCCAGCGCCCAGTAGGTGGAGCGCAGCGACCAGAGCTTGAGCCACTCGGAGCGGACTACCCGCGTGAACGCCACCGGCCGCACGGTGACGGCGGACGGGGCGGCTGTCTGGGTACTCATCGGGCGACTCCTTCGGTGTGGACGCCGGTCGCGGCGTGCTCGCCGTTGTGGCCGAGGTGGTCGGCCGCGGCCTCGGTGCGGTACTCGACCTCGTCCTGGGTGAGGCTCATGTAGGCGTCCTCGAGGGAGGCGCGCTGCGGGGTGAGCTCGTGCAGGGCGATGCCGGCGCGGGCGGCGATCTCACCGATCTCCTCCGCGGAGCGACCGTTGACGTCGATCAGTCCGGGCTCGGTGGCCCGCAGGGTGACGTCGGCGCCGGCGATGAGCTCGGCCAGCTCACCGGCGCGCGGGGAGCGGACTCGCACACTGACGCCGCGGGCGGCGTCGATGATGTCCTGCACGGGCCCGGAGGCGATGATCCGTCCCCGTCCGATCACCAGGAGCTGGTCGGCCGTCTGGGCCATCTCGCTCATGAGGTGGGAGGACAGGAAGACGGTGCGTCCCTCGCCGGCCAGGTAGCGCACCATCGTGCGCACCCACTTGACGCCCTCGGGGTCCAGCCCGTTGACCGGCTCGTCGAGGATGAGCGTGCGTGGGTCACCGAGCATCGCGGCGGCGATCCCCAGTCGCTGGCCCATGCCGAGCGAGAACCCGCCCACCCGCTTCTTGGCCACCGTCTGCAGGCCGGTCATCTCCACGACCTCCTTGACCCGCGAGGTGGAGATGCCGTGCGTG
>Ga0209487_1004629_pt1 | contig 10485 bp, 8 predicted proteins | sample Poulit2012_FD_187524 | JGI IMG/M metagenome (GOLD analysis project Ga0209487, IMG submission 187524) | Agricultural soil microbial communities from Georgia to study Nitrogen management - Poultry litter 2012 (SPAdes) (version 2) | ecosystem: Environmental > Terrestrial > Soil > Agricultural land... | reverse complement strand
CCGATATCTGGGGCCGTATCCGAAGCAGTGTCAGAGCTTCTGAAGCCGCCTATCTGCAGACGGTGGCAGCTCATCAGGCTGTAAAGACGGAACTGATCGCCAACATCGCCTCTGTCTATTTCCAGCTATTGTCGCTCGATGAGCAGAAACGGATCACCGAGGAGACGATCTCCAACAGAGAGAGTGGTCTTGAGACCACATTGGCGCTTATGGATGCCGGACAGGTCAATGCGGCAGGCGTCAAGCAGACCGAGGCCCAGCTCTATACGGCACGGGCGATCCTCATCGATATCGAGCGAGGCATCAAGCTGCTGGAGAACACCCTCTCCATGCTGTTGGGGAGTGAGCCACGGGAGATTCCCCGGGGAACGCTCGATGATCTGCAGCTATCACCCGATATTGAGGTCGGATACCCGATACAGCTGCTGGCAAACCGTCCCGATGTCATGGCCTCAGAATACAATCTGATCCGGAGTTTCGAGCTGGTGAATGTGGCGAGAAGCAACTTCTACCCCTCTCTGACTCTCTCGGCAGGTGGCGGCCTTCAGAGCACGGAGCTTGACAACCTTTTCAGTGCCAACTCTCTGTTTGCCAGTATTTTTGGATCACTGACCCAACCCATCTTCAACAGACGCCAGATCCAGACCGGTTATGAAGTGGCGCTGTCGGAGCAGGAGCAGGCCTACCTCAGGTTCAGACAGTCCATTCTGAACGCAGGGCGTGAAGTGTCGGATGCGCTCTACAGCTACCAGGCGGCCGAGGAGCGGATGTCTGTCGAGGCGATGGAGCTCAGCGCCTATGAGGAGGCGCTTGAGTACTCCGAGGAGCTGCTGAACAACGGGATGGTCAACTATCTTGAGGTGCTGACAGCCCAGGAGCGTACCCTGAATTCACAGCTGAACCTGGCCAGCACACGCTATGAGCGTCTGGATGCGGTGATTGAACTCTACCGCGCTCTTGGCGGCGGCTGGCAGTAGGAGCAGATGGCAGTAGGAGCAGATTACAGTAGGAACAGACCGAGTTACGGGCGTGGCCGTCTGGCAACCCCGCTGGAGTAGGCCGCCTCGCGGACTGCATTCTTCACGCGGCGGACCACCTGCTTGTTGAATACGCTCGGGATGATGTACTCCTCCTCAAGATTCTTGTCTTCAATACAGGCTGCGATAGCCTCAGCTGCCGCCAGCTCCATCTCGCTGGTGATCTCTGACGCCCTGGCATCCAGTGTGCCCCGAAAAATACCCGGGAACGCCAGAACGTTGTTGATCTGGTTGGGATAGTCGCTTCTGCCGGTTGCGATAATTCGTGCTATTCCGTCGATCTTCTCCGGCATGATCTCCGGAACCGGATTCGCCAGAGCAAAGACGATGGGATCTTTGGCCATCGCCTTCACAGCTTCAACGGGAATGACTTCAGGCCCGCTCACCCCGATCAGAAGATCCGCCCCTTCCGAGGCTACCGTGACATCGCCTGCAAGATTGGCGGGGTTCGTGTTCTCCGCCAGCCACGCTTTGCTCTCGTCCAGACCCTGGTCCAGCCGATCTCTGTTGATGAGGCCGCGACTGTCGCAACAGAGAATTTCACCGGCGCCTGCATTGATCAGGATACGTGCAATGGCCACCCCCGCAGCACCGGCGCCCACGATAACAACTTTGAGGTTCTCTATCCGCTTACCGACCACTTTCAGGGCGTTGATGGTTGCGGCCAGCGTCACGATGGCCGTCCCGTGCTGATCATCATGGAAGACAGGTATATCGAGCTCCTTCTTCAGCCGGTGCTCGATTTCGAAGCAGCGCGGTGCACTGATATCCTCCAGGTTGATACCCCCGAACCCGGGTGCGATCAGCTTGACCGCCTTGATGATCTCCTCCGTATCCTGAGTGTCCAGGCAGATGGGCCAGGCATCCACATCGGCAAACTCCTTGAAGAGCATGGCTTTCCCCTCCATCACCGGCATGGCGGCCTCCGGTCCGATATTTCCCAATCCGAGAACGGCTGAACCATCACTGACCACCGCTACGGAATTTTTCTTGATCGTCAAGGTGTGGGCCTTCTCTTTGTCCTCTGCAATAGCCCGGCAGACTCTCGCCACTCCAGGTGTGTAGGCCATGGATAACGCCTCTCGCGTATCGACCGGAATCTTGTTCTCCACACGGATCTTGCCTCCGAGATGGAGCAGCAGCACACGGTCGGAGACGTTGCGGACCTTGACCCCTTCAACCTTCCGGATGGCTGCAACGATGGCACGGGCATGTTCATCATCCCGAGCGCTCACCGTCAGGTCCCGTACCTTGTACTCCCCCTCCACCTTGACAACATCGACCCCTCCGGGATCCCCCTGATGTTCTGCGATGACATCCATGATCCGGGCCAGTCGTCCCGGTCTGTTCTCGATGTAGAGTCGCATGGTGAAACTGTAACTGACACTGGTCTGGATATCGCTGCTGTTCATAAGACTGTCGATCGTTTAATGGGTTGCAAAACTGGTAGTATAGGTGACTCCATAGGTTTAAGGAAGGTACCAGAATTACACGAAACTCCTGTTCACCGTTTCAGGAGGTCTGAAAGGGGTTATCTGAACCTCTCTGTTGGTTGATCTGAACCTGCATGTAGATGAACCTCTCTGTTGGTTGATCTGAATCTGTATGTAGTTGATCTGATCTGTATTTAGTTGAACTGAACCTGCTATGTAGATGATCTGAACCTCTGTCTGGTTGATCTGAACCTGTCGTGTACGAGAATGGTTTAGAAAGGGAGAGAGAACCTGAACAGGAAGTTAGAGGTATCACAATCACTGAAAGCGTATCATAAACACGCAGAGAAAAAGTTAATTCAAAGGAGAGATTCATTCAGTTATAGAGGCTCAGACCGACACTGAGCCCACTGCAAACCTGATAACTGATAATTGGTAACTGAAACCAGCAAAAGGTGACAGCATGGAGAAAACCATGCTATGGATCTGGTTGCTGCTGATTATTGCAGGTGCAACCACAGCCACGGCTCATGCGCAACGGGTCTATGAAGTCGATTTCAAGGCGGAGGCGGATCTGTTGTTCTATCTGACCGATCAGGAATCCGAAGCCGACCTGGTTGTGTTTCAGACGCAGTATCAGAGTGATGCACGCAGGGATCTCTGTGATGGAATCTGGTACAGGACTCCGTTCAGCAGCCAGGCCGACATCACCTATATGATGACCAGCTATCGAAGTGAGGCTGACGTGACGATAAGCTATACGACTTACCGGAGCCAGGCTTCAGTGACTGATCGTGCCTGCAGTGTGATACGTTCTGTAGCTGGAGCTTCAGAGGCGAGAGCCAGATCTGATTATTGACATTGCCAATCACTGCACGTTATGGAGTGATTGGAGCTGATGCATGCATGAAAGCTCCATATGGAATAACGTTTTTTCGACTCAAGAATCGAGATGAGATGAGATGAGAGATGACATGATGATGAACAAGATTGAACAGATGACGAGTCAGGATCCTGAATCCCCACCAGAGCGACCCGATCAGCCTTCACCACCAGCTCCGGAATCACCGCCGGGCCTTCCGGGTCAGCCGTCGCCACCCGAGCGACCCGATCCGATTTCACCTCCTGAACGGCCTGGTCAGCCATCGCCACCCGAACGACCCGATCCAGTTTCGCCCCCTGAGCGGCCGGGTGAGCCATCACCTCCCGAGCGTCCCCAGCCGGTGACACCTCCGGAACGCCCTCAGCCCACACCGCCCGATAGTCCAATACCTGGTCCACCACCGGAGCCCAGAGCAGGGTTAAGCGATTGATCGTCGAATTTTGCCAGCATCTGTCCCCGTAGTCCAGGTTCAGCCTAAAATCAGATCTTGATGAACACCTTCCGCTGGTAGAGCCAGTAGCAGAGATACCATCCGGCTGCCCACAGTGCGATGCCTGTTGAGATGTTCACGACGGCTTCGCTGGCTCCGAATGGTTGGAGAAGACCGGTGGTGAAGATGGAAACGAAGCCGGGAAGCCACTGTCGACCGATCGTCTCGCTGAACATGTAGATGAAGATGGAGTTCATCCCCACCACACTGAAGAAGAAGACGATGCGCTTGTACCCCTTCACATCAACGAGCCAGTAACAGGCCGCCAGCACCAGCAGGCACCACCCTCCGCTGGCGATGACAAAGGAGCTGGTTGAGATCCGTTTGATGATCGGTGTGATGCCACTCCAGTCAAGTCCGTAGCCGACGAGCAGTCCAATCACGCCAGCGATGGCCAGAATCCGGATCTTGTCGGTTGGCACCTTTGCTGAACTGAGAATTTTGCCGGCTATCACGCCCCAGATCGTATGTGCTGCGGTCGGAATGGCATTGATGGCGACCCACCCACCTGGACTGGTCTTGCCCATAAGCACCATGTCCATCCACGATCCAAAGTTTGCACCTCTGACGAATGGCTGGTCAAACCCTTCAACAGCGAACGACCGGTAGAGGATCTCCATCGCCAGCAGAAGACCGATCGAGATTGCGAACTGCGTCCGGAGCCGGTAGTTGAAGATCAGGTAGGCGATCATGATGGTCACACCGAGCTGCGTCAGCACATTCCAGAGCTCCCAGACGATTTCGCCCCTGTAGATACAGTGGAGCAGAACCCCGAGGAAGAAGAGAATCAGGCAGCGCCGGATCATATGGCGATTGATGTCGGCCCAGCTTGTGGAGAGCTGTATCCGCTTGTTGAGCGAGTAGACCATCGCCACGCCGACGATGAACATGAAAAAGGGTTGGATCAGATCCCAGAAGTAGAGGCCATTCCACGTGTGGTGCGTGAATTGGCGGGCTAGGCTGCCCGCAAAGGTGTCGTCCCCGGTATAGGTGTTGAAGTGGCTGTAGAGGCGTGTGGATCCACCGATCAGAAAGAACATGGTGGCACCGCGGAAAAGATCGAGCGAGAGAAGCCGCTGGCTGCCGTTCTGCTTGGCGGTAGCTTGTCCGGCCAGTACTTCATCTGGCGGGGCGGTTTTCACTGAAGTTGTCGTACTCATTACATAAAGTTGGGTGAGAGGAAGGTGGGCTTGGAGGTCTTTTAAACATATTCTGCAGAATTGCGCAGGCGATCGTGCTCATCCTGTTCACATGTCCTACAGACTCCGGGATGATCGATTTCTGAACCATCTGCCACAGACGCCCGGCTGCAGTAAGCATTAAACTTCCTACTTTCCGGATTATCCGGTTTCTCACCCAATTTTGAAAATGTTATTTAACGAAACTGACTAAATGTCCATAAAGTGGTTAAAAGAATATATGCTGCACTTAAAGCAAGGAAACATCAGATGGGATCGGCACGACGCCTATCTGATAGGACCAATCAGACGTCTCTCTACCCGATGTGTCTGCTCCAGATAGGTTTCCAGGTCCTCTATTCCGCTCCACTCTATTGAATTGAGTACTACGGGTTCAGCTGACGAGTCAGTGAGAATGATGCGGAAATCCATGTCCGGTACGACCGTATCTTGAGCTTGGGGATGGGAAACATCCGGATCATTTGACTCCAGGTAGTAGAACAGTGTAACCTTTTCTTCATCATGTTGAAATGTGATGTTGACAGATATAGCGTCATTCAATCCGCCGCTGAAAAAGCGGTACGGGAGAGGTTCATAACTAACCATGTTCGCTCTCATCTTGACATAAACAGCTACGGACGCTAGATTCTCAAAATTATCAGTGATACCAGTGATATTCAGATCTATTGAACGAGTCTGACTTGCAGAAGTACCGGTTCTGTATCTGCTATCGAAGCCCCAACTTGATCCTGACAAGCTCGCCGTGGCTACAACAACATTTGCATTTCCCGTCGCCCCAGGAGGTCCCGGATCACCCTGTGGTCCTTGCGGTCCCTGCGGTCCCGTCTCTCCCTGTTCGCCTTGAGGTCCCTGCAGCCCCGTCTCGCCCTGTGGACCTTTCAGAAGGAGCGGATGTCCCCATCCCTCCTCCGTTTTTGGACCGAAGAGCTCTGAGGTGTCCGTGTTCAGATAGTAGTCTCCAATCGCCCCTAAAGCATCGTGTGGCCGCATGTCTCCCGAGTAGATCTGACTTCCATCTCTCCCGTCGGTCCCGTCTTTGCCATCCTTTCCATCAACACCAGGTTCGCCTTTCAGGGTGACTGAACCGGTCCAGCCCTCTTCACTTTTCGGGCCATAAAGAGCTCGCGAATCGGTATCGAAATAGAAGTCACCCATATCACCAACTTGCTGATCCGGAGATCCTGACCCGGAATGTATGATGGAGCCATTCCTCCCGGCGATACCTTCCAGTCCTTTTTCACCTGCTGGTCCTACAGGTCCTTCGCATGAGAAAAGAACAAGAGTAATTATTGAGATAAAGATGCAGGAAATATAGGTGTACAATCCAGAGTTGTGTCGCATGATGTCAGAAGTAGACGGGGATGGTTGTGTTTAAAAGGCCAGGATTCAGACAGAATGAATCAGGACTCAGAATTTCTTAGACGTTGGACAGATGGGTTGTGACGGTAGTGTGCGTGGTAGTATAATGAGCTGTTTATGACCCGAAGACACTGTTTGTGCACTGCAACTGTCTTGGGTAGTGTTGTGAAACATAGCGCCTGTTCGAGCCTGCAGTAACTAGCGCCTAAATTCGTGTTATTACAGGATATGTATGTAATTTTTATTAAAATAAGATTGTAAATATAACTTTACTTATGGAAAAAGAAGAATATAAATTGTATTAAATGTCTGAATGCCAAAGGATTAACCGATTGGATTCATGAGAACAGATTTCAAGCTCCGATTTTTATTGATCCTCCTTCTCCTATGTACGTTGCCTGCCGTGATACACGCAGAACCGCCGACTGGTTCAGCCGAAAAGGATACGCTGCATATCCACTTTATCTCTGCCTCCGAGGAGTACAGGTCTGAATCTTCCCTCAAAAAGTTCGCAGAGCTGCTGGAGGAGAGGTATGATCATGTCAGAATCACCTCTTCCTGGGGCAAGGATGCGGGTAGTGATCTGCCAGACATCGCAGAGCTGGCAGATGCGGATCTGATGCTGGTGTTCGCCCGCCGGATGACGCTGCCCGAGAGTCAGCTTCGTTACATTCTGCAGCATGTGGAGCTGGAGAAGCCTGTGATTGGGATCCGCACCGCCAGTCACGCCTTCCAGGATTATCTGGAGCTTGACGAAGAGGTTTTCGGGGGGGACTATGACGGGCACGGAGATGATGAACAGGTCGAAGTGAGAACGGCAAAAGAGATGGAGGAGCACCCCTTGCTGAATGGAGTGGCGTCGTCCTGGAGACGTCCTGACAAGATCTATCATAATCCTGAACCCGGCCCCGAAACCGAAATTATTTTGTTCGGCGAAGGCCTGGACAGTGGCTATTCAGAGCCGCTGGCATGGATCAATCGCTACGGTAAGCAGGGGAGAGCGTTCTACACCTCTATGGGACTTCCGGAAGACTTTGAAAGTGAGAATTTTATCCGGTTGATCCTGAACGCGATAGAGTGGACGGCCGATCAACCTCTGAAGTGATTCGATTTTTCTGAATGGCTTGTTCAGTTGCCTTTTTTAGAGATTCGAAATACCATAGGGGGAGGATTAACTGAGTCATCCGCAGCCGGTTACAGATATTCTGGACAGGGTCAGACTGGCAGGTTCAGAACAGACAGGGTCAGACGAGACGGTTCAGACAAGCCGGTTCACAAGTTCAGACGGGCAGGTTCAGACTGAAGACCGGACAAGTTCAGACCCGACAAGTTCTGACCCGAGAGGTTCAGACCAGACAGCGGATATACATCAATCAAAGACGGAGACAAGACATGGATAACAGACCTGATCGGAAAGAGTTGCTGGATCGCAGGTCCTTTCTCAGAAGTGGTGCAATGGCAACGGGAGCACTGGCGGCTGGCGCATTTGCAGCCGGACCGGCAGCAGCGGCCGGCAGCCCAGGGGCGGAGGTCGCCGGGAGCACGGAAGGTGCCCGGATCGCCAGGCAGGAGCCCACTGAATTTGTTCACGCCTGTATGACCCTTCCGTACCGATTTTTCCCGCTTGAAAGGGCTTTGACGGGAATCAAAGGGGCAGGCTTTGACCATGTCACCTGGGGCACGACTCATCAGGAGGGGGGTGAGAGCCGTCCGGTTCTGGCGACCGATGCGTCAACTTCTGAGGCGTCTGAACTGGCCAGACGATGCCGGGACATGGGTCTGGAACCGGTCAAGATGTTCTCCCTGGTCTACCCGGATCATGACAACGCCATTGAGGTGCTGACCAACCGGATACGGCAGGCTGAAGCAGCGGGCATTGAGCAGGTTCTCACCTTCGGTGCGGTTGATGGAGGGGATCCTGCTGTCTGGGTAGAGGTGTTCAAGGAGCTGGGTCCGATCGCAGCCGACCACAATGTGACGCTTGTCATGAAGCAGCATGGCGGCTGGACCACAGGGACCGGACAGGCGCTGGCCTGGATTGTCCGGGAGGTGGATCACCCCAATGTCTGGATGAGCTACGATGCAGGGAATGTCTTCTGGTACCTGGAGGTCGATCCGATCCCCGATATCCGGACATGTGCCGATCTGATCCGTGGTTTCTGTCTCAAGGATGGCCGGATGCTGCCAAGGAAGGCGAGTAACGGGATCGGTTACGGGGACATTGATCACTACCGGCTGTTTGAACCGGTTGCATTCACAGGTCGTAAGATCATCCTCGCCTATGAAAACATCTTCCCGCCCTATATCGGCAATCCCGAATCCCCGGAGCAGGTTGACGAGTGGGCCCGGTTTGCACGCGAGTTCATGGTGAATGTACTGAACGGCCTGCAGCGGGTCGGTCCTGCTGAGAGTTGATGCTAAGCAGTTTCAACCTAGTTAGTAGAAGCGAGCTGGATGAGCAAAGTCGCCTGCGCAGCTCTGAAGAGCAGATCCGCCAGACTTTTAAGTAAACAGACTTTTAAGCAAAAGGTCACCATTTGATAAAGTCTGCCTTCTTGATAAAGTCGATACCATATATAATGAAAAACCCCCGGCTGGTACAATCGGGGGTTTTTTTGCTTGAAGCAGGTTTGGGTTCACAGGTCACCACGTGCTCCCCAAGCTGGGCACATCTCATTAAGTGACTGTGGGCCCTCTCATAGGTCACACCAGACGGGTGTTGCCGCCTCCGGACTCGAGATTGACACCCATACCACGGGCATTACGCTCCCACGCTCCGTCCGTAAAGTCGGGGACGTCGATCGGAGCTGAACGGTTAGCCACCGACCACTCACTCAGCGGGATCACGGAGCTGGAAACGACAGCATCGTAGACATCCATCTCAAGTGGAAGCCCATTTCTCAGACAGTCGACCAGGCGCCAATCGGTGGGACTGACATTCCCGTAGGAGTGCCCGATTCTTTCTGTATCCGCCCGTTCCTGCAGCTCTGCAAACCGTCTGGCGATCTCAGGTGTGTACTCTTCGATCAGTGCATCATACTCCGCCTGAGAGATCCAGCCCGGATTGGAGTAGGAGAAACCGATTCTGCCGGGACGTCCCTGCCAGGTTCCTTTGCTGCCTTGGATCAGGTTGAACCGGATTCCGGGTCTCGGTGTAGACACGTCGTGCTGGATCAGGATGCTCTTCCCCTTCACCGTACGGATCAGCGTGTTATTCATGTTACCACGATGATCCCTGTCGACATACTGCTGCCAGAAATCATCCTCGGCGGCAAGCTCTTCGGCTTTGGCCCGGCTGGTAAAATCGTTGGTCTGCATGGAGACCAGATAGTCGAACCGGTCTCCGTAGTTGATATCCATCAGCTGCATCATCGGAACCAGGGCGTGCTGGGGGTAGAGGTTGCCGTGCCGGTCAATATTCTCATTGAGGCGCCACATGCTGTAGTAGACCTCTTTTCTGAACATGTGGCTGTCGGTCAGGTCGTGGATATAGCCACCCTCACCGTGCATGATCTCACCCAGAACTCCCTCTCTGGCCATATTAAGGAGAGCGGCTGACGTTCCGCCGTGGCACGAGCCGGACATCTGGATCAGGTGCTGCCGGGTTCTTTCGGATGTCTCCACCAGCTGCCAGCACTCCTCGACAGTCTGTGCAGCGGGAAGTTCGATATAGACGTGCTTGCCATTCTCCATGGCGTAGACAGCCTGCTCAGCGTGCAGCTCCCATGGAGTCTGGATGGCGATTACATCGATATCATCGCGCTCGCACATCCGTCGCCAGTCATTTTCATCTCTGTAGTAGCCTTCCGGACTCTGATTGAAAGAGACCGTCTCAATGGCCTGTTTCACACGCTCTTCCCGGACATCATTGATCACCTTGATCTCGACGCCCTCGATGCTTGCCAGACGACGGACGGTACCTGAACCCCGGTTGCCCACTCCGGTGACCCCCACCCGGACCACATCCAGAGCGGGTGCGGCGTATCCATGCATATTAAACTGTTGGCTGTATTTGCGTGAAGCCTGCTGCCGGATATGGTCCAGATTAGTTGACGTCTCTCCCGATGCGGTCGAACAACCCGCA
>Ga0209487_1004628_pt1 | contig 10485 bp, 9 predicted proteins | sample Poulit2012_FD_187524 | JGI IMG/M metagenome (GOLD analysis project Ga0209487, IMG submission 187524) | Agricultural soil microbial communities from Georgia to study Nitrogen management - Poultry litter 2012 (SPAdes) (version 2) | ecosystem: Environmental > Terrestrial > Soil > Agricultural land... | reverse complement strand
CAGTACGCTTTGGTAATGTCTTGGGAAGCCGTGGCTCAGTCATCCCGTTATTCAAAGAACAAATTGCGGAAGGTGGTCCTGTCACAGTTACCCATCCAGAGATGACCCGCTACTTTATGACAATCCCAGAAGCAACAAGACTTGTCATTCAAGCAGGAACACTCGCTCGCGGAGGCGAAATTTTCGTCCTCGACATGGGCGAACCCGTAAAAATTGTTGACTTGGCTAAGAACCTTATTAAACTATCAGGCTACTCAACTGACGAAATTGAAATCACGTACTCTGGTATTCGACCAGGTGAAAAAATGTACGAAGAACTACTTGGAGAAGACGAGATTCATCCAGAAGAAATCTTCGAGAAGATCTATATCGGTCGCACAGCACAAGTTGATATCAGACCCGTCATACAATTAATCGATCAATTTGAACACTTTAATAACCAAGAAGTAAAAGAAGCCATCATGAACATTGTTTATGCTGAGAAAAAAGTTGAATCTAACATTTCTTAATCAAAATGTAATCTTATTGGGTATAAAGCTTAACAATCATCAGATAAAATAAGAATTGAGAATGAATTAACGAGGGGAGCAACCACCATGAGTTATATGACCATCAAGAGAATCATTGACATTACTTTATCGTCATTAGGCCTAATCTTATTATCCCCAGTTTTTTTAATCCTAATTATCGCAATCAAAATTGACTCGCAAGGACCCGTGCTTTTTAAACAAAAACGCATCGGCGTTCGAAAGAGTCATTTTTATATTTTATAATGAGTGTTCATTAACTATTCAAAATATTTTCGACAATATTAATGGTATTTCGTATAAAACAGAGAGGTTGAATATTGTGATTCAAAAAAGAAATGTTCCTTTTTCACCGCCAGATATAACAGAAGAAGAAATAAATGAAGTTGTAGATACATTGAAGTCAGGATGGATTACAACAGGACCCAAAACAAAATTATTTGAAAAGAAAATATCGGACTATTGTAATACTTCTAAAACAGTTGCTTTGAATTCAGCGACAGCCGCAATGGAGATGACATTAAGATTGTTAGGCGTTGGTCCAGGTGATGAGGTAATTACAAGCGCATATACATATACTGCTTCAGCAAGTGTTATCACGCATGTTGGAGCAAAAGTAATTCTTGTGGATAGTGGAAATGATTCTTATCATATTGATTATGATGCTATCGGTGACGCAATAACAGAAAAAACTAAAGCTATTATTCCTGTTGATATTGCAGGTGTAATGTGTGATTACGAAAAGATATTCGAAGTAATAGAGAGCAAGAAACACCTATATAAACCTTCGAATGATTTACAAAAAGCGTTTGGTAGAGTCATAGTTTTAGCTGATGCAGCTCACTCAATAGGAGCTAGTTATAGAGGTAGGATGAGTGGAGAAGTAGCTGATTTTACCGCATTTTCATTTCACGCTGTCAAAAACTTAACAACTGCAGAAGGTGGAGCAGTAACCTGGAGAGACATTGCAGGAATAGACAATGAAGAGATCTATGAAGAATATATGCACCTGTCAATTCATGGGCAATCTAAAGATGCACTAGCCAAAACTAAGCTAGGGGCCTGGGAGTATGATATTGTAGCTCCTTATTATAAATGTAATATGACTGATATTACAGCATCTCTCGGTCTAGCGCAGCTAAGAAGATATCATCAAATAGTAGATAGACGCAAAAATATTATTGAGAAATATGATGCGTTACTAAGAGAGCTAGATGTTACATCAATGAATCATTACGATGACATTCACAAGTCAAGTGGACATCTATATTTATTAAAACTTAATGGTAAAGACGAAAAATTCAGAGATGAAGTTATTATTAAGATGGCAGAAAAGGGAATAGCAACAAATGTTCATTATAAGCCACTGCCAATGCATACGGCCTATAAAGATTTGGGATTTAAAATTGAAGAATTTCCAAATGCTTTTAACATGTATAAGAACGAGATTACATTGCCACTTCACACATTATTATCAGATGAAGATATTGAGTATGTTGTGGAGAGTTTAAAGAGCGCGATAAATGAAATGGAACAACATAGTGGTAGTGATATAGAACGGAAATATAATGTATAGTGGGGAATCAAATGAATTTGGATTTTGAAAGAGTTTTACCTAATGAAGATTCCAAGATAATGGAGATTTATAGAATAATCAAGAATAGTGGAGAAGACATGTTTAAAAATCAAGGTTTAATCCATTGGAGAACTCCATATCCAATAGAATCTATTAAAAAAAATTGTAACGAGCGAGAAGTGTTTTTAGCGAAAGATTTAGATAAGGATAAATATGTTCATACATTTCAATTAGAGTTTACTAACAATTTAACGAAGATTAAATCAAATGAAAGCACAGCAAATATTAACAAATTTGCAACGGATCCTCTAATTAGTGGAAGAGGTATAGGTAAACAAAGTATAAATTTTATAGAAAATTATTGTTTGAGTAAAAATATATCAAAATTACGCTTAGATGTTTATAAAAAAAGTAAACATGCAGTAAGGTTTTATAAGGATAGAGGGTTTGGAATAATTGGTGAAAAATCAACAAAACATTTTGAGGTTTATCTGATGGAGAAACAATTAAGGATCTAGAAATGGTTTATAAGGAATAAATACACCGTATTTGATGAAGCAATGTTTGTACTTATTATAAAATTAATAAAAAGGTTGGTTCTCAAAATGAAAAAGATACTTATCATTGGTGCCGGTTTCCTTCAATCTTTTGTTATTAAAAAAGCGAAAGAAATGGGTTATTACACTATTGCTATTGATAAGAATCCAAATTCAATTGGATTTCAATATGCTGATGAATATGGAATAATAGATATTGTAAACCGAGAAGATTGCCTTGAGTTCGCACGTGAAAAGTCTATAGATGGAGTTATGACAGCAGCTACAGATTATGGTGTACTTTCAGCAGCATATATTGCAGACAAAATGCACTTACCTGGCCTTAAATATGAAATTGCTAAACTTATAAAAAATAAATATAAAGTTCGTCAAATTTTATTTGAAAACAAAATAGATGATATATCCCAATATTACGAAATAAGTGATATTAGACAATTAGCAGAGGTCAGAGACAAGATACACTTTCCAGTAATGGTAAAGCCATCTGATGGGTCTGGTAGCAAAGCAGCTAAAAGAGTGGATACTGCAAGTGAATTAAATTCTGCATGTAAAGAAGCAATAGGAGCCTCGTTAGCGAATAGAGCATTAATAGAGGACTTTATTGAGGGTAAAGAATATGGTGTTGAATCCTTCGTCTATGATGGACAGGTACATGTACTTGGAATTATGGGCAAATATATGACTAGTCCTCCCGATTATGCTGAGTTAGGACATTTTATACCTAGTGACTTAGAAATTGAAGAAAGAGTAAGAGAAGTTGTAAGAAATGCCATTAAAGCTCTTGGATTAGATTTTGGCGCTGTAAATATGGATATTCTTGTTACTGAAGAGAATCAGATAAGTATAATTGATGTTGGCGCACGAATGGGAGGTAATTTAATAGGTTCGCATATCATCCCAATAAGTACAGAATATGATTATTTGGGAAATCTAATCAAGGCTTCGGTTAGAGATGATATAGATCCACCAAATTGTAAAACGGCTAAAAGTGTATCGACTAAAATATTAGCACTTAAACCGGGCGTGATTACAAGTTTGCCGGATTTCGATAAAATAAGTAAAGATAATAATGTGGACATTTACTTTATTAAAAATGTTGGTGAAGATATTAGGGATTATCATAATAATTTAGATGGCTGCGGTTATGCGCTAAGTGTTGGAAAGAATTTAGTTGAAGTTGAAAAAAATGCAATTAAGGCTAAGGATGCTATAAACAGAGGCATTAATAGGGTCTAATATTGTAAGAAGATAAGAGGTAGAGGTTCTAAAATGTATAAAAAATATTTCAAACGAATTTTTGACATTTTCTTAAGTATACTTGGGTTACCAATTTTCTTGGTGATTTTAATAGTATTCGGCTTGTTAATTAAACTTGAAGATAGAGGTCCTATATTTTACAAGGCGGAAAGAATTGGGAAAAATTTTAAGATTTACAAAATGTATAAATTCAGGTCTATGAAAGTTAATGCATCAACATTATTAAATGATGATGGAAGTACATATAATGCAAAAGATGATCCAAGAGTGACTAAAATAGGTAAGTTCATGCGTGAAACAAGTATAGACGAAACTCCTCAGATAATAAATGTACTTAAAGGGGATATGAGTATTATCGGCCCTAGGGCAAGTATGGCAATTGTTATTGATACTTTTAAAGATGATGAAAAAGATAAAATGAAAGTACGGCCAGGGATTACAGGCTATACACAAGCTTACTTTAGAAATAGTTTATCCAACCGTGATAAAAGATTAAAAGATGCTTGGTATGCAAAAAAAATGAGTTTTTGGCTTGATGTGAAGATTTTCTTTAAGACAATTTTGACTGTTTTTAATAAGGAATCGATTTATACGGAAAGTAGTAAGGATGAACGAAATATTATATAAATTAATGAGGGACTCATATGAAGCTAGCAATTTCAGCTATCAGAACTAAAGATATTAGAATAAATAGACATGAATTAGTAACCAGTTTGCAAAATTTAGGTTATAAAGTTGTATATGTTGGTCAGGAATCAGATAATAATATTCATTCTGACTATGAGAAATATAACGTTGAGTTTCTAGAAATTCCTATAGAAAGAAATAATACTAATCCTTTTAAAGAGATTAAATTAATAATAAAAGCAAGAAAAGTATTTAAAAAAAACAAGGTAGAGGTTTTAATAGCGTATGGAATAAGGACTTTCCCTGCTTTGGTTATAGCAGCGAAGTTAGCCGGAGTTAAAAAAATACTGTGTATAGTAAATGGGTCAGGTAAACTATTTCAACTAAGCGGAATAAAAGGAGCAATTGTTAAGTTACTATCCTACCCAATGCTTTGGCTGTCGCTCTTGCTTACTAATAATGTTTTGTTTCAAAATATAGATGATTTAAACATGATAAAAAGTAAAGGGCTTTTGCAGAAACAAAATTATGGATTGATAAATGGTTCAGGCGTTAATCTTAATGAGTATGGATATTCTGAATTAGAAAAAAGACCAATTGTTTCTATGATAAGTCGTTTAACTGCTAGTAAAGGTGTAAATGAATATATTAAAGCCGCTTCAATAGTAAAAAAAAAGATTCCAAATGCTGTATTTAACTTGATTGGACCCATTGAAAAAAACTCCAATATCAACGAACAGCTATTTGAACATGCGATAAAAAATAAGATTGTTAATTTAATAGATAAAGTAGAGGATGTAAGACCATATATAAAAGCGTGTAGAATTTTTGTATTACCATCTTATTATCCAGAGGGTGTTCCAAGATCAATATTAGAAGCCATGGCTATGGGAAGACCAATAATAACAACAAACTTACCAGGTTGTAAAGAAACTGTCGTGAATGGGAGAAATGGTTTTTTAATACCACCACGTGATACAGAATCTTTAAGCAAAAAAATAATTTATATGTTGGAAAGAGATAGTTTAGTTAATAAAATGGGAATCGAAAGTAGAAAGATCTGTGAAGATAAATTTAATGTTCACAAGATTAATCAAATTATAATATCTAAAATACAGTGAGGAGTAATTTCGCGTAATTTACGAGGTGAATTATGAAAATATTACATATAATAAGTGGATTAGGGTCTGGCGGAGCTCAAAAACTATTAGAAGATTTACTTCCTATTATGTCGGCTCAAGGCGACAATAAGATAGACCTTCTTGTTTTAAATGATAAAAATAGAAAATTTGATAAAAAGCTTATTGCAAGTGGCATTAAAATACATGCGATCAATCTAAATAGTCAGTACAATCCGTTAAATATTTTTTATATAATAAAATTTTTAAAAAATAATAAATATGATATAGCACATGTGCATTTGTTTCCGACTGTTTATTGGGTATCTTTGGCATCTAGATTTATAAAAAAAAACAGACCCATTTTAGTGTACACAGAACATAGTACCCATAACCGTCGAAGGGAAAAGCGAATATTTAAATATATTGATACTTTTATGTATTCTATGTACGATAAAATTATTTCTATAAGTAATAAGACAGAAAAATATCTTTTAGATTGGTTAAATGTTAGTGAAGAAAGAAATAATAAATTTCAAGTTATTTATAACGGAGTCGATATAAAAAAATTTCTGACTGCTAATCCATATTCTAAAAAAAAGATAAAAACCTTTTTTGAAGATAATGATTACTTGTTATGTATGGTTGGTAGATTTTCAAAACAAAAAGATCAAATGACAGTGATTAGAGCAATGAGTAAGCTCTCTAATAATTATCACCTATTATTAATAGGTGAAGGAAAGTTACTTGGCCAATGTAAGGAACTTGTAGAAAATATGGGTTTGAATGATAGAGTACATTTTTTAGGTTTTAGAAGTGATATAGAAAGAATCTATAAAACTGTAGATTTGATTATATTGTCATCACATTGGGAAGGATTTGGGTTAGCTGCGGTAGAAGGTATGGCATCAGGGAAACCTGTGATTGCAAGTAGAGTTGACGGATTGAGTGAGGTAGTAGAAGGAGCTGGAGTTTTATTTAACAAAGGTGATTTTGATGATCTAGCTTACTTAATAAATAACATTATCCATGATAGGCATAGATATGAAGAGATAGCAAATAAAAGCTCAAAACGTTCAGAACTATACTCAATAAAAGATATGGCAAATAAATATTTAAAGGTTTATTCAAAACTAAGAGAGGATTGAAAACCACCTAATAGCCAATCTAACATCACCAGCCTATAAAATCTCATTTATAAAATATCATCTCAATAGGAGAAAAACACTATGATAACTAATAAATATATAGTTGCTATTTTTTCCACAGACAAGATCACAACTGGAGCACATAGACGATACAAAGAGCTAATAAGTTCTTTATCTAAGAGAGGATATAAAATTGTATTTTTCTCTCCAGTTGATCATTATAATGGAAAAATAAAAGGCTTTACACGTATAAGTATTGATAAAAAAAGTTTTATTCCAATAACTTTTCAGTTAAAAAAACAGGTGATGAAAAAGGCTGATCTAAAAACTATGTATAAAAATAGTATTGTTATCGTCTTTGGAGAAACTGCAACTTTAGCAGCTATGAGTCTAAGTGAAAAAATAAAATCACCATTAATATTAGGTGTGAGAACCAATATAATTGCTGATAGAAGTTTATCTATATCAAAAGAAGGTGTCAAACTACTTGGCTGGAAAATTAAAAATAAGATGGTTATAAGTTTATACTTGAAGATCTATGCTGCATATGAAATGAAAATGTATAATAAGGCTTCGATAATTACTGTGCAAAATTCATTTGATAAAGAGGTTGTAGAAGGAAAAGTTAAGAATAAGAAAGTTGAAGTTATTCCTAATAATATTAATGTACCTTGGATAGAAAATAAAGAATTAAAGAACTCTAATAATAGTAAATATGTTAAGAGAATTGGATATATTGGTAGTTTAATCAAAAGAAAAGGCTTAATTCCTTTAATGGAAGCATATGTGAATATAGCGAAAGAATATCCCGGAATAGAATTACATATAGCAGGTGAAGGGCCATTGAAAAATGAAATAATAAATTTCATGAATATGAATGGTTTAACAAATATTTATCTATACGGTCATGTTTCAGATCCTATGACCTTTCTAAGTAATATCGACTTGTGTGTGGTACCCTCAATAATTGATTCGTTTCCCAATGTGGTCTTTGAGGCTTGGTATGTCGGCACACCAGTAATTGGTAGTAACGTGGGGGGGATACATTATCAATTAAACGATGATAGGTTACTGTTTGAACCGAATAATTCAACAGAAATTTTTAATAAGATAAACGATTGTTTAAAACCGGAGTATTATTATATGATAAAAAAACTATCAAATAAAAGAAAGGATAATTTCATCTTTGATTGGACCTCTAAGTATGAAGATATAATTTCTCTTTTTGATGAACAGGAAGGTGTTTGAGGTGAAAGAGTCTATAGTAAATAATAAAAATAATATATTTAGTCTAGAAAGCATTTGCAAATTAACCTTCCTAATCTTTTTATGTGTAATATATGCCTTTTATTATGAATACAGGTTATATGCGGAAATTATATATATCATCTTTTTTTCTATTTACTTCCTTTTTAATAAGGGTTTTTTCACCAAATACACTCTTTGGAACCTCCTTTTTATAGTTGTTTGCATAGTATCTATTTCATATTCTTTTATTCCTAGTATCTCTATGGAAATGACTAGGAAAATGATAGAACTAGCTATTTTAACAAATTTACTCATAGTTTTTATTAATAGTAAAGAAAAAGTGCTATTCATTCAACAAGCGTTTGTCATAGCAGGTCTTGTATTGAGTTTGAGGTTTATCATTACATATCCAATTAGCACGTGGGGTGATACTCGAATGGGAGATGACTTAATGAATGTTAATAGGCTAGGAATGCTATTATCTATTTCATCGATATTCTCAACCCAATTAGCCTCATTAAAGAAAAGTAAAAAGCATTATTTTTTTACTGCTCTTTTTAGTGTAATTATTGTTTTAACAGGATCTAGGAAGGCACTTTTATTTCTATTTATGGGTATTTTCTCGGTAGCATATTTAAATGTTAAAAAAAAATCAAAAAAAATAAAGGCAATTGTGTTGACTACCTTAATTATTTTCCTGGGTTATGCTTTAATTATGAATGTCCCCATACTGTATGAAGTATCCGGAGCCAGGATGGAAAACTTAATTAACTCGTATTTAGGAAGTGGAGACCCTGATTATAGTACTCGAGCAAGGATGTCCCATATAGAAACAGGAACAATCCTATTCAAAGAAAAACCATATTTAGGCTATGGAATTGGTAATTATAGTTGGGTGTCAGGAAGGGGAGTATACTCTCACAACAATTATATTGAATTGCTTGTAGGAGTCGGCTTGATTGGGACAATAATTTATTATAGTATGTATCTTTATTTAATTAGGAATCTCATGAAAAATAGAAGTTTTATTTACGGTAATGCTTTTTTAATTATTATGATAATATTGATGATAACTGAGTATGGATTAGTTAATTACTATATTGAAGAATATAGTATTATAATTGCTTCCTCATTTGCTACATTAAGAGTGTTAAAAAAACAAAATCAAATTAGATAAATAAAGTATAAAAGATCAGACTAAAGGCTAATATTTGGAAGGTGTTTATTGTGAAAATTTTAAAAAATCTTTTAAAAACCATAAAAAACCCATATAAAGTGATAACACTTTTTAGTAAAAGAGGTTTTTTAAAGAGCGTACCAGATGAACTTTATATTAAGTTGTTTTACCGTGGCGCAACAGGAGAAGTTTTAAATTTGAAGTCACCTGTTACATATAATGAGAAAATTCAATGGTTAAAGTTATATGATAGAAACCCACTATACACAAAATTAGTAGATAAGTACAAAGTTAGAGAGTATATAGCCAATACTATAGGTGATGAATATCTTATACCTTTACACGGGGTGTGGAATGATTTTAATGAAATTGATTTCGACATATTGCCGAATCAGTTTGTTTTAAAATGTACACATGACTCTGGTGGGATTGTGATATGTAAGGACAAATCTTTATTTAATATTGATGAAGCGAGAAAAAAAATAAACAAATCTCTTAAAAGAAACTTTTATTATTATACCAGAGAGTGGCCATATAAAAACGTTAAGCCAAGAATAATATGTGAAAGCTATATCGATCAAGATGACGGAGAGGAATTGAGAGATTATCGATTTTTTTGCTTTGATGGTAAGCCAAAGTTTATTGCAGTTGATTTTAGTATAACAGATAAAAGTAAAACTAGAAGAAACCTGTATGATCTAGACTGGAATTTATTGGATGCAGAGATCTCTTATCCAAAAGAAGAAAATATTAAAGTTAATAAACCAAAGAAATTAAATAAAATGATAGAATTAAGTCAAATATTAGCTTCAAATTTTCCACACGCAAGAGTAGATCTATATTATATTCATAATCAAATTTTCTTTGGTGAAATAACGTTTTTCCATCAAAATGGCATAGGAACTATTTCCCCTAAGGATTTTAACGTTCAAATGGGTAAGTGGATAAAAATCCCACCAGACACACGGACTTATAACTGCTAAACTTTGATCACACTCAACAGCAACTGGAGTAATAAACTTAAAAAAATTATTAAATTAAGAAATCCTATACAGTGGTAATTACTGAATAACATAATAAATATAGTCGAAGACATTGTACTTGGTGCTAGTATAGTTTCATGGACACATCTAAGTTAAATTAGATACAATCAATTTAAGGAGGATGTGTCACAATGAGTAAAGGAAAAAAGCGTAAACGATACAACGATGATTTCAAAATGACGATGGTTGATCTTTATCATTCTGGAA
>Ga0209487_1004627_pt1 | contig 10488 bp, 7 predicted proteins | sample Poulit2012_FD_187524 | JGI IMG/M metagenome (GOLD analysis project Ga0209487, IMG submission 187524) | Agricultural soil microbial communities from Georgia to study Nitrogen management - Poultry litter 2012 (SPAdes) (version 2) | ecosystem: Environmental > Terrestrial > Soil > Agricultural land... | reverse complement strand
GCTGCGATGCGGTATCAGCAAGAGGCTGCCCGGGGTGTCGCCAAAACACGTCGCTGTAAGGGCCTGGGTGCTGAAGTGGGCTTAGCCCGCCGGGATTCCCCTACTCGTGGTGCCCGACATGTCCAGGTAGCGCACGTATTAAGTACGGATTTACCCCAAACATATGCGGCCCTATCAGCCGGGCAGGTCAGCGAGGAACAAGCCCAGATCGTAGCCACTGAAACATCCTGGCTGTCCCCGGCCCACAGACAAAAGGTTGATCGCCTGATTGCCTCGACGTTAGGCACGGTTGGGCCTCGTCGGTTAGCCGCCAAGGTACGGTTTCATGCCCAACACTTAGATCAGCGCGCAGCTGTTGCACGTTTGGCGAAAGCTGCGTCGCAGCGTCGTGTCTCGGTGCGTCCGGCACCAGATAATATGGCCTATATAACCGCGTTGGTGCCCATGACGCAGGCGGTGGCCTGTTTTGCGGCCTTACGCCGAGATGCGTCCACCATGGTCGGTACCGGTCAAACCACCGACCCTACAGATCCGGCTGGCCAACCGCGGACTCGAGACCAGATCATGGCGGATCTATTTGTTCAACGAGTCACTGGTCAATCCAGCGCTCCGGCGATACCTGCCGAGGTGCAGGTAGTGATGACAGCTGAAACCCTGTTTGGTGATGATCAGACGCCAGCCTGGTTGACCGGGTATGGACCCATCCCCGCGGCGACTGCCAAAACTTGGTTAGCCAACCCAGAAGCCGAATTATTCCTGCGCAGAGTATTTACCCGGCCCACTGACCACCAGTTGGTGGGCCTGGAATCCCAGTCGCGGGCGTTTCCTACTGGATTGCGTCGGATGATCCTCTTGCGTGATGACACCTGCCGGACCCCATATTGTGACGCCAGCATCCAACATCTTGACCATGTCAGACCAGTTCGAGATGGTGGGCCTACCAGCTGGGAGAACGCCTCCGGATTATGTGCTTGGTGTAACCAAACCAAAGAAAATACTGGATGGCATCACTCCGGCGGCCCGGATCGGCTGAACGTGACCACACCGACCGGCCACCACTACATCGCCAACACCACCCCGGTGCTGCCTGAGATTTCACCAGAGACACGGCCACCACCGCCAACAAATAGCACCGATTGTTACGCCACACGTACCCCCGTGATCACCATTGCAGCCTAAGTGACGCTGCCATTACGCTGTGGCTTAAATAATAAGGTCGGGGCAGTTCAAATAAACTGTCCCGACCTTATTGGTGTGAGTTAGCTATGCAGAGAGGTTAGCTTTCATTGGTTTGTGGCCAGGTCTTGGTCACAAGCGTCAGCACATCATAGGTCGCTACGATTTCATCGTCCTGGTTATGCAACACGGCATCCCAGCGAACCTCACCGTATTCATCGGTAACGCGCGGGGTAATCTGCTTTGCAGTTAGAGTGACACGAATTGAATCGTCATAGGTGACCGGAGTAATGAACGACAGATTTTCTAGCCCATAGTTCGCTAGCACTGGCCCGGGAGCTGGTTCAACGAACAGTCCGGCAGCCCAGGACACCAGTAGGTAACCGTGGGCAACGCGGCGCGGGAAAAACGGATTGGCCATGGCGGCCTCTTCATCAGTGTGCGCGTAAAACGTATCGCCGGTCTCTTCAGCGAAATCCAGAATATCTTTCAGCGTCACTTTGCGTAGGTCCGAGGCGAACTGGTCACCGATGCGCAGCGTTTCTAGAGACTTGCGGAATGGGTGCTCGCCGGTGCCGTCTTCTACCTGTTGCCGAGTAACAGTATTTGCGGCAGCGCCCTGATGCCATACGCCGGTAATAGCCGTAAGCATATCTGGTGAACCCTGCACTGAACTGCGCTGCATGTAGTGCTTGACGGCGCGCACACCGCCCAGCTCTTCGCCGCCGCCTGCACGACCCGGACCACCGTGTACCAAATGTGGCATTGGTGAACCGTGTCCGGTAGAGGTTTTGGCGGTCTGACGGTTGAGCACATGCAGACGACCGTGGTGAGATGCGATGCCCAAAGTGGTCTCTGCAACGAAGCTGTCATCATTGGAGCAGACCGTGGCGACCAGCGAGCCCGAACCACGAGCAGCAAGACGCACCGCTTCGGCAACGCTGCCGTCATAACCCATCACCGAGGTGACCGGGCCGAAAGCTTCAATGGTGTGTACAGCGTCGGTATCGGCGTCGTCGAATTCCAAAATAGTCGGCGGGAAGAACGCCCCTGCGGCATCAAAGTTCGCGACAGCATCGGGGCCACCTAGACGAACCTGGCCACCGGCATCGATGAGGCGTTGGGTAGCATCGGTGACGTCCTGTTGCTGATCTTTAGAGGCCAGCGGGCCCATAGTGGCACCTTCGGCATCGGAAGCACCAACGGTTACTTTGTCTTCGAGGCGTGCTGTGAGTGCAGCGATTACGGGCTCTTTGAGCGATTCCGGGACGATGACACGACGGATGGCGGTACATTTCTGTCCGGCCTTTGCTGTCATTTCAACAAATACAGCCTTGATGAACGCATCGAACTCGTCGGTGCCTTCGGTGGCATCGGGGCCGAGGATGGCTGCATTGAGCGAATCTGCTTCAGCGGTAAACCGGACTCCACCGCGCTGGACACTTTCGTGGGCGCGTAGGGTGTTGGCCGTTTGTAGTGAGCCAGTGAAGGCCACGTGGTCGCGATAGTCCAGGTGATCGAAGAGATCGCCGGTGGACCCCGAGATCAATTGCAGTGAACCCTCTGGAAGAATGCCGGATTCCAGCATCATACGCACGGCAGCCTCGGTGACGTAACCGGTAGCCGTGGCAGGCTTGACGATAGTTGGCACCCCGGCGATAAATGACGGGGCAAACTTTTCTAACATACCCCAAATGGGGAAGTTGAATGCGTTGATCTGCACGGCAACACCCGGGATGCGGGTATAGATGTGGGTACCAACGAAAGAGCCGTCACGGGAGAGACCTTCGGTGTTGCCATCGAGAATTACGTTGCTGTTTGGCAGTTCGCGTCGACCTTTGGATGAGTACACAAAAAGAGTGGAGATACCGCCGTCGGTGTCAATGTAGTGATCGCGCTGGGTGGCACCGGTGCGGAAGGAAATGTTGTAGAGCTCGTCCTTGCGGCCGGTCAGATATTTTGCCAGTTCCTTAAGTTTGAGGGCACGGTCGTGGATGGTCAATTCACCCAGGGACTGCTGTCCCACGGTACGAGCGTGATCAACCATACCGGCAATATCTAGCCCCTCGGAGGATACCTGAGTGATAATTTCACCGGTGTTGGCGTCGAAAACATCAGCGGTCTGCTGCGGGGACTTGGCGGTCTGCCATTGCCCCTGAGCATAGGACGGCAAGACGGTTTTTTCTGGTGCATTCGTTGTCATTGAGTTCAGTAGCTCCTTCATTACCGCCTGAACGGTCGTTCAGTTATCACGGTTAGTATAGCGTAGATTACACTGTGCGGCCAGCCTTTTTGGGGCCTACATCACGCGCGAAAGGGTTACTTCTTGCGCCGATCTAGGAAGGCTTGCATGCGATCAAACTTTGCCTCCGATTCGAATAAGATGGCCTGACCAAGTTCATCTGCCCACGGGTGCGACTCTGGTGGCATTTGGAAAACCCGCTTGGTTACTTGCACCGCCAGTGATTCCTGTTGGCCGATGCTATCGGCGAGCTGATGGGCTGCGTCCATGAGTTCTTCTGGCTCGTGAACAGAATTGACCAGATGCAGATCGAGGGCTTCTTGGGCGTCCAACATTCGCCCGGTCAATAACAGCTCCAGGGCTACGGCTTCGCCGGCGAGCTCTTTGAGGCGCCACATTGCGCCCGCAGCTGGCGAGATGCCCAATCCAGTTTCGGGTTGGCCAAAGCGTACCTTGGTGGTGGCTACACGGAAATCGGCGGCCCAAGCTAATTCGGCGCCGCCACCTAGTGCAAACCCATCAATTGCAGCAATGACAGGCATGGGCAGCTCTTTGATGCGTGAAAACAGTTGGGAGTTCACACCGCGCAGAGCATCGCCGCGACGACGTTCACGCAACTGGCTGATATCTGCTCCGGAGGCAAAAATACCGCGACGGCGGCTGGGGTCTTTGGGGTGTGGTGTGGTAGTTCCGGTGATAATCAGAGTTCGCGGATTGGCTTCCAACCAGTGGCACAGAGCGTGGAACTCATCGACCATGGTTTGATCGATGGCGTTGAGAACTTCTGGGCGATTCATTGCTGCCACAACGCGGTCTGATCTGTTGTTGTCGACACGGATGTCGAGTGCCTCGAAGTTTTCAGTGAGGTCGGTCAGCGTAGCGAAATCAGCGGACATGGTTTCCTTTATCTCATGTTGTGGGTTCTGTGGTTTTAACATACGTCAACGCCGTGCAGTTGTGTTGAAAAACAAAACTGCACGGCGTTGACAGAAGGCTTCGTTACTCAGAGAGCAGTGGAGGCGACTTCGACGTCGTCTTTGATTGTAATGTCACCTTCATCTTCATCAAGGAGTTCACGGCCTTCAACTGATTTGGGTACCAGCAGCACTCCGATGAGTGAAACTACGGAGAGTAAAGCAATGTACAGACCGATCATCCAGGATTTTCCGGTGGCATCCAGGATCATTTCGGAGATCATTGGGGCGAAAGCGCCACCGATGATCGAACCGAGCGCATAACCGATGGACACTCCAGAATACCGAACGGAAGCCGGGAACATTTCGGCATACAGCGCCGATTGTGGACCATACGATGGCCCGAGTCCAACGGTGAGCAACAGGATCGAGATGGTAAATAGTGGCAGGGATGCGGTGTTAATGAGGAACCACATGGGTATGGCCCAGGCGATAATCCATAGGTAGCCAATGATAAATGTATTGCGTTTACCAATTTTGTCACCGATCCATCCGCCGAACAGGGTGAAGACAAACCAGCCGACACCACCGACAATTGACGCCACCAGCGTTGCCGAACGGGACATGTTCAGCACGTTGGCACCGTAAGAGGCGAAGAACGCGATCACCAGGTAGCCGGCGGCGTTATTTGCGGCGAAAATGAGTGCGGCCAGAATGACCGGACGCTTATGGTAACGGAACAGTTGACCAAGTGGTGCAGAGGAATCTGTACGACGTTTCTGCATTTCGGTAAAGACCGGCGATTCAGCAACCGCGCGACGAATCAGGTAGCCGATTAGGATCAGCACGGCCGAAGACAGGAATGGAATGCGCCAACCCCAGACCAGGAACTGTTCCTCGGTCAGATAGGTGGTGATGATGAACATGAAGATGGTCGCCAGGATCATGCCGAGCGGCACACCGATCTGCGGGTAGGAGCCGAAGAACGACCGGCGGTTTTTGGGTGCGTGTTCCACGGCCATGAGTGCGGCGCCGCCCCACTCGCCACCGGCCGAGAAGCCCTGCAAGACGCGCAATAAAATCAACATGATTGGCGCGCCGACGCCGATTGCGGCATAGGTTGGCAGTAGACCGATGCCGGCCGTGGCTACACCCATGCCGATTAGCGTGACGACCAGCATCAATTTGCGTCCGTATTTATCTCCGAGGTGTCCGGCGATAATGGCGCCCAGAGGCCGGAATAAAAATGAAATACCGACGGATGCCCAGGAAACAATCTGGGCGAGGCCAGCATTATCTTCGCCCAGTGGTTCAAAGAATAGTGGGGCTAGGACGAAGGCGGCAGCTTGGGCGTAGATGAAAAAGTCGTACCACTCGATGGTGGTGCCTACCAAGGTACCGGCAAGGACGCGTCGCTCTTCAGAGCGCATCCTCGCATTATAGGTGGTGGTCGTGGTCATGGTCTCTCCAGTGTGTCAGGATGTGCATACCGGCCGATGTTCTGGATGAATACATTTCGCAGGAGCCGTCTCATCTGCGAATAATAGACTGAACGATCGGTATGGAATGATATTGTGGCATACTGTGAGAGCAATCACAACTCTGTGTAGTCTGTTTAACCATCCCGACATTATTGTCGAATGCTCAACCCGAAGGAGTGGCGATGCAACGTACCGGACACCTCTGGAGAACACGCAGCGAACGCGACGATTCGCAATACGATAGAACAGCTATTCGGCGAGTCCTTGAATCGGCGTTCGAAACGGATGCGGAAGCCAACCTGGTTGATGGCCTGCGTCAGGACGAATCTAACTGGATTTCGCGATACTCGGTATTAGGTATGACTGCCGCAATCCCCGATTCGGAATTCGAGACTTTGCCGGCTGCTCATGCACTAATTCATCGCTGCACAGTTGGCGGCCAACCGGGATTGATGCTCGCTCCGACAGGTGTACTGCCACAACATCACGGTGAAGGGGCCGGAACCGCTGTTATTAATGCTGCGTTGGACCTTGCAGAGCAAGATGGCGAAGCCTTTGTGCTGGTATATGGTTATCCGCACTACTATCCGCGCTTTGGGTTTACTCCCGCCTCCGAAAGTGGGATTTCAGCACAGTGGGCGAGTGAACAGCCAGAGGCGCTGCAGGTACGGGTACTAGATGAGCACGTAGACCTGCCGACCGGTGAAGTTAAACTCCCTGCTGCATACGGGGTGTAATCGCACATCAGCCACCTACGATGTGGTCGGCACATGAGCTAATGTATGATGAACTATTCCATAACGAGATCATTGACGTCTAACGGCTCTGCAATTATGTCGTATTCGGCCATCATGTCGGCACCATTTTGTAGTGCATCAATATCTAATTGTGTGTCATAGTGTGGCAACGTGAGCTCTTCGGCAACCGAATCATCAATCTCTGTATAATCCGACACCAGCTCTAGGTGCAGTTCGAGGTTATTCTGTAAATCATTGGCTGAATGTTCCAAGGCCTCACGGAAAGCTTCGAGTACTTCAGGATTTTCTTGAGCAAACTGTTTGGTCGTAACCCACCCGCCAACTGGCATGTCGGCTGTGGGTCCGGTAAACATGTCACCGATACGCTCTAATCCAGATTGCTGAGCAATTGTTTGGAAGGGTTCAACTTGCCAGATCGCATCAACGTTGCCGTTGGCAGCTGCCGGTGCCATATCTGGGTTGGGCATTTCTACGAGATCTATACTATCCGGGCCAATTCCGTGTTCTTCGAGCTGGGCATAGATCGAGACGGTCCCAATATTTTGTAGATTATTGACGGCGAAGCTCTTTCCAGCTAGATCAGAAATATCGGTTATATCGGATTCTGTGGGCACAAAGATGCCATGGTCATCCTTGGCCACGTCGTTGCCCGCCACCAGGGTTACCGGCAGGCCTTGCTCAGCTGCCAGAAGTATGGAGGTGTAGTTGCTGTATAAAATATCAACCTCTCCAGACACTAAGGACGGTATTGCCGCGGCGCCCCCTTCGGTTTGGGTGAGTTCAGCGGAAAGGCCAGCGTCTTCGAGGTAGCCGGCGTCATCGGCCTGCACAATGGTGGCTGTATGCACCAGTGGAAAGTAGCCGATTGTAACTTCGGAGAGCTCGCCGGTGGTACCGGCGGTGTCATCACCGGCGTCGGCGGAACCGCATGCACTGAGTGCCAGGGCCGCGACAGCGACGGCGCTGAACAGTCCGCTGTGGTGTCGAATGTCTAAGGTGCGAGTTTTGTACATGATGAGCTCCTGAAGGAAATGATGGGATCGACGGGATCGTGGGTATTAGGCCGGAGTGAAACGTAAGGGTAGCGATTGCCAGCCCTGTAACGTGTTATTGATTTTCCGTTTTGGTGGCGATGCGAACTCTATTTTTGTTACCCGCTCGACTACGGCTTCTAATACGCATGAAGCTTCAAGCCGAGCAACATGCTGACCTACACATTGATGCACGCCTCTTCCGAAGGCCACGTGTCCAGATGGGTCACGATCTAGATCGAAGGTGTCTGGATTAGTCCAGCGACGCGGATCTCGGTTTGCTGAACCCAAAAACATCAGGACCTTTTGGTTTTCGGGCACGACAGTATTGTCAACTTGAACTGGCTGCGTTGTGGTGCGAAAGAACGTCTGTACCGGCGACTCTAGACGCAAAGCTTCTTCGAAAGCTCGTCGTATTAAGTGTGGCTCTTCGCGCAAGCGGGCATATTGGTCTGGATTTGAGGCTAAGTGATATAGGACAGCTGAAATACCGTAGACGGTGGTATCTACTCCTGCGGTAAGGAGGGAGCGAACAATCAGGGGTGCCTGGTCTTCAGTAATATTTCGCTGGTCGGCAGCTTGCCAAATATCGGCACCAAAACCGCTGTCGTTTAGTGCCTCACGCGGACATTGCTCGCTAACCCATTGCATAACTGGCCCAATAGTTTCTAGTTCATCGGTAACCAGCCGATTCCGCGGTCCAAAAGCGTTGAAAGCAAAATTCCCGTACGGTAACAGGTTATCCAGCCCACCCTGCTGCAGTCCGACAGCATCGGGAAAAACACTGAGCGGGTATACCTCCGATATTTTATTGACCGCGTCGAGGGTTACAGAACCATCGTCCTTTTTATTGTTTTGCTCCGTCAATAAAGTATCGATAAGTTGTTCAGCAGTGTTGCTCCATTCGGTTTGAAAACGGCGAAGTTTTCTGGCCCCCAGTATTTTTTCTAATGCGGCCCGCGGGGCATCGTGTTGTGGTGCGTCTGCCTCCAGCAGTAACGATGGGGTACGCCAGGGTTCTTCCGTTTTGAAATTAGCTAACCCGACACCAGCACCACTGGAAAAATGCTGCCAGTGTTCTAGGGTGTCGCATACAGCGTCATAGCGGGCTACCGCGTAAATATCATAAGCGGGGATGTAGACGATATCCCCATCAGCTTCACGGAGCTTTTCATGCATCTCATGTGGATTAGCTAAGACTGAGTCTTCGAAAGGATCCACGTCAAGCACGGGAATGTCCAAGGTGTTGGGCCCCCGGGTGGCCACTGCTTCTGGTGCGCGGGTGTATGGGCAGCGTCTTGCGGTGTTGGTAGTCATCATAATGTTTCGATTCATCCTTAGAGATCCAGTACTAAGCGTTCTGAAAGACAGCGCGAAACGCAGGGAAACATGCAGGTATTTTCGGCCCGCTCAGTGTCATCAAGAATCGCGTCACGGTGATCGATTTCGCCGTCAAGTACATCGATTTCACATGTTCCGCATACTCCTTTAGAACATGAGGTAATGACGTCGACGCCCGCATTTGCCAGGACATCGATGACCGGTGAAGTTCCTGGTGCCTGGACAACTCGTCCGCTACGTTGTAACTCGATTTCGTAGGGTTTTGAACTGACGGTCGCATCGTTTTGTGTCTGAGTGAACGATTCGGTGCGTAGATGGGTGGATGGTAGCTCTTGGCATTCTTGGGGTAGTGCCGCTAATAAAGCTTCCGGGCCACAGGCATAAATCATGGTGTCGTCGGGTATCTCACTTAGCCAATGACGTATGGAGATTCGACCATCTTGCCCGCTGGTGTGCAAGGTAACCCGTTGTGGGTATAAATCTTCCAACTCTCGGTATGCCATGCGCTCGGCAGTGCGCCCCAGGTACAAGAGTTGCCAATCCAAATCCAAGAGGTCGGCTTGGTTGATCATTGGCATTACCGCGGTGATGCCGATCCCACCGACTATAAACCGATAGTGCTTGGCCGGGGCAAACCGGAAGTTGTTGCGTGGTCCGCCAAAGCTGACAGCATCACCGATTGACAGTTGATCATGCAGCTCCTGAGAGCCACCTGCCCCACGGGGCTCGTACTGGACGGCGATTCGATATTGGTGGGCATTCCAGCGATCGCCACATAGTGAGTATTGCCGGATCTTGCCACTGGGGAGTATCACATCAATGTGTGCGCCGGGTGCCCAATCGGGCAGGCGTCGCCCATCTGGGCGCTCGAGCACGAATTCGACGACACTTGAAGAACGTTTCCAACGTTCCACGACCAACAACTGGTCGCTCCTATCACCTTGAGGCAACGTCATCACTTCCTATGGTCTTGGCGAAATTACGTAGCGGTTGTGAATATTGTGAGGTTAATCACCTGAACTGTAGAGTGGAATTTCCAATCATCGGAAATCCAGGGGAGCGTATGCCAAAACAACACCCGGATACTCCGGCATCGGTGCTGGGGAGACACTTACGAATCTTGGATACTTTTGAAGCTGGCACCGCGTTCTTGTCACTCACGGAAATAGCTGATCGCAGTGGACTACCCATGACTACCGTGCACCGTCTCGTTGGTGAACTTGAGCGCGAGCGTTTATTAGAGCGCTTGCCGGATCGGTCGTATCAACTTGGCCTGCGCCTATGGGAGCTTGCTGCGCGAACGCCTCGAGCCATGGGGTTGCGAGAATTAGCTGCGCCAATGGTGCAGTTGGTTCAGAGTCAGGTTCGCCAGCACACGCAGTTGGGTGTTGATGGGGGTAATGATGTTGTGTACTTGGATCGACTGTCGCAGGCTGACGCCGTGGTTAATGCCACCATCGTGGGCGGACGCATCAGCTTGGGAGCCTCAGCTATTGGCCACGTACTCCTGTCGGGTGCTTCGCGAAGTGATATCGCTCAGCTCGT
>Ga0209487_1004626_pt1 | contig 10490 bp, 8 predicted proteins | sample Poulit2012_FD_187524 | JGI IMG/M metagenome (GOLD analysis project Ga0209487, IMG submission 187524) | Agricultural soil microbial communities from Georgia to study Nitrogen management - Poultry litter 2012 (SPAdes) (version 2) | ecosystem: Environmental > Terrestrial > Soil > Agricultural land... | reverse complement strand
TCAGCAGTCTCCATAAAATTCAGAAGTATTCCGGTAAGGAGGGAAAGGTTCCCCGAATCACCAAATTGGGTTCGGGAGAATGGGCAAGGAAAAAGGCGACGACCAAGAAAAAAGTCAAAGATATCGCCAGAGATTTAATCGAACTCTATGCAAAACGCAAGGCACAGCAAGCGTTTGAGTTTGATCCGGATAACGCCTGGCAGACTGAAATGGAGGCCCGATTTGAATTTGAAGAGACTCCCGACCAGATGACAGCGATACAGGCCGTAAAAGCGGATATGGAATCTTCCAGGCCGATGGACAGACTTATATGCGGAGATGTCGGATTTGGTAAAACCGAGATTGCAATCCGCGCCGCATTTAAAGCTGTGATGAGTCAGAAGCAGGTTGCTGTCCTGGTTCCCACGACCATTCTTGCCGACCAGCACTTCACCACTTTTTCGGAGCGGATGAAAGATTTTCCAATCAAGATTGAAGCCATTTCCCGGTTCCGATCCAGGAAGGAGCAAAAAGAGATTCTGGAAAATGTCTCGACAGGGAAAACTGACATCTTGATTGGTACACACCGGATCATATCCAAGGATGTTCAATTCAAGGATATCGGCCTGCTTATCATAGATGAGGAGCAGCGATTCGGAGTGGCGGTCAAAGAGAAGCTGAAAACCTACAGAGCCAATATCGATGTGTTAACGCTCACAGCAACGCCCATTCCCCGAACACTTCAGTTCTCCCTCATGGGTGCCAGAGATCTGAGCATCATCAACACACCGCCACCCAACAGGCAGCCGGTTTATACAGAAATTCACAGCTTTTCCCCGGAGCTCATAACAGAGGCTCTTCTTCGGGAGAAGTCCCGGGGAGGCCAATCCTTTTTTATACACAACCGGGTAAAAAATATAGATCAGGTGGCCGCGATGATAGGAGATCTGGTCCCCGGGCTTTCTATCCGGTATGCTCACGGGCAGATGGCGCCAGCCCAGCTGGAAGAAATTATCCATGATTTTTATCATCACAAATTTGATCTGCTGGTCTCTACAAATATTGTGGAGAATGGCATCGATATCTCCAATGCAAATACGATCCTGATCAACAATGCAGATCAATTTGGGCTTTCGGAACTTCATCAACTGAGAGGGCGTGTTGGCCGTTCCAACAGAAAGGCGTACTGTTATCTGATCGCTCCACATATACAGCAGCTGACGCCTGATGCTCGCAAAAGGCTCACCGCCCTTGAGGAGTACTCAGACCTGGGGTCCGGTTTTAATATCGCCATGCGGGATCTCGATATTCGGGGTGCAGGGGATATTCTGGGCGCTGAACAGAGTGGATATATCTCAGATATCGGCTTCGAGATGTATACGAAGATTCTGGATGATGCCGTCCGTGAGCTGAAAGAAAATGACTTCAAGGATCTTTTTGATAAGGAGGCACCATCTGTCACCTATCCCGAGACAAAAGTGGAGTTTGATGCTTCAGCTTATCTGGACAGCGAATATGTTCAGGATAATGTGGAGAGGCTGAATCTCTACCGTAAATTGTCCGATGCCGCAACAACTGAACAGGTTAAAGAGTGGAAAGAAGAACTGGAGGATCGATTTGGCCCGCTTCCGAAAAGCGGCCTGAACCTGTTGAAAGCAGCTCTGATCAAACAGTATGGTTCAAAGCTTTTTATGGAGAAAATTACCATCCGGGCAGACAGGATGTGGCTGGTATGTGTGAAAAACAGCAGCAGTCAGGGGGACTTTTTCTACAATGGCGGTCTTTTTCAGCAGTTGATCCGGGAAATACAAGAAGAGACGGAACACCCCTATCAAGTGGTTCAAAATGATGATTCTGTTACTCTGGTTATCAAAAATATAGGCTCTGTCGACAAAGCAGTATCCTATCTAAACCGGCTCTCCGAAAAGTTGCTCCACAAGCCTGAACCCGCCTTATGATGGTAGACCTGAATAGTGCAGTGGCTCTTCTGAAGTCGGGGAACGTTGTTGCCATCCCCACTGAAACAGTCTACGGCCTTGCAGCAGATGCATTTCAGATGCAGGCCGTAAAAAAGACCTTTCAGATGAAAGGCAGGCCTGCAGATAATCCGTTGATTGTCCATATTTCCAATACTTCTCAATTGCCTCAGGTCAGTCAGCTCAATGAGGAAGAGCAGAAGCGGGTGGAACTGCTTGCTTCAGAATTTTGGCCTGGCCCCCTGACCCTGGTCATGCCCAGATCACCACACCTGCCCGATATGGTTACCGGCGGGCTATCCACGGTTGCCGTCCGTATGCCCGATCATGAAATCGCCCTTCAGCTGATTGAGAAAACAGGCCCTCTGACAGCCCCAAGTGCTAATCGTTCCGGTGGGCCCAGCCCGACACGGGCGATTCATATCCTTCAGGATTTTGGAGACCGACTGGCGGTACTCGACGGTGGGTACTGTAAAGTAGGCCTGGAATCCACCGTACTCGATATAACAGAGACGCCTTTTGTTATCCTGCGAAAAGGGGTCGTTGGAGCCGAAGAGATAGAAAGAGCAACAGGGATAGAAACCCTGTTTAGAACCGACGGAGATCTGCGGAGGAGTCCGGGTACACGATACACACATTACAAACCTGAAGCGGAGGTTCGCTGGCTTCAGCCGGATGAGGAGATACCGGAGGAAGCCACCCTCGTACTTCATACCTCATCTCAAGTGGAAGACAGGGATGACATCCTTTCTTATGACGGGGATTTCGACACACTTGCCCGGGATCTCTACGACATTTTCCGGACGGCAGATTATCAGAAAAAAAAATATATCCTCATTGAGGATCTGCCTGAGAATTCAGGAAATCCAGTGATCCAGGCTCTCAGAGACCGCATCGATCGGGCAGCAGGTTCTGATGAGGGGAATGTTCCTGCGGATCAGGAGTGAAGCCAGGTCCAACGGTAGAGACGCCTGCTTTTCTGTACCCAGTGCGGTTTACCAGGGTATTTAATTCTCATATCAACGAGTGGCCGAAAAATGGAGGCGTTGATTCGCGGCGGCCTTATATATTCGGAGAGGCCATGTCCCCGAATTGGTGTCTCCCCGAGAGTACCCAACAGCACTCCTTCATAGCGCTGATAGAACGGCCCGTTGTCAACCCGCCTCTCCTTCTGAAGAATCAACTGGCCATGTTCAGACTCAAGTCTGATCTTTCTGGCTGCAAGAAGTCCAAAAAGATTGTACTCCCTGTCTTCAAGATGAGCAGTGATCTTGTTAGTCCTCACTTTTCCCTCCTTATCTAACAGCCAGGCTTTCTCTCTCCAGCCCCCTTTTTCGTACATCAGATAATAGATCAACATACCTGTATCAAAATGGTATCTCCCCCAATACCACTCCTCGAACGTCGCTTTCAGAGGCGTCTGCCCCCGGTTATGGTCATGGTAGCCCGAGCCGTTAAAATCTGACTTGTCTCCATTCAGAATGAGGGTTCCGGTCACGGCCGCCCTCGGTACAACCAGATTCCACTCGTGCAGAGACGAGCTGCCGGACTGGATGGAATCGGTCTCCAGATCTGGAGCTTCATGGGGATTAAACCCCAGTTTCAGAGTGCCGGAGAGGTGTTCACCGTTTGGAAGTTTCTGCCTGAGATGAATAGTGTAGGTGTAGTGGTGATCCGATTCCCGACTAAGCCTGAAACTGTTTTCTCTCACTCTCCCGAATGGCTCATTTTCAGAAAATTCTGCCTGATCCGGCTGCACCTCCTCAAATGAGTAGAAGAGCGGTTTCCCATCTCTGCAGATGGAGATGGTGATACCCGGAAAGTCAGATGGAGAGGGCTTTTCGCCTCGTTCCTCAGCCTGAAGGTATCTCCGGGAGAATGGATTTCCATCATAAAAAATAATTACAACAGAGAGGCCGTTATACGATAACATATCGAAATACCACCATTCGTACCCCCCGTGTACCTTGTAGGGTGAGCGGCAATCCTGATCAATATCTGAAATGATTTTCATACATTTTCAACAAAGGTTTGATACTTTGATCTGACACCCTGTAATGTACCCGTTTTTATGATTTTATACTGGCTGCTTACTTTCTCTGTCATCTTTCTCTTCATCACCTCTGTGATCATGCTCCGGAACCGGCGTCAATTGCCCCTTCTGGACCCAGTGAGCGGGCAGTGGTCCAGCTTAAAAAAAGTTTCGGTGTGTATCCCCGCCCGGAATGAAGAGAGGAATATCGCCACTCTCCTTGAGAGCCTCATGCATCAGACGTACACCAACTACGATATCCATCTTCTTGACGATGATTCGGAAGACCGGACTGGTGAAATTGCAGAGCTTTTCAGGGAACGGCAGCCAGAACTTCTGAACATACACAAGGGACTTCCCAAACCGGCAGAGTGGCTGGGAAAATCGTGGGCCTGCCAGCAACTAGGAGAGCTGTCAGATGGGGAGATTATTCTGTTTCTGGATGCTGACACTCGTCTGGAAAAAGAAACCCTCGCCAGAATCGTCCATTCTATGGAAACAACCGGGGCAGAGATGATCACCGTCTGGCCCTATCAGATTCTGAAAACGTTTTGGGAGCAAACGGTACTGCCATTTGTCTATTACGCTCTTGTCTCACTTCTGCCCGTCGATTATACTTACAAAGACCCCGGGTGGCTGCCTGCAAGATTGCGGAAACCGATGAGGCCCGCCTTTGCTGTTGCGAATGGCCAATGCATCGGGTTTCTCAGAACAGCTTATGAGGAGATAGGCGGGCATACCCGTGTGAAAATGAGTGTTCTGGAAGATGTCCAGTTAGCACGTGAGGCACGAAAATCGGGGCTTACTCTCAGAATGTTTAATGGGACTGACGCAATCTCCTGCAGAATGTACCGAAACGAATCAGAGCTCTTCAATGGCCTCCGAAAAAACTTTCTGGCGGCTTTCCAAAATTCAGTGCCCCTTTTAGTGGGGATCGGTTTCCTTCTTTTGGTGATCCACCTCCTCCCCTTTTTAGTTCTTGCAGCAGCTCTGCTTCGCGGAAATGCAAGCCTGTTTACTGCATCTGTCTCGCCAGTGCTGCTCCTGTTACTGCATCGTATCTGGCTCGCCAGATGGTTCGGATGGGATCCGCTCTATGCATTTACCCATCCTCTGGGAGCCCTCTGGATCTCTCGGCTGGGGGTGGTGAAAATCCGGGATGCATTCACTGGTTACCGACCCGTATGGAAAAATAGAAAAGTTTAACAATCGGCTATATAAACCGTATATTTATATATAGACGGTTCCTTTTAAGCCTATGGAAGAGCTCATAAATAAATATCTGGCCTATCTGAGAGTGGAGCGCAACTCCTCGGAGCATACCCTATTGGCTTATAAAAAAGATCTCCTTCAGCTATTACATTTTGTGGCGGATGAGAGTGGTGTAGATTCGGCGGATGTGGATGCTGAAGATATCGAAAGGCTGACGATCCGGCTCTGGATGGGGGAACTGCGCCAAAAAGGAATTTCCCGCAACAGTATCGCCAGAAAAACAACCGCTATACGCTCTTTTTTCAAATATTGCTATAAAAGAGGGTATATCGAAGGCAATCCCGCCCATCTGCTTGTCGTTCCCAAAAAAGAGAAGCGTCTCCCGGTCGCCGTCCGCCCGGCAGAAATGGAAGATCTTTTCGAAATGATCGATTCTGGTACACCCGTGGGAAAACAGGATCGGGCCATTCTGGAACTTCTCTACTCTACAGGGATTCGCTTGAGTGAACTGATCTCCCTCAATGTTAATGATCTGGATTTCAGGGCGGGTCAGGTTACCGTGACAGGGAAGCGTAACAGGCAGCGAATAGTGCCCGTAGGACAACACGCCCTGACAGCCTGTACAAACCATATCCGCTCCAGAGGTTCGCTCTTTACAAAAGCCAGTGATACAGATGCACGTAAGGCACTTTTCATCGCTCCACGCGGAAAAAGAATGAACGCTACGAAAGTTAAACGATTGGTAAAGGAGTACCTTTCAAAAGCTGCTCATGTAAGCCAGAAAAGCCCGCACGTCCTACGCCACACGTTTGCAACACATATGCTGGATGCCGGTGCAGATATACGCATTATTAAAGAGTTTCTGGGACATCAAAATCTGAGTTCCACACAGATCTATGCTCATACAAGTATGGAATACCTTAAGAAAATCTACAAACAGGCCCATCCAAGGGCAGAATCGTAAATCCAACAGGAGGATACCATGAAAACCACCTTCACAGCCAGACACTTTCAGGCAAGTCCAAGATTACAGGAATATGCACTGGAAGCCGTAAAGAAACTTGAACAGTTCTACGACAAAATTATTGTTTGTGACATCATATTGAGACCGGGACAGGATGATGAAAATCCGACCATCGCCGAATTAAACGTTAAAGTCCCTAAAACTTTGATTAACGTATCTGAAGAAGCGCCCAACTACGAACAGGCAATCGGCTCTGCTGTGGATAACGCCGTCCGCCAGTTGCGGAAGTATAAAACCAAATATTACGAGAACCACACTTAATTCAGAAGACCGGAACCTGGATTCAGGTTCCGGTTCCACTGAATAAAAATCGGCCTGCCATCATGTCTATAGATTATCAGGAAGCCATACCAAAACGGGAAAACATCAAACTTTCCGATCTGATCCGCCAGCTCAGGGAGCGAATGGAGTTCGACCTTCAACCATGTGCAGCAGAAAGTCATGCAGAGAACAAATTCATCACGGAAGCCGATCTGCACCGTCCCGGACTCGCACTGGCCGGTTACACCGATCTTTTCACCTATCACCGAATACAGGTGATCGGAAATACCGAAGTGGACTTTGTAAACAGCCTCTCCCCGGCTAAAAGAGCTGAAGTCTTCGACAAACTTCTGAACTTTGATATTCCGGTAATTTTTCTGACTGATCACAACAAGCTGGATCAATCCATCCTGGATCTGGCCGACAAAAAAAATATTCCCGTCTATCAAACATCGGTCGAAACCACAAAATTCATGTTTCTGTTAAGGGATTTCCTTGAGGATTATTTCGCACTGCAGACCATGCTCCACGGGACGATGGTGGATGTTTACGGCATAGGCATTTTGATCAGCGGCAAGTCAGGTATTGGCAAGAGTGAAGTGGCCCTCGACCTTCTTGAACGCGGGCACCGCCTGGTATCTGATGATGTGGTGATGCTCACAAAAAAGAGCAATGTGCTGCTCGCCTCAGCCACCGAAATGAACAAACATTTTATGGAGATTCGCGGGTTGGGTATTGTCGATGTCATGTCCATGTTCGGGATTCGGGCGATCCGCTATCAAAAGCGACTGGAAGTGGTTCTGAAACTAGCGCTCTGGGAGGATACACCCAATATCAACCGTACCGGGCTAAATCACGATCATGCGACGATCCTGGGTACCAAAATTCCTCTTATTCAACTCCCCGTGACCCCCGGAAAAAACATCACCGTAATTGCGGAAGTGATCGCAATGAATCATCTGTTGAAGCATTACGGCTATGACGCTGCTGAAGCTTTTCAAAAGAAAATAAAAGCCCATATCAACGACAAAAGCAAGGTCCATGAGATGCCAAAACGGGCGATAGAATATTTTGAAGGGGATTTTGAATAACTTCTATTATAACAGATTAAGATTTTTCGTTTTACCCTCAAAAGCTTATCTTGATCAGGATTGAATTTTTCTACTCCCTAACGCAGGATATGTTAAAGCAAAAACATTACTACTACGATTCGGAAAGCGGCAAATTTGTTCCACTGCAATATGACTCCCGAAAAAAGTTAATCCACTCCCTCTCCTACTGGCTGATTAACGGTTTTGTTATTGTAACTTTTGTACTGGCTATCCTGTCAAAGAGTGCGGGAACGCCTTCTGAGATTGCCCTTAAATATGAAAATAAAGCTTTGGCAGAGCACCTCCGGCAGACCGAAGACTCACTGACCGAGCTGGAACGGCAGCTACACTATATTTCTAAAATGGATAGTGACATGTACCGCTCAGTTCTGGGTATGGAACCAGTCAGTGAAGACCTTCGTAAAGCGGGAACAGGGGGAGCTGATATCTACTCAAAATTTGATGTTCACAGTCAAAGTACAGCTGAACTACTTCGTAATACTGCGTCAAAAGTTGACCAGCTGGAGCGTCAGATCAGTGTCCAGATCCTCTCCTTCGAGGAGATTAAAAGTTTCTACAACTCCAATCAGGAGCGAATGCGCAATATCCCTGCAATCAAGCCTGTGAACGGTATTCTGCTGAGTGGTTTTGGTATGCGTATTCATCCTGTACTTCGCTACCGAAGAATGCATGAGGGTATTGATTTCAGAGCCGATGTGGGAACTGAAATCCATGCTACCGGCGACGGTGTCGTTAAATTTGCAGGCCGCAAGGGTACGTATGGAAATCTTCTGGAAATTGATCACGGATTCGGCATGATTACCCGCTATGCTCACCTCTCTTCTTTTGAAGATGGCATTCGTCCCGGAAAGCGGGTCAAACGTGGCGAATTGGTTGCCTACTCAGGTAACACCGGCCTCTCAGAGGGGCCGCATCTCCACTATGAAATCCTTGTTGACGGCAAACCTGTGGATCCGCTTCAGTATCTGATAGCAGACATCTCTCCCGAAGAGTATCTGCTCTTCAGGGAGGAAGAGGAGGAGTCTGACTTTTCAATTTCCATGGCAGATACGAAGTAAATCTGCTCCCACTCTTCGTTACGAACCCCATCCTTCCCGCTCTCTCCGCATCGTAACGTCTACGTTATTGGTTACTGGCCTGGAAGCAGAGTCATCTGCACCGCTTAAAATGGCTATTCTTTATCTGAAGGGAGAGGCGGCAGAGGGTCACAAATCACTTTAAATCCCTTTTTTCGGATCGTTCTGATATACTTTTTATCAGAATATTTGGCAATTTTTTTACGCAGGTAGCTGATATAGACGTTAATGTAGTTTGTCTGAGTGTCAAAGCCGATCCCCCAAACATTTTTTGCGAGTTCATCCATCGTAACTGTTCGTTCGCTATTCTTTACCAAATAGGCAAGCAGGTTGAATTCACTGTTCGTCAACTCTACACGATTCCCTGCCACACGCAAGACTCTTCCGATCAGATCGATATGGAGTTCACCACAATTATATTCTGTCACCTCCGTCGTATCGATTCTTCTCTTGATTGCATCAATTCTGGCCAGAAGCTCTTCAATTGAGAATGGCTTGGTTAAATAATCGTCAGCTCCGGCATTAAGATTTTTCACCTTAATATCTACATCCTGATCCGCAGACAAAATAAGAATCGGGGTCTTAATTCCATCTTTTCTCAGAGAATTGCATATATCGTAACCATTGCCGTCGGGTAACCGCAGATCGAGGATAATCATATCATGGTTTGCATCTCTGCTGAGTTTCGTGCCCTCAGCTACTGTACTCGCTTCTGTAATCGTGCCCCCATGATATTCCAACGCTTTTTTAACCAGCAACCTCGCTGTAGGATCATCCTCCACAATCAGAATGTTCATATTTTCCAAACGCTTCATAATTATCTCCCTAATTTACATGACACGAACTGTACACAACGTCGTTAAATGAACAACCTGTGTCACCCATCGCAGAGATGATGGTGCTCCATTCAGTCACATTTCAGCCATCCTTCGTTATGTTTTGACCTGCCTTTGTAAGAGGTAAGGCAAGTTTTCTCTTTATAAATATGACAGTGACATGATGTAACGAATCTTCTCCGACTTTCAATACGATACCCCATTGTGACTCCTCATCTTCAACAAAACTTGAAGCAAGATATTTAAATTACATCATATACATCTGTATCATGAAAATATTTTAATATTTATGAATCTGCAAATATAGTTTTCATAAAGAGCTGGATATTTTTCCTCTCACCTCTGCAATAGCCCTTCACCGATCAGTATACTACCAGATTTACAATTCATGATAACCCATCGGCGCACGGATGAACTACTCACCCAAACCGAAAGGGGGAAGACGTGATCCGTGCTGATCTGCTCAAGGATTGAAGAGCTGATTCAGTTTCTTATCTCTCAGGGGCCGGAAATACAACGATCTTGTCCAGGGTAAGGATCTGCCGCCTTAAAAAGAGAGTCCTCTGAGCTCGAAAATACGTCATCAAAACAGGATAAAAAAAGCCTGAACCCGCTCTGTACAAAGGGATTCAGGCTATAAAATGAATCAGAAGAGAGTACCGGACTCTTGAAACCAAACGGCCCGCATGCCCGGTTCTCACTCCGGAGGGAGTGTATCAGGAACAACCGGTGGTCGCACCGCATGTGGTACAGTTGAGACAGGTTCCGTTACGGACCATCGTCATGCTTCCACACTCTGTACAGGAATCCCCTGTGTAACCAAGCTGTTTCGCCCTGTCATAATCTGACTGCTCCGTTGTGGCAGCCGCCGTAGAAGCTGCATGATCGGAGGCAACTGCAGGGACGCTCCCGGAGGCGGTGCTGACCCTTTCATCCGGACCGCTCTCTAAAGGCCTTGTCCGGATAACCTTCGTTCTGTTTT
>Ga0209487_1004625_pt1 | contig 10492 bp, 6 predicted proteins | sample Poulit2012_FD_187524 | JGI IMG/M metagenome (GOLD analysis project Ga0209487, IMG submission 187524) | Agricultural soil microbial communities from Georgia to study Nitrogen management - Poultry litter 2012 (SPAdes) (version 2) | ecosystem: Environmental > Terrestrial > Soil > Agricultural land... | reverse complement strand
CAGCTATACAATCTACTGAATCTTACCAAAGCGGCTCAGTCAACCCGACCGAGATACTCTTTCAACCGGTCGGTTTTTACTTCGGCATCTTCCCCTTCTGATTTCATCTGTTTCTCCAGACGGTCCCATTTATTCAACAGGTAGATGACAGCCTGGTGAGTCCCGATATGAAAATGTGTGCCTCCCAGTTTTCTCGCAAGTCCGGAGCGTAAAACCACATCTTTGACTGGACTTGTCAGGCCGGAAAAGTGAATTTCGATATTCCAGATTTCCAGGGTCTCCACGATCGACAGCAGTACCTCCATCGCTGTCGTGTCGAGTGTGTGAATGCTCCGGGCTTCGATAACCAGGGCACGGATCTGTTTGTTTCGCTTCTCACTCTCATAGATGATGAAATCCTTGATATACTCCGCATTGTTGAAGGTGATGGAAGAGTCAAAGCGCAAGATGAGGATCTCATCGATCTGAGCAGCTGAAGGGTTTCTCTCGATGTCACGAAACAGGTGAGTCCCCTCGATGTGACCCAACACAGCGAGATTGGGCCGGCTGGAGCGATAGAGAACCACAAAAAGAGAGGCCCCGATGCCCAGAAGTATGCCCTCCTGAATTCCTATGATCAAGACGCAGACAAAGGTAAACAGTGCGATATAGGCGTCTTCCCGTTTCGTCCGGAAGAAATACTTCAACTCCTTAAGATTAATCAGCGAAAGCGCAGCCACCAGAATAATAGCTGCCAATACAGGAATCGGAATGTAGTAGAACAGAGGCGTAAAAAAGAGCAGGGTCAGGGCGATCATCCCCGCACAAACAACATTGGAGAGAGCACTCCGTGAACCGGACTGTTCACTGACCGCACTGCGTGAAAAACTGCCTGATACGGGCGGACTCTGAAAAAAACTGCCAACAAAATTGGCCATCCCCAGTGCAAAAAACTCCCGATTAGAGTTGAAAGGGTAGTTATACTTCGTGGCAAACATTTTTCCGAGCGACATGACGGACATCAGCTGCACTAACACCAGCGTAGCAATGACGGGCAGTAACCGCCGGACATCATCCAGGCTGAATTCAGGTACTTTAAAAGTAGGAAAACCTGAGGGAATCTCACCTATGGTCTTGATACCGGCACCGGAAGGCAGAAGCCACATCAACAGCCCGCCGGCAACCAGAAGCACGATCGCCCGGGGAAAGAGGGGATTTATTCGTTTCATCACTACAAGAAAGAGGAGACCCGTGATCCCAATTGCCAGGGCATATATATTCACCGACTGTATATGCTCTGCAGCATCAGCAATCAAGTGCACCACATACTGGGATCGTTCCAGGTCCAGTCCCAACAGATTCCCGAGCTGGCTGAATCCGATAATGAGCGGAGCAGCGGCCATAAACCCATAGATTACAGGCCGGGAGAGAAGGTTTACGATAAAGCCCATACGCAGCAACGAAAAAGCGATATGGACAACACCTGTAAGCAAGGTCAGCAGCAGCACGACAGAGACATATTTTTCGGTTCCGGGCTCAGCGATCATTCCCGCACCCGATGCAATGAGGATCATATCGGTTGCAACCACACCGAGCGCCAGATGTTTTGAGGTTCCGAAGAGAGGATAGATCAAGAGAGGTATCAAAGAACCGTAGAGACCGTAGATGGGGGAAAGACCGGCTATAACCGCATAGGCCATCACCTGCGGTACCTCAATCATGCCTACTGTTATTCCCGATTTAAGATCGGCCAGAAAATCCTGTTTTTGATAATCCGGTAGCCATTCCAGAATATAGAACTGGTTTTTAATTCCCTCAAGCAGTGACCGCCGGTTTATCATTGTGCACAAACTTTCAGTCAGAATTTAATACCGCCCAGCATTTTACCTCTGTACTTCGTGACAGAGAAAAACGGATTTTGAGAAAATCAGGTATTGAAAACGATCACCGGACAGGGAGCCGACTGTAGTATATTTTCCACTCTGGGGCCCAAATAGAGACGATTGGATCCCGGACGGATATTCGTTCCGACAATAATAAGATCTACATTTTCTGTCCTGGAAATTCTTTCGATAACATCCTCAGGTGTCTCCCCCTCCTCTACAATCGGAACAGTGTTGACCTCGTACGCCTTGCCCAGCTTCTCCAGCTCCTGCACTGTTTCATTGGCAAACTTTTTCCTTTTTTTAATGTACCGTTCTCTCACGCTCTGGACAGGCCTGGACTCATTCATGATCACATTCAGGACGGTTACCTTTTTGTTTTCTTCCGATTTTGCTATATAAAAACCGAGTTCTGCCGCATTTCTTGAGGCATTACTTCCATTAGTCGGAATGAGGATATGGTCCGGCGACCAGTCCACCGGTGCATTACCCGCCTGGACGACCAGAGTCGGACAGGGTGAAAGTCTTGCAATATAATCCACAATCGGGCTAAAGAGATAGTTGTCATCATCTTTTCTTTCTGTGGCGCCAAGGACAACCAGATCGTAATCTTTTTGCGCCTCTTCAATGATAGCATCTCCAGCCATGCCACTTACCACAACTTTCCGGATCACCTCTTCATGATCAAAATATCCGGACAGTTTCTCCAGATACTTTTCACTGTCAGATTTCTGCTCCTGGGATTGAATGACCGTCATCAGTGTAATCGACAATTTCGAATCCCGCCCGATCATATCCAGAATCTGGGCTTCCGTAGACTGAATTGTTTTAGTCTCTTCGGCTATGTCCATACGCGCCCTTACAGGTACCAGAACACGATGGATATCTGCAACCAGGCTGTCTGCCTCCAGCTCCTCCCGATCGAGACGCTTCTGCTCCTCCGCTCCGATTTTCACCTTCGCAAGTACCCAGCGAAGTGCGAACGGCGCCATCAGTGAGGTAGCTATCGCCATGACCACGATAATCGAAAACATATCCTGGCTCAGAATTCCGAGGCGAAGTCCGATAGTGGCTATGATAATCTCCATGGCCCCTCTTGCATTGAGGCCCGCTCCAAAACTGAGTGACGTCCAGTGATCTTTTCCGCCAAAAATTCTTGCTCCTGTATAAGTGCCGATCACCTTTCCGAAGGAGGCAACAGCAATAACCACCAGTGTGATCACAAGCAGCGTCGGGTCAAGCAGATTCAGAATATTCACTTTCAGTCCCGCTACTGCAAAAAATATAGGGGCAAAGATCCCCAACGCCATACTCTCCAGCTTATGGATGACATCCTCAGGAAGCCGCGGCATGGTGCCAAAGAGGATCCCCATAATGAAAGCACCGAGGATCGCTTCCAGGTTCATTAGTTGGGTCATGGCGCCCCAGAGGAACGTCAATATGACCACCAGTGACAGAAGCCGGTCCTTGCTTACCACTTCATCCTGAACGAATATCAGGAGTTTCTTCACCATCCAGCGGCCGAGAGTAAAACTGAAGATCAGAAAGGCGAGCACACTGCCCACTGTGGTGAGGACACTGCCCGTCGTGACAGCATCTCCTGCAGCTATCCCTGCAACCGTCGACAGCAGTATCCAGCCGATCGTGTCGTCACTCATCCCCGCGGCCAGGATTGTCTGGCCAATATCCCGACGCATCAAATTCATATCCATCAGCACCTTCGCAATCACTGGAATAGCAGAAATCGCCAGTGCCGTTGCTACAAAGAGGGAGAAGACCAGACGCTCATCCGGATCGGCCAGCAGAAAATCGGGCAGATGCTGACCCAGAAAAAATCCGGAGATAAAGGTAACCACGATACCCCCAAAGGAGACACTGGCTGCCGTCTTGGCGTGCCGTTTAATCAGCTCGATATCGGTCTCTATCCCGGTGATCAAAAGAAGGAACATCGCTCCTAACAGTGAAATCACCTCTAAAAGGTAACCCTGGGTAGCGGTCTGGGGAATAATCAATTCTCCAAAGGCAGGAAAAAGGCCCGATAGCAGGGACGGGCCCAGCAAGATCCCAGCCAGAATCTCACCAATTACGGAGGGTTGCCCCAGCCTGGTTGCGATTTCTCCCATAATACGGGCAGCCAGCAAGAGTACACCAACCTGAAATACCAGGAGAAAAATATCATGATGAGGTGCTGCGGAAAATACTTCCATACGGATCTACGGATTGATGAAAACTTTTCTGGATCATACACATCCCTGGTGTTCTAGATATGGATGGGCAAAATCCAGCTCTGTATATGTGTTAATACTTCCGGTACGCGGTAACAGTAGATGGTTTCTTTCGTTGTGACAACCACTGCCAGCCTATGTTCCTGGTTGTTTATAAGTAAACTTTATAAAAGGTAGCAGATTATAGAACGAATTGGAAAACTTTATTCATTAATTTCAGCAATTTAATGTAAAACAGAGAAGAAGAGCAGGTGAGAGCGCAGCGGTCAATGGCATGGGTTGATAAACAACAAATATTCCGGTACGTACGAAAGCAAAATCTGACCTGTCGGTGCTGCCAGTGCCCCTGTACAGGTACAATTTAAAAGATCGACCCTGCCGGAATTTCTAACGCCTCCAGAGCAGGTGCCTGCAGTCGAACAAACTCTTTAATATCCTCTATATGAACCCCATAACCGATTCCGTAATGAATCATTCGGTGATTCTCGATATAGAGATCTCCGCGATAAACCATATCGGGAGTGTAATCAGAACGCGCCGATTTTTCAGGGGTAATGTACGTCAGGTTCTCACCCATGGCCGAAGTAAGCATTCCGATCCACTCCAGTTTTCCCGTTTCCGTATTGACCGAACTTACAATCCCACCGCTGAACCCGCGGTTTATATTCAGGTCGGCCAACAGCGTCCGGTGAGGATGGCTGGTCAGGCTGATCACACCCGAAGAGATCATCTGTATCCCCCTCGGATAACCCAGAGCCACAATCTGGCTCCCCCACTCTATCCTTTCAAAATCCCCTGCGGGCAGCTCGAGAACCTGCATCCGGTCCCGGCTTCCAAGTGTGGCCGCTGTGATCAGCAGAGCGAGGTCTTTGCTGAGGTCTGCTCCTACGATCTCCAGAGAGACAATCCCATTATCCGTGATGACAAATCTGTTTTCAGACACCTTGATCGAAACCGCTTCAATCAATCCCTCCGGAACGCCCTCACTTCCCTCCATAAAATGGAACAGCGTATCGGGCTGGTTAACAGTGTGGGCGGCGCTCAGCAAAAGAGCATGACGGTTGTTATTGAAGATAACCGTTGCGGTCCCCGCATTTGAGTGGGTGTCTACACTGGTTTCCAATTCAAGATCATCCAGTATCATCCCATGAAGGTCTGCTTCCCGGATTTCAACACCGGGGGGGAAAAAATAGCTCCGGTAGATCGCGTTGTTTTGAATCCTGCGGACAGAACGGAATCCCGATTCAATCTGATCATGGATCGAGTAGAGTCCCGCCACACCCTCATAGTGAGATTCCGACTCTGCAGGCCGGGAAGTGTGAGAGGTTGAGCCGCACCCCATTGCCATTAAACCGGCTGCAAAAACTAGAAGAACAGTACAAGAAGCGGGGATCCTTCCTTTCCTATTTTCCGGCACACTCTTTATCAGGGCTTTAAGCAGGTTCATTTCTCCGGTTCCTCTTCTGTTAAAGATTAATTTTTATAAAAACGGTAGAATTAAAATGCTATCTTTCCCTCTTCCTTAATTTCCACATATACCCTGGCTTCGGAACTCCATGGCCACTGAATGTTATCTACATCCATACACGGGATGACTTTCCCCATTCGACACATCGATGTTTCAAGCAGTCCCTTCGAGGCGGAATGTGATTCACAGGATCTATTGCCGGACTACCAACAGCGTGCCGGCACTCCTGTCTTACTTTCTTGCCATTCCGGCTCTGTAATGAATGTTATTACATTCAGGGTAAAATATCAATTTTAACACACGCTACTTATGAGACGCTCTACGTTAACATTGCTGATTTTTTTCCTGCTGGTTCAGCCCCTCTTCTCTCAGTCAGAGATCGTTCAGACAATTACCGCGGAGATCCGGCAACCCGAAATTGAGAGAAACATCCGTTTCTTAGCTTCTGATGAGCTCCTGGGGCGGGATACAGGTACACACGAACTTGATATTGCGGCCAAATTTATCGCAACCTGGCTCCAGGTCTATGATATTGAATATGCACCGGGAACCTCATCCTATTTTCAGGATGTCCCCTTTACCCAACGAACCGATCCGGATGAGATCCGGTTTTCGGTCGGAGACTCAACCTGGCTGAAAGATACGGATCTGGTTCTTATGGACTCATTCCGCGGAGAGATAGAAGGGGAGATTATTTTCCTGGAGTATGCGACCGCAGAGGAATTAAAGGAACAGAATGTAAAGGACAAAATCATTGTTACACGGGCAGGCCTTCCCGGGCAAGCCACAGGACAGTCGATCTTCCGCGTAGCTGCAGACAAAAAACAGCAGGCAGCAGAAGCCGGAGCCGCGGGCCTCGTCGAGCTTTATGAGCCGACTGCCCTTCCATGGCAGAGAGTCGTCAGTTTTCTCTCCGGTGGCAGAATGCAGCTTGCAGAGAACAGCACCGGATCCGCCCCATCTATTCCTCATCTCTGGATCAGGAGTGAATCCCCTGAACGATTTGCCTATCTGTCAGAGGTTCCCAACCCAAATGCCGTCATCAACGTGGAGGGAGAAGGGCCGCGCACTTTCACCAGCCGGAATGTTATTGGAGTGATCAAAGGCACCGATCCGGTTTTAAAAGATGAATATATCCTGCTTGCTGCCCACTACGACCATGTCGGGGTTACGGACTCCCACGGAACAGACAGCGAAGAGGACACCATCTACAACGGCGCCCGGGACAACGCAGTGGGTGTGGCTGCGATTATGTCTGCGATGAAACACTTTGCCAGCCACCCCCCGAAAAGATCGGTAATCTTTGCTGCCTGGACAGCGGAAGAGAAGGGACTCCTGGGCAGCCGGTATTACGCAGAAAATCCGCTTATCCCCCTTCATCAGACCGTTTTTAATTTAAACATCGATGGCGCAGGGTACAACGATACCAGCAGGGTCACCATTATCGGCCTGAACCGCACGGACGCTGCCACCAGGCTGACCGCCTCGGCAGAAGCATTTGGTTTGGAAGCCCATGAGGACCCTGCACCGGAACAGAACTTGTTTGACCGCTCCGACAATGTAAACTTCGCAGCACGTGGTATCCCTGCACCGACTTACAGCCTCGGTTTCACAGCATTCGATGAGGAGATCAACCATTATTACCACCAGGTGACGGATGAGTCGGACAGCCTCGATATGGAGTATATCACCAGTTATGTCCGCTCCTATGTCTATGCCGCCTCACTGATCGCCAATATGGACCAGACACCGTTCTGGCTGCCAGGCGATAAATATGAGAGTGCCGGCAAACAGCTCTACAACCGTTAACACCGTTCCGTGTGCAGACGCGTTCCACCACAACCCGCCTGCCGAACTGAAATTCTTCTATCTTTAGACATACTTGCATGATCCCGGAATCGACCCTTTTAAATTTTCGTTCGCTTGAAACCCCATTCTACTACTATGACATCGATCTGCTCAACAGAACACTTGAAGAGGTCCGCAAGCACGGCTTGTCAAAAGGATACCGCATACATTATGCTATCAAGGCAAATTTCAATCCGGAATTATTGAAGTATATCCGGCAAGCCGGGCTGGGAATCGATTGTGTGAGTGGAAAAGAGATCGAGCACGCTGTGGAGATGGGATTCGATCCTTCTGAAATTGCGTTTGCCGGCGTGGGTAAAACCGACCGTGAAATTCAAACCGGACTTGATCACAACATCTTCTCTTTTAATTGTGAATCCCTTCAGGAGCTGTCCGTACTGAATGAGCTGGCTGAAAAATCGAATAAAACAGCCTCTGTATCGATCCGGCTGAATCCAAACGTGGAAGCAAAGACCCATAAGTATATCACCACCGGGCTGAACGAAAATAAATTTGGTATTACAACAGATAAACTACCTCAGTTATTTGAACTGCTGCCCACTCTGGACTCTGTCAGGCTGACCGGTATTCATTTTCATATCGGATCGCAGATCCGGGATCTGCAGCCCTTCAAGGATCTTTGCAGTAAAGTGAACGAAATGCAAGATCACTTTGAAGCGAAAGGTTTTCCCCTGGATCATATTAACCTGGGTGGAGGGTTAGGAATCAATTACGAAGACCCGGACGGGGAGCCGATCCCTGATTTTGAATCTTTCTTCAATTTGATTGAACAACACCTGAAAGTGCGGGAGGGCCAACAGGTTCACTTCGAACTGGGCCGGAGTATTACCGGCCAGTGCGGCAGCCTGATCTCTTCGGTACTTTTTATTAAGGAGGGAGTGAACACCAATTTTGCGGTGATAGATGCAGGGATGACTGAGCTGATCCGGCCCGCCCTCTATCAGGCAGTTCATCATATAGATGCTCTCACCTCCGACCGGCCGCCTGTTAAGTATGATGTGGTGGGCCCCATTTGCGAAACGTCAGATACCTTCAGAAATGGCATGATGCTCCCCGAGCTGAAGCGAGGGGATCTGGTGGCTATCCGGAGTGCCGGCGCCTATGGTGAAGTGATGAGCAGCTCATTTAATCTGAGAGAGCGGGTGGCAACCCGCTTCTCCACAGATTTTGAATAGAGCCAGCCGTTAATTTGCCGGGTAGACGTAGTGTGCCTCAAAGCTGAGCGGGATGCCCAGCGCCCAATAGATGATCAGGAAGATGGTCCAGGCGATCAGGAAGATGATCGTGTAGGGTACCATCATAGAGATCACCGTACCAATCCCTGTACTCTTCACATACCGCTGGCAGAAAACCACGACCAGCGGAAAGTAGGGCAGTAGCGGTGTAAGGATATTGGAAACGGAATCTCCCACCCGGTAGGCAGCCTGTGTCAAGTCGGGTGAAATACCGAGTTGCATCAGCATGGGCACGAAAATCGGTGATACCAGCAGCCATTTAGCGGAAGCAGATCCAATAAAGAGATTTACAAAAGCACTCAGTATAATGATACCGACAATAGTAACCTGGCCGGGCAGAGAAAGAGCTTCCAGAAAATTTGCCCCTTTTACAGCGATCAGCAAGCCCACATTTGACTGATTAAACGCATCGATGAAGAGTGCACAGAAGAAGGCCATCACAATATAGTACCCCATGCTCTCCATCGATTTCGTCATGTTTTGAATCATATCTCTGGAGGAGCTGTATTTACCGGAAGCGAATCCGTAAACCACCCCCGGAATCAGCATCAGCACAAAAATTAAGGGGACGATCGCCTGCATCAGAGAGGCATTGGGTGAGAAAAGCGAACTCACCTCAGGGTTATCCCAGTTAGGATCCCTCAACCCCGATCCTTCAGGTAGGGCCCAGAGAAAAAGACCGACCAGGCCCAGTACCATCGCAATAAATCCGTACCAGAACGCACGGCTCTCTCTATCCGTGATCGGTACCATCTGTGGGATCTGATCCTCATCGCCGTCAATGTCAAGCCCCTTCAGACGAGGCTCCACTATTCGATCCGTGATGTACCAGCCGACAAGGACAATCAGCACACTTGAAGCGGAGGTGAAGTACCAGTTATTGATCGGATTGAGTACAATTTCGGGATCAAAGATCCGGGCAGCCTCCAATGTAATACTGGCCAGCATGGGGTCAATGGCAGAGGGGATAAAATTTGCCGAGAATCCCCCGCTCACCCCTGCAAATGCAGCAGCAATACCTGCCAGCGGATGCCGGCCTGCTGCATAGAAGATCACTCCCCCGAGCGGGATCACCAACACATAACCGGCATCGGCAGCTGTATGGCTGATGATGGCGATCAGAATAAGCATCGGTGTCAGAAAGGTTGCAGGAGTAAAGTTCAGGAGTTTTTTGAGCCCCGCATCGATCCATCCCGAATGCTCAGCAACACCCACCCCAAGCATCGCTACCAAAACGATCCCCAGCGGGGCAAACAGAACAAACGTTTCTATCATTCCTGCCAGAAAGGCCGCCAGACTGTCGCCTGTCAGCTGGTTGTAAACAATCAACTGCTCACCGGTTCTGGGATCGATCTCGCTAAAGCTCAGCGGAGATAAAACCGCTGAGATGATCCAGATGAAGATCATCAAAAAGAAAAATAGAATGGCCGGATCAGGCAATTTGTTTCCCGATCTCTCAATCAGGTTCAGAAACTTGTTAAAAAAAGAACTTTTTTTCGTCGCTTCCGGGGTCTCGCTAGGTTTAGATTGTTTATCTTCAGCCACGTTATTAATCTGGTTATTTGGTTAAGGTATTAACGGAGATAGCTATGTTGCAGGGTTGAATATATAAAAAAGAGACGATTTTTTTATCTCTGCCTCTTCATCCTCCTGTTGTCCAAAGCAAGGGAGATTGACGTGATCAACCTCACCCCGGCTTCGGTAACGGTTTTTCTATACAGACGGCTATTCATCAAAATCAGTGATCAGAACTTCAGAAGGTTCCCGTTCACCCTGCAATCTGTTTGCGGTTTGCTCTGCTTTTCTCATCACTCGCAGCATATTGCGTCCTGC
>Ga0209487_1004624_pt1 | contig 10492 bp, 7 predicted proteins | sample Poulit2012_FD_187524 | JGI IMG/M metagenome (GOLD analysis project Ga0209487, IMG submission 187524) | Agricultural soil microbial communities from Georgia to study Nitrogen management - Poultry litter 2012 (SPAdes) (version 2) | ecosystem: Environmental > Terrestrial > Soil > Agricultural land... | reverse complement strand
GATCATCGCGATCCCCTGGCGGATCAGCGGTTCGTCGTCGACCAGCACCACGGTGATCATCGTTCTTCCTCCGTGCTCGTGGCCGGACGGACCGTGCCGTCGGCGGGTGGTGCGGTGCTGCCGGCTGCGGCCGCGGGGTTCTCTGGCCTGGGGGCGGGCAGGGTCGCTAGCACCCGCCACCCCTGGGCGGTGGTCCCAGCCCGCACGGTGCCATCAAGCAGCGCGGCCCGCTCCTGCATGCCGACGATGCCTCGGCCACCGAGGTCCTGAGCGTGCTGGCCCGCCGGAGCAGCAGGCGGGTTGTCCACCTGGATCTGCAGCGCCCGGTCGTCCTGCGTGATCGCAACGGTGACCGTGCCCTGACCACCGTGCCGGTGGGCGTTGGTCAGCGCTTCGGCAAGGATGTCCAGCACCGCGTCCCAGACGAGCTCGGGCACCGGTCCGTGGTCCTCGCTCAGATCGATGCTCAGCCCGGCTGCCCGGTGCTTGGCCAGCAGCGCGGACAGGTCCTCCCGGGCGGCGCGTCCGGGCGGCGCCTGCGGGTCGCGGAGCAGGCCCAGCAGGTGATCGAGCTCGGCCTGGGCGTCACGTGCGGTCTGCTCGATCACGTGCAGGGCGGACTCTGTCCGGGCCGGCCGGGTGGCCGCCACCCGGCGTGCGGCGGCGGCCTGGATGCCGATGATGGACAGCGCGTGCCCGATGCCGTCGTGCAGCTCCCGCGCGAGCGCAGTGTGCCGACGCTCAGCGGCCAGCCGCTGCTCGGCGAGCACCAGGCGATCCGCCGCGGAGGGCCCGAGCAGCCTCGGTGCCAGCCGGACGGCGACCAGGGCGGCGAGCACCGGTCCAGCCACGGTCGCGGCGAGCATGGCCAGACCGCCGAGCAGAGCCGACCACCACGTCTCCCCCAGGCCTACGGGTTCGAGCAGGTCGAGGCGTCCCTCCAGCAGTGCCCAGAACGTCACCGCCGCACCGGGCAGCAGCCCGAGGACGCAGAACCCGGTGATCAGCCCGGTGACCGCGTGCAGCACGGTCCACACCGCGCACCGCGAGCGGTGCACCCAGTCCCGCGTCTCGGCGATCAGCGGTGTGTTCACGCCGAGCAGGGTGCGGGCGGCGGTCACCTGGATTTCCCGCACCCCGGGCAGCAGCCCGACCCCTGCTGCCACCAGCAGAACGGTGAGCAGACCCCAGGCCAGGCCGTCGCGCAGATCGGTGCCGCCACCGGCCGAGCCGGCGATGGCGGCGCCGAGGATGGCGGCGGCCACGCCGATGGCGGCGCCCAGCATCAACCAGGCGCCGCGCATCAGAGTGGTACGGATCATCGGACCATTGTGTCCGCTGGACCGTTCGGCGCGCCCCCGAGGCTGGTCCGGTCTGCACCGGTGCCGGTGGGTCGGTGCTGAGCGCGGTACCCGGCGTAGGCCCAGACCGCGAGTGCGAGAAGCACGCCCCAGTAGCCCATCGGCAGCAGGAAGAAGTAGGGCGCGAAGGTGCCTGTGGGTGCCTGCAGGAAGCTGATCGTCCACGGCACCGCGGCCAGGCAGAGCAGTCCGGCGACGATGGAACCGGGAACGATCGCCGCTGCAGGTGGCACCGGCCGGCCACCGATCCGCGGCAACCAGCGGGGGAGCCGTTCACCCCACGGCAGGATCAGGCCGAGAGTGAGGATCGCGCCCATCCAGGCGCCGAGGGAGAGCATCACGCCCCAGGCGGTGATGGCCTCGGTGGCGCCCTCCGGCAGGCCGATCGGCCACGGGGTCAGCCAGGTGAGCCGAGCGAGCGGGTAGGGCAGTGGTCCCAGGGCTGCCAGCACGGTGACCAGGCGCCGGTGCCGCACCAGCCACGCCGTGGCGCGGGTGGCCCAGGGGGCGTCGTGTAGACCGCGCACGGTGAGCGCGACCCAGAGCGCGAGCGTGGTGAAGCTGAGCAGCATGGCCCAGATCGGGGTGCCCTGCTCCGCGAACGCGGTCAGGTTGTCGGCGAACGCGGTACGGATCAGGTCCCGGAAGACGACGATGACGCCGATACCGACAGCCAGCGCGATACTCAGCGGCCACCGGCTGCGTGGGACGCGCACTGCCGCAACGATGCCCGCGGCGATCGCGGCGAACGGCAGGGTCATTGCCACCACGTACCCGGCGAGCGACAAGCCGTGCATGCTCGCGGTGGCCGCGAACAACCCGAGGGTCAGCACCGGGGCCGCCCGAGCGACGACCTGGCCCGCGCCGGTGTGCTCGGGGCGGAGCGCGGCGATGCCGGCGCAGACCGTCCCGGCCAGGGCGAGCACGGCGAGCAGGCCGGTATGTGCGGTCAGCGGCAGGACCGTGCGGATCTGGGCCAGGTGGGGGTCGATGTACGGGTTGAGGTCGGGCAGCACCAGCCAGACCAGGCACTGCAGGAGGAGAGCCGCTGAGGCGAGCGCAGCGGCGCGGGTGGTTCGGCGGGGGAGCGGTGTGGTGTTCATGGGCCCAGCCTCGGTCCGGTGGGTACCGCCACGGCTCCCCCGATCGGGGGATCCTCAGCTGCGGTGCTCCCCCGGTCCTCGACCCGCCGACGTCCAGGTAGGACCCTGAACCTGTGGTCACGGAGGTAGGACCCTGGTCCTGCCGGCAGGCAGGTATCGCCTCTCAGCGGCGGTCGAGATCGAAGTCCACGATGAACAGCGAGGAGCGGGGCCAGCGCACGTTCCGCACCCGCACCGGCCCGAGCGCATCGATGCTGCCCGCCCATGTGGTCAGCTCTCCCGCGACCCGCTCGGCCAGGCCGGCCAGCTCCGCCAGGGGCGGGTCGGTCAGCCCGCGAGCGGCACACTCCTCCTGCAGACGACGGCGCACCACCGGCAGGTAGTGACCGTCCTCGATGATCTTGTGGTCCCGGAACTCCCGGCGTCCTGCCGCCGCCTCGGCGGAGTGCTCGTGCAGCGCGCTCACCCCGGCAGCCAACGTGGTACCGATAGTGTTGCCGGCCGTGTTCCACCCGCCATAGGCGACCAGCCCGCCCAGCACACCGGCGTCATCGAGCGCTCGCACCAGCTGGGGGTCGGAGCCGTTCGCATACCGCAGATCCGCCAGTGCGGTGCACCGCCCCGCCTCCAGGTGCAGGCGACCTGCGCTCACCACCATCGAGCTCTCCTGGCTGGTGTCCTCGGTGATCGGCGCACCCGTCCAGTCGCCGGGTTCGGGGGCCGGGCCGTGCACGAGCAGGACCAGGTCGGCGGCCTCGACGTGATCGACGCGCACCCCGCCGACGGCGGCGATCTGGGCGGAGATCCCCGCCCCGACCGGGCGGTCCTCGTACGGGGCGATGCGGCTCAGAGACTCGGTGTCCGGGCAGTCGACGTACACCCGTGGCCGCAGCCCGCGCACCCGGGCGACGACGCGTGCCACGAGCGTGCTCGGCACCTCGTCCGCACCCGGGTAGAGCAGCGCGTCGGAGTGCAGCCGCCCCGCCCAGTCGGCCACGGCGCGCCGGTCCGCAGCGGGCAGCCCGCGCTCGGCGGTGTCGTCAGAGGTGATCACCAGGTCCGCCAGCACGCCGTCGGCGGCCAGGTCGAGCGCGGTGAGGGTGACGACGTGGTTGCGCAGCCGTCGGCGCACCAGGTCCTGGCGGTACCGGGCCGGGACGGCGCGCTCGGCGATGGCGACCTCCTCCGCCGACGTCTCGCCGCGCTCACAGCGGTCCCAGGCCTGGGAGAGCTCGAACAGACGCCGTCCGTGCGTGGCCCAGTACTCCGGCTCCTCCAGGCCACGACCACTGCTGTCGTAGTGCGGGAGCCGGGTGATGACCTGGTAGGCGTACACCGGCGCGGTGAGCTCAGCGAGCACGTCGAGGCGGCCGACGACCTCCGCGATGCTGTCACTGCTGAGCCGTGAGGGCACCAGCCCGCCGTGCACCAGCAGGTCCAGCGAGACGATGTGGGCAGCCACCGAGGCATCGGTGGACCGGAGCCAGTCGGCCAGCCCGGCCGGGTCGCCTGGCTGGCGGAACCGCGGCATCAGGTGCTCCGGGGGCCGCAGCACCTCCACCCCGCTGAATCCGGCGATCCGGTAGGCGTACCCCGCGGTGTTGGGGCGTTCGTCCGGCGGGAGGATGGTCATCCGCAGCGGGGGCGGGGATGCTGTGCTCATCGATCCCACGCTAGAGCGCGGTGCTACCGGTCGGGAGCAGGTCGGTGCACGTGGTCATACGGACGGCACTGCACACGGACGGCACTGCACACAGACGGCACCGGTTCACACGAACTGCACCGCACGCTGCAGCGCGGTGCGGGCGGTGAACAGCTCCTCAGCGGTCAGGTGCGCCACGTCCGGCAGCCCACCGGCCAGGCGGTCGGCCAGCGCCCGACGGCGCACCACGAACCGGGCCACCGATCCTTTGGTGCCGAGCGAGGCGATGTCCGTGGTGAGAGCGTCGTCGTCGAGCACGATCACCAGCGCGGAGGGGCGCACGCCCCAGCGCCGGGCGACCCGAGCGCGCTGCGCGAGCTCCTTCATCGGTCGGGTGCCCTTCGGCAGCCCGGCGCAGAGCAGCTTCTTCCCCTTCACCGTCACCGGTGCACCCCAGTCCTCGGACTGCAGGATGAACAGGCCGGTGGGGCCGAGCACCACATGGTCGATCTTCGCCGGGTTCGTGGGCCTGGCCGAGGCGTCCCGCGCCCAGGAGTCGTTCCCGCGACCGGTGGCTACGTCGTGCCAGACGGTGAACGTCGAGCCCAGGTCGGCCAGCAGCCGGGCGGTGGCCTCCTCCGCCTGCGCATCCGCCAGCGCGTGCCGGATCTCCCGTGGCGCACTGGCGACCAGGCGCGCCTCGTACGGGTCGTCGATGGCCACACCACGACCGACCCACTCCCGCAGCAGCGTCAGGTACCGCTCCCGGGACCAGCCGCCCGGGTGACCATAGGAGCGGGCGCGGGACGGGGCCCGGGTACCGCCCGCCGTCGACCCGGCGGTCCACACCCGGCCCGGGGCGTACGCGCCGGTGTGCCCGTTGCCCGCGGTCCGGCCGCGTGAGCCGGCCCCCGCACCCGGCGGAGCAGACCTGCCCGGGTGAGCTCCGCCGTCGTAGGCAGCACGTTCCCCCGCGTGCGCGGCATCGTAGGCATGCCGTGCGGCCTGGGTGCCGACCAGCTGCCATGCCTGCTGCACCGCCAGGAACGAGTCCGCGTCCCCGCCGGTGTCCGGGTGGGTGCGCCGCAGTGCCCGCCGGTAGGCACGGCGCAGTGCCTCAGGGCTCGCATCAGGCGGCACCCCGAGCACCTGGTAGGGCGTGGTGTCCCGGATCTGGTCGGTCACGGATCGGCTTTCCGGCAGGTTTGCGGCTGGCCTCACGGTACCCCGACTGCCTGGACCACTGGGCGCCCACCCTCCCGATCCGATCTATCACCGCCGGACCGGGTCGACCAACGTGCCTGCAGGCGTGCGCACCCACCACACCTTCTCCCGGCGCCGCTCGCGGGGCGTGCTGTACCGGTAGTCGAAGATGCGGGCACGCACCCACATCGGCCGGGCGCCGTCGAACGGGTCGTGGGCGAGCAGCCGCAACGTAGCCGGATCCGCGTCCAGCAGCCGACGCAGGAACGGGGAGAACCACGCCAGCTGCGCCCGGGATCCCAGCGCCAGGAACCACATCCCCCAGTCCAGGCGCAGGTGGTAGGGCGCCCACTGCCGGGGCAGCCGCCGCGGGTCGCCCGGTTTGCCGGCGAAACCGTACTCCCGCCACTCGGCCTGGTCGGGGTCGGCGTCCAGGGTGCCTTCCACCACGATCTCCTGGCGACGACGGGTGATGGAACCGAACGCCCCGTAGGTGCCCACCAGGTGCCACCCGTTGTAGGAGGCGTTCATCAGCTGGCGCCGGCTGGCCAGGTTCATCGCCGGCTTGCGGCTCAGCCACAGCACGACGGCCGCCATCACGCAGACCACCACGACGAACCCCACCGGCCCGTCCACATAGCGCACCGGTTCCCCGGTCAGTACCGCATCACTGACCGCTGCGAACGCCAGCAGCATGGTCAGCCAGTTCAGCCAGGCGAAGTTGCCCGAGGCCACCAGCCACAGCTGGGTGAGGACCACTGCGCCGGCCGCCCAGGTGGCCACCGGCTGCGGGGCGAACAGCAGGAACGGCACCCCGAGCTGCACCACATGGTTGGCGGCCACCTCCACCTTGTGCAGCGGGCGGGGCAGATGGTGGAAGAACCAGCTCAACGGTCCAGGCATCGGTTGGGTCTCGTGGTGGTAGTACAGCGCAGTCAGGTCCCGCCACACCGCATCTCCGCGGATCTTGATCAGCCCGGCGCCGAACTCCACCCGGAACAGCAGCCACTTGAACGCGAGCAACGTGAGGACCGGCGTACCGGTCTGCTCCGAACCGAGGAACGCGGCCAGGAACCCTGCCTCGAGCAGCAGCGACTCCCAGCCGAAGCCGTAGAACACCTGCCCGATGTTCACCACGGACAGGTACAGCAGGTACAGCACCCCGAAGACCAGCAGCACCACCCACCACGGTCCCTGCTGCGGCAGCCCGACCACCACGGTCGCCGCAAGGACCAGCCCCGCCCAGCCGACCACCCGCAACGCCCGGTCCGAGTACCGGGTGTGGAACAACGTGGGCATCGACCGCAGCGGCACCCGGCCGGCATGCGGGCGCGCCGGCAGCAGCCCGCGCTCGCCGAGCAGCACCGGGAACTGCCGCAGCACCGCCAGGAACGCCATCAGGTAGATCACTGCGATGCCGCGCTGCAGCACCATCCGGGCGATGTCGTAGTGATCCGCTGCGAACCACCCGATCCAGTCCACTGCCTCGATCTCCCTCGGCGCCCCGCCGGTGTGCCCGGGCTACTCCCAGGCGTCCACGGGGCGGTGGTGCGGACCCTCGGGTGGCACGTACTCCACGTGGTGCTCGGGGTCCAGGTAGGTGCGGGCGAAGGTGAGCGAGGCGGCCAGGTCGGCGACCCGCTCCGCGGCTGACCGGGCCCTGCGGGTGCTGATCTCCACTACCACGTCCCCGAGGAACTGGCGCCGGCTGAGCTCGGTGAGCACCTCTGCGCACGGCTGGTCGCCCCGCCCGGGCACCAGGTGCTCGTCCATCATCGACGGCGACCCGTCCGCCAGGTGGAGGTGCGCCAGCCGCCCGGCGAACACGTCCAGCAGGTCGAGACTGTTCTGCCGTGCCACCGCGGCGTGGGAGAGATCCAGGGTCACCTTCTCGTAGTCGTGCTCGGTCGGGTCCCAGCCGGGCAGGTACGCCTTCATCTCTCGTTTCCGACCGCGCCAGGGGTACATGTTCTCGACGGCGATCGTCACGTCCCGGGTCGCGTTCAGCTCCCGTACGTGCTCGGCAAAGCCGCGCGCATACCGGTACTGCCACCGGAACGGCGGGTGCACCACCACAGTGGGGGCGCCGAGGTCCTCGGCGAGGGAGACTGTCTGGTCCAGCTTGCCGCCTGGAGAGGCGCCCATCACCCGCCGGGAGAGCAGCAGCGTGGGCGCGTGGATGCTGCGGATCGGCATCCCGTACCGGGCGCTGAGCTTGCTGAGGGTCTTGCGGTCCTGGCTGGTGGGGTCGGCCAGCACCATCACCTCGATGCCGTCGTAACCCAGCTCGGCGGCGATCTCGAACGCGAACGGCGCCTTGCGCGGATACACGCTGACAGTGGAGAGGGTGACCGCGATCGAGGTGCCGGGGAACCCCGGCACCTCCCGTTGGTTCAGCGCCTCGACCATCCCGCCAGGGTAGCCCGGCAACAGGGGTGCTGCGTGTCGAGGATCGGTCACAGGCAGCGGTGAGTTGCACCCGATGAGGCCGCCTCGCTAAGTTAAGGCTTGCCTTAATTAGGGCAGCCTTAACTTACATCGAACTACTTCGACGGAGACACCCATGCCACCATCTGTCGTCGCGCGCGCCAGGAGAGCCCTTGCGGCCAGTGCGACCGTGTTCCTCGCAGCCACTGGAGCGGTCACGCTCGCGGCCGCGCCCGCGTCCGCAGCCGAAGGGTCGGTGACCGAGGCGACGCTGAGCTGGGGAGTGCGGGACTCCTTCCGCAGCTACGTCGAGGGCCCGATCGCGCACGGGCAGATCACCACCTCCGGGGTGACCGAGTCCGGCGCCGGGTACGACTTCAGTGCAGGCTCGGGCGTCGCCGACCCCGAGGCGGGGACCGCGGACGTCTCCTTCCCCGGGTCGGTGCACTTCCAGGGGCACGAGAGCAGCGAGCCGGGGGTGTACATCCTGGACCTGCTCATCGAGAACGTCCAGGTGGAGGTGGCCGGGCCAGACGAGGTGTACCTCGTGGCCGACCTCACCTCCCGCCCGTTCGAGTCGATGACCGAACCGAGCGACCTGGAGACCCATGCGGACGTCCGCCTGGTCAGCGTGGACGCGGATGCGGTGACGGTCGATGACGAGCTGGTCTTTGCGGACGGCGCCGCGACCGCGCTCACCGAGGACGGGTCGGTGGCCTTCGGCGAGTTCTACGGCGCTGGTGAGGCGATGGATCCGGTCACCTTCGAGCTGCCGGTGACCGTGCCCGAGGACAGCGAGCCGTCCGAGGAGGAGTCTCCGGGTGAGGACGACCCGGGTGAGGATGACCCGGGTGAGGAGCAACCTGGTGAGGAGGACCAGCCGGGTGAGGAGCAACCGGGTGAGGAGGACCAGCCGGGTGAGGAGCAACCGGGTGAGGACGAGCAGCCCGGGGACGAGGACGCCGATGACGCCCCCGACGAGGAGAGCCCGGACCGCCCAGAGAACCCCGAGAGCCCCGGGACCGACCAGGACGACCCAGGCCCCGCCGTCGAGCAGGACGAGACCGCTACCACCAGCCTGGCGGCCGAGAGCACCACGCTGACCTGGGGCCTGAAGCAGTCCTTCCTCAGCTACATCCAAGGCCCGATCGCCCACGGTGAGATCAGCACGGACGGCGGCATCACCTTCGACGGCGACGTGTTCACCTTCTCCGACGGTACCGGCGCTGGCGACTCCGCCGACGGCACCGCACTGGTCGCCTACCCCGGCACCATCTCCTTCACCGGGCACGACGGGCTGCTCGACCTGACCGTCTCGGACCTGCGCCTGCGCATCGACACCCCGAGCGACGGTGCGATCGTCGCCACGATGGTGTCCAGGTCCCTGGAGACCGGTGAGTACGAGACGTTCACCGGTATCGACCTGGCCGAGGTGACCCTGTCCGGGGCGGAGGTGGCCGAGGGCGACCTGCAGGTCAGTGACGCACCCGCGACGCTCACCGAGGAGGGTGCGGCAGGCTTTGCCGGGTTCTACGAGGCCGGCACCGCCCTCGACCCGGTGTCCGCGGAGATCACCTTCACCAGCACCGAGGAGGACGTCACCCCGCCGCCGCCGAGCGACCCGGAGGTGCCGACCACCCCGGACGACCCGGAGACTCCGCAGAACGCGGGTGACCCGGCAGGTGGCGGCAACGCCGGTGGCGACCCGGCCGGTGATGACCCGGCGGAGAGCGGCGAGGCGGCAGCGGTGTGCACGGCGAACGCGGTCAGCGACGCCACCCTCACCTGGGGCCTGAAGTCCAGCTTCCGCAGCTACATCTCCGGCGGAATCGCGAACGGCGGGTGGACCACCAGCGGCGGTATCAGCGACACCGACGGCGGCTGGACCTTCTCCGGTGGCAGCGGCTCGATCAATACCGAGACCCTGGGCGGTTCGGTCACCTTCCCGGGCACGCTGCACTTCACCGGGCACGACGGCATCCTCGACCTGCAGATCAGCGACCTGACGCTGCGGATGACCGGCCCCACCTCGGGCAGCCTCTACGCGGACATGGTCTCCAACGACATGGAGGGCAACACCAGCACCTACTCGGGCATCCAGCTCGCCACCGTGTCCTTCCCCGCGGTGAGCGCAGGCTCGAGCATCTCCCTGTCCGGGGCGTCGGTCACCCTGACCGCCGCCGGTGCCGAAGGCTTCGCCGGGTTCTACGAGGCTGGGACCGCCCTGGACGACCTGGACGCCGAGCTCCCGGTCGGCGGGGCGGTGGACTGCTCGGCGGCTGCCGGCACCACGCTCGCGGCCACCGGCGCCGACCCGGTCGCGCCGCTGCTGGCCGTGGCCGGAGTGCTGATGCTGTTCGGTATCGCCCTGGTTCTGCGGCGGTCCGTGCTGCGATGACCCGTCGCGCACTGCTCGCGTTCGTCCTGCTCCTGGCCACCCTCACCGGGTGCGCCGGGGGCGGGACGGCCGCGACCGATCCCACCGGGGGATCGTCCGGGACCCAGACGGACCCGGGTGCTGCGGGCGAGGAAGACGGCTCCAGCGACCCGGGCGAGGCGGACGATCCGGAGGCCTCCGCCGACCAGGCCGAGGAGAATGCCACCGGCGGTCAGGCCGGCGAGCAGACCCCGGTCTCGACCGTGGATCCGCACAGCCTCACCGGTCCGGCCACCGCCGCGCAGGTGCCTGCCACCGAACCGGTGGCCACCGACCCCGACCAGCAGCTCCCGGTCACCATCACCGGCGAGGACGGGCA
>Ga0209487_1004623_pt1 | contig 10492 bp, 8 predicted proteins | sample Poulit2012_FD_187524 | JGI IMG/M metagenome (GOLD analysis project Ga0209487, IMG submission 187524) | Agricultural soil microbial communities from Georgia to study Nitrogen management - Poultry litter 2012 (SPAdes) (version 2) | ecosystem: Environmental > Terrestrial > Soil > Agricultural land... | reverse complement strand
GTGTCGGTGAGCTGGGTGTAGCACGAGCCCACCAACAGCCGTGAACCATGCACGGCCGCGTAAAGCTCGCGGAGCCGATCCAGGAACTCCTGCTCGGTGTGCACCGTGGAATAGCCGTACCACTTCACCCCGGCCTCTGGGGCATAGGAGAGCCCACCGAACTCGGTCAGCATCACCGGGCGTCGGCCGCCCGCCGCAGCCTCCGCCTCGGCCCCGGCAAGCAGCATTCGGCGTCCGCCGGGACGGAACCGTCGACGCGCGTCCGCGAAGGCCTCGTCGTCGTGATACCGCTCGGTGAGCGTTTGACCGCTGCCGGTGTAGTCGTGGATCGCCCAGATGTCGCTGTCGGTGTGCTCCCAGCCGTCGTTGGAGATCACCGGCCGCGTCGGATCCAGCGCCCGGGTGAGCGCGGCGAGTGCGCGGGTGAACGACGCCTGAGCGGGCACGGACCCACTCAGATGGGCTCCCCAGCTCTCGTTGATCGGCACCCAAGTCACGACACACGGGTGCCCGGCGTCACGGCGGACGGTCTCCATCCACTCCCCGGTGAGCCACTCGATCGAGGTGCGGCTGAACTCGAACGGCGCGGCGATCTCCCCCCAGACCAGCAGGCCGAGACGATCCGCCCAGTACAGGAACCGCGGATCCTCTACCTTCTGATGGATCCGGGCGGCGTTGAAGCCCAGCTCCTTGATCAGCTCCACCTCACGGCGCAGCGCCGCGGCGTTTGGTGCGGCGAGGTGGGTGTCGGGCCAATAGCCCTGCTCCAACACCGATCGGACCGGGTAGGGCCGGTGGTTGAGCAAGAAGTAGGTGTCGTCAACGTCGGTGCTGCGCAGGCCGAGGTAGCTGCGGACCTCGTCGTCGCCCACCCGGATCTCGGCGTCGATGAGCACCGGGTGCTCGGGTGACCACAGCAGGTGCTCCCGATCGTGCCCGTTCCCCAGGTCGTCGAGCGCTATCGCGGTGTGTCCTCGCTGCCGGCCCACCACGACTGACGCCGAGGCCAGGTGCCGATCGTCGTGGATGAGCGTGACCTCGAGCCGGGTGCCCGGGGCTGGGGACGTGGACAACTCGTACTCGAGGTGGACCAGCCCGGTGGTGATGTCCGGGGTCCAGACCAGGTGGGTCAGGTGCGTTGGCGGCACGACCTCGGCCCAGACCGGCTGCCAGATGCCCGTCGTTCGCCGGTACCAGATCTTGTGGGGATCGTCGTGCCAGTCCTGCTTCCCACGCGGTTGGCCGACGTCCCTGGGGTCGTCCTCGGCGCGGACGACGATGACCTGGTCGACGTCGTGCTCGACCAGCAGTGCATGCGAGATGTCGACGCTGAACGGGGTGTGACCGCCGACGTGTTCGACGACCAGGTGCCCGTTCACCCAGACCTGCGCTCGATGGTCGACGGCGCCGAAGCTCAGCCGGAGCCGGTGGCCGTGTTCGCGCACCAGCCGTCGCGGGTCGACGGAGTCGAGGCTGACGGTGCGGCGATACCAGACCACCGGATGCGGTCCTGGGTTCGCGACGCCCGAGCGGGTCGACTCCGGCGGGTATGGAACCGTGATGGCCCGCTCGAACGCCTCAGTTCCGAGGTGCCATTGCTGCGCGCGACCGGTGTCGGAGTTGTCGTGGCGGAACTGCCAGGTGCCGGTCAGGTCGGTCCACTGCTCCCGAACGAGCTGTGGGCGGGGGTAGGTGCCGTCTTGCTGGGTCGCGCGCTCGGTCACGGTGTCCTCACTCGGGCTTTGGCGGTCGCTGACCCTACCGCCCATGCTGTGTGCGGTTGTGCACGCCATAGCGTGCACAACCGCACACAGTCGAGTCGTGGCGACGGTCAGGATGTGATCTCGATCCGCTTGGACTTGGCTGTTTCCGCTTTACGGATGTCCAGGCGCAGCACTCCGTCGTTGAGCGTGGCGTCGACCTTTTCACCGTCGACGTCACCGGGCAGCGTCACACGGTAGTCGAACTGACCCGTGCGGCGGGTCTTGTGCCGCAGAACCCCGGTCCGTTCGCGCTCGGTGATCTCACCGTGGACGGACAGCTCATTGCCGTTGAGGTCCACCGTGATGTCCTCACGGTTCACACCGGGCAGGTCCGCCTCGACGACGAACGCCTCGTCGGTCTCCTCGATGTCGATCGGTGGTGCCCAACGCTGCGGCGTCGGCAGCCCGGCCTCACCGAAGGCGGAATCCAACACTTGCGACATCCGGGCGTGCAGGTCGCCCATGTCGCGGAACGGGTCCCAGGTCGCCAGATTGGACAGACGTCGGGCGGGTAGAGCCATCGCTCATCACTCCTTGCATCGGTTGGGAATGCCTTCACTAAGTTGAGCGTCATAGACTCAACTATTATTCCTTCAGCGAAGTGACGAGAAGTTCGCGCAGGGCTCAGGTGTCGTCGTCGGTCGACCCTCACCCAGCCGCATACCTAGGCCAGTTGACGCTGACCGAGGCTTACATGCCCAGTCCAGCGGTAGGAGGCCACGTGAACGTGGCAAACCGCCGCCGGCCGCGGGCGGCGGGCGGGCGGGCGAGCGAGCGCGGGGGTCAGGCCGTGTCTTCGTCGAGGGCCGCGGCGACGACGTCGCGTGCTGCCTGTTGGACCTGTGCCAGGTGTGCTGCTCCGTCGAAGCTCTCGGCATAGATCTTGTAGACGTCCTCTGTGCCCGACGGGCGGGCGGCGAACCAGCCGGAGGACGCGACGACCTTGAGCCCGCCGATCGCAGCCCCATTACCAGGTGCCTCGGTCAGCACCGAGGTGATCGGCTCCCCGGCGAGTTCGGTGGCCGTGACCTGCTGCGGTGAGAGCTTGCTCAGCCGGGCCTTCTGCTCCCGGTTCGCCGGCGCGTCCACCCGGGCGTAGGTCGGCGCGCCGAACCGCTCGGCCAGCCTGCGATAGTGGGCCGCAGGGCCTTCCCCGGTCACGGCCAGGATCTCCGCGGCCAGCAAGCACAGCAGGATGCCGTCCTTGTCCGTGGTCCACACCGATCCGTCATGCCGGAGGAACGACGCCCCGGCCGACTCCTCCCCGCCGAAGCCGATCGATCCGCCGGACAGGCCAGGAACGAACCACTTGAACCCGACCGGTACCTCGGCCAGTGAGCGGTCGGCCGCGGCCACCACCCGGTCGATCAGGGACGAGCTCACCAGCGTCTTGCCGATGCCTGCGTCCGTCGACCACCCCGGCCGATGGGCCAACAGGTAGTCGATCGCCACCGCCAGGTAGTGGTTCGGGTTCATCAGCCCACCGTCCGGTGTGACGATCCCGTGCCGGTCGGCATCGGCGTCGTTACCCGTGGCGATCTGATAATCCGCCCCAGCCGAACCATCGCCCCCACCGGTGACGCTGGAGATCAGCGACGCCATGGCCTCCGGCGACGAGCAGTCCATTCGGATCTTGCCGTCCCAGTCCAGGGTCATGAACCGCCACGTCGGGTCCACCAGCGGGTTCACCACGGTCAGGTCGAGCCCGTGCCGCTCGGCGATCATGGCCCAGTACTCCACGGCCGCACCACCGAGGGGGTCGGCGCCGATCCGTACCTCGGCTTCCCGGATCGCCCGCAGATCCACCACGTCGGCGAGGTCGTCGACGTAGGATCCCATCAGGTCTCGACGAATCGTGGTGTCGGCCCGCAGGGCACGGGCCAGCGGCATCCGCCGAACACCGGACAGACCGGATGCCAGGTATCGGTTCGCCGCAGTGGAAATGGCCGCCGTGACCTCGGAGTCCGCCGGTCCGCCGTGGGTGGGGTTGTACTTGAAGCCGCCGTCGCTGGGCGGGTTGTGCGACGGGGTCACGACGACGCCGTCGGCCAGACCCGCCGACCGATCCCTGTTGTGGGCGATGATCGCATGCGAGACCGCCGGGGTGGGTGTGTAACCGTCCTCGATGAACACGGTGACCTCGTTCGCGGCGAACACCTCCAGTGCGGTCGACCAGGCCGGCTCGGACAGACCGTGGGTGTCACGGCCCAGAACCAGGGGACCGGTCACCCCGCTGGCGGTGCGCAGATCGCAGATCGCCTGACTCGTGGCCGCGATGTGATCGTCGGTGAAGGCGACATCCAGGGACGAGCCACGGTGGCCGGAGGTGCCGAAGCTCACCTGCTGGGCGGGGTCCTCGACGTCGGGATGCCCGGTGTAGTACGCCGTGACCAGGTGCGGTACGTCGACCAAGTCCTCCGGGCGTGCCGGCTGCCCGGCACGGGGGTGCTGCGGCTGAGGCTGATTCACTGGGGGCTCCTCCAAGCGCACGGCGCGGGTGAGAGTGGTTCACCCGTGCCCATCATGCCCGGACCCCTACGATTGGTGCCATGTCACCACCGACGACGCGCCGCCGCCTCGGCATCGCCCACCGACACCGGCGACGGAGGTGACGGTGGACGCCAACACGCTGGTGAACTTCGGGCTCGTACTGTTGTTCGTCCTCATCGGCGGAGTCTTCGCCGCTACCGAGATCGCGATGATCTCACTGCGGGAGGGGCAACTCGACCAGTTGGCCGAGGGCGGTAAGCGTGGACGCAAGGTGGCGGCCCTGGGGCGTAACCCGAACCGGTTCCTGGCCGCGGTGCAGATCGGGGTCACCTTTGCCGGGTTCCTGTCCGCGGCGTATGGAGCCTCGACCATCGCTCCAGACATTGCGCCCATCCTGCAGGACGCGGGCCTTCCCGAGGCGGTGGCCGGAACGGTGGCCCTCGTCGGCATGACCATTATCATTGCCTACCTCTCGCTCGTGCTCGGCGAGTTGGCCCCCAAGCGGCTGGCGCTGCAACGGGCAGCCGGACTGGCGGTGATCGTCGGGCCGCCCCTCGACCGGTTCGCCACCGTGATGCGCCCGGTCATCTGGCTGCTGTCCAAGTCCACCGACGTCGTCGTCCGGGTGCTCGGCGGTGACCCGCAGGCCCAGCGGGAGACCATGAGCCACGAGGAGTTGCAGGAGCTCGTCTCCGGGCACGAGGCGCTGGGAGACGAGGAGCGCCGCATCCTCGGCGATGTGTTCAGCGCCGGGGACCGGCAGTTGCGCGAGGTCATGCGTCCACGCACAGAAGTGGACTTCCTGGAGGCGGACCTGGCCGTGGAACAGGGCATCGTGCGGGCGAAAGCCCTCGCGCACTCGCGCTACCCCGTGACGGCCGGATCCGTGGACGACGTCGTGGGTTTCGTGCACGTCCGAGACCTCTTCGATCCCGACAACTCCGGCGTGGGCCGAACCGTCGGAAGCCTCGCACGCGACATCGTCCGCATACCGGCGACCAACCGGGTGTTGCCCATGATGAGCGAGCTGCGCCGCCTGGGGGTGCACATCGCCGTCGTCGTCGACGAGTACGGCGGCACCGACGGGATCGTCACCCTGGAGGATCTGGTCGAGGAGTTGGTGGGCGAGATCAAGGACGAGTACGACCCGGACTCCGAGGCCGAGCAACACCACGTGCACGACGACGCCACCGACGTCGCGGGGCTGCTCAACCTGGACGACTTCGCCGAGAAGACCGGTATCGAGTTGGCCGAAGGGGACTACGAGACCGTGGCCGGCTACGTCATCGCCGTCCTCGGTCGCATGCCCGAGGTCGGCGACGCCGTGGAGGTCGAGGGGCGGCGCCTCGAGGTCACCGCGATGGACGGAATGCGGATCTCGACGCTGCACCTGAGCGAGCCGGTGCCGGAGACCGGGCCCGAGGCCATGCAGGATTCGCCCCAGGAAACACCCTGACAGAATGACGTCCATGACCGACGACCTGCGCAATGATCTCCGCGGGAACCCGAGCAACGATCCCCCCCGGGTCTTCTCCGGAATGCAACCCACGAGCAGCTCACTGCACCTGGGCAATTACGTCGGAGCGCTGCAGAACTGGGTACGGATGCAGGAAGACCACCACGCGTTCTACTGCGTGGTCGACTTGCATGCCATCACCGCAGGTCACGATCCCGAACAGTTGCGGCAACGCACCCGTGCGACCGCGGTCCAGTACCTCGCGGGCGGTGTGGATCCGGCTCGTTCGGTGCTGTTCGTGCAGAGTCACGTGCCCGAGCACACGCAGCTCGCCTGGGTGCTGTCGTGCATCGCCGGGTTCGGCGAGGCCAGCCGGATGACCCAGTTCAAGGACAAGGCTGCTCGGGCCGGCGCAGACAGCACGAGCGTCGGCCTGTTCACCTATCCGATGCTGATGGCGGCGGACATCCTGCTCTACGGCACGGACCAGGTCCCTGTGGGCGAGGACCAACGGCAGCACATCGAGCTCACCCGCAACCTGGCCGAGCGGTTCAACGCGCGCTTCGGCGCGACCTTCGTCGTTCCCGACGCCTACATCGTGCGGGAGACGGCCAAGATCTACGACCTCGCGCACCCCACCGCCAAGATGAGCAAGAGCATTCCGGGGGCCGGGCTGATCGAGTTGCTCGACGACCCGAAGGTCATCGAGAAGCGGATCAGAAGCGCCGTGACCGACGCGGGGCGGGAGGTGCGCTTCGACCCGGAGAACCAGCCCGGGGTGAGCAACCTGCTGACCATCCTGGCGGCGCTGACCCAGCGTCCGATGACCGAGCTGGTCGGCGAGTTCGAGGGCCGTGGCTACGGTGACCTGAAGAAGGAGGTGGGCACGGTGGTCCTCGATACCGTGCTTCCGTACCAGCAGAAGGTACGTGAGTTGCACGACGATCCCGCCGAGCTCGACCGCATCCTGGCCGACGGTGCCGAGCGTGCCCGCGAGGTGGCCGCCGGGACCCTGCGGAATGTGTACGAGAACATCGGGCTGCTGGTCGCGGGCTGAGTGGTGACCTCCGCGCCCGAGGACGTCGCCGGCGACCCTACCGAGACGGTGATCGGCGTGGCACTGCCCGTGCCAGAGCCGCACGGGCCGGTGCTGCAGGCCTGGCGTCGGGAGTTCGGTGACCCGCTGGGGGAGGTCATCCCGGCTCACATCACCCTGATACCGCCGACGCCGGTCCGGGTGGACCTGCTGCCCGAGGTCGTCGAGCATCTGTCCAAGGCCGCGACCACGACGCCGCCCTTTCGGGTACGCCTGCGCGGGACCGCGACGTTCGAGCCCGTCTCACCGGTGGTCTTCGTCGTCGTGGCCGAAGGGATCAGCAACTGCGAGACCCTGGCTGGAATGCTGCGCCAAGGACCGTTGGACATCACACTGTCCTATCCGTACCACCCGCACGTCACGGTGGTGCAGAACATGCCCAAACCGGCACTCGACCAGGCATTCGACACGCTCGCCTCGTTCGACGCCAGTTACCAGGCAGAATCGTTCGGACTCTACGTCCACGGTCTCGACGGCATCTGGCACAAGGAACGAGACTTCTGGCTGGAAGGATCGTGGTGAGAGGGCTCAAGGACATGCTGGCCCGGTTGAAGCGGACGGTTCCGGTGCGGGCCTTCCTTCGCTTCGGGGAGCTGCGCGGAAACCGATTGGCCGGGACGGTCAGTTTCTTCGGGTTCGTCTCACTGTTCCCGCTGCTGCTGATCGCCGTGGCCATCGGATTGTGGGTACTCGGTGACGAAGCGATCGGGAACATTCAGTCGCTGGTCGACGAGAACCTGCCCAGCGCGGGGATCAACATCGCCGGGATCCGCGACAGCGCCGGATCGCTGGGGATCATCGGCTTTGTCTCGCTGCTGTTCACCGGCCTGGGCTGGGTGAACGCCACCAGGGCAGCGGTGCGGCTGATGTGGGAGCTGCCGGACAAGCCGGGCAACCCGATCGTGCTCAAGCTCATCGACCTGGCTGCGTTGGCCGGCCTGGGGATCATCCTTGCTGTCTCGGTCGGTGTGAGCAGCGTCGCCCAGACGGTAGTTGATCAGGTGCTCATCGGGTATGTCGTGGCGGGTCTCACCAGTGCGGTCTTGTTCGGCTATCTGCTCTCCGGCTTCCCGCGCATCGCGGTACCCCGCGATGTGTTGATCAAGGCCGCAATCGCCGGCGGTGTGATCTTCGAGTTGCTGAAGAACTTCCTGATCGGGCTCGTTGCCGACACTGACTCGGGGGCACGTGCGGCGTTCACGGCCTTCGCCGCGCCGCTGGCCCTGCTGGCCTGGATCTATCTGGTCACCCGGTTGCTGATGTTCCTCGCCGCCTACACCGCCGAGGTCACGAGGGATCGGGAACTGGCCGAGGCCGAAGAACAGGCCTACCTCGACGACGCGGAACTGACTCGAGCCGCTGAGGTCGCTGCCGCGAACGAGCAGGAGCGGGACGAGTGGCGGGTACCCGGCACGGACCGGCTGGTGCTGACACCGACTGCCGCCCAAGCACGCGCGGTGGGCGTGGCCTCCGGCGCGATCATGGGCGGTACGGCCGTGGGCGTGATCGCGGTCGTGCGCAGCGGGTTGCGCGCGCTCAGCGGTGCAGGACGTCGTCGTCGGTGAGCTGGTCCGGTTCGGTGTCGTCGAGCGCAGAGCCGTCCTGATGGTGGTCCCGGGACCGGTCTTGGACCGAGTCCTGGAATCGGTCCTGGGATCGACGTTGGGCCCACAGCCCGGCGCCGCCGGCGAGCACGGCGAGCCCGAGTGCGGTCCACAGCGCGAACGGCACGGAACCGGAGGTGACGGCCGGCGTGGTCAGCACCTGTTCGACCTGACCCACCGGGTCGGCCAGCCGGGCCAGCCGTTCCGAACGCCCGGCCTCGCGGGCGGCCTCGGCGCGGCCGACCTCGGCCGGCGTCGTCAGCCGGCCGACAGCGGCCACCGTGGGAGGCGTCTGCAGCGCCCAGGAGAGCAGGTCTTCGCTGGCCGTGCGCAAGGGGACCGGGTGATCCGGCTGGTCCGCACGGTCCAGGCTGGCGCTCTCGGTCGTGTCCTGGGCGACCTCCTGGTCGGACGCCTGCCCGAGGGTTACCACCATGATGTTGTCCGGGCCGCGCTGACCCACCAGCACCTCGGCATCCGCCGTGGTCATCCGGTAGGCACTGGTCGCATCCAGCCGGTCGGGAGGCTCGATCTGTTGCTCGGCGGCGAGGGTGTCGTGGCTCATCAGCGTGCGAGCGAACAGAGCGACGTCGTAGGCAGAGGTGCGCGGCGCGAGGGCGTCGTCCTCGTTGCTCGCGACGGCGGCGAACCTGGTGTCGAATGCACCCAGCCGCTCCGCCTCGGTCTGGATCAGGTCCAGTGCGTCGCCCCTCCCGCCGGCTGCTGCCACGAGCGAGCGGGTCGCCTGGTCATCCGCCGAGACGGCCCCGGCGAGTAACTGGCGATCCTCCGGGCTCAGCGTGCCGTCAGCGTTGAGCTCCGGTGCGAGTGCCAACGCCACGAGGATTCCGGTGACCTCGGCGGAGTCCGCCGGTTCGTGGTAACGGTGGGCACGCTGAGCAGCGAGGACCTCACCGGTACTGAGGTCGGCCACCACCCACGCGCGGGCATCGACCGACGGCGGTGGCTCCACCGCAGCGTCCACGACGACGCTGTCGTAGGTGCCGAGTTCGGCGCCCCCGATCGCACTGGTGAACGGTGCATGGCCAGGGGCGTGCAGGGTGACCTCCGGGGAGGGCGACGGCGACGACGTCGTCGTCGGCTCCGGGGAACTCGCGGCCTCGGCTCTGGGCGGTGGCGATGGCGACGCTGCAGTGGCGCTCATCGTGCCGGGAATGAGCAGCGTGGCAAGCACGACTGCGGCGATCACCGCCGGGGTGCGCCGTCGCCGAAAACCCGCCAGGTTCGTCATGGCGGTTTCAGGTTACGCTCGTGAATCCCCCGCGAACGTCATTCTTCAGGTGGACTCAACCGGCGGCGTCGTCGAACGGACGGACGAGACGTTTGAGGAGCTCGGCGAGTTGAGCGCGTTCGTCGTCGGCGATACCACTGAGCAGCCGCTTCTCGTGTTCCAGCAGGTCCTCGAGGGCGGCGTCGACGCGGTCACGCCCGCTGGTGGTGAGCACGACGAGGATCGCGCGCCGGTCGGCGGGGGAGGGCTGGCGTCGGACCAAGCCTCGGCGGACGAGTTTGTCCACGCGTGCGGTCATCGTTCCGCTGGTCACCATGGTCTGGTTCAGCAGGCTGCTCGGGGAGAGCTCGTAGGGCGGACCGGCCCGCCGCAGTGCCGCGAGCACGTCGAACTCCCAGGACTCCAGCCCGTGGGTGGCGAACGCGGTGCTGCGGGCACGGTCCAGGTGCCGGGCGAGCCGTGTGACCCGGGACAGCACTGCCATCGGGCTGACGTCGAGGTCGGGCCGCTCACGTTGCCAGGCCTCGAGCAGCCTGGTGACCTCGTCCGGTGTGCTGGTCGGCTCGGGCATGGGCCGACCCTAGGTGAGCAGGCTCGTGTGCGCACACTTGCCTAGGCTTGTGTGCGCTGGACCAGGCGTGCACGCCTGCCTCAGCTGGGGTTGGCCACGTTAACGTGGGGTTCGCGCGCGCCGGTGGGCGGTCGGTCAGGGCGCCGGGGATGAGTTGAGCTCGGGTTTGACCTCCAAGCCGGACAGGCCGTTCCAGGCGAGATTGACCAGATGCGCGGCCACCTCGGACTTTTTGGGCCGGCGCACGTCGAGCCACCACT
>Ga0209487_1004622_pt1 | contig 10494 bp, 9 predicted proteins | sample Poulit2012_FD_187524 | JGI IMG/M metagenome (GOLD analysis project Ga0209487, IMG submission 187524) | Agricultural soil microbial communities from Georgia to study Nitrogen management - Poultry litter 2012 (SPAdes) (version 2) | ecosystem: Environmental > Terrestrial > Soil > Agricultural land... | reverse complement strand
TGCTACTACACCAAATCCGAATTATCCGCCCAGATCCTTCGGTTTGTTACCGATAGTTCACTTGTTACGTATGTTCCCTTTCGATACCCAAACGTTTGACGAGGGCTACAGGCCTTGGGCGAGGCGGTAGTAGGCCTGGTTCCAGCGCACTTGTTGTGCGAAGTCGCGTGCGGTGGTGTTGTCGTCGATGACCAGGAGTTCGGTTTGGGCGATCTCGGCGAAGTCAGCGAATGCTTCTAAGCCCACTGCGGTGGACATGACCGTGTGGTGGGCGGCGCCGGCGATCAGCCAGGCTTCGGCCGAGGTGGCGAAGTCTGGTTCGGGTTGCCATACGGCGCGGGCCACGGGCAGGTTCGGTAGTTCCTGATCGGGTTTGATCACGTTCACGACGTTGGCGGTCAGGCGGAACCGGTCGCGCATATCGGACATCGCAACCACAATCGCCGGGCCGGGATCGGTGTTGAACACCAACCGGACCGGGTCTTCGCGGTCGCCAATGCCCAGCGGGTGGATTTCCAGCTTCGGCTTATCTGTCGTTAGTGACGGGCAGATTTCGAGCATGTGCGCGCCCAGGATCTTTTCCGACCCCGGGGTCATGTCGTAGGTGTAGTCCTCCATCAGCGAGGCCCCACCCGGCAGGCCCTGGCCCATCACTTTGGCAACGCGCACCAAAATGGCGGTCTTCCAGTCCCCTTCCGCGCCAAAGCCATAACCATCAGCCATCAAACGCTGCACCGCCAGGCCCGGTAGCTGTCGCAACCCACCAAGGTCTTCGAACGTGGTGGTGAAAGCACCAAAATCGCCCGCTTCGAGGAAGGAACGCATCCCCCACTCAATTTGCGCGCCATAACGCAGCGACTCATGCCGTTCCCCACCCGCACGCAATTCGGGGGCCACATCGTAGAGCTCTTCATATTCGGCCACCAGCGCGTCAATATCGGCCTTCGGAGCCGCATCAACCCGCTCCACCAAGTCGTTAACGCCCCAGGTGTTCACCGACACCCCAAAGCGCAGTTCGGCTTCGGTCTTATCGCCCTCAGTGACGGCGACATTGCGCATATTGTCACCAAAACGGGCGAGCTTCAGATTCTGCACCGTATGCCAACCAGCAGCCGCGCGCGTCCAAGTACCGATCCGCGCATTCGTGTGCGCATGCGAGGTGTGACCCACCACCGTCTTACGCGGCACCGACAACCGAGTTTGGATATACCCAAATTCCCGGTCCCCATGCGCAGCCTGGTTCAGGTTCATAAAGTCCATGTCGATCGTCGACCACGGCAACTCCACATTGTCCTGCGTATGCAAATGCAACAGCGGCTTCTGCAACGCATCCAAACCAGAAATCCACATCTTCGCCGGCGAGAAAGTGTGCATCCACGCAATCACGCCCACGCAATTATCAGCCGAATTCGCCTCTAAAAACAGACGCTTAATCGCATCCGAAGAAGTCAAAACCGGCTTCCACACCACCCGCACCGGAACCTGGGCGTCATCCGCAATCCGCTCCGCGACCTTGCGCGACTGCTCCGCAACCTGATCCAACGTCTCCGGCCCATAGAGTCCCTGGCTGCCGGTGACAAACCAGACTTCGAGTTCGTTGAGTTTCATTTAGAGTTCTCCTTGCGGGGTCTGCCCGTACACGTTTTGGTAGCGATCGAACAGCGAGTCAATATCGCTTTGGGGAATGGGAATGGCTTCGCCGAGTTGGCGAGAAATATGAACGGTGCGGGCAACGTCCTCGCACATGACGGCGGCCTTGACCGCATCGGCGGCGTTTTTGCCGATCGTGAAGGGACCGTGGTTTTGCATGATCACGGCACGCGAGCGGTGGCCGCGCAGCGTTTCGACGATTCCCTTACCGATTTCATCGGAGCCGATGAGCGCGAAGGGGCCGATCGGGATCTCCCCGCCGAACTCGTCGCTCATGGCGGTCAGCACGCAGGGAATTGCTTCGCCGCGCGCGGCCCAGGCACACGCGTAAGTTGAATGCGTGTGGACGACGCCGCCCACCTCGGGCATGTGGCGGTAAACATAAGCGTGGGAATCGGTGTCGGACGAAGGGGCGTGCTCACCGCGCACCACATTGCCGAATAGGTCGCATACGACCATCGATTCGGGCGTCAATTCGTCATAGGACAACCCCGAAGGCTTAATCACCAGCAGGTCATAGCCGGGGACGCGGGCGGAAACGTTACCGCCGGTCCACACGACTAGACCCCAGCGCAAAATCTCGGCGTGCTGCTTGGTGAGGTCTTCGCTGATTTCTTGGATTTGTGCTTGGAGTTCAGGCGACCAATTTGCGGGGTCATGCTCCGGCTTTTTTTCAGGCGAACCCATGTCTTCCTTTCATTTTTCCTGCGGGCTGCCCCGCAAAGGGTTAAAGATTTTCGATTGCGGCGCGTTCCACGGCAAAGCCGGCGCGCCAGTCTGCATAAAACTCGTTGAATCCCGCTACGTCGCGTTCTTGGGGATCAGCGGATGTGAACGTGGTGTTGGCAAATACCTCCGCGTCCAAATACTCCTGCAGGTTTTGTCCCGCCTCGCGCTTACCGCTCGCGGCGTAGGCGGCCAAAACTGCCACTCCCCACGCGCCGCCCTCACTGGCAGTATTCGAAATCGAGACCGGAACATTTAGAGATCCGGCGAGTAATTGCTGCGCGACGCCCTCGGTTTGGAACATGCCACCGTGGGCCAGCAGTTTGTCGACCTCGACGCCCTCGTCCTGCGTGAGGATGTCCATTCCGAGGCGCAGTGTGGCAAATGCCGCATAGAGCTGGCTGCGCACGAAATTTCCTAGCGTGAATTCCCGGCCTGGACGGCGCACTACCAGGGGGCGGCCCTCTTCGAAGCCCGTGATGTGTTCACCCGAGAGGTAGTTATAGGCGATCAGACCGCCCGCATCCCCTTCGGATTCCAAGGCGCTGGTGAACAGGCTTTGGAACACACTGGAGCTGTCAACATCTGCTCCGGACAGGCGCTGGCCGAATTCCCGGAAGATCTGCGCCCAGGCCCCGATCTCGGAGGCTCCGTTATTGCAGTGGACCATGGCGACTTGATCGCCGGCGGGCGTGGTCACGATGTCGAGCTCATCGTGGCGCTTTTTGAGCTCGTGTTCGAGCACCACCATGCCGAAGATGGACGTGCCGACGCTGATGTTTCCGGTGCGCGGCGCGACCGCGTCGGTGGCAACCATGCCGGTGCCCGCGTCGCCCTCGGGTGGGCAGAAGATGGCTCCCGGCTGCAGGTCGCCGCTCGGGTCGAGCAGGTTGGCGCCCGCGGCCGTGAGGTTTCCGGCCTGTTCGCCGGCCACTTGCACCTCGGGCAAAATCTCAGCAATATTCCACGAGAAGTTATTCTTGGCGATCAATTCCGTGAATTGATCGAGCATCTTGGCGTGGAATTTCCCCGTTGTGGAGTCAATCGGGAACATGCCGGAGGCCTCGCCGACACCCATCTTCTGTTCACCGGTTAGTTGCCAATGCACATATCCAGCCAGGGTCGTGAGCGAACGGATGCTGTCTACGTGCTCTTCCCCGTTGCGGATCGCCTGGTAGAGATGGGAGATGCTCCAACGCTGCGGGATGTTAAACGCAAAAAGTTCAGACAGTTCGGCGCTGGCCTCTTCGGTGAAGGTATTGCGCCAGGTACGGAATGGGGTCAGGAGTTCCCCGGCGGCATCGAACGGCAAGTAGCCGTGCATCATCGCCGAGATTCCGATCGACCCGATCTCGGTTAGCGCGGTGCCGTATTTGGCTTGCACCTCAGACTTCAGGTCGGCGTAACTTTCGCGCAATCCCTGCCAAACGGCGTCAAGGGAATATGTCCACACGCCGTCGACGTACTGGTTTTCCCACTCATGTGAACCAGTAGCCAGCGGTTCCTTATTCGGACCAATGAGCACGGATTTAATGCGCGTCGATCCCAATTCGATGCCGAGCGCGAGTTCCTTGCTCGGCGGCAAATCGAGGATGTTCTTCATTGCTCATCCCTTCCCATCGTTGGGCCTTATCTCTTTATTAGGGCAACTTACGCGACTTACATGCTGTGAGGGCATGCTGGGCCGCTACTACTCTTATTGTTAACGCTAACATTTAGGTTGTCAAGCCCGACGAAAACGCTTTAGGTATTGCTCGTTTTGGGCAGGAAGTGCCAAAAGTGGGCCGAGGGCAGCAGATGGGTCGATCAAGCAACACGCCAAGGACTACTCCGGGCGCGGTGCGGCGGTGGAACCGCGCACCACCAACTGCGGTTTAATCGGCGCGGCATGCGGTTCATGCGAGTTCTCAAGTGCCCCCAAAAGCGCCTCAATGCACCTGCGCCCCAGTGCCTCAAAGTTTTGGCGCAAGGTCGTCAGCGGCGGGCGGTAGAACTTCGCGCCTGGCACGTCATCGAAGCCCACAACGCTCACATCCCGGGGAACTTCGTGGCCGGCTTCAGTTAGGGCGTAAATAATGCCCAGCGCCATTGGGTCATTACTGGCAAAAATCGCGGTCGGGAGGTTTTCGTTTCCCGCGCAGATCTCTTTGCCAACCTCATACCCGCGGTCCTCAGTCCAATCCCCGGTAATAATGGGGCGCGGAGTGAGCCCGGCTGCTTCCATTTCCGACCGAAAACCGTTTACGCGAGCGCGCGCATCGAAGGAGTCTTCTGGGCCACTGACGTGCACTATGTCGGTGTGCCCCTGCTCCAGCAGGTGTCGCACGGCAAGCCGCGCGCCATATTCTTGGTCAACCGCTACAGATATCTCGTCCGCACGCGGGGCGCGGCCGGCGCCCACCACGACGATCGGAATGTCTAGCCCGAGCGATTCGAAGGTCTCGTCCCCCTTGATGCTGGTCGTGACCACGACCAGCCCATCCACGCCCTGATCGACGAAGTGGTTGATCGCGCTGCGCACCGACTGCTCATCCACGACCCGCATATTCGCCAGCGATACGTAGTAACCCGCCTCGCGGGCGGCGTTTTCAACGCCCATGAGTGTGGACGACGGCCCGTACAGTTCCGAACCGAATGTCACCACCCCGAAGGTCCGGGAGGAGCTGGTGACTAGCGCCCGGGCGGCCACGTTGCGCCGGTATCCGAGTTCTTCAACAACGCGCAAAACTCGTTCGCGGGTTTCTGGTCGGACGGCGGGCGAATCGTTTAGCACGCGCGAAACAGTTTGATGCGATACGCCAGCTAGGCGGGCCACATCAGCCATGCGGGGTTTGCGCCCGCGGCGGGGGCCGCTCTTGTCTCGATGATCAACCACAGTTTCAGATGTTACTGCCCAAGTTCGATACCGAGCGCTACCGAGCGGTCGTGTGCCGCTTTCGCGGCCGCGATTAGGGCAGCGCGCACGCCCCGCTCGTCCATCTCGCGCAGGGCCGCGATTGTGGTGCCGCCCGGGCTCGATACCCGCTCGCGGGCCAAAGCGGGATGATCTCCAGTTTCACGCAGCAGCGTGGCCGCGCCCAAAAGCGTTTGTACCGCAAGTTCTCGCGATTCCTCGCGCGTCAAACCTAAAAGAACGCCCGCTTCGCTCAGGGCATCAGCAATATAGAAGACGTAGGCGGGCCCCGAGCCGGAAATGCCTACTACAGCGTCCTGCTGCTTTTCGGGCACCTGGAGCACGCGTCCCGTCTGGGCGAGCAACTCTTCTGTGAGTTGGAGATCTGCGGCGGTTGCGAATTCGCCGCCACTAATTGCCGCCATGCCCTCGCCCACCACCGCCGGGGTGTTGGGCATAACCCGCACCACGGGTTGCCCCTGGGGCAGGCGCTGCGCGAACCAGGTGGTCGAAAGGCCCGCCGCGACACTGATTACGAGGGCCGTGGGCGCAAGTTCTGACGCTATTTCTTCTAAAATTCCACCGACATCTTGCGGTTTTACCGCGAGCACCACCACGTCAGCGCCCGATACGGTCTGGGTGTTGGAGTCGCCGATGATTACCCCGTGGCGCTCGGAAATGCGCTGGGCAACTTCGGCGCGGCGCTCTGATAAAACCACCTGTTCCCCGGGCCAGCCCGCCGCGAGAATTCCCGCCAGAACGGTCTCCCCCATGACGCCGCCACCTAAAACCGCAATTTTCTGGTTCTTGGCATTGGGGTTAGTGGCAGCGGTGCCTTCTTGCAGTTCCGACATGGTTCCTCCCAGGAAAATGACCAAATTTGAGCCTACGCCCCTTCCCAGCCAATTACTGGCAAGGGGACGCGACCCGGATTTACAGGGGTAATTCGGTAAAGAGCAATTCAACCACTTCCGGCTCCCCCACTAAGAGGAGTCCCACATCGTGGTTGCCCCACACGACTCCGGCTTCGGTGCCGTCGGGCGATTCGAAATATCGGTAAGTGCCCACTACTTCATCCTCCACACCCGGGACGTTGCCCTCCGCCAGCAATTCGCTCGGGATGACGGCCTGTTCCGGCGCGTAATCGGCCAGCCACTCGGCTACCGCGTCCGGTGATTCCCACCGACCGGCCGCGATAAGCGTTGGTTCGGGAGCCTCTACCTCTTCGCCCGAGTCATCTTGCCCACCCGCACTTCCGGCAACTTGGACATAGAAACCCTCATAGGCCTCGATCGCGCCGACGTTTAGTAACCCGGCGCTTTCAACCCAGGAATCGACACGGAAGCCCGCAACAGCATCGGATAGTTTCGCGCGCAGCGGGCCCGTTTCCGGAATTTCTTCGGCGTCGGAATCAGAATCAGCATCATTGGATTCTGAAGCATCGGGATCCGGATCAGGCCCGTCTTCTCCGGGTGATTCCGCCACTCCCGGCTCATTGTTCTGATCGCTTGAAGATGACCCATCAGGTCGCAGCAGAAGGAAAATCGCCACGGCGAGTAATGCCCCGAGCACCAGAATTGCGCCCCAGAGAAACGGAATGGTGCGGCGCTGCTCGGAGTTACTCATGGCGACCACTTTATTTCATCGCGATCGTCCGGCCACCGCGCCCGGCATCGACCAGCCCACACCCACCGCTTGCGCCCATGAGGCACGATAGAGAGGTGAGTAGCGAAGTCCCTCTTGATTCTCCCCGCACCTGGCTGGAAATTCCGCTCCCGGAAAATACGGAACCCGACGGGAGTCCCACCGAGGTGCTGCGCGCAGACATTACGTGGCTTACCTCCTCCTGGAACTGCATATTCAGTCGCGGCTGCGCCGGAATCTACGCCGACCGCCCCTCCGACGGCTGTTGCACCCTCGGTGCCCACTTCACGGGGCGAGAAGATCTCGACCGGGTGCGCGGCGCCGTCCAAAACCTGACCCCAGCGCAATGGCAACGCCACGAATATCGGGCCGATGAGGCCTGGCTGGAAGAGGAGGACGTAGCGGGAGAACCCGAGTTCAATACCCGCCGGGTGGACGGTGGCTGCGTGTTTCTTAATGATCCGGATTTTCCCGGGGGGAGCGGTTGCGCGTTCCACCATGCGGCGCTCAGTGCCGGCCAAGAGCCGCTCGAGTGGAAGCCCGATGTGTGCTGGCAGCTTCCGATCCGGCGCAGTTATCGCACGGTGGAGCGCCTAGACGGCACGAGCTATTTGGAAATTTCGATCAGCGAATTTGATCGGCGCGCGTGGGGAGCCGGCGGGCACGACTTGGACTGGTATTGCACCGGAAACCCGGAGGCACATACCGCTTCCGTCCCGGTATTTATTGGCATGGAGGCCGAGCTACGCGAATTGCTGGGGGCAAGCGCGTATGAGCTCTTAGCGGCCGCTTGCACCGAGGCGATGGGGGCGCGCCGGCTGCTCCCCCTGACCGTGATCACGCATCCCGCGACCGTGGCTGCCACGGAAAACGGCGATGTCAGAGACGATACGTAGGCTTAGCACCACCATGGCAAAAGATTCCCCCAGTTTCCGGTGTTCAGCGTGTGGCGCGACGCATTTGCGCTGGGTTGGACGCTGCACTAAATGTCAGCAGTTCGGCACCGTTGAAGAGATGGCTGCGGCATCGAATGTCGGAACCAAGGTGCGCTCGGCGGCGAAGGCACCCAGCCGTCCCGCGCGGAAAGTCAGCGAAATTCGGAACGCCGAGGTGAAGCGGGCGCCCACGGGATTGAGCGAATTCGATCGCGTTCTCGGCGGCGGGCTCGTTTCGGGCCAGGTGGTCCTCATTGCGGGCGAGCCAGGCGTGGGAAAGTCAACCCTGCTGCTCAGCGTCGCGCAGGAAATGGCGCAAAAGGGCTCGACTGTGCTCTATGTCAGCGGGGAAGAATCTGCCGAGCAGATTGGCGTGCGGGCCCGGCGCATCGGGGCGTGGGCGGATTCGCTGCTCATTGCAGATGAAACTGATCTGCAGGTGGTGCTCGGGCACATCGCCGAGCAGTCGCCGGACGTTTTGATAATCGACTCAATCCAGACCATTGCCTCACGCGATATTGATGGTCGCGCCGGCGGGGTATCGCAGGTATTAGAAGTAACCCAGGCGATCACGCGCGCCGCGAAATCGGCCGGGCTTCCGGTGCTCGTCGTGGGGCAGTCCACCCGGGAAAACTCGGTGGCGGGGCCGCGCGCGCTCGAGCACCTCGTCGATACGGTGCTGACCTTCGACGGGGACCGGCAAACGAGCCTGCGGCTCCTGCGCGCCACCAAAAACCGCTACGGGCCGGCCGATGAGGTCGCCTGCTTTGAACAGGCGGATCGCGGGCTGGTGCAGGTGACTGATCCGTCCGAGATTTTCCGCGGAAATCGGGAGCGGCCCGTTGCGGGCACGGCCGTCACGGTCACGATTGAAGGACGACGCCCCATGGCTTGCGAGGTGCAGGCACTTTCCATGCCCGCTCCCCAACCGAACCCGCGTCGCGGTGTCAACGGTCTCGATTCCTCGCGGGTGGCGATGTTGCTGGCCGTCACCCAGCGCGATACCGGAATTAAGTTTTCCGATCAAGACGTGTTCGTAGCAACGATGGGCGGCATGCGCATCACCGACACGGGCGCGGACCTGGCGGTGTGTCTTGCACTGGCCACCTCGCGCTCCGAAATGGCGCTCCCCACGAATCTTCTCGCACTGGGCGAGGTCACGCTGTCGGGGGATATCCGGCCCGTTCCTATGCTCGGGCAGCGCGTGAACGAGGCGCTGCGCCTGGGTTATCGCACCGTGGTGGGGCCGCCCGGGACTATGTCCAAGATGACTTCCATGCCCATCAGCGCCCAAATTATTGAAGCCGACCACCTGAAATCAGCGTTGGGTAAAATCAAATTCGTGGCCGCCACCGACGCCTCAACCAAGATCGCATTTTAAATTGAAGGTTTTCCTGCGTCAGTTTGCGCGCTATACCCCTTAGAATTAGATAAATGTCCACCAGCGGCACTACTGGAGATCTGTGAACAAGAATCGGCCCAGCACCGATGAGTTACGCGCAACGTTAAAGGCGGTGGCTCCGGGGAGCGACCTGCGTGATGGCTTGGAGCGGATTCTGCGCGGCCGCACCGGCGCGCTAATAGTGCTGGGCCATGATCGGGTCGTCGATTCGATTTCTTCGGGCGGTTTCGCACTAGACGTTGACTTCTCGGCCACGCGCCTGCGCGAGCTTTGCAAAATGGATGGCGCGGTCATCATGGACCGCGATGCCACTCGAATTTTGCGTGCCGCCGTGCAGTTACTCCCCGATTCCTCAATTGAAACCACGGAGTCCGGGACGCGCCACCGCACTGCGGAGCGCGCATCCAAGCAAACGGGCTTTCCCGTAATTTCCGTATCGCAGTCGATGCGCATCGTCGCGTTATACGTCGACTCCAAACGGTACGTGCTCGAAGACTCTGACATCATTTTGTCCCGCGCCAATCAGGCGCTGGCGACCCTCGAACGCTATAAAGCCCGCCTCGACGAGGTCACGCGCACGCTCTCCGCCTTGGAAATTGAAGACCTCGTTACGGTGCGCGATGTCGCTGCAGTGGTGCAGCGCCTTGAGATGGTGCGCCGCATCAGTGACGAGATCGAAACCTACATCCTGGAATTGGGTGACGATGGCCGCCTGTTGCAACTGCAACTTGATGAACTCATCGGTGGCATCGGTCCCGATCGGGAGCTGATCATTCAGGACTACCTGCCCACTGACATTACTGCGGCAGATGTTGAAGGAATTTTAGAAGACCTCGCGGGCCTCGACTCCCTGGAACTGGTCGATCTTTCGCAGTTATCTCGGGTATTGCGGGTCAACGGCTCGCACGAGACTTTGGACAGCGCAGTGATGCCCCGCGGCTACCGACTCCTACACAAGATCCCGCGCCTGCCCGTTGGGATTATCAACCGACTTGTTTCGCACTTCGGTTCACTGCAGCATTTATTGGCCGCGAGCGCGGAAGATCTCATGACAGTTGAGGGCGTCGGGGAACTGCGGGCCCGCTCGGTACGCGAGGGGCTGTCGCGGCTCGCCGAATCTTCCATCTTGGAACGCTACGTTTAGAGCATCGCGGCGTCGGCTACTCGCCTAGGAGAGCGAGCGGAACCACGGCGATTGCAGCGGCGCTACGCTACCTTTTTCCGGCCTTCTACGCTACCTTTTT
>Ga0209487_1004621_pt1 | contig 10494 bp, 7 predicted proteins | sample Poulit2012_FD_187524 | JGI IMG/M metagenome (GOLD analysis project Ga0209487, IMG submission 187524) | Agricultural soil microbial communities from Georgia to study Nitrogen management - Poultry litter 2012 (SPAdes) (version 2) | ecosystem: Environmental > Terrestrial > Soil > Agricultural land... | reverse complement strand
GAATTAATGGCTCAAAATTCAAACCAGAATAGATATAACCTACTTTTGGCCGAGCATCTAAAATACCAATCATCGTTAATACGGCTAAATCACTACGTAATGTAGATTTAGACAAACCGAGTGCTTCAGCGATATTATCCCCACTGATAGGCTCTTGTTGTTTCACAATTTCAATAATTTCTTTTTGCCGTTCTGATAGTTCCATATAATCAACCTCATTAATTTAACTGAATACTTCACCCTTTATTGTATCATATTTGATTGTACTTTGGGCAGCTGCAAGTTGGGCAATTGGAACTCTAAATGGAGAACATGAAACATAATCTAAACCAACCTCATAAAAGAATTCAATAGATTTTGGATCTCCACCAAGTTCTCCACAAACTCCTATATCCATTTGTTCTTTCGTACTTCGACCAAGCTTTACAGCCGTTTCTATAAGTCTGCCCACTCCTTCTTTATCTACTGTTTGGAATGGATCATCTTCAAGAATTTGATCACTTTTATATTGATTTATAAATTTACCTGCATCATCTCTTGAAAAACCGTACGTCATTTGTGTTAAATCATTCGTCCCAAAACTGAAAAAATCAGCAATTTCAGCTAATTCATCAGCAACTAAACATGCACGAGGTAGCTCAACCATTGTCCCAATTTCGTATTCTACATTTGTATTAAGCTCTTCAAGTAATTTTTCAATATGAATCTTTATTTTCTTGGTTAATTGCTCTAACTCTTCTACCATACCCACTAAAGGAATCATAATTTCAGGTTTAACACTAATCCCTTTTTTATTAAGTTTGGCTGCACTACGCATAATCGCTTCTACCTGCATCAAATATAATTCAGGATAACTAATAGCTAAACGACAACCACGATGTCCAAGCATCGGATTGACTTCATTCAACTCACTTATTCGTTGTTTCAATTGTGTGTTTGTAAGTCCTTGTTGTTTGGCTACTTCTTCAATTTCTTGCTCTGAATGTGGTAAAAATTCATGTAATGGTGGATCTAGTAAACGAATAGTAATAGGTAAATCTTTAGTCTGTTCAAAGATTTTAGTAAAATCAGTAATCTGATAAGTCATTATATTTTCTAATGCCTTTAATCTTTCAGTCTTCCGTGCAGAAAGAATAAATTTTCTCATCTCCTGCAATCTTTCTTTACTGAAAAACATGTGCTCTGTACGCGCCAAACCAATTCCTGCTGCTTGGAATTCTAACCCTGCTTTTATATCCTCTATAGTTTCAGCATTCATTCTTACCTTGAGATCAGCTATTTCACGAGCCCATTCCATAACAGTATAAAATGATTGGTCTGTCTCTGTAGCTTTTTTATCCACTGCTCCTAGATAAATTATGCCAGTTGTTCCATCTACTGAAATAACCTCACCTTCATTTAAAATTCCACCGTTATACTTTATTTGACGCTTCTTTTCATTGATCTCAAGTTCTTCACAACCAACGACACAACATTTGCCCATTCCTCTAGCAACAACTGCTGCATGCGAAGTCATCCCCCCACGACTTGTAACAATGGCTTCACTCACATTCATTCCCGAAATATCTTCAGGAGATGTTTCATGACGAACTAAAATAACTTTCTGGCCGGCTAATGATTTTTCTACTGCAGTTTCTGCATCAAAATAAACCTTCCCAGTAGCAGCACCTGGACTTGCAGGTAAACCAACTGCACTAATAACTGTAGCTTCATCTAACGCAGTCGGTTTAAAAACAGGATGAAGAAGTTGATCGATTGATTGGGGATTAATTTTTGAAATCATTTTTTCTTTTGTAGTATATCCTTCTTCAACCAAATCTACTGCTATTTTAAAGGCTGACTTTGCTGTACGTTTACCATCTCGTGTCTGTAAAATAAATAACTGATTGTTTTCAATTGTAAATTCAATATCTTGCATATCTTCATAATGTTTTTCTAACTGTTCACATATTCTTTCTATTTGTAAATAAATATTCGGATTATCTATTTGCAATTCAGAAATAGGGACTGGCGTACGAATTCCTGCTACAACATCTTCTCCTTGGGCATTCATTAAATATTCACCAAATATTTCTTTTTCTCCCGTTGTAGGATTACGTGTAAATAAGACACCCGTTCCACTTTCATTTCCTGTATTTCCAAAAACCATTTCTTGAACTGTAACAGCCGTGCCCCAGTTAGACGGTATATCATTTAAAGAGCGATATACTCTTGCTCTTTCATTATTCCATGAAGAAAAAACTGCTTTAACCGCTTCTAATAACTGAATATTTGGATTTTGAGGGAATTCCTTATTTAAAACCTTTTTATAAATGCCTTTGAACGCTTTCACAATTTCTTTTAAATCATCCGTCGTCAAATCTTGATCATAAATTAAATTATTTTTACTTTTATAATGGGTTAAATAATTTTCAAAATAATGACTATCTATTCCATAGACAACATCCCCATACATTTGAAGTAGTCGGCGATAACAATCATAAGCAAATGCTGAGTTTTTGGTTGCTTTTGCTAGAACTTCTACATTTTTATCATTTAAACCAAGATTTAAAATCGTATCCATCATTCCAGGCATTGAAGACCTTGCCCCACTGCGTACTGATACTAATAATAAATTACTTGAACTATTAAATGATTTATTCGTTTTATTCTCTAGTTGTTTTAAATGTTTAAAAATTTCAAGTTCTAAATCTTTTGAAAGTTGTCGATTAGAATTTAAATACTCTATACAAGCTTCTGTTGAAATTGTAAATCCTCTAGGTACTGGTAGACCTAAAGAAGTCATCTCTGCTAAGTTTGCACCCTTCCCACCAAGTAAATCTTTCATACTCCCATTACCTTCGTTAAAATCATAAACAAACTTTGTCATAATAATTCCCCTTCAATGCATATTATTTAATATAATACGCATTATATAGGACGTATTACATTAAATCAATACGTATTATTTATTTTTTTACAAAACTAAAAAATCCTGACGAGAAAATGAATTCTCATCAGGATTTTTGTTAATGAATCTTTTTAATTTTTTTCGTTTTTAATTTCATTTAACAACTCATCAATACGATTTCCATATTCTACGGATTCATCTCTTTTAAATTCAAGTTCTGGTGTATGATAAGTTGTTAGGCGGGCACCTAATTCTTTTCGAATAAGTCCCGTTGCTTTATCTAAGCCTATTTGTGTTTCTCTTTTTGTTTCTTCATCGGTTTCAAGCGTACTATAAAAAATAGTTGCTTCTTGTAAGTCTCCGGTTAAATCCACATCTGTAATGGTAATTCCATCTACTCGAGGATCACGTACAATATTTAAAAGAATATCATTGACTTCTTTTAATATTTCTTGCGAGACTCTGCCTACTCTATAATTAGCCATATTTTTTCACCTACATTATTTGCTTATTTATCTTTCAATTTCTACCATTTCATAGGCTTCTATCACATCATCAACTTTAATATCGTTGTAATTTTCAATGGTAAATCCACATTCATAACCATTTTGAACTTCACGAACATCATCATCAAAACGACGTAAACTTGCTAATTCACCATCGTGTACAACAATGCCATCACGAATTAAGCGAATAGAACTTGTACGTTTTATGACACCATTATTTACTAAAGCTCCCGCAATAGTACCTACTTTAGATACATTATAAGTCTCGCGAACTGTTGCTTGTCCTGTGACTTGTTCTTCATATTCAGGATCAAGCATACCTTTCATTGCGGATTCAAGTTCATCAATTGCATCATAAATGACTCGATAAGTTCGCATATCTACATGTTCGGCTTTAGCATTTTCAGATGCTTGAGGTGTAGGGCGTACGTTAAAGCCGATAATGATACCTTGACTTGCAGAAGCTAAGGTAACATCTGTTTCATTAATGGCTCCCACGCCTGTATGGACGACATTAATTCGAACACCGTCTACGTCAATTTTTTCCAAGCTTCCGACAAGAGCTTCAACGGATCCCTGTACATCACCTTTTACAATGATATTGACTTCTTTTAATTCGCCTTCTTCTAGACTATCAAAGAGGTTTTCTAAAGTAACTTTATTCACGGATTGACGTTGCTCTTCAACTGCTTCATTTGAACGTGTTTCAGCAATTTGACGAGCTGTTTTATCATCTTCAAATACGACAAACTGATCACCAGCATTAGGTGTTTCATTAAGACCAGTAATCTCTACTGGTGTAGAAGGTCCTGCTTCTTGAATTTGTTGGGCTTTGTCATTGACCATCGTACGAATACGTCCGTGAGTGGTTCCGACAACAATAGCGTCCCCTTTTCTTAAGGTACCATTTTGTACAAGTAAGGTAGCCACAGGTCCTTTAGAACGGTCTAGACGTGCTTCTAATACACTACCTACGGCTAAACCAGTAGGATCAGCTGTTAATTCTGAAACTTCTGCTACTAATAGAATCATTTCTAAAAGTTCATCAATATTTTGATTAAATAGTGCAGAGATTTCAACAAAGATTGTATCGCCACCCCAATCTTCTGGAACCAATTCATATTCTAAAAGTTCTTGTTTTACACGATCAGGATTTGCTTCTGGCTTATCTACTTTGTTTACTGCAACAATTATTGGCACATCCGCTGCTTTCGCATGATTAATCGCCTCAACGGTTTGAGGCATAACACCATCATCTGCAGCTACAACAATAATCGCAATATCTGTCACATCTGCTCCGCGAGCACGCATTGTTGTGAATGCAGCATGTCCAGGAGTATCTAAGAAAGTAATCGTCTCTCCATCTACTTCTAGTTGGTAAGCTCCGATATGTTGAGTAATTCCTCCCGCTTCGCTTTGTGTAACACTTGCATCTCGCAAAGTATCAAGTAACGTTGTTTTACCATGATCAACATGTCCCATAATTGTAACGGTTGGCGCACGTTTTACTAATTTATCTTCGTCTACCTCTTGCTCAAAGTAAGTATCTAAATCTGCAACATCTACTTCGACTTTTTCAATAGGTTCAACACCATAATTCAGTAATAATACTTCAATTACGTCTTTACTGAGTGAATCGTTTTGCGTTGCTACAACACCATCCATAAATAGTTTTTTCACTAATTCGGCTGGTTCACGATGTAGTTTTTGGGCAATTTCAGCAATGGTCATACCTTCTGTATATTCCAATGTTTCTGGTAGAGGCTTTTTACTTACTTTCTTTTGTGGTTCTTGGTTTCTGCTACGTCCTTGGCGTTTTTTACTTCCAGCAGGACCCCCTCGAGTTCCACGGAAACGTCTACCTTTATTCCGGCGTCCACTTGCATTTTTTTTGCGCATTTCTGCACGTTCTTGTTCATTCGTTGTACGTTTAGCCACTTTAGGTTTGCTCTCGACTTTATTTTGTTTTTTATTACTTTGTTGTTTATTATTTGATGAATGATTATTATTCGATTTAGATGACGTTTCTTTTTGTTTTTTATTGTTTTGATGTTTCGGTTTTTTCTTATCTTTTTGTTTTAATTTATTCTGTTTATTTTGATTTTGTTGAGATTTATTTTGAGTTTCCTCTTTTTTAGGATCATCATTTTTCTTAGGAGTTACTTGAGACGGTTGTTGGAAACTTTGCTTTACCTGTTTCATTTCGTCATCTGTCATCGAGGACATATGACTTGCATAACCAAATCCTAATTTTTCGGCTTGTTTTAAAACCTCTTTACTCTCAACATTTAATTCTTTAGCAAATTCATAGACACGTTTTTTGCTCATACAATCACCTTTCTATTCTTTTATAGCAATTTTTTAAAGGATTGTGCAAATCCGTTATCTGTGAACGCACATACCGTCCTTTCTTTCCCAATAGCTTGTGTAATTTCATCTTTGGAAAATAAAACATAAGAAGGTATTTCATAAAAATCACATTTATCTAAAAATTGCTTTTTTGTGTTTGGACTAGCGTCTTTTGCAACAATGACTAATCGAGCTCTTTGTTTTCTAATAGCATCTAACACGGTAGGACTTCCGCTTTCCAGTTTTCTTGCTCTTAATGCAAGACCAAGCAGATTTAATGCTTTTTGTTTATTGTTCATTTTGCTTCATTATTTCTATGCGAGCGAGACGATATTTTACGTGGGACAATAATTCATCATAAAAATCATCGGAAATCTGTGTTTTCAAAACTCCACTTAAGATATCTTTTGCCTTTGCTTGTTGGATAACTGTTTCATCCATTGAAACATAAGCACCACGGCCATTTTTCTTTCCCGTATCGTCAATAAATATCTCATTTTCTTTGGTTCTTACAATTCGAACCATTTCTTTTTTCGGGTTCATGTCTCCAGTAACTACACATTTTCGCATTGGGACTTTATTTTTTGCCATGTCCACCCACCTCTTATACCTTTTTAAAAAATTACTCTTGTTCCTCTAATTCTTCATCTATTTCTTCTAATTCTTCAGAAACTTCTCGAGAAATTTCATCATTTGTTTCCTCTAATTCTTCATCTGATTCTATTGTTTCTTCTAAATGTTCGTTTTCCAGTTCTTCTATCACTTCATCATGTTCTCTTGGAGTATCTTCATCTGTATCCAAAGCTTTTGTATCAATTGGAGAATCTTCATCTTGTTGATCGTCAAAAATATCAAAGAAATCTTCGGTATCTTCTACTTCTTTTGGTTCTGATTCTTCTGCCATATCATTTAAAGTATCAAAGAAATCTTCAGACTCATCTAAAATTGGTTCAGCTGAACGATCAGGGGAAACCTCCTCTTCGTTAGAATCTTCTGCAATATCTTTTATGGCTTCAAGTTCTGCATATTCTTCCGAATCAAAGTCACTTTCAGATTTAATGTCAATTTTATAGCCTGTTAAACGAGCAGCTAGTCGAACATTTTGACCTCGTCGACCAATCGCTAAAGACAGTTGCGTATCCGGTACTACAGCCACACATTCGTGTTCTTCTTCATTAAGATAAACATCGATGACTTCAGCAGGATTCAAAGCATTCTTAATAAAAACTACTGGATCTTCGTCCCACTCAACAATATCCATGTTCTCTCCATTCAACTCATTAACAACAGACTGTACTCGAGCCCCTTTAGGACCCACACATGTTCCTACAGCATCCACATTTTCATCATGAGAGAAAACAGCTAGTTTTGAGCGATCTCCCGCCTCACGAGCAATAGACATGATCTCAACAATTCCATCAAAAATTTCTGGAACTTCTTGTTCGAATAATCGTTTAACCAGATTTGGATGTGTACGACTTACAAATATTTGTGGTCCTTTTGTGGAATCTTGCACATTATTTACATACACTTTTATTCGATCATGTGCTTTATACACTTCCCCTTCAATCTGGTTTCTATCTGACATAACCGCTTCGACTTTTCCTAAATTAATAAAAACATAATTATTATCTTGTCGTTCAACAATTCCTGTCATTAAATCATCTTCATACTGAATATATTCTTCGTAAATAACAGAACGTTCTGCTTCACGCAAACGTTGGGTAATCACCTGTTTGGCTGTTGAAGCAGCTAGTCGCCCAAAGTTTTTAGGAGTAACTTCGAAACGAATTTTGTCGCCTACTTCATAGGCAAAATTCTTTTCTTTGGCATCTTCTAAAGAAATCTCTAAATTTTCATTTTCTACGACTTCAACTACATCTTTTATTTGATAAACAGCGATATTTCCAGTTTTTGTGTCAAATTTTATTTCTACATTTTGTGAAGTTCCATATTCTTTTTTATAAGCGGAAACTAATGCAGATTCTAACGCTTCTTGAATAACTTCTGCTGAAATACCTTTCTCTGATTGCAGTAACTCAAATGCCGCTACTAATGCATCACTCATTTTTATTCGCTCCTATTTTAAAATTCAATCGCTAAACGAGCTTTAGATATATTGGTTCGTTTTAATTCGATCTCTTTTATTTTATTTTTTTCTTTTACTGTTAATACCATTTTTTCATCAGTTAGTTCTTTTAATGTGCCGTCATATACATTATTTTTTTCAACGGGTTCAAAAAGAGTGACATGAATATAGCGACCTACCGCCGCTTTAAAATCATCTTCTGTTTTTAATGGTCTTTCAGCTCCAGGGGATGAGACTTCCAAATAATAGGCATAAGGAATTGGATCCGGCTCTAAAGCATCCATTTGTTCACTCACTAATTCATTAAACATGGCACAGTCATTTAAGTCAATACCTCCAGGTTTATCAATATAGATACGTAAAAACCAATTCTTTCCTTCTTTAACATACTCTATATCAACAACTCGGAAGCCCTTTTCATCTGCGATTGGTTGAACAATATCCCAAACAATTTCAACTGTGTTCATTCTGTCACCTCTTTAGTTTTTTATTTTTGACTATTTATTCTTTATATTTCGGCAAAAAGAGTGAGCCAAAAAATGGCTCACTCTTCAGCACGTTCCTTTTCTACTACTGCGTTATATTATCACGAATAGAAGGATAATGCAAACTCTCTGCTTTAATTAACAAAGACTCCTTCCGTCATACATTTTATTAATGTTTATATTTTTAAAAATCAAATAATGAAAGTTGATTTTCATCCGGTAAATGATCAACCACATGATTTAATTCAAAATATTCCATAACGGTTCGACTAACTTTTCCACGCTTTGCAAGATCTTCTTTAGATAGGAATTCACTTTCTTCTCTTGCAGCAACGATTTGTTTAGCCACGTTAGCACCTAGTGACGGAACTGCTTGGAAAGGAGCGATTAGTGCATTTCCATCAATGATAAAATTCCTGGCATCTGATTTATTTAAATCAACCATTTTAATCTCATAGCCACGCTCTAACATTTCATTGGCTACTTCAAGGGTAACAACTAATGTATTTTCTTTGGTCGTTGCTTCCAAGCCCTTATTGTAAATTTCTTCTATTCTAGCTTTAAGATTTGCTTTTCCGCTAGTCATAGCAATCAGATCGAAGTCTTTAGCTCGAACTGAAAAGAAAGTTGCATAATAATAAATAGGATAATGAACTTTAAAATAAGCAATACGTAAAGCCATAATAATATAAGCCGCTGCATGAGCTTTCGGGAACATATATTTAATTTTAAGACAAGATTCAATGTACCATTCTGGAACATCATTAGCACGCATTTCTTCTTGCCATTCATCTGGAATACCACGTCCTTTTCGAACGTGTTCCATAATCTTAAAGGCTAAACTATCTTCTACTCCTTTATATTGAAGATAAACCATAATATCATCACGAGTACCAATTACTTCAGATAATGGAATATCATAATTTTTAATTAATTCCTGTGCATTCCCAAGCCAGACATCCGTTCCATGAGACAGGCCAGATATTTGTAACAACTCAGAAAAAGTCTCTGGCATCGTTTGCTCTAACATCTCACGAACAAAAGGAGTACCAAACTCGGGAACACCTAGTGTCCCTGTTTTTGAATAGATTTGTTCTGATGTAACTCCCAATACTTCCGTTCCTTTAAATAAGGCCATAACATCTGGATCATTTAATGGGACTTCTGTTGGATCAATTCCTGATAGATCTTGTAGCATACGAATCATTGTCGGATCATCATGTCCTAAAATATCAAGTTTTAAAACATTATCTTCAATCGAATGGAAATCAAAGTGTGTAGTATACCATTCTGATTCTTGATCATTTGCGGGATATTGAATAGGAGTGAAATCATAAACATCCATATAATCAGGAATAACAATAATACCACCTGGATGCTGACCGGTCGTTCGTCGAACACCCGTAATTCCTTTAACGAGACGATCAACTTCCGCCCGTCGGTAATTTAGTTGCATATCACTTTCATAACCTTTAACATGTCCAAAGGCTGTGCGTTCTGCAATTGTTCCAATCGTTCCCGCACGATAGACATAGTCTTCCCCAAACAATACTTTTGTATGATCATGTGCTTTAGATTGATACTCCCCTGAGAAGTTCAAATCAATATCAGGAACTTTATCCCCTTTGAACCCTAAGAATGTTTCAAAAGGAATATCATGGCCATCTGCTACTAGTGGTTCATTACATTTCGGACAATTTTTGGGTGGTAAATCAAAGCCAGACCCCACAGAACCATCATCAAAAAACTCACTATATTTACAATTTTTACAACGATAATGTGGTGGTAGAGGGTTTACTTCTGTAATTCCTGTCATTGTAGCAACTAAACTAGACCCTACAGACCCACGTGAACCAACTAAGTACCCATCTTGGTTACTTTTCTCTACTAGTTTTTGAGAAATTAAGTAAATGACCGCAAAACCATTTCCGATAATACTATCTAATTCTCGCTCAATACGAGCTTCAACGTTTTCTGGTAATGTTTCTCCATACAATTCTTTTGCTTTTTTATACGTAATGGTACGAATCTCTTCTTCTGCCCCTTCAAGTTTTGGTGTATACAATTTACTTTTAACCGGAGCAATCTCTGGATCAATCTTTTCTTTAATTTTATGGGTATTGGTAACTACAACTTCCTGTGCTTTTTCTTCTCCTAAAAAAGCAAAAGCTTCTA
>Ga0209487_1004620_pt1 | contig 10494 bp, 13 predicted proteins | sample Poulit2012_FD_187524 | JGI IMG/M metagenome (GOLD analysis project Ga0209487, IMG submission 187524) | Agricultural soil microbial communities from Georgia to study Nitrogen management - Poultry litter 2012 (SPAdes) (version 2) | ecosystem: Environmental > Terrestrial > Soil > Agricultural land... | reverse complement strand
CAAAGTGCGCAATAAGATGGGCTTTTTATATATGTCTATTCTATTCATAAATATTTCCCCTTTGAAAAGTTATTCTCATCTTTCTGTGGTATGAAAAAACTTTAATATTTACTTATGATACGGTTCTCCGTAATGTATCTAAATGAGGTTTTAAACTTATCCCTTCAAATATTTAAATCCTTCACTTGCAATCTTCTTTCCTAAATCTTTATTTTTAGTGCCTAGGGTTATTCCGCCAACAACCACTACTGCACCTAACGCACCTAATCCCATCTTAGTCAACCAAGCTCTTTGCTTATCAGACTCTCTTTCCACTCTATCTAATATTTCGGAGATTTCTTTTGTAATTAATTTTAATACCTCAACGTCTTCTTCCTTTTCATATTTCCTATTTAATGAATCTATTCTATTATTAAATGATGCCATAGCCTCTTTCCCTAAATGTTTTGATACTAAGTTATTTAAAGAATTAAATATGTCAGGAAGACTACTTGAAATAAATTTATAAAATTCATTTATTATTGTTTTATCTAAAGAATCTTCCTTTATCAAATTTAATAGTTCTGGTATCCTTTTAATGTCATTTTCCGTTAAGTTATCTAAGTTTTTAATACCTTGTGTTTCCAAAAAGGTCTTAAACTGGTTATCCACTACTCATCCCTCCAATTCTATAGTATTATTAGTTATCATACTATTATCACAACTAAAAAGGAAAGATGTAGATAAGAGGGCTATCAATGATTGATTTACAAGAAATGATTAACGAACATAACAAAAGAGCTGAAAAAATCATTAACAACCCTGTCATCGAGTCAATAAAAACTCTACAAAATATGCCAAGCTTACATCGACAGAAAAGCTAGGGATTCTTGAACGATACTTTGTAGATGTTTCTAAACAAATTAAAGCTGGTTACGGCAAAGAACGTGGAACTGGTAAATTCATCGGTTGCCCAATTAAAGAATACATTGCCAACTACCGTAAACGAGTACCTAACTAGGATACTGGTAAGTACATGCAGAATGAACCACAGAACGTTCAACGTTATGAACTAAAGGAAAATTACTTTGTGTACGATGTAGCAGTTGTCAACAACACGGAAAAACTATTAATAGATCGGATTGCAGAACGAGTGGATGAACTGGAAGAAGTGTACAACGATGTCTACTTAATTCGTATGGATTAAAACATGCATCGTGAGTCAGCAAAGAGTAACAAATAGAAGTTACATCAGTTTGGGACGAGCCATGAAGAAGTGAACCTAGCAGATTTACAACCTGACTTCATACTGTATTTACAAGGAACAGACTACTTCATTCAGATTTTCATTGAACCTAAAGGAAGAAACTTTGAAGAAGAACAATGGAAAGAAGATTTACTAACCTACATTAATGAACATGAGGCAGAGATCGTCTTTGAAGATGAAGTAACTGATGTACAAAATTAAAGGCGTGAAGTTCTATACTATGGATGATGGACGAGGTGCGATTAGACAGATTGGTGAGATTGCGTTGGGCAGAGCGTTTAGAGGATTGAGTGTAAATAATAAAAAATACTAATTAATATGTAAATATGAAACTACATTATCATCAGATATCTTGATTACATTTATCTAAGTTTAATTTTATATATAATATTTTAAAAGAGAAAGTAGTGTTAAACATGGATATAATATCTCAGTATCATAAATTACAAATTAGTCGTTGGCATATAAGAGTAATTGGTAATCCAGTAACCTCCATGACAGATTTTAACCATTTTTATTATCATCGTCCCGACGAAGAATTTGGTGATCCTACTCCAAAGCTTTCTTCTCCTCATATAAATGTTTTAGAAAAACAAGATGTAAGTAGAGCGAAGGTAAGATTGGATAATATTTTACGCTTAGTTCGTGGAATAAATATAATTTGTGAATCTCAGACAATCTATCCATCGTCAGATGAAATAACTTATATAAAGCCCAACGGGAGTCACGAAAGATTTTATGATTTAACTGATAGCTATGATATTGACTTAATTATTGAAGAATTAAATAACCCCTTCGATAACCGCGTGACATCGCTACTTCAAGAAATTGGATTTGTTGAGTCAGAAGAAAACGATTATTTTAATCTTTTAGTTATCAATCCACTGCTTAGAGAAGCCGTAACATTATTTATGCTTAGTGAAGAAAATCCACTCAACTTATTGATAAATACTTATAAAATAATGGATAATATAAAAAGTGAGTATAACCTTAGTGGACCAAATGGTAGTTTGGTAACCAATGATGGTAGTCCTATCAGTCATAATCTACTCAATGCAATTAACACTTTATCTAAACATTCAAGGTATATAAATAACAAAGATGCAGCTGGTTATTTATCAAGACATGGAGAGTCTAACTGGGAACCACCGAAAAAAAAGCCAACTATTAAAGAGATAAGAGAAGACCTTATAGAAGTTATCCGTTTATGGCTAGACCATGAGTCTTTCCTAAATTATAAAAGGCGATATTATTAAGATATTGATATGAAAAATAATTAATATGATGGAATTATATTACGTAGAATCTCTAACAGATTAATCAAAGAGTAAATATTATAAGGGAAGCTCTATTCAAAGAGTTTCTCTTTTCTCATAAAACCTCATTTACTTATGATACGGTTCACTCCAATTAATCCTAAACAAACTTTATATGAATTACCAATAAACTTCTTGAACTCTTCCTCCACAATTTGGCCCGTTTGTTGAACATATATTGTTATATCTCCATATTCATTTTAACATACATAATGTCGATGCCTTCTAAAAAAATCTGACATCTATTCGGGGAGGACTACCCTAGATATAGTATTTTACTTTTAAAGCAGACACTTTTTTAGCGATCCCTGAGTGTTGCGGGAACATATTATCACCATAATTATCAATATGATTAACATTCAATTTAACAGTGATTTTAGCAGACCAATTAGCAGGAGTACATAATTTTATGTACTGCTGCTAATTATAGTGCTATTTTGTATGCTAATTACTTATATAAATTGCCGTAAACACAGTAATATCAATAAAAATTAGGGTGCTAAATCTATTGTGATTAGCACCCCTAAACGATATGTTGTTTTATGTTTTCTCCCCCCGCAACTGAACCCGTTATCAATAAACATGGTGTTTTTTAAAATAACACGCTGCCAATCTAGCAAATACGCGCTATAATTATATATAGGAGGATTTCAAAAATGAAGGACTTAAAGATAATAACAGTCTTATTTTTATCTGGCTATATAACTATGCTATTTTTCTCCATTCCAGTCATTATTTTTACTGATATAAAAATATTGGAATACATCACTTATTATACGTTTTCATTTTCTATAGTCGGAATACTCTATTATAAAATAATAGGACGTTATTATTTTCCTATTAGTTTAGGCATTTTGGTAATTACGATAATACTTCTTACTTATTATTTTGGAGCTGGAACTCAAGTTGCAATACTTTGTGCATTAGCTACTACCCTTGCTATCTTACTTACAATCAAATGCACTAAATATTTTAATGATTAATAAAGTAATTAAATTCTAGACTGGGGGGGTTATTATGAAATGGATAGGTATTACCTTAGATATTGCTAATCCTAATTATCACTTAACTGTAATTAGGATTTTAGGGCGAGGAAATTATAATGAAGTAGATTTAGTGCAATTAGCAGATATAAAATTGCTAGATCTCCTGTTGGAGATGAGAAATGAAAAACAATATGATCGTGTTGTATTTTACGATCTTCAGGAATTAGATAGTTGGGAAGATTTGAAGGAACTCGCAGATGTTTGCAATCGATATAACATGCAATTTAGTTTTTTAAAGCAGGACTTGCATTCTGATAAAAAATTGAGGTTTAACAAATTGATTTATGCTATATAATGCCATGGCAAGTGGACTTTATATAAAATTGGTTTTTTTATGGCGGGCTTTCATCCTTTCTCCCGCCTCTTTTTTTACAAAAGAAAATAGAACTGTACTATAGCTTGGATAGATATTGTCACAATAATCTGTTTTATACGACAATATTGTTAGGAGGATAGGGTTATGAAAAAACGGAATCTTAATCGTTTTCTTCGGTGGATTAAATCAAGAAACGAATCTCCCTATCTAATTTCTATTCTAACTTCAACAGACTTAAAAGATTACGTTAGTCAACTTAAATCTGATTCTTCTCTGGCAGCTGTAACAATTAACCGCAGAATAGTTTCACTAATTTGTTGTCCCCTTTAAAAAAGTAATGATTTATATTTTAGACCAGCACTATTAATAGAATCTAATAATATTTATGAATGGTTAATAACTATTGTAATAGTTAATATCAGTTTTAAGGGTTAATAATAAATATAAACACTACTAACAGTTATAACTCTTAATAATAATTATAATGATTAACAAGGGTTAGTAATAATTGCATTAAATCATTTTATTCGTTTTATTCGGTCATAAATATATGCAAAATCTTCACTTTTTAATACAGCCGAATTAAATGCTGCCGAATTAAGTAAAATGCAGGTTAAATTCGAATTTCGCAGGTTATATACGACGTTTAATTATTTTGCTTGTATATCGTCTATTTTACTGTTAATTAACGGAATTTAGCGAATTTTAAATTGACTAATGATAAATATTGAAATTGTCCTTTGTTTAATATTACATAATACAAGATTTTATAGATGCACTGATATTATCAAAATCAAATAAACTTGCAGCATCTATCTATTAAATATAAATTTAATAAACTCTTTTTCCAATGTTTAAAAGTAACATTTGCAATTTTCCTTTGTAAATTAACACTATGTAACATAGACTACATGTTACTTTGATTTTGATTAACATAATATGTCCCACTGGTGATTTGAAAAGAAGGTTAGGCTCCACCTTTCAAAGGCTACAAAATATACTGGGTTTGACTATAACACTTTTAAAACTCATTTCTAGAATGTGTATATTTTGCCAAATTCTCTGAGGAGATATCTTATGATAAAAACAAATAGTGCATGGGGAATGAATGTTGATTTTAAGGGAGAAGCAGGTAATGTCAATTCGGTTTTATGTAAAGCAATAGAGTATTGATGTACCGAGAGAGGAAAGCCTTTGTAAAGAATTGCAAAGGTTTTTAAGTTAGCGCAGGTACAGGAATGAGGCGAGAAGAGGTATTAGCATTAAAGTGAAGAAGTATAGAATTTAGATGAAAAAATTATAAGAATAATGCGCAGGGTGGTTATGACGGCAAAAGGAATTAAAGAAATAAGATTCTGATGGTTGATGGTGAGGAAAAAGAAAGTTTACGTTCTTTAACAAGAACACAACTCGCAATGTTCATATATGGAACATTGCTATGTACTAAGATTTGTTGAGGTAAATTGGAGAAATGGATTTAAGATCTAGATCATAAAGAAGTCAAAGAGGAGTAGTAGCAGGCAATTAAAAAAGTATTAAGCAAATTGTTTATAAAATAATAAACATTATATTTTTATTCTATAAGAAGAACTTTATTAATCCCTTGAAGATGATTAGATGCGCGTTATAATTAGTATAATAACATACGGAGGTGCTTCACATGAAATGGCTAGGCATTACAACAAAGGTAATTAATCCGAATCACCCTCTTACTATTTTAAAGTATTATGCATGTGGGGGCGGTAAAAAGATTGATTTAGTACGTTTGGCAGATATTAGGTTGTTGGATAATTTATTTGAATGTAAAGACGAAAGACAATATAATCGTATTTTAATTTATGATATTGATGAATTGAATAGCTGGAGGGACTTGAAAGAACTATCTGACATTTGTGATAGGTATAATAAAGACTATACAATTGTTAAGCAAGATTTGCACTCAGATGTGGAAGTTCCAATTGGATATTTAACAAGTGTTTTATAATTGCTCTAATTCGGGTTTATCCATGGGTTATATATAGGACTTTTGTTTAGGTAGGGTTTTATGTTCTTCCCCTACCCTTTTTTTTGCACATTTTTATCTACGAAAATAGCCTATTTACAAAATCGTTGGTAATCAGTTATAATTAATATATACATAAAAATACATAAGGCTTAGGTGTAATAATACTCATAATTACAATCTCATAATCACAATACTAACTAAAATCTATCCAAAGCCTCCAATTGGAGGTCATACATATGATGGAAAGGGCAGAAATATTACAGGAAATTCCCACCCCAGTAAGACATACACTGTCTTTAAGGGGAGGGAGTGCGATGAAGGAAGGTACTCCTCAAGGGAAGGTTGAGGTAAGAGGAAAGTACGGAATTATCACAGTGCAACACTCCGCATCAAAACCCGAAGAAATTAACGGGGATTTTCACGAAGATATTAACACACTATTAGCCAGAATACTTATAATGAAACAGAAACGTTTAGCAGCAGGGGAATAATCCTTGCTGTTTTTCTTTTACACATTTTTAATAATTTTAGTAGATATCATATAATCACCGATGAAATTGTCATTGCGCATACAAATGAGGCAGAATATCAGTCATTTATTTCCAATAAGAAAAATGAAGCACTTCATTCAAGGATTATTGTCATGCCTATACCCTATAATTTAAAAGTCAGTCAGGAAGAGCGAATTTATAAAAAAATGATTCAGGAAAGTGACATGGCACATGTTCATATTGCGCCACATGCTTTAAGAGTTGCAGCCATTTTTTCAATTTTAACGAGATTAAAAAGTTCTAAAGAAAGAAATATAGACCAACAGAAAAAAATGCGTCTATATGATGGTGAAAGTATTCAAGGATTTAGTCGAGTTGATGTTGAGGAGTTAAAAAGGGAATATCCAGATGAAGGAATGAAGGGTATTGATCCGCGATATGTAATTAATCGGATTTCTTCAACCATCATCCGCAAAGAAGTTCCATCAATTAATGCACTTGATGTACTGCGATCGTTAAAAGATGGTCTTGATCAACATCCTTCAATATCTGATGAAGATCGAGAAAATTATTTAGACTATATTTCGATTGCCAGAAAGGAATATGACGAAATCGCAAAAAAGGAAGTGCAAAAAGCATTTGTCTATTCCTACGAGGAGTCAGCTAAAACGTTAATGGATAATTATTTAGATAATGTCGAAGCTTTTTGCAATAAACATAAACTAAGGGATCCATTAACAGATGAAGAAATGAATCCAGATGAAAAATTAATGCGTTCAATTGAAGAACAGATAGGGATTTCTGAAAATGCCAAAAAGTCATTTAGGGAGGAAATTTTAATTAGAATTTCCGCCTATGCTAGAAAAGGGAAGAAGTTTGACTATAATTCACACGAAAATTTACGGGAAGCAATTCAAAAGAAACTATTTGCAGATTTAAAGGATGTCGTGAAAATTACCACTTCATCGAAAACACCTGATGAATCACAATTAAAGAAAATCAATGAAGTGATTGCCAGGTTAATTGACGAACATGGTTATAATTCAATATCTGCAAATGAATTATTACAATATGTGGGGAGTTTACTTAATAGATGAAGAATTAAAATGATATTAGGGGGCGGGGACATAGGGGTCTGACCCTTTGGTTGTTCCAGCCCTAATTTTCATTATGATAATTATTTTATTATGTGTGGGCAACGTCAAACCTTATATTGTTATAGATAAATTAAAAGCCATCAATTCATTATAGATTATTGCATAGAATATAAGAAATATAGATTTACAGGAGGGATAGCATGCAAAATAAAGAGAACTTTGTTGTCTCCAAGGAAGACTGGTCTCTCCATCGTAAGGGATATCTAGATCAACGACGTCATATGGATAAGGTAAAAGAAGCCATTAAAAACAATTTGCCAGATTTAATTAGTGAGGAAAGTATTATTATGTCAAATGGCCGTGATCTTGTTAAAATACCAATTCGTTCTTTAGATGAATATAAAATTCGTTACAATCATAATAAAACGAAGCATGTTGGTCAAGGTGACGGTAAAAGTAATATAGGTGATATTATTGCTCGTGGCTCAAGTGGGAAAGGAAAAGAAGGATCTGGTAAAGGGAAGAAGGCGGGAGATCAACCGGGTATTGATTATTATGAAGCAGAAATTTCATTAGAAGAAATAGAAGAAGTTTTATTTAAAGAACTTGAATTACCCAATCTTAAACAAAGAGAACGAGCGGAAGTAAAGACTGAAAAAATAGAATTTAATGACGTACGAAAAAAAGGCTTGATGGGAAATATTGATAAGAAAAGGACTATTTTAACAGCACTTAAAAGAAATGCAACAAAAGGAAATCCGACCATTGCACCGATCCTTAATGATGATTTAAGGTTTAAAACATGGAATCATACTATTAAATATGAATCAAATGCTGTAGTGCTTGCTATGCTTGACACAAGCGGTTCAATGGGACATTTCGAGAAGTATGTGGCAAGAAGTTTCTTTTTTTGGATGGTTAGATTTTTACGTTTTAAATATAAAACAGTGAAAATTGAATTTATTGCTCATCATACCGAGGCTAAAGTTGTTACAGAAGAAGCGTTTTTTTCAAGAGGAGAAAGTGGTGGAACAATTTGTTCTTCAGCTTACCGTAAAGCATTGGAATTAATTGATGAAAAATATGATCCATCACGTTACAATATTTACCCATTTCATTTTTCAGATGGTGATAATATGTTATCAGACAATCCATCATGTATGAAACTAATTGAAGATATTATTAAAATCTCAAATATTTTTGGATATGGAGAAGTTAACCCTTATAACCGTCATTCAACATTAATGCGCGCCTATAAACATATTGAAAACCCGAAATTTCGTCATTATATATTAAAGGAAAAACAGGATGTATATCTTGCAATGAAGAGCTTCTTTCAAAAAGATTTTGTGACAAATTAAATGTGAGTATATCTGGAGGGATTGTATTGAATCAATCAGAAGAACTCCATTACGCAATTGATGAAATTATGGAAATTGCGACTGGATTTGGGCTGGATTTTTATCCAATGCGTTATGAAATTTGTCCAGCAGATATCATTTATACATTTGGCGCATACGGTATGCCAACAAGATTTACACATTGGAGTTTTGGGAAGCAGTTCCATAAAATGAAAATGCAATATGATCTTGGTTTAAGTCAAATTTACGAACTCGTGATTAATTCAGATCCATGCTATGCATTTTTGTTAGATACAAATAGTTTGATTCAAAATAAACTTATAATTGCCCACGTATTGGCCCATTCAGATTTTTTTAAAAATAATGTGCGTTATTCCAACACAAGACAAGATATGGTAGAAAGTATGGCAGCAACGGCAGATAGAATTGCCGAGTATGAAATAACTTATGGAAAAGATGAAGTTGAACAATTTTTAGATGCTGTATTATCGATTCAGGAACATATAGATCCATCGATTGTCAGACCTAAATTACCTTCATATGATATAGAAGACGAAGAAGATGTACAAGAAAAAAATGAAACACCATATGATGATTTATGGAATTTAGACCAAAAGGAACCCAATAAAAAAGTGAGGCGTACGAAAAAGAAACTACCCCCATACCCTGAAAAGGATCTGTTGCTTTTCATCGAGAAATATAGCCGCGAACTTGAAGACTGGCAATCTGATATATTAACAATGATGCGTGAAGAAATGCTATATTTTTGGCCACAACTGGAAACAAAAATTATGAATGAAGGATGGGCCTCTTATTGGCATCAAAGAATCTTAAGGGAATTGGAATTGACATCCGATGAAATGATCGAGTTTGCTTCATTAAATGCAAATGTTATTCAACCATCAAAAACAACAATTAATCCATATTATCTAGGGCTAAGGATTTTTGAAGATATTGAGGAACGATACAATCATCCGACAAAGAAAATGAGACAATTAGGCATTAAACCAAACTCAGGTCGGGAAAAGATTTTTGAGGTTAGAGAAATAGAATCAGATTTATCGTTTATTAGAAACTATTTAACAAAAGATCTCGTTCAACAAGAGGATATGTATTTATTTGAAAAACAAGGTAGTGATTACCGAATTACGAACAAAGATTATGAACAAGTGCGTGATCAGCTTATTTCGATGAGAGTGAATGGTGGGTTTCCATATATATGTGTAGAAGATGGGGACTATTTAAGGAACGGGGAACTATATTTAGTACATGGATATGAAGGGACAGAATTAGATCTTCCTTATTTAGAAAATGTTCTTCCTTATATTTACCAATTATGGGGACGGAAAGTAAATCTAGAAACATATGTTGAAAAAAACAAAGTGTTATATTCATATGACGGAAAAAAAGTTAGCTGTCGAAATTTATAAGGATTAGTCAACAACTACCCCTGAACGCTAATCTTCGATTTCACGCTTTTCAGGGGTAACTTGAGTTTACCATTAGGTCTGCGTGCTGCATTCAGTCCGTGACGTTCTAATGGACAGGCTCCTTACGGGGGAACCCCTCAAGTAATGGTTTTAGTCGCTACTAAGGACGAACGATCCTTTTTGCAC
>Ga0209487_1004619_pt1 | contig 10494 bp, 8 predicted proteins | sample Poulit2012_FD_187524 | JGI IMG/M metagenome (GOLD analysis project Ga0209487, IMG submission 187524) | Agricultural soil microbial communities from Georgia to study Nitrogen management - Poultry litter 2012 (SPAdes) (version 2) | ecosystem: Environmental > Terrestrial > Soil > Agricultural land... | reverse complement strand
GTTCATTTACGAATGGCGCCGTGGTGGGTTGGACTGGGACTAAGGAGGTTTACACCACCATGGGACTTGAAGAGAAGATTCCCTCAGGCTTCCTACTAGGAAAGGTCGAGGACCTCGCCGGCTGGGTACGGTCGTCGTCGATGTGGCCGGTGACGTTCGGGCTCGCGTGCTGCGCGATCGAGATGATGGCGGCGGGTACCCCCCGCTTCGACATCTCCCGGTTCGGGATGGAAGTCTTCCGCGCCTCGCCCCGTCAGGCGGACCTGATGATCATCGCGGGCCGGGTGAGCCACAAGATGGCCCCGGTCATGCGCACCGTCTACGACCAGATGTCCGATCCCAAGTGGGTCATCTCCATGGGCGTGTGCGCCTCCTCGGGCGGGATGTTCAACAACTACGCCATCGTCCAGGGCGCCGATCACGTGCTCCCCGTCGACATCTACCTGCCCGGCTGCCCGCCGCGGCCGGAGATGCTCATCCACTCGATCCTGGAACTGCACAAGCGGATCGTGAAGGGTGCGCCGATGGGCGAGAACCGTGAGCGGATCATGCGCGAGGTCGAGGCCGCCGCGCTCGCCGCCACGCCCACCCACCAGATGAAGGGGCTGCTCGCGTGACTGAAGATCACAGCCTGACGTCGGTAACGGGCGGCAGCGAAGTCGCTAAGCGGGGCACCTCGCCGCTGGAGGTCATCAAGAGCCGCAAGGGCATGTTCGGTGTCTCCGGCTCCGGGGACACCTCCGGATTCGGCGGCCTGGAAACCGTTGCGACCCTCCCCGAGGCCTCCGACCGCCCCTACGGGGGATACTTCGACGAGGTCGCTGACATCCTCGCCGAAGTGCTCGCCGAAATGGGCGTCGACTACGACGACGCGGTGGAAAAGGTCGTCATCTATCGCGGCGAAATGACCATTTTCGTTGCCCGGGAGCACCTGCCCGTCGTCGCTAAAGCGCTCCGGGACGACCAGGACCTCCGGTTCGAACTGTGCGTCGGCGCAAGCGGCGTGCACTACCCCCAAGATGAGGGCCGCGAACTGCACGTCGTCTACCCCCTCAACTCGATCACCCACAACCGGATGATCCGCCTTGAGGTGACGTGCCCCGATAGCGACCCGCACATCCCCTCGGTCACTCACATCTACCCGGCCAACAACTGGCACGAACGCGAAGTTTGGGACTTCTTCGGCGTCATTTTCGACGGTCATCCCAGCCTCACTCGGATCCAAATGCCCGATGACTGGGTCGGCCACCCGCAGCGGAAGGACTACCCGCTCGGCGGGATCCCCGTGGAGTACAAGGGTGCCACCGTCCCGGCTCCTGATCAGCGGAGGTCATACAACTAATGGCTACTCCTATGGCAACCAAGGGTGCCGGCGCTCCCGGCACCGAAGGCGTGTACGAATACGCCGCAGAAGGTGGCGACTGGGACGAGATCGCCGCGGACGCCGAACGCACCGATGACGAACGCATCGTCGTCAATATGGGCCCCCAACACCCCTCCACCCACGGGGTGCTGCGGATCGTGTTGGAGATCGACGGCGAAACCGTCACCGAGGCCCGCGCCGGGATCGGGTTTCTGCACACCGGGATCGAAAAGAACATGGAGTACCGCACCTGGACCCAGGGCGTGAGCTTCTGTACCCGGATGGACTACACCGCCCCGTTCTTCCAGGAAGCGGCCTACTGCCTCGCGGTGGAAAAGGCGCTCGGAATCACCGACGACATCCCGGAGCGGGCCACCCTCATCCGGGTGCTGCTCATGGAACTCAACCGGATCTCCTCCCACCTCGTGGCGATCGGCACGGGCGGTAACGAGCTCGGCGCGACGACGATGATGACCATCGGCTTCCGGGAGCGCGAAGAGATCCTGCGGATCTTCGAAGCGATCACCGGCCTGCGGATGAACCACGAGTACATCCGGCCCGGCGGGGTCGTGCAAGACCTTCCGCCCGGACTCACCGCGAAAGTACGCGAGACGCTGCCGAAGACGGAGAAGGGCATCGGGGAGCTCGAGAAACTCACCCTCGAACTGCCGATCTTCAAGGGCCGCAACATCGATGTCGGGGTACTCAACGCCTCCGCAGCCGTTGCGCTCGGCACCGCCGGTCCGCTCCTGCGCTCCACCGGGATCCCCTACGACCTGCGCAAGGCGCAGCCGTACTGCGGATACGAAACCTACGACTTCGATATCCCCACCGAAACCGCCGGCGACTCCTACGCGAGGGTGCTCGTTCGGTTCGCGGAGATGCGGGAATCGATCAAGATCGTCAACCAGGTACTCGACCGGCTCGACGCACAGGACAAAAAGGGCAAACACCCGGTGATGGTTGCGGATAAGAAGATCGCCTGGCCCGCACAACTGTCGGTCGGAACCGACGGGCAGGGCAACTCTCTCGATCACATCCGCGAGATCATGGGCGAATCCATGGAAGCCCTCATCCACCACTTCAAACTCGTGACGGAAGGCTTCCGAGTACCCGCAGGTCAGGCGTACGTGCAGATCGAGCACCCCAAGGGCATCATGGGCTGCCACGTCGTTTCCGACGGCGGAACCCGCCCCTACCGGGCTCACTTCCGAGACCCGTCATTCAACAATCTCCAGGCGCTGTCGATCATGTGCGAAGGCGGTTCCATCGCCGACGTCGTGATCTCCGTTGCGTCAATCGACCCCGTTCTGGGAGGGGTGGACCGCTAAATGAACACGTTCGGATACCCAAGTGACGTCTTCGAGTCGATGAAAGCCGACGCCGAAGACATCATCTCCCGCTACCCCGAGTCCCGCTCGGCGCTCCTGCCGATGCTCCACCTCGTGCAGAGCATCGACGGATACGTATCGCCGAACGGAATCGCGTTCTGCGCGCAGATGCTCGAACTCTCCCGCGCGAACGTCTCCGCCGTGGCAACGTTCTACTCCCAGTACAAGCGCCGCCCCAACGGTGAGTTCACCGTCGGGGTGTGCACGAACACCCTGTGCGCCGTCATGGGCGGGGACGGAATCTTCGACCGCGTATCGGAAAAGCTCGGCATCGGCCACGACGAAACCACCGAAGACGGCAAGATCACCCTCGAGCGCATCGAGTGCAACGCCGCCTGCGACTTCGCTCCCGTGGTGATGATCAACTGGGAGTTCTTCGACAACCAGACCCCCGAGTCGATCCTCAAGGTCGTCGATGCGATCCTCGACGGCGAACCCATCCACCCCAGCCGCGGCCCCGAGACGGTGGGATCCTTCAAGGAAGTTTCCCGCGTGCTCGCCGGTTTCGACGACGGCCGGGCGAACGAAGGGGTGGGGGCCGGTAAGGCAACGTTAGAGGGGCTGCGCCTCTCCCGCGAGCATGATTGGCATGCCCCCTCCGGGGCGCAAGGAGGTGTGAGTTGAGCACGCTAACTCCTGTTCTCAGTGACATCTGGGACGCCGAGAACTCCTGGACCCTAGAGACCTACTCCCAGCACCACGGCTACGAAGCGTGGCGCAAGGCGGTCACCCAGGAACCGGCGGACATCGTGGAGCTCGTCAAGACCTCCGGCCTTCGCGGGCGCGGGGGAGCGGGCTTCCCGACGGGGCTCAAATGGTCTTTCCTCCCGCCCCACGACGGCGGGCCCCGCTATCTCGTGGTCAACGCCGACGAGGCTGAGCCCGGCACGTGCAAAGACATCCCGCTGCTCATGGCCAACCCCCACTCGTTGATCGAGGGGATGGCGATCACGAGTTTTGCGATCGGTTCTGACAAGGCGTTCATCTACCTGCGCGGCGAGGTCGCCCACGTGCACCGCCGGGTGCGTCATGCGATCAACGAGGCGAAAGCGGCCGGCTTGCTCGGGGAGAACATCCTCGGCAGCGGCTACAACCTCGACATCGTGCTGCACTCCGGTGCCGGGGCCTACATCTGCGGGGAAGAGACTGCGCTGCTCGACTCACTCGAGGGGCGCCGCGGCCAGCCGCGTCTGAAGCCGCCGTTCCCCGCCGTCGCCGGCCTGTACGCCCGCCCGACCGTGGTGAACAACGTGGAGTCGATCGCTTCGGTGCCCGGCATCGTCCGCGAGGGCGAGGGCTGGTTCGACTCGATGGGAACCGAACGTTCCAAGGGGCACGGCTTGTTCAGCCTGTCCGGGCACGTCACCAAACCCGGCCAGTACGAAGCGCCCCTGGGCATCACGCTGCGCCAGCTGCTCGATCTCGCCGGCGGCATCCGCGACGGCCACAAGCTGAAATTCTGGACCCCGGGAGGATCCTCCACTCCGATCCTCACCGATGAGCACCTCGACATTCCGTTGGACTTCGAAGCGGTCGGGGAAGCCGGGTCCATGCTCGGTACCCGCGCAATCCAGATCTTCGACGAAACTACGTCGGTGGTCCGCGCGATCGCCCGCTGGACCCACTTCTACGCCCACGAATCCTGCGGAAAGTGCACCCCGTGTCGAGAAGGCACGTACTGGATGAAGCAGATCATGGACCGGCTCGAAGCCGGCATGGGTCAGGAAGGTGACGTGGATCTGCTCCTCGAGGTCGCCGGGAACATCGAAGGCCGTTCCTTCTGCGCCTTGGGCGATGCCGCGGCGCAACCGATCAAGAGTGGAATCAAGTACTTCCGAGAAGAGTTCGAGCAGGGGATGCACACCCCGGCCTGGGAGCTCTTCCCCTACGAGGCTAACGCCCTGTATACAGAGGTCGCCCGATGACTGCTACTGAAAACAACAACGCTCCCGAGCAGGTCGAAGGAGTCGCCGTCACCATTGACGGCACCCAGGTGAACGTGCCCAAGGGCACGCTCATCATCCGCGCGGCTGAACAAATCGGGATTGACATCCCGCGCTTCTGCGATCACCCGCTGCTCAAACCCGCCGGCGCGTGCCGCCAATGTCTCGTTGACGTGGCAATGCCCGACCGGGAAGGCAACGTCCGCCCGATGCCCAAACCGCAAACCTCCTGCACGATGGAGGTTTCCGAGGGCATGATCGTCAACACCCAGCACACCTCGGAAGTTGCCGACACCGCCCAGCACGGGATCATGGAGTTCCTCCTCATCAACCACCCGCTGGACTGCCCGGTATGTGACAAGGGTGGGGAGTGCCCCCTACAGAACCAGGCGATGAGCAACGGGCGAGCCACCTCCCGGTTCATCGACGTCAAACGCACCTTCCCCAAGCCGGTGAAGATCTCCACCCAGATCATGCTCGACCGCGACCGGTGCATCCTGTGCCAGCGGTGCACCCGCTTCCAGGATGAGATCGCCGGCGACCCGTTCATCGACCTGCAAGGTCGAGGCGGCGGGGAACCCGGGCGGGAACTAGGCACCCTGCACGCGCAGCAGATCGGGGCCTTCGACGAAACGCTCCTCGACATCGCCCCCCGCGATGGCGAAGTGATCTCCCCGCTGCATGAAGACGGGGCCGTAGGACCCGACGGGGAGGGCGCGGTGCTCTCCGGCGTCGCGACCACCGTCGGCGATGCGGAGCTCGACTCCACGGGGCGCCCGTTCGCCTCCTACTTCTCCGGGAACACGATCCAGATCTGCCCCGTGGGTGCGCTCACCTCGGCCTCCTACCGATTCCGCTCCCGCCCGTTCGACCTCGTGTCCACCGATTCCATCGCCGAACACGACTCCTCCGGTGCGGCGATCCGGATCGACCACCGCCGCGGAACGGTCATGCGCCGCCTCGCCGGTGACGACCCGGCCGTGAACGAGGAGTGGATCACCGACAAGGACCGGTTCGCCTTCACCTGGCAGAGCGCCCCCGACGTGCTCACCACGCCGATGGTTCGCAACTTCGACACCGGCCAACTCGAGGCGACCTCGTGGTCCGAAGCGATCCACCTCGCCGCCCAGGGCCTCTCCAAGGCGATCTCCACGGGTGGGGTCGGGCTCCTGCCCGGTGGGCGACTCACGCTGGAAGACGCCTACGGCTGGTCGAAGTTCGCCCGGGTCGTCTGCGGCACCAACGACATCGACTTCCGCGCCCGTGCGCATTCCGACGAAGAACTCGCGTTCCTCGGTTCGACCATCGCCGGCTCTTCCATGGACGTGACCTTCGCGGACCTGGAGAACTCGCCGATGGTGCTCCTCGTGGGCTTCGAACCGGAGGAGGAAGCGGGCAACGTCTTCCTGCGCTTGCGTAAGGGTGCGATCGCGGGCCGCACCAAGGTTGCCACGATCGCACCGTTCGCCACCCGCGGCACAACGAAGATGCGGGCGACCCTGCTGGCCACCGACCCCGGACGGGAAGCCGCGACCCTCTCCGCGCTCGGTGCGGGCGAAGGATCGGAACAGATCACCGATGTCGCATCCGCACTGAAGGAAGAGGGCGCGATCATCCTCGCCGGTGAACGGCTCGCCCAGAGTGTCGGCGGCTACAGCGCGCTGGTGGAACTCACCCGCGCCACCGGCGCCCGCCTCGCGTGGGTTCCCCGCCGCGCGGGCGACCGCGGCGCCGTCGAAGTGGGCCTCCTGCCGAACCTCCTGCCCGGGGGTCGGCCCGTGGCGAACGCCGATGCGCGCGTCGACGCCGGCGCCGCGTGGGGCGTCGAGAGCCTCCCCGCAGAGGAAGGGCGCGATCTCGGCGCGATCCTCCGCGCCGCGGCCGGCGGAGAACTTGCCGGGCTCGTCCTTGGCGGGGTGGACCTGCAGGACCTGCCCGACGCCGCGACCGCCGCGGAGGCGGCAGCAAACGTGTTCACCGTGCAACTCGAGGTCCGCCGCAGCGAACTCAGCGAACACGCCGACGTCGTGCTTCCCGTCGCGGCACCGACCCAGAAGTCCGGCACCTTCCTCAACTGGGAAGGCCGCCCCCGACCGTTCGGCCAAGTGTTCCCCACCTCGATGCGTTCCGATGCCGGCGTGCTCGACATGGTCGCCTCCGCGATGGGCACCGAACTCGGCGTTGCGACCCTCGAAGAGGTCCACCGGGACCTCGCCGAATTCGCCGGGTGGGACGGCGAACGCGCTGCCGATCCGGCCGTGCCCGCTGCCGCTCCTGAGGCAGGCGAGTACGTCCTGGCCACGTGGCGGATGATGCTCGACTCCGCCCGGGGACAGGACGGCGAGCCCCACCTCGCGGGCACCGCGCACCGCCCCGTCGTGCGAGTCTCGCCGGCAACGGCCGCGAAACTCGGGGTAGGAATTGATTCCCGGCTCACCGTCAGCGGCCCGGGTGGGCACATCACCCTGCCCGTCGCACCGACGACGATGCCCGACCATGTCGTGTGGCTCCCGCAACATTCCCCGGGCTCCTCGGTCTACCGGATGCTTGGGGTCGGCGCTGGAGCGGCCGTCACTCTCAGTGCTGCAACTGCGGAGGTCATGCAATGAATTTCCCCATTTTGGCTGCGGGGCCGCAACCAGCGGACTTCTCGAATGACACGCTGCTGATCTCCCTGATCAAGGCCGCAGTCATCTTGGTGTTTCTGCTGCTCTCGGTGCTCTTCGCGCTGTGGTTCGAACGCCGCCTCATTGGCCGGTTGCAACAGCGGCTCGGGCCGAACGTGCGCGGCCCGTTCGGGCTCATGCAGTCGATCCCGGATGCGTTAAAGCTCCTGCTCAAGGAAGACATCACGGTCAAGGCCGCCGATAAGATCATCTACCTCATCGCGCCGCTCATCTCGGTGATCAGCGCGTTCATGATCTTCGCGGTCATCCCGTTCGGCCCGGAAACCGAAGTGTTCGGGGTCGTGACCCCGCTGCAACTGACGGACATGCCGATCGCGGTGCTGTACATCCTCGCGATCACCGCGATGGGGGTATACGGGATCGTACTGGGTGGGTGGTCCTCCGGGTCGACCTACCCGCTCCTGGGTTCGATGCGTTCAGCCGCGCAGATCATCTCCTACGAACTGGGGATGGCCCTATCGCTGGTGAGCGTGTTCATCGTCTCCGGATCGATGTCCACCTCCCAGATCGTCGACGCCCAGACCGGCGCGAACGGCGGCACTTGGTGGGCGTTCGCTCTGCTACCGGCCTTCCTCGTCTACATCGTATCGATGGTGGGGGAGACGAACCGACTTCCCTTCGACCTGCCCGAGGCCGAGGGTGAACTCGTCGGCGGGTTCAACACTGAGTACTCCTCGATGAAGTTCGCGTGGTTCTTCCTCGCGGAATACATCAACATGATGAACGTCTCCGCGGTGGCCACGACCCTGTTCCTCGGCGGCTGGCACGCTCCGTTCCCGTTCAACTACTTCTCCTGGGCGGAAGCCGGCCTCATGCCGGTCGTGTGGTTCCTCATCAAACTGTGGCTGCTCATGTTCTTCTTCGTGTGGCTGCGCGGGACCCTGCTCCGGTTCCGTTACGACCAGTTCATGAACCTCGGGTGGAAGATCCTCATCCCGATCGCGCTGGGTTGGGTCGTCATCGTTTCCGTCTACCAGGGTGTGCTGCACTTCGGCGGCCTCGACCTCGACGTCATGGCGGGACCGCTGCCGATCCGCACCTGGATGCTGCTCGCAGCCGGAGCGCTGCTCATCGTCTTGGTGGTACTGCTCTCCCGGCCCGAACCGCAACCAGAACCGGAGCCTGAACCCGAAGTCAGCGATGAACCCTTCGACGCGTTTGCCGGAGGATTCCCCGTACCACCGATGCCTGGGCAGCAATTGCCGCCCTCGCCCCGTCGCGCTCGCGTGACCACCCCTGCGGATAGTAAGGAGTCTGAGGATGACTGAATCCAATGATCGGCACCTTCAAAAGCCTTCGGGCGGTGAAGTTGGCCGCCCCGCCTCCGAACTGGTCGGAGGCGATGACCAGGGTGGGCTCGCCCAGGCCTTCGCACCTGTAGCCGGATTCGGGGTGACGATCTCCACCCTGTTCCGCCCCGTCGTCACCGAGCAGTACCCGTTCGAGAAGCTGCCCACGGAACCGCGCTACCACGGCCGGCACCAACTCAACTACCACCCGGACGGGTTGGAGAAGTGCATCGGCTGCGAACTATGTGCCTGGGCCTGCCCCGCGGACGCGATCTACGTCGAAGCGGGCAACAACAGCCCCGGCGCGCAATACTCGCCCGGGGAACGGTACGGCAAGGTCTACCAAATCAACTACTTGCGGTGCATCTTCTGCGGAATGTGCATCGAGGCCTGCCCGACCCGCGCGCTGACGATGACGAACGAGTTCGAACTCGCCGGCACCACCCGGGAGGAGATGATCTTCACTAAGGATCAGCTGCTGGCCCCACTGCGTGAAGGCATGCTCGCTGCTCCGCACCCGATGGCGGAGGGCACGACCGACAAGGACTACTACCGCGGCGACGTCACCGGCCCGACCACCGAACAGGTGGAGTGGGTACGGCAGAACCGCCCGGAAGATGAAACGCTCGAGGCCGCTGAGAAGGCCGCCTCCCGCGCTGACGCCACCTCAGGAGGTACCAGGTGAATGAGGCTATAACCGTCTCTGCGGGCGAGGAGGTGTTGTTCTGGATCCTCGCCCCACTCATGGTGCTGGGCGCCCTGATGCTCATCTTCGGGCGGCGCACCATCCACATCGCGGTCTCCGTCGCGGGCGTCATGATCGGCCTGGCGGTGATGTACATCGCGAACGAGGCGACCTTTCTCGGGATCGCGCAGATCGTCGTGTACACCGGCGCGGTGATGATGCTGTTCCTCTTCGTCATCATGCTGGTCGGTGTTGACGCGAGCGAGTCGATGTCCGAGACGCTCGTGGGGCAACGCCTATGGGCCGTCGTCGCCGGACTGGGAACCGCGATCCTCATCGGCACCGTCGTCACTCGGGCAAACCTGCCCGAACCGGCCGGCCTGGAAGCGCTCAACGCGGACACCAACCCGGTAGGAGTCGCGCGGATCATCTTCTCCGACTTCGTGTTCCCCTTGGAGCTCACCGGGGCGCTGCTCATCACCGCCGCGCTCGGGGCGATCACGCTCACCCACCGCCTGCGCCTGAGCCCGAAGATCGGTCAGGCCGAGCGTGCGGACATGAAGCTGCAAGCGTTCGCCGAAGGCGCGGACGCGACCGTCGTCACCGGGAACCCCGGCCCCGGGGTCTACGCCCGCCACAACTCCGCCGACATGCCCGGCATCGACCCGTACGGCAAACCCGTGCTGGGGACCGTCGCCTCGGTCCTGCGCGTGCGCGGTCAGGACCTCACCCCGCCCGAGCGGTTGATCCTCGGCCGGGACGAGGCCGCCGGTAACGATCTCGACACCGAAGGGGCGCTCGCCGGGCACGGCCTGGACACCGAACCGCCCGCAACCGAGCCCTCAGCCGAGGAGGACGACGAATGAGTCTTGTGAACTACCTCGTTCTTTCCGGGATTCTGTTCTCGATCGGTGCCGTCGCTGTTCTTACCCGCCGGAACGCGATCATCGCGTTCATGGGTGTGGAACTCATGCTTAACGCTGCCAACCTCATGCTCGTGACCTTCTCCCGTATCCACGGGGATCTGCACGGCCAGGTGATCGCGTTCTATGTGATGGTCGTCGCCGCCGCTGAAGTGGTGATCGGACTCGCCATCATCGTGTCCATCTTCCGAGCCCGGGCTTCGGCGTCGCTGG
>Ga0209487_1004618_pt1 | contig 10496 bp, 4 predicted proteins | sample Poulit2012_FD_187524 | JGI IMG/M metagenome (GOLD analysis project Ga0209487, IMG submission 187524) | Agricultural soil microbial communities from Georgia to study Nitrogen management - Poultry litter 2012 (SPAdes) (version 2) | ecosystem: Environmental > Terrestrial > Soil > Agricultural land... | reverse complement strand
GGGGAGGGGACTGATTTTTGTTTCCATGTGGTAGCTGATAAGAACGCTGGTGTTTTTTCCGGGTCGGAACGGCTTCTGCCAATTAACTAACTTCTTTTTTTATGTTAAACAGACAATCTTTACTGAAATGGGCATGCGCAGCCCTGATGATATTTGCCGGTTTTCTGGCCGGATGCGCAAACGAGGAATCCTCAGAAAGGCCCCGCAGCGGAGATGAGCGGCTGAAGGTTCTTTTTTTAGGGGATGACGCGGGGCACGAACCGGCTGTCAGGTTACGGGACATCGCCCGTCCGATGCTCGACCGGGGCATTGAACTCTTTTATACAAGTGATCTGGAGGATATCCATTTGGAGAACCTGCGTCGTTATGATGCGGTACTCTTCTATGCCAATTATCACGAGCCGCACTACCCGCAAACCGATCCGCAGATGATCGCTGATCTGGTGCAGTACGTAGAAGAGGGTGGAGGTTTTGTGCCGGTTCACTCGGCTTCGGGTAACTTCCGTGACTCTGATGAGTATATCGCCCTTCTGGGCGGGGCGTTTGCCAGCCATGGTGTGGGCACCTTCAGCACCCGTATTGCCGAACCCGACCATCCGGTGATGAAAGGATTCACCGGGTTTGCAAGCTGGGACGAAACCTATGTACACCAGAAACATAACGAAGAAAACCGTACGGTATTGAGCTACCGTGATGATGAGCCTTGGACCTGGGTACGTACCCAGGGAGATGGGCGTGTATTTTATACCGCCTGGGGCCATGATGAGAGAACCTGGCAAAACCCGGGTTTCCATGAGCTTCTGGAGCGGGGAATTCGTTGGGCTGCGGGCCAGGACGTACAAGAAGAACTGGCTGGGCGCACCATTGAAAACCCGTTCACCTATGTGGTACTTGATGTACCGTTTCCTCCCCCGCACGAGGAGCGTCTGCGTTATGAGGAGGAGGTAGGGCCGATGGACCGGGGAGCCAATAATCCCCGCTACTACCAGAAGCAAGAGCCTCTGGATCCCATCACAGCCATCGATCGGATGATTGTGCAGCCGGGCTACCGTGTAGAGCTGTTTGCCTCCGAACCTGATATTGTAAATCCTATTTACATGGACTGGGACGAGCAGGGGCGCCTCTGGGTGATTGAATCGATTGAATATCCTTATCCACGGAATTTCTGGCCGGATGGCGGCGGCAAGGATCGTATTATGATTCTGGAAGATACCGATGGGGATGGCCGGGCAGACAAGTTTACTGTATTTGCCGACAGCCTTAATATTCCGACTTCTCTTGAGTTTGTCGATGGTGGAGTGGTGGTGCATCAGGCCCCCCAGACACTCTTTCTGAAAGATACCGATGGCGATGGAAAAGCGGATCACCGGGAGGTCCTGTTTGAGGGGTGGGATCAGTGGGATACCCACGCCGGGCCCAACAACTTGCACTACGGGCTGGACAACTGGCTCTGGGGTGTGCTTGGCTATGCCGGTATGGATGGCCAGGTTGGCGGCGAACACCACGATTTTGGAATGGGTGTGTACCGTTTTAAGAAAGATGGTTCAAAGCTGGAATTTTTACAGCGTACCAACAACAACACCTGGGGACTGGGTTTTAACGAACAGGGTAATGCGTTTATCTCCACAGCGAACGGGAATCCGAGCACAATGTTTACCATTCCTCAGCGACTCTACCGGGGTCTCGATGGATTAGGAGATTCAGTGACCGACCGTCTGACGGATACTGCACGGATTATTACTCTGACCAACCTGTTCCGCCAGGTTGACTGGGTGGGTGCATTTACCTCTGCAGCCGGGCACGGTCTTTATACCGCCAGGAGCTGGCCGCAGGAGTATTGGAACCAGCGTGCCTTCGTAGCAGAGCCGACGGTTCAGCTGGTTGCCGAGATGGTGCTTGAAAAAGAAGGGGAGAGCTTTCGTGCGGAGTACCCCCGGAACCTGATTGCCAGTGATGATGAGTGGTTCAGCCCGATCATGGCTGAAGTAGGTCCTGACGGACAGGTTTGGATAGCCGACTGGTACAACTATATCATCCAGCACAACGCGGAGAGTAATCGTCAGGAACCGACCCCCGGCAATGCGTATGCCAATCCGCTTCGTGACCGTCAGCATGGACGAATTTACCGGATTGTCTACGAAGGCGGGGAGACTGAAAAACCGCTGAATCTGAAGGATGCCGGAACAGGTACGCTGGTTGAAGCGCTCACGCACCCGAATATGCGCTGGCGGAAGCATGCCCAGCGTCTTCTGGTCGAGAGCGGGGATCAGGGTGCTGTGGATGGGCTCATTGCACTTGTAGAGGATTCCTCCACCGATGAAATCGGCCTGAATCCTGGTGCCATTCACGCTCTTTGGGCCCTTCACGGACTGGGAGCGCTGGATCAGCCGGCAGGGGAGGCGTTCCAGGCAGCTGTGGCTGCGCTGAATCATCCCTCGGCAGGTGTTCGGAGCAATTCCGTTCAGGTGCTGCCTGCTGCAGAAGAATCTGTGGAAGCGATCCTGGACGCGGGCCTTCTTGAAGACTCCGATGGAGATGTACGCTTGCGTACACTCATCGCCCTTGCAGATCAGCCGGCCTCTGCGGCGGCTGGAGAGGCCATTTACCGGTTGCTTGCGCAGCAGGAGAATCTCTCTGCGGAGTGGATTTCCCAGGCGGGTGTAATTGCAGCGGCGGCTCACCGGGGAGGATTTATAGAGGCTGCGGGGGGGCAAGATGCTGTTGAGGCGCTCCCTGCCCGGGACGATGAACAGCAGGAGCTCAATCTGGAGTCGATCACGGTGATGATTGCCGGTCTGGAGCAGCCTGAGGAGGCTGACTCTCAGCAGAGGCAAGCAGCAGAAAGAGAGGAGATTGTCGTGGACGTAGAACTTGAACTGGGAGTCACCCCAAATGTCTTGCAGTTTGACAAGGAGGAGCTGCGGGCCAGGGCAGGGCAAACCGTTCGTATTGTATTTACCAACACCGACAATATGGAACACAATCTGCTGATCATTATGCCGGAAAGCCTGGCGGAAGTAGGCCGTCTGGCCGATCAGATGATGGCTTCACCCCAGGGCCGGGAACGGGCCTATATTCCCGACACTCCGGATGTGATTGCGGCCACTCCGATTCTGGATCCGGGAGAGCAGTTTGAGCTGGTGTTCCAGGTTCCTGAAGAGCCCGGCGAGTATGAATTTGTCTGTACCATCCCCGGGCACTGGCGCATTATGAACGGGCTGTTTATTGTGGAGCCCTGACAGGGGTAACAAGCTGGTCAGTAACCCTTACAGATAGATAAAAAACCTACCCTGTTGTAGCCCGGGACACCGATCCGAGCCGCAACAGGGTTTTTATCTATAAATACCTACTTTAAATAACCACTTTATCCGAATACCTATGCAAATCTTAAAAAACCTTTATCAAATCGGCGGTGACCTGAACGGATTCACATTTGATGAACCCGGAGCACTATGGAACGACGGCAATTCATTTCTTCTGAAAACGGATGAGGGGCTGATCATGTTTGACTGTGGGTGTGGAGACACCATGGATCAGATTTTCAGACATATTGAGTATTGGGATATGTCTCCGGATGATATCCGGTACTGTATTCTGACACATCCCCATTATGATCACGCCGGGGGGGCGCATCTGCTTAAAGAGCGTGGTATTCCGCTAATTTCAATCCGGGAAACCGCTGACGCTGTTGCATCAGGAGATGAGCGATGTTGCGGATATCTCTATCACAAGACATTTCAGCCGGTGGAAGTGGACAGGGTTGTGGAAGATGGAGAAATTCTGACTCTATGTGGCCTGGACATTGAAGTGATGCATCTGCCCGGGCACAGTATGGGATGCACTGCCTACCTGTTTGAATGGGAAGGAAAAAGGGTAGTGGTGAGCGGGGATGTGATCGGAACCCTTCTCAGTGGATTCTTTGGATGGGATGGTTCCATAGATTTTGATAAAAAAATCTACACAGAGTCTCTGCGTAAATTCGCAAAAGTAGATACCGATATCATGTTGCCCGGACATGGTATGATCTACTTCCACAAACCCAGAAGAAGAGTGGAAGAAGCGCTGAATGCCGCATTGATGGAGTGGAGATAGTTTATAAGCTGAACCGGACACCATCCGTGCCGTGCGCCAGATGGTTCCGAACTGCTTAACCGGTCTGAAGATCGGTCTGCACGCCTTGAGTGGTACGTTTGAACAGAAAGTTTTTATAGTCGGATCGGGGTCCCGCCTGCATCCCTGACTGTCCATGACCTCTGAAAAGTGGGCTATATATCTGAGTGAAGCCCGTGAAGTTGTACTTTGAGGTTTTAGTGCACAGATCATGGGGCAGACTGCAACAGTGAAATCATTGGGCTGCCGGTGAGCAGGGACTCACCGGACTTGGCAGTACAGAAGAAATTAGACTTTGAACTTTCATTAATTTTACTTAATCATACTACCATTTTGTAACAGATAAATTAGAACGTTTACTCCTGAACCAAAACCTACATAATGCTCCCTCAATTTATCCCGAAGTCACCCGCTTCTTTGCTTCTTCTTTTTTTTATTGCCAGTCTCAGCCTGCTCTCCTGTAACCGGAAGACGCCGGCCGTTCTGATCTTCAGCAAGACCGAAGGGTTTACCCATGACGCTATTCCTGATGGGATCGAAGCGATTATGAAACTGGGCCAGGAGCATGGATTTGACGTGGATACCACCACCAATGCTGCACTTTTTACAGAAGAACATCTGCAGAACTATTCAGCTATTATTTTTCTCAACACGACGGGGAATGTTCTGAATCCGCAGCAGGAGACAGAAATGCAGCGATACATTCAGAGTGGCGGAGGTTTCGTAGGCGTACATGCAGCAGCAGATACAGAATATCACTGGGGTTGGTATGGAAGACTGGTGGGAGGATACTTTCTGGATCACCCCGGAATCAACGACCCGCATCCCAATGTTCAGCCGGGGACGATATTGGTAGCAGACCCCAACCATCCCTCTACAGAGTTTCTGCCTGAACGCTGGGAAAGAACCGATGAGTGGTACAGCTACCGGGATATATACGAAGAGGTCAATGTTCTGCTGAAACTCGATGAACAGAGCTACCAGGGGGGTGCTGAAATGGGGGATCATCCTGTTGCCTGGTATCATGAGTTTGACGGTGGCAGATCTTTTTACACCGGCCTGGGACATACCAAAGAGTCCTATAGCGACGAGTTATTTCTGCAACATCTGCTGGCCGGTATTGAGTATGCAATCGGAAGCTCACCCCGGCCGGACTATTCTGCTTCCCGAACGTCCCCGCTTCCCGAAGAGAACCGGTTTACCAAAACCCAGCTCATCCTTGGTGAGCTATTTGAACCCACTGAAATGACGATACTCCCCAATCTGGATATCCTCATTGCGCAAAGAAGAGGTGAAATTCTGCTCTATAAAAATGCTGACTCCACACTTTCTGAAGTGGGGTTGCTGGATGTTTATTGGTACACCGAGGAAGAAGGAGTGAATGCGGAGGAAGGGGTGATTGGCATCCAGGCGGATCCTGACTTTGAAAACAATAACTTTGTATACATTTTTTACACGCCGGCAGACACATCTGTCAATCGTATCTCCCGATTTGAGTTCAGAAACGATCTGCTGCAGATGGATTCCGAGACGCTTGTTCTGGAATTCTATTCACAAAGGGATATCTGCTGTCACACGGGCGGTTCTCTGGCTTTCGATAACAACGGCCTTCTCTACGCTTCTACCGGTGACAACTCTACACCCTTCAATCAGCCCACAGGAGATTACACGTTGAGTGGGTATGCCCCGCTGGACGGGCGGCCCGGTTTTGAACAGTATGATGCACGGCGCACTTCAGGTAACTCCAATGATCTGAGAGGAAAGATTTTGCGCCTGAATGTACAGGAGGATGGTAGTTATACCATACCCGAAGGAAACCTCTATCCGGAAGGCATGCCGGGCACCCGGCCGGAAATCTATGTGCAGGGGACCCGAAATCCTTATCGGATATCGATCGATCCCATGAATAACTATCTCTACTGGGGGGATGTGGGGCCGGATGCCAGCAATGATAGCCTGGAGACGAGGGGCCCTAAAGGCTATGATGAAATCAATCAGACGCGTGAAGCCGGGCACTACGGATGGCCTTATTTAATTGCGGACAACTATCCTTACAGGGAATTTGATTTCAATAGCGGTACACCCGGCGAAGCGTTTGATCCTGATGCTCCGGTGAACCGGTCCCCATCAAATACCGGAATTGAGGTGCTGCCTCCTTCAGAGCCTGCTTTCATCTGGTATCCCTATGACGCCTCACCGGAGTTTCCGCTGACCAGGACCGGAGGAAGAAATGCCATGGCGGGGCCGGTCTACTACACGGAACTCTTTCCGGAAGAGACGCGGCTGCCCGACTATTATGATGGGAAGTTTTTTATTTATGACTGGATCCGGGATTGGATAAGAGTGGTTAGCATGCATGAAGACGGATCCTTTGACAAGATGGAACCTTTTATGGAGAGCACCACATTTAACGGGGTGATCGATATGGAAGTGGGGCCGGATGGCAGGCTCTATCTTTTGGAGTATGGCAAAGGGTGGTTTACACAAAACAGGGACAGTGGTATCGCAAGGATTGACTACAATGCAGGAAACCGGTCTCCGTCAGTGCACGCTCTCTATGCTGAAGAGGCTTCGGGACTATTGCCTTTCGAGGCGGTATTCCATGTTGATGCTACGGATCCTGAAGAGGATCCCCTTCACTTCAACTGGCATTTGTCAAATGGAGAAACAGTGGAAACTACTGTTCCTGTATTGGAATACACCTTTTCGGAAACGGGAGAGTATAGTGTCCGTGTGGAAGCAGTGGATCCGTCGGGCTTGTCGGCTATGAGTGAGGAGCTCTACATCTATGCAGGCAATGTAGCTCCTGTGCTGGAAATTGAGATCGATGGTAACCAGACTTTTTACTTTGATGACACACCTGTAAACTATTCGGTTCACATAGAAGATGTTAAGCGGGATGTTACACCTGCTGAAATCAATCCTGAAAACCTGTTTGTGTCATCAGAGTTTGTTTCTGGCCGTGCTGCAGCGGAGCCTGAAGCGGGGCATCAGATAATTACGGATGCGATGATTGGGCGGAATTTGGCTGCAACGCTCGATTGCAGGGCTTGCCACAGCGAGGCACTGCGGTCTGTGGGCCCCTCCTATATGGAAGTTTCTGAGCTTTATCAGGATGAGCCAAATGCGGAGAGCTATCTGATGGATCAGATCATCACGGGAAGTGTCGGCGTTTGGGGTGACGTTGCGATGCCTGCTCACCTGGACTTACCAGTGGAGGATGCAAGAAAGATTGTGGCCTGGATCCTGTCACTTACCGACGAATCAGATGCCGGCTCCTCATTACCTGCGACAGGCCAGATAACTCCCGCCGCGCTTGATGGAGCCTCCGACCAGACGAACAGATTTGTACTTTCCGCCCGGTATACCAACGAAACGGAGCCGGGAATTACACCTCTTACCGGTTATGCATCGAAGGTATTGCGGGGTAATGTACTGGAAGCCTCGGATGCACGGGAGCTAGATGGCTTCCAGATAATGGAATTTGGTGGTCAGAATCTGCTGCTTTCAGCCGATGGCCGGGGGTCCTTTAGTTTGGGTGAAATTGACCTTATTGGAATATCCTCCATCCGGATTCAGGCCGGGTCTATGGAGCCAATAGCGAACCGGTATGTTTATGAACTTCGGCTGAACTCCCCGGATGGGCCTGTGGCAGGACGGGGCGAACTCACACCGGAGATGGTGGTACACCATGGTGAAATCCCTGCCTATTCCATAGAGGTGCGGCTGGATCCAGCAGATTCGACAACTTCGGATCGTGATATTGGTTCCATTTACATCACAAGCCGACCGGCCGAAGAGAGCGGAGAAGATGTCGTGGCATTAACAACTTTTGAATTTGTGCCTATTTGAAAACTCCGGAAGTGAATTTATAAAGGGGGGAGTACGGGCAGCAGGCTCTGCTGTTGCGGATTTCACCCATTCAATGCACTGCGCAGACATCGATTTTTTACGTCGATTTACAAAGCGCTGATCAGCCCGTGACAGTACCATCTCAAAAGAATCTCTAATACTGGTCAACATACAACCTATAATGCTTGCAGAGATCGCTTTTGCATTGTGTAAGCTAATGCGGTACAACTAGTTATATATATGGATAAATAAATTTGTATGCGGTAATCACAAATTTTATAATAACAGGAGGATCGGTGGATCCACAGGTTGGGGTGGGAGAGAGGGTACTCCCGGTATATCCCCCAAACCTTATCCAGACATGATCATCAGGCAGCATAAAGTGGCTGTTGGGTACATCGGATTCTGATCTTATGGCTGAGACCTACGAAACGGTACTGGAGGCGAACCAGTGGACCAGTTACAAGACTGATCATCATCTATTTGAAACCGGGAACGGAGATATTTCCATCTTTACTGCATGGAACCATGGGGTACTCTATTATGAAAATGATACCCTGGAAGAAGTGGCCCGAAAATTTGAACGGTGGTACGGAGTAACCATCAGCTTCAGCAATGAATCCATAAAACGTTGCTTTATCAGGGGAGAGCACAGGGATGAAACTCTCAGAAATGTACTTGAATCCATCACCTATGCTTTTGAGGGAATGAGTTATGAGATCAACGGGAAGAGGGTGGTTCTGTCTGGTAGAGGGTGTGCTTAAAGAGAGGCGCTTGCGAAAATGCAACTCATCAGGTAGTGCGAAATCACCACAAAGCGAGTACACAATCCCATGGAATCGTTTATAGGGCTCATGCAAAGCTCGGAATGGATCTTTTGTTGTACCTAAAGAGTGATAATTATGAATCGCTCTCAGGCAAACACGAAATCGAACCTTTACCGTACCGAAAAGTACCGGAACGCATCATGCGTGCGTCTTCCGGATTAAATCAGGCAGTAACAGATTTTTAAAAAGACTGCAAAGGGCTTCACCCCAATGCAATCAAGACATGTGTAATGCTTCCCGATAAGCCAACGTTGTATCCCGGTATACTTTTCAGGATACCGTTCAACATCTGTCTGGTGAAGGCTTACCTGCCTTCCAACCATATTCCGTATATGGCCCTGCCTTAAACACACAGACAGGGGGCCGTTATAATTTCAAAAAACGAACATTGTATGATCGACTTCCTGCTAATAGGACATAGGATTCTGATAGTACTTACAAAAAAATTTCAAAAATTTATCATCTCCATTTTTTACTCTTTCAATAAATAAGCTTTTTAGCTTTATAAGTGATTATAAGTATGGGAATTGAGAGGGTTTGTATAATAAATGTGCCCATAAAGCATAGTTACTTAAAAAAATAAAATTCTAATTAATGATCAGAATGGCTGTTTAAAGCCCGATAATTAGAAATAAGTATGATTTTACCACCGATTTTAACTTTTCCTGTTAGCTTCCTGAGAGTATAGTGCCTAACAAATCTGCCCCTTGCGCTGCTACAGTCTAGATCAATAAAATGGTTGATGAAAAACATGTCATCACCCACATCCAGCGATATAGCTTTCTTGTGATTCTCTGTATCCGGAGTTCCTGAAAAGTAGGTCGGTTGTTGGATGAAGGGTTGATTTTACAGCAGGCTTTTATCTTAACTCATCCCTCTGTTAGTCCAGATTCTTTTTATCAACTGTCCAAAGTGAAGATTGAGAGAGGCCACTGGGCGAGCCGGTGAACATTTTTGCTGCATCTTCATTCCCCTTTAGGTGCCACTGATACCATGCAGTAGCTACGCGGGCGAACTCTCCACCGTGCGGTTCAGCATAGGTTCCACTATGGCCAACATCCATATTAGCCACAAATACAGGCACATGGTTAATGCGTTCAAAATCATCCATACCATTGTTATAAGCAATATCAGACTCCCCGCCTAACAAGTAAAGAGTGGGTGAGTGCAGTTTGTCGAGCTGATCTTTTGAAAGAGAAGGCATTCCCTGTATTCCGCTGCCGGGAGTTGGCAGAATACCACTATTAAACACGCCCACCGTTTTTATACGCCTGTCCGGTGCTACTTCAAGAGCCTGTAGCCCTCCGCACGACATACCGCTTACTCCGATACTCTCCGTAGCAATTTTGCCGTAGTATGGACTGTCCCTGTTGCTGTTTTGTGCAATGGCCCAGTCGATGGCATCGATTAATAAAGATGAATCTGACTTGTCGAATTTCTGTTCACCCACTTTTGGCATAGGGCCAATTGCAATCACCAAAAATCCATGAGAAGCAACTTCGCTCAAAAAATTCAGATGTTCCCAGGGGGAGTTGTTACATGCGCCATTGCCCCAGGCTATGACAGGCAATTTTTTATCTCTGCCAAACACGCTTAAATCTTTAGGACGGAATATTGTGTGAGTGGGTAATGTCTTGTCTGAGATCATGATGGCCTTATAGTCTCCCGTTCCACCATCCTCTATCGTCCGTGAATCATTCTGGGCAA
>Ga0209487_1004617_pt1 | contig 10496 bp, 8 predicted proteins | sample Poulit2012_FD_187524 | JGI IMG/M metagenome (GOLD analysis project Ga0209487, IMG submission 187524) | Agricultural soil microbial communities from Georgia to study Nitrogen management - Poultry litter 2012 (SPAdes) (version 2) | ecosystem: Environmental > Terrestrial > Soil > Agricultural land... | reverse complement strand
TCCTGCTCGCCTCGGCGCTGGGAGTCGCCGGCTACTTCCTCGCCGGAACCTTGCTGGAGATCCTGGGGACCCCGGCCTCCCTGCTACCAGAGGCTCAGCAGTACTTGCAGATCACGTTCCTGGGCATGCTGTTCCTGTTCGGGTACAACTTCATCAGCACCGTGTTGCGCGCACTGGGTGACAGCAAGACGCCGATGCGGTTCGTGGCCTTGGCGGTGCTCCTGAACACCGTGCTCGACCCGCTGCTGATCCACACCTTCGGGTTCGGGGTTCGGGGGGCGGCATTCGCCACGGTGCTATCCCAGGGCCTGGCATTCCTTTACGGCCTGGTGCACGTGACCCGGAGAAAGTTGGCGCCTTTCCGTAGGCCCACGCTGCCCACTTGGGTCGAAACCCGCACGATCCTGAGCCTGGGCATCCCCGCAGGCCTGCAGATGGCGGTCATTTCCGGTGGCTCGGCGGCGATCATGAGCGTGGTCACCAGTTTCGGCGGGGCCGTGGTCGGCGGGTTCGGAGCCGCGCAACGGTTGGACTCCTTGATCAGCCTGCCCGCCCAGGCCCTCGGCATCGCCGCCTCGAGCATGGCCGGGCAGAACATCGGCCGCGGCAACTGGGGCCGGGTGAACCAGATCTCCAAGGTGACCGTGCTCTACAACTTGGCGATCATGCTCACCATCGCCCTGGTCCTAGTGATCTTCGCGGAGCCGGCGGTTCGGTTGTTCCTCGATGAACCCGAGGCGGTGGACTTCGCGGTGCGCTACCTGCGCACGGTGGCCTTCTTCTACCCGTTCCTGGGCATCAATTTCGTGTTGAACGGGGTGGTGCGGGCTGCTGGGGCGATGTACCAAGTCCTAGCCCTGAACATCATCTCCTTCTGGGTACTGCGGTATCCCCTTACGGCGGCCTTTTCCAACTGGCTCGGCGAACGTGGCATCGCGGTGGGGATCGGCACCAGCTTTGTGATCTCCAGCCTGTTCGCGGTTCTGTACTTCCGATTCGGCATATGGCGCGAGAAGGAACTGTTCGAGGAAGGCGAGCGATCCTGACGGCGAGAAGGCCGGCCCGGGCGACACGGCTTGCCCGCCAAGAGAATCGGGGGCGCATTAATCGGTCGTTGGTGCACGTGTCAAGCATCTGTCCGGGTCTGGCGCGAGAACGTGATGGATCCCACGACGAAATAGCCCAATTTTGTGACATAATGTGAGGGCTGGCTCGCGGTGGTCGCCGCATCCCTCCGGCGGGGGTGTGAGTTCCACCGTGTCATCACCCGCGTATCTCTGCGGGCTGTGAGACGACCGCCGGCGGGCCTGGAGCCCGACCCAAGCGGTCGAGTGTGGCGCTCGTGTCGTCGAAGGGTCACGCATTGAACTTCACTAAGGGTCAGGTCGTCGTCCACCCGCACCACGGACCGACCACCATCACCAAGATCACCACCCGCACGCTGAAGGGTGAGCGCACCAAATACCTGAAACTGCAGGTGCGCGGCACCGATCTCACCCTCGGTGTGCCGATGGACCGTGCCGAGGAGACAGGTTTGCGCCCGGTACTGGACTCGGAGCAGGTGCGAGAGATCTTTGACATTCTCACCGGGCCGAGCGAAGAGGAAGCATCCAACTGGTCGCGCCGGATCAAGGCGAACACCGACCGGTTCCGCAGCGGCCGCATCGACGTCATCGCTGGACTGGTGCGCGATCTGACGCGGCGCGACAACGAGAAGGGCATCTCCTTCGGGGAGCGCAACCTGCTGCGCGATGCCCGTCAACCGCTGGTCTCCGAACTCGCGATCGTGTTGTCCATCGATGAGGAAGAGGCTAAGGCAGCCATTGATGCTGCCATCCTCGAGGGCACTTTGCCGAAGTTGCCCGCCCTGACCCTGGCCAGTTGACCCAGGCCTTGACACTGGCCGGCCCATCGGGGTCGGCACCCAAGGTCGCCGCGCGGTAACCCGCGCGGCGATCAACATCCTTGCGTGCACCCGCTGGCGGGCGCCTCAGATGAGCCGCAGTTTACGAGTGCGTGCGGCCTTCTAGTGAGTCAGTCCTGACAGCCTGAGGCGCCGGCCCGCGTCCTGGTCACCCCCAGGCGCTGGGGTCACCGGCCCCGGGCGGCTTCATCCGCGGTTTCAGCCGGACGGTGGGCATCGTAGGCGCTGGAAGCCGATCCACCCTGCCTGCGTAGCCCTGTACGTGCCCGAATTGCTCCGAGCCGGCTTCCCACGCCTCCCGGTACTCCACGATCTCTTCGTGGGTGCGGCCGATGAAGTTCCACCACATCATCACCGGCTCCTCGAACGGTTCACCGCCCAACAGCATGATCCGAGCCGGTTCATCAGTGAGGTTGGTCAGCCGGATTTCCGCAGCGCCCGGGGGCAGGTACCCCAACTCGGCAGGTTTGAGGTCCAACTCCTCGACGCCTACCGGGCCCTGGTCCACCAGCACGCCGTGTTCGAATCCAGCGTCCACCTCTAGGGTGACCTGCGCGGAGGGCTCGATGACTAATTCGGCCCCCAGCAATGGTGAGAAAGCGGTCACCGGCGAGGTGTACCCGGCGAGGGTTCCCATCAGCACCCGCGCTTGAGCGCCGCCCAGGTCCAGTGGTTCGGTGACGTGGTGGAGGAAGTCCCGGGACGTGTGCCGGGAGGCATCGGGCAGCACCGTCCACAGTTGCACCCCGTGCAAGGTGCGGCAGGCGTCGGTGGACACTTCTGAGTGCGCTACCCCGCGTCCCGCCGTCATGATGTTCACCTGCCCGGGCCGCACCAGGGCGTGGGCACCGGTGGTGTCCCGGTGTTCGATCTCGCCGGTGAACAGCCAGGTGACCGTCTGTAACCCGGTGTGGGGGTGGGGCGGCACGTCCATCCCACCGGTGCGGGAGGCGTCATCGGATCCGAAGTGGTCCACGAAACACCAGGCGCCGATCAGGGATCGGACCCGTTGCGGCAGGGTGCGCCGCACCCGCATGGCGCGGGGACCGCCGAGCGGTACCTCACGGCTGGTGATTCGTTGCACAGGGCTCACGCGAACCACCATGGCACAGGCTGGGTTGGTCGGCACCGGAGTTGCCCGCCGTTTCGCCGAAGGCGAGGGGTAGACGCGCTACCAGGCTCGGATCGAGGCGCTATTGCCTGGCACCACGTGGCAGAGGCGCTATTGCCTGGCACCACGTGGCACAGGAATGCCTTGACGCCGAATCCCGTTCCACCAACAGGCGGACCCGCCGGGGCCGCCTTTCGTATGCCGAGAAATGTCATGTCGAGGAAAGGGTTATATGTCTGTGCCGTTGAGGACCACCGTCCGCATTGGAACCTCCGAATTGGGGATCTATCCGTTGGGTCTGGGGACCAACACGTTCAACGACCCGGCCGCCCCGGAGGAGTACCACACCATCCTCGACGGCTTCCTGGAGCGCGGCGGCAACTTCATCGACACCGCCGACATGTACTCCTACTGGGTGCCGGGGAACTCCGGCGGGGAGTCTGAGACCGTGATCGGCCAATGGCTGGCCTCGCGACGCAACCGCGACGACGTCGTCCTCGCGACCAAGGTCTCCGGTAAGCCCGGCCTGCTCGGCCTCCAGCCGGAAACGATCGCCCGCGGCGCGGAGGAGTCGCTGCGCCGATTACGAACCGACCACATCGACCTGTACTACGCCCACTATCAAGACGATGAGACGCCGATCGTGGACAGTGCCGCCGCCTTCGACCGGCTCATCACCGAGGGCAAGGTACGTGCTGTCGCGCTGTCCAACTTCTCCGCGCAGGCCATCGACGAGTGGTTCCGCGTCGCGGAGGAGAACGGTTTCGCCAAGCCGGTGGCCCTTCAGCCGCAGTACTCCCTCGTTGCCCGGGACTACGAGCAGGAATTGGCCGATGCCGCCAAACGGCACGGTATGTCTGTCTTCCCTTACCAGGTGCTCGCCGGCGGGTTCCTCACCGGCAAATACCGCACCGAGGCCGACGCCGAAGGCCGCGCCCGCGGGGCGACGGTCAAAGGCTACCTCACCCCGGCCGGCCTCAAAGTCCTTGATGCGCTGGACGACGTCGCAGCAGCGCACCAGTCCGATCCCGCCTCCGTGGCGCTCGCCTGGGCCAGCGCTGACGGAAAGATCACCGCGCCCCTAGCGGCTGCGACCAGCCTTGACCAACTCGATCAACTGTTCGCAGCCACAGAATTGCGGTTGACCCCGGAGCAGGTGGCCCAACTCGACGCCGCTTCAGCCGACTTCACCTGAACCCACCTGGCCGCAGCAACTCGTTGGGCACCGATGGACGGATCGCCCCCGACTCGCGGCCCGGCGTCGTCAGGCCCCGTCGAATCCGGGATCGTGATCGAGCACCTCGGCCTGTTCGTCGAGTTGGGTGATGTCCATGAGGAAGCGGACCGGCTCGGAGGGCTGGATGAACCGCATCGGGTGCGGCACCCGATGCGCCAGGTACACCAACAGCGCGATCGCGGAGGAGTCGATGAACGTCACCTGCCGGGTCTCCACGTCGATCGGCAGGTCTCGGTCGGCCACGTCGTGGACCGCCTCCACCATCTGGGCGTTCATGCTGGCATCCACCTCTCCCGTCAGCACCAACCGCACCCGGGATCCTGAGTGGAGAACCTGAACCGAACCGGGGTGACGCGCCGCCCGCGCCTGCTCTGATTCGGCCGGGTGTGTCATAGCGTGCTGCTCCTTGTCTGTGCCCACCGTCGTCTGTGCCCACCGTCGCGATCGACAGGTGCGGCTTCTGGTGATGCGCCCCGGCGAGACTAAGGGGCCGGCAGCGGCGGCGCCACTGTGAGTGTCCTGGGCCACGCACCCTCGAGTCAGTTCCGAGCGAGCCTGCCGAAAATGTCCCGGGCGTAGCAGGATGGCTGCAGGGCATCGACGCGCATACCCCGGGCCGCATGCCCGGGTGAGGAGGATGTGGATGAGCAAGGTCGCGGTGATCCAGAGCGCTGGGGTTCCGTTCGACGCCGACGCCGGCACGGAGAGAGCGGCAGGGCTGATCGCGGAGGCGGCCTCCGGGGGCGCCACATTGGCGGTGTTCCCCGAGGCGTTTATCGGCGGGTACCCCAAGGGCACCACGTTTGGGGCCGCCGTCGGCTTTCGCACCCCGCGCGGACGCGATGAGTACGCCCGGTACCGCACGGGTGCGATTACGCTGCAAGGCCCGCACGTGCAGCGCCTGATCGAGGCCTCGGCCGCTCACCAGATCTTCGTGGTGATCGGCGTGATCGAACGGCACGGCAATACCCTGTACTGCACCGCCTTGCTGATCTCACCCGAGCAGGGTCTGGTGGGTCACCACCGCAAACTCATGCCCACCGCGAGCGAGCGCCTGGTGTGGGGCTTCGGCGACGGCTCCACCTTGGACGTGATGGACACCCCGCTGGGGCGCGCCGGCTCGGTGATCTGCTGGGAGAACTACATGCCCCTGATGCGGCAGGCCATGTACGCCAAGGGGGTGGAGTTGTACTGCGCACCGACGGTGGACGACCGGGACTCCTGGCAGGCGTCGATGACGCACATCGCGTTGGAAGGCCGCGTGTTCGTGCTGTCGGCATGTCAGTACCTCACCCAGGACGACTTCCCCGCCGATCACCCGATCGATTTCGAACCGCCGCACGGGCAGGTGCTCATCCGCGGCGGCAGCGTGATCATCGACCCCGCAGGGCAGGTGCTGGCCGGCCCGGTGTTCGATCGCGAGGCCATCCTGTATGCCGATATCGATCCGCAGGCCAAGACCCGCTCGCACCTGGACTTCGACCCCGTGGGCCACTACGCGCGCCCCGACGTGTTCTCCCTGCGAGTGGACACCAGCGCGAAGCCTGCGGTGATTTTCGACGGCGAGGAGTGAGTCCGGGCGCGTGCGTGCGGTCGGCGATGACGGCCAGCGAAGGCGGTCAAATCGTCGTGATCGGGGCGGTGCCGCGGACGCGGTCGAACACCAGGGACGTTTCCACATGCGCCACCCCGGCCCGGCCGGTGAGGTGATCGAGCACGAAGTCCCGCAGGGCATCGGTGGAGGTGGCCGCCACGTGCACCAGATAGTCGGTGGACCCGGAGACGTGGAACAGGCCCAGCACGCCCGGCACCGCGAGAAGTTCGATCCGCAGCCGCTCGAACTCCTGTCGCAGTTGCCCGGCGAAGCGGACCGCGACGAGGGCTTCCACCGGCCGGCCCACTGTGGCCGGATCCACCTCGGCCGAAAAACCGGTGAGCACTCCGCGGTTGCGTAACCGGCGCACCCGCAGCGCACATGTGGACTCCGAGATCCCCACTGCTTTTGCCAGGGCGGCGTTCGTGGCCCGCCCGTCCGCGCGCAGCAACTCGATCAACTCCCGGTCGATCGGATCCAAGGTAACTTGTGGATTCTGCGACACAGGTAGCCCTTCGTTGTGGTTTCTGCGGCTTTCCTCGCACCATAGCGCGTTGAATCGAAGATTTCGTGGTGTGTCACCCTGAGGGCAGCGCAATCCATTTACTGACCGGTGAACGCCGTCGTTCGCGAGGAGGAACTATGTCACGCCCGATGGGCGCCCGCCCTGATACCGCTGCTGTCCACGCCGGCCGGGAGGATCTCGGCCAGGCCCATGTGCCGCCGATCGACCTGTCCAGCACCTACCTGCTGGCCGACGTGGAATCCGGCGGAGATTCCTACGAGACACTCGCCGGTGGCGGGCGGCCGCTAGAGGGCGGCTCGATGGTGTACCAGCGGCTGTGGAATCCCACGGTGGCCCGGTTCGAGGACGGTCTGGCCGAACTGGAGTCGGCCGAGGACGCCGTCGCCTACGCCTCCGGCATGGCTGCACTGGCTGCGGCGTTGCTGGCCGCCGTGGCCGCCGGCACCCCCCACATCGTGGCCGTGCGCCCGTTGTACGGGGGCACGGACCATGTCCTGGCCACCGGGCTGCTCGGGACCGAGGTGACCTGGGCCGAGGCCGACGGCGTAGCAGCCGCGGTGCGGCCCGACACCGGGCTGGTGGTCATCGAGACCCCGGCGAACCCGACACTGGAACTGGTGGACATCGCCGACGTCGTCACCCAGGCCGGATCTGTCCCGGTGCTGGTGGACAACACCTTCGCCACCCCGGTGCTGCAGAACCCGATCAAGCAAGGTGCCCGCCTGGTGCTGCATTCGGGCACCAAGTACCTGGGCGGTCACGGCGACATCGTCGCCGGGGTGATCGCGACCGATGCGCAGTGGGCCCAGCGCCTCCGCTCGATCCGGGCGCTCACCGGCGCACTGCTGTATCCGATGGCGGCCTACCAGTTGCACCGCGGGCTGCAGACTCTGCCGATCCGCGTGCGCGCCCAGCAGAACAATGCCGCACAGGTGGCCCGGTTCCTCGCCGACCACCCGGCCGTCGCCCACGTCCATTACCCCGGCCTGCCCGGCCAGGACCCCGCCGGCCTCATCGGCACTCAGATGTCCGGCCCCGGTGCGATGGTCTCGGTGCAGGTGCACGGCGGGTATGACGCGGCTGCGGCGGTGGCGCAACAGTGCCGACTGATCGGCCACGCGGTCTCCCTGGGCGGGGTGGACACCCTCATCCAGCACCCGGCTTCGCTCACGCACCGCCCGGTGGCCCCCGACGCACGCCCGAACCCGGACGTGCTGCGAATCTCGATCGGGCTGGAGGACGCGGCAGACCTCATCGCGGACCTGGACCAGGCGCTGCACAGGGTTGCCACCGCGCAGGATGACGACGAGCGGGGCCAGCCGGTGCGCACCGGTGAGCCCGCAGCCACAACCGTCGGCACCTGAGGGGCGGCCCCAGGGCCCTAAGGCCAAGCACTTCGGTACCGGGGGGCCGACATACCACCTTTCTCCGGGCGGGCAATCATATACAATCGGTGGTGAGGCTCCGTCGTGCTCAGCGGCGGGCCGCATGAGTGCCCGGGAGTAACGATGCAGTTCCACCACCACGGCTATGTCACCACCGACCCGCGGGTCCTGCCGGCCGAGGGCGCCGGGCTGGACCGACCGGAGGAGATCCCGGACGAGTTCGACGTGCTCGTGGTGGGCACCGGCCCGGCGGGCACCATCACCGCCGCTCAACTGTCCCGGTTCCCCCAGGTACACACCCGGGTCATCGACCGCCGCCCCCATCGCCTGCAGATCGGCCAGGCCGACGGCATCCAGGCCCGGTCCGTGGAGACGTTCCAGGCGTTCGGGTTCGCCGGGCGCCTGGCCGAGGAGGCCTATCGGATCACCGAGATGGCGTTCTGGAAACCGGACCCGGACAACCCCGACCACATTGTCCGCACCGCTCGGCCCCTGGATGATCCACATGGGATGAGCGAGTTCCCGCATCTGCTGGTCAACCAGGCCCGGATCGTGGACTACTTCAACGAGTTCATGGCCAATTCCCCCACGAGGATGACGCCGGACTACGGCGTGGAGCTCCTCAGCCTGCACGTGACCGAGGAGGAGCCTTACCCGGTGCACGTCCGGCTGCGCTACTGCGCCGGCCCGCGCCAGGGGCAGGAACGCACCGTCCGGGTGAAGTACGTGGTGGGCGGGGACGGCGCGCACAGCCAGGTCCGCCGGGAGATCGGCCGTAAACACACCGGGGTCCAGGCCCACCACGCGTGGGGGGTGATGGATGTGCTGGTCACCACCGACTTCCCGGACATCCGGCTCAAGTGCGCCATCCAATCCCGCTCCGGGGGCAACATCCTGCACATTCCCCGCGAGGGCGGGCACCTGTTCCGGATGTACGTGGACCTGGGCGAGGTCACCGAGGAGAACGCCGCCACCGTCCGGGCCACGCCGATCGAGGAGATCATCGCCAGGGCCAACCGGATCCTCACGCCGTACTCCATGGACGTCAAACATGTGGCCTGGTGGAGCGTGTACGAGGTGGGCCACCGGGTCACGGACAAGTTCGACGACGTGCCCGCCGAACGCGAAGGGGCGCAGATGCCCCGGGTATTCATCGCCGGCGACGCCTGCCACACCCACAGCGCCAAGGCCGGGCAGGGGATGAACGTTTCCCTGCAGGACGGTTTCAACCTCGGTTGGAAACTCGGGTACGTGCTGTCCGGACGCAGCCCCGAGCGCCTGCTGGAGACCTACTCCGCCGAACGGCAGGTGGTCGCCCAGAACCTCATCGACTTCGACCGGGAATGGTCCACCCTGATGGCCAAACGCCCCGAGGAGTTCGACAGTCCCTCGGAACTGGAGGACTTCTACGTCAAGACCTTCGAGTTCCCCGCCGGGTTCATGACCCAGTACACCGAGTCGATGATCACCGGTCCGGCCGGCCACCAGCAGTTGGCCGAGGGTTTCCCGGTGGGTAAGCGGTTCAAGTCGGCGCCGGTGGTGCGGGTGTGTGACGGCAACCCGGTGCACCTGGGCCACCTGGCCACCGCCGACGGACGCTGGCGCATCTACGCCTTCGCCGACCAGGCCCCACCCGGGGAGGACTCGGCGCTGGGCCGGTGGGCGCAGTGGCTGGGCAGCGCTTCGGACTCACCCCTGGTGCGTTACACCCCGCCCGGGGCCGACGACGACGCCCTGCTGGACGTCAAGGTGATCTACCAGCAGCCCCACCCGCGGATCGACATCAACGCGGTACCCAATGTCTTCAAACCCACCGTTGGGCCCTTTGAGTTGCTGGACTACAACAAGGTCTTCTCCGTCAGCGAGGCCGACAACATCTTCACTGGACGCCAGATCGACCCCGGTGGCGCCGTCGTCGTCGTTCGCCCCGACCAGTACGTGGCCCACGTGCTGCCGCTGACCGACACCGGCGCGCTCGCCGACTTCTTCGCCGCCCACCTACTGCAGCCAGTCCGGGAGCCCGCCCCATGACCATGAACTCCTCCGCGCCCGACCCGGTCAGCGCAACGCTTGGGCACCGGCCCGGGAAGGTGATCGCTGTGCACGTGAGTTACCGGTCCCGTGCCGCGCAGCGCGGACGCACCCCGGAGCACCCGTCGTACTTCCTCAAGACACCTTCCTCGCTGACCGGCTCCGAACAGGTGGTCCGCCCGAAGGGGACGGAACTGTTGGGGTTTGAGGGGGAGGTCGCCCTGGTGATCGATACCCCGGCAAGGCACGTGGATCCACAGCAGGCGTGGGGGCATGTCGGGTGGGTGACCGCCGCGAACGACCTGGGTCTGCACGACTTGCGGTATGCCGACAAGGGCTCCAACGTGCGCTCCAAGGGTGCTGACGGGTTCACCCCGATCGGGCCTCGGTTGTTGCCGGCCGCGCAGGTGGACCCCGGCCGGTTGCGCCTGCGCACCTGGCTGGATGAGGACCTGGTCCAGGAGGACACCACCGAGGGTCTGTTGTTCGATTTCGGCCTGCTGATCGCCGACCTTTCCCGGGTGATGACGTTGGAGCGCGGTGACGTGATCCTCACCGGCACTCCGGCGGGCGCGTCGGTGGCCCACCCAGGCCAGCGCATCACCGTGGAGGTCACCTCCCTCGACGACGAGACCCGCACCACGGGGCTCCTGCGGACCAGTGTGATCGAGGGCCCGGAGTTGGCGCC
>Ga0209487_1004616_pt1 | contig 10497 bp, 9 predicted proteins | sample Poulit2012_FD_187524 | JGI IMG/M metagenome (GOLD analysis project Ga0209487, IMG submission 187524) | Agricultural soil microbial communities from Georgia to study Nitrogen management - Poultry litter 2012 (SPAdes) (version 2) | ecosystem: Environmental > Terrestrial > Soil > Agricultural land... | reverse complement strand
GTAAAGGTAAAAATTTATGTGGATAGAATCCTAGTTTATCAGAGAAAGACTTACCTTCTAAAAAGAAATCGCAAAATCTATCCACACAATGAATTCATGGATGCTTGTACTATAGTGTTACGTGTCTTTTTACTCTGTTTTGTAGGTTTATACGAAGATAAGGAATATCGCTAGAAGCATCAAATGTTACGCTAGGTGTCTTATTGTGAATACTTATTTGGAAGGAACCATGCTAAGTGTGTATATTGCACGTAATACGGTAGAGTTGCGTCGTGTTTTATTAATTAAAAAAAAGTTTACACAAGAATATTTTAAAATGGATAAGGAGAAAAGTATCGCTAAAGGTATTTTAAAAGAGCGAGAGGTGGAGGATGATTTTTATTTGCTGTATAGTATAAATGAATCGGATAAAACACAGCGCATAGAGCGTAAAGTTGGATTGGAGTATTTGCAATTTCATTTTTGTGTAACTGGGGCACTACAATTAGTGTTCAACGAAGGGAGATATAAAATGCCACTTAAAGAAGAGCGTTCCCTTGTACTTTATAATCCGCAATCGGCATTGCCTATAAACATGTTACTGGATCCTGGAGCTGCTATGGTTTCCTTATTGCTGCCTATTAAAAAACTACACGCATTTTTTTCTAAGGAAGCTCATTTCATCGCTTTTCTAAATGAGGAAAACAAGGGCAAAAAATATTACAAAGAACATCCTATTTCACCCAGTGTTATTACAATTCTAAATCAGATTCTACAGCGAAGTCCACATCCACTAGTAGCACCTTTATATTATAGAGCCAAAGCTATGGAGCTGTTGAGCTTGTACTACAATATGCCCCAGGATATAGATGTAGAGCAGTGTCCGTTTTTAATAGACGAAAAGAATGTGGCTAAGATTCGTTTAGCAAAAGAAATTATTATAGAACGAATGACCGAACCGCCTACGCTACAAGAGCTTGCAGATGAAATTCAATTGCCATTAAACCGATTGAAAGAAGGATTTAAACAGGTGTATGGCGATACGGTTTTTGGTTTTCTGTTTGATTATAAAATGGAACGCGCAAGGCAGTTATTGGCCGAAGGCTCTCTAAACGTAAACGAAGTGGGCTTGGAAATAGGGTATAGCGCTGCTAGTCATTTTATAGCGGCGTTTAGACGGAAATATGGAACGACCCCAAAGAGATATGTAATGGGATTAACCAGTGCATAGGACACTATTTCTCGATTTTAAAAAAAAAGATTTATTATTTTTCTAATACAATAAATTAATTCCATAATGAAAGGCGTACTGCTAGTGAATCATGGTTCTCCCGATAGCACTAAACCAGAAGATGTAAAGAGATATTTGGATGAATTTTTAATGGACCCGCGGGTTATCGATATTCCAAAAGCTTTGAGAACGTTGATAGTTCGAGGTATAATTTTAAATACACGCCCCAAAAAATCGGCGGAAGCCTACAAAAAAATCTGGTGGGAAAATGGATCGCCTTTAATAGTTCTATCAGAACACTTTCGTGATAAAGTTCAAGAAAAAACTACCGTTCCTGTGGCGCTAGCCATGCGCTATGGAAGTATGTCTATAGAAAATGGCTTGCAAGAACTCGCCGATCAAGGTGTAGACGATGTGCTGGTTTTTCCATTGTATCCACACTATGCCATGTCGACCACCGAAACTGTAACAGTAAAAGCAGAAGAAGTACAAAAAGAAAAATTCCCTAACATGCAATTGCGTGTTTTACCTGCCTTCTATGATGATCCTGCCTATATACGTGTGCTTAGCAATAGTATAAAAGAAGCTTTGCAAGGAGAAGCGTACGAACATATTTTGTTTAGTTATCACGGCGTACCCGAAAGTCATATTAAAAAAAGAGATATAACCAAAGAACATTGTAAAATTGATAAAAGCTGTTGCTACACCGATTCTTCAGCACACGAATTTTGCTATCGACACCAATGTTTAACTACCACCGAGTTGGTGGCGAAAGAATTAGGGTTGAAAAAGGGCGCTTATTCCAGTTCCTTCCAATCCCGACTGGGTATTGACCCTTGGTTAATCCCTTTTACCGATAAAACTATAAAGGAGCTTGGAGAAAAGGGTGTGAAAAGCCTAGCGGTGATTACTCCTGCTTTTGTATGTGACTGTTTAGAAACTCTAGAAGAGATTGCCATGGAAGGAAAAGAGTTTTTTGAAGCAGCTGGAGGAGAGAAGTTTTTAGCAATTCCATGCTTAAACGACAGAGAAGATTGGGTGGAGGAAGTCGTACGCTGGATAGAACAGGATCTTGTTGTAGATGTAAATATGGCCATAGTATAGCTAGTCAATATCTTCTTTGTATGTTTGTGAAATGCAAGAAAATAAGGCTTCTTATTTAGGGGAATTATCTATTTGGCGTTTGCTCTATAAGCAAGGGCTTCCCGCCTCTATTGGTATCTTGGTGCTATCACTGAACATTGTAATAGACACCATGTTTGTCGGTAATTTCATTGGTCCAGATGCGATTGGCGCTATAAATGTAGTGTTGCCTATCGCATTTTTTATTTCGGCTTTAGGCTTGGCCATTGGAGTAGGGGGTGGATCTATAATTTCTAGAGCGTTAGGCGCAAATGATTTTAGTCTTGCAAATCGAACCTTCGGGAATCAAGTCACGCTTACCTTCTTATTAACTGCTGTTATGGCGGTATTTGGTTTGGTTTTTACCGAAACTTTGATTCCGATTTTTGGTGGAAAAGGCAGTCTATACGGACTAGCCGAGACGTACTATAAAATTGTTCTGTACGGAGTTCCTATTCAAGGGCTAGTTATGATGGGGAACAATGTGATGCGTGCCGAAGGAAATCCGAAAAATGCCATGATAGCGATGATTATCCCATCGGTAACCAACTTACTCATGGATTACATCCTTATCGTGCATTACGACTTTGGCATGGCTGGCGCTGGTTGGGCTACGGTGTCGTCCTATATTCTATCGGTTGTTTATATAGGGTGGTACTACCTTTCAGGTACGTCTCAGGTTCGTGTACGCTGGAGGTATTTAAAACTTCGATGGAAGGTGGTTAAGGAAGTGATTGCATTGGGTACCGTTACCTTGGCCAGACAAGCTATGGTAAGTGTGACTTACTTGATGCTTAATAACATCCTGTTTTCCTTAGGTGGCGAAACCTCGGTTACCGTTTACGGAATTATCGGACGCATGCTCATGTTTGCACTCTTCCCAGTGATTGGAGTAACCCATGGGTTTTTACCCATAGCCGGATATAATTACGGAGCCAAACTTTTTGGAAGAGTAAAGGAAACCATTTGGAAAGCGATTTTAGCTGCTTGTGGATTGGGTTTACTAGTTTTCTTGTTTATCGGGTTCTATCCAGAGACGATTGTCAGTGCTTTTACGCAAGATGCTACTTTGCTTGAAAAAACCCCGAATGCCATGCGTATTGTTTTTGCTGCTACGCCCATTATTGGTATTCAGTTGATAGGTGCTGCTTATTTTCAAGCAGTTGGGAAAGCCGTTCCAGCTTTGTTATTAACACTTACAAGACAAGGATTCTTCTTTATTCCTTTGTTGTTTATTTTACCGAATTATTATGGCGAGTTGGGCGTATGGCTTTCTTTTCCGCTATCCGATCTTATCTCTACCATAGTTACAGGACTTTATATGCGAAGAGAAGTCAGAAGGAAGTTATTGGTAAAATAAGGATGCCTGCAAATAGGTTTTATGCTAGAAACAAATGCTAGATAGTGATAATATTCCGTAATTTTAATACCTAATCCCTGCAATTGGTTTATGGCTTTATTCCAACATTCTTTACGTACCCGCATATTTCTATCGATGATTCTGTTGATTTTAGGAGCATCGATTATCATTGCATTGGTAACCATTTCGCAGTTTAAAAAAGAAGCACAGGAATACCATAAAGAGCGTTTGCACCACAAACAAAGCTCTATAAGAACACACTTAGAATTTATACTAAAAACCACAACTTATCCGGTAGAAACCGAAAAGCTGCCACTGATTTTTAAGGATAAAATTTTTGAGATTAAATCTATCCATAACCAAGAGGTGTATATTTACGACCTAGAGGGAAATCCACTATTGAGTTCGAATGTTTCTCTGTTTCTAAAAGAGAATAAGATTGAAAAGATATCCGACTCTATTTTATCTGGGTTAGCCAATAGTACCGAGCGGCATTATATCTATAAGTTTTCCGAAGAGAACCGTCGGTTTCAATCCTACTATAGTTATTTAACCGATGCGTCTTTTAAACCCCTAGGAATTATCCGTTTGCCATATTTTGAAGATGATGGCTACTTGAAAAAAGAGCTGCGTGCTTATATAACAAAGATGGGGATTACCTATTTGTTTTTATTGGGTATTAGCATTTGGCTCTCGTATTTTTTATCGGAATATATTACGCGATCCATTAAGGAAATCAGTAATAAAATTCAGCGAACGCGTTTCGATAAAACCAATGAGAAGCTTTATCCAAAGAAAATAAGCCGAGAAATATCTGTTTTGGTAAATGCGTATAATGAGATGATCGATGAGCTAGAACGCAGTGCTACTCGGTTAGCGGTAGTGGAGCGAGAAACCGCCTGGCAGGAAATGGCAAAACAAGTAGCGCATGAGATAAAAAACCCGCTTACTCCTATGCGTCTTACCGTGCAGCAATTTAGCAACCGTTATGATCCAAACAATCCGAGCTCCGAAAAAGAAGTAAAAGAGTTTGCCGAGAGTTTGATTCAGCAAATAGATACAATGGCAGCTATTGCTACCGCCTTCTCTACCTATGCCGATTTGCCCAAGGCTAGTAAGGAAAAATTGGATATAGTAGAGGCAGTGCGACGAAGCTTAGAGATTTTCGATAAGGATTATATTCAATTCGAAACTACCGAGCCCAAGCTATTCGCCATATTCGATAAAACACAATTGACTAGGGTTATTACCAATTTGGTTAAAAACAGTGTTCAGTCTATAGAACACAATGAAATAACCGATCCGCTGATTCATTTATATTTAGAAAAGACAGAGAGTTTTCTACGACTATCCATAAAGGATAATGGTGGGGGTATTGAGGAAGAGAATATGGATAAGATTTTTGAGCCAAAATTCACTACCAAAACCAGTGGAATGGGACTAGGATTGGGAATGGTAAAGAACATTGTAGAAGCCTATGATGGAGAAATGAGTTTGTACAATAATGAGATAGGTGGAGTTACTTTTCAACTTATTTTCCCGATTCCTTCGTAGGTTTTTGTATTTTTATATATTATAAAAAAAGCGATAAGCACAATTAATTTAGAATATGGAATACAAGAATATTTTACAAGAACAAGAAGGTGGAATATTGACTATTACAATAAATAGACCATCGAAACTAAACGCTCTGAACAAGGAGACCATTGAGGAGCTTGGGAAGGCTTTTGTAGCGGCAGATTTAGACGAGTCGGTAAAAGTAATCATCATGGTGGGTTCTGGCGATAAAGCTTTTGTAGCAGGGGCTGATATCAAGGAGTTCTCAAATTTTTCACCAAAGGAAGGGAAGCATCTTGCATCCCAAGGACAAAAGATTTTGTTCGATACAGTTGCAAAATTAGACACCCCAGTAATCGCTGCCATAAATGGATTTGCACTAGGAGGTGGTTTGGAATTAGCCATGGCCGCACACCTTCGTATAGCAAGTGACAACGCGAGAATGGGCTTGCCAGAAGTATCTTTAGGAGTCATTCCAGGATATGGAGGAACTCAACGTTTACCGCAATTAGTAGGGAAAGGAATCGCCATGGAAATGATTATGACCGCTGGAATGATCAATGCTAAAAAAGCATTGCAATACGGTTTGGTGAATCATGTTACCACACAAGAGGAACTGCTAACCAAAGCAAAGGAAATTGCAGGAAAAATAGCAAACAACTCTTCAGTAGCTATCAGCGCTGCTATTCGTGCGGTTAATGCAGGATTTGAAACTGGAATAAATGGATATCAAGTAGAGATAAATGAGTTTGGAGAAAGCTTTGGAACAGAGGATTTTGAAGAGGGTACGAGTGCTTTCCTAGAAAAAAGAAAAGCAGAATTCCCAGGCAAATAATTCGAGATAAAACATATTTATATAATAAAGCCCTGCGTTATGTTGGGCTTTTTTTATCAGGTTTAGAAGGGCAGAGTTCAGAGGCTAGTGAAAAGGCTTCCTTGGGAGTATTTAAATTGGTTGCATGCCACGCTGCGCGAAGCCTCCTGACTTCGTGCCCGAAAAGCTTTTATAAGCACCAAAAGCAGCAGTGACATATCCTGATGCCATTAGGAATCTTTACTTAAAATCTTCTATGCAATTTTTTTTAGAAATTGCTATTCGTTAAACAAAATGGATGAAAGCTATAAGTTGGGGTATTCAATCAAGATTTGTTTTTTGTCAATAAGCTTTCTAAGCTTTCCCTTCCCATTCTAACAAAAAGCGAGCAGTGAACTCTTCCATATAGGCATGTCGCTCTTCTGCAATAGCTTTCGCTTCTGAAGTATTCATAAGCTCCTTTAAGCGAAAGAGCTTGTCATGAAAATGTTGAATGGTACTGGTGTTTTTTTGATCTTCCTGTACTTCAGGTAGGTAAAGCGGATTGTTTTTATAGCCCCCATAATTAAACGTGCGAGCAATACCAATAGCGCCCATTGCGTCAAGTCGGTCGGCATCTTGTACCATCTTAAACTCAAGAAAGTCTGGCTGAGGTAGGCCTTTTTTGCTAGCAGAAAACGAACTATATCTAATAATGTCTAGTACTTTTTCTATTATCGAATCCGAAACATCTATTTTTTGAAGGAAAGATTTCGCTTTTTTTGGACCAATTTCTGTGTCCCCATCGTGAAATTTAGGGTCGGCTATATCATGGAGTAGAACACCCAATCCGACAAGGAATCGATTGCAGTCTCGCTTTTCGCATAGGTGCAAGGCGTTGTTCCAAACACGTAGTATATGCCACCAATCGTGTCCAGATTCTGCTTGGGCTAATCTTTCTTTTACAAATGAAATAGTGGTTTGGAGTTTTTGCTTTTCGTTCTGGGTTAAACGTTTAGGAAATTCCATTGCGAACGGTTGTTTCTACTTTTTGAATAAGCTCTGGTATAGGTTGGTCTTCGATTTTTATAGCAGGATGTGCAATCAATTTAAAATGTACCCCAAGTGGAATAGGGAAAGTGCCATATCGTTGCAGCTTCCATGAGTTGGTAATGCTTATGGGCACTATATAAGCACCAGGCATGTTTTCGATAAGAGTAGTTAAACCTGCAGGTCTAAACGGCCTCATAGTATTATCTCGACTACGTGTACCTTCGGCAAAAATTACGCCAGAGCGATGTGTTTTCATAAGGTATTTTGCAAAGTGCTCCAATTGAGCGGTAGCTTGCTCTCTGTCTTTTCTATCTATCAAGACAGACCCACCGTGTTTTAAGTTGAAAGAAATAGTTGGGATACCTTTACCAAGTTCTTTTTTTGAAACAAACTTGGGGTGAAAACGTCGAAGGGACCATATTATCGGTGGAATATCCCACATGCTTTGATGGTTAGACACCAAGAGTATAGGTAAATCCTTTGGGAGGTTGCTGTTATCTTTAAACGTAAATTTCGTCCCCATTAAACGCAGTAGAAGTACGGTAGTACCATTAAAAATGTCTACAACTTTTTTGTGCGCTTGGTAGCCAAAAGCAAAGAGGCTTATGCGTTGGGCGACATCAAAGATTAAAAGCATTAGCCCAAATAACAAGTAAAATACTATGGTTATAGGGTAACTGGTTATTTGGGCTATTTTGCTCATATTTTTAAATAGCTAGGTAATTAACTACAATGCTGGTCGAAGGCATCTTTTAGATTTGCTGCAATCATTTCTGCCGATCGTCCTTCAATGTGATGACGCTCTAGCATATGTACTAACTGCCCATCTTTAAACAAAGCAATGCTTGGTGAGCTTGGAGGAAATGGTATCATTAACTCTCTAGCTGCTTCTACTGCTTCGCGGTCTACCCCTGCAAACACAGTTGCAGCACGGTTTGGTTTATTGGCATGCGTCATAGCTACTTTAGCCGCGGGACGTGCATTTGCTGCGGCACAACCACAAACAGAATTTACCACCAAAAGCGTGGTTCCTTCTTGTTTTATAGTTTTATCTACTTCTTCTCGAGTATGTAATTCTGCAAACCCCGCAGAGGTTAAATTCTCGCGCATTGGTTTTATCATTTCTGCTGGATACATAATAGTTGTTATTTATAGATTCATAATATACAAAGATACGAAAATATATCCGTATGAAATCTAGTCTTCTTAGTCTAAGGACTAGAGAATAAAACCTTCTTAAAGCTAGATTTATATTTTGTTCACACAGGTCTTTTCAATCGATTAGTATGGTTTAAGTCGTGTATTAAGAGCTTGAGAAAACCATGGAATTTATACAAATATAGCTGGCGTTTTACATAAAAACTATTAAACAATAAAAGTGGAGTAATACCGCTTACGAGTTTAATAGCTTTGTGTAAACGCCTGTATATACTACATCCTAGGATAGTTCCAAGGCTTGACTTTTCATGGTTTCTAGTTCTTGATCATAGAAAAATTTGTCTCCAAACGCTGGCTCTAAATCGTCTAGCCAATAAGCATTAGGGTCATATTTAGCGAAGAAAGGCCGTGCTACCCAATCCGCATCTCTTCCTTGGAGCATTTGCAATGCAAAAACTTTTTCTTTTTTTCCATCCTGGTGGATTTCTGTTACGCCCAAGATTTGAATTTTTCCAGGTGTTGCCGACATGCTTGGACCTCTTACCGTTCTACATATACCGCTTACTTGTTGGTAGGCTTTTCTGAAAATGTCCCAGGTTCTTTCTAGTGGTAATTCAAAATGTGCTTTGGCACCGGTATCTCGTTCTACAAACATATAGTACGGAATCATCCCCATGTTTACTTGCTCACGCCACATGCGAGCCCAAACATCTGGACAGTCATTTATATGGCGTACCAACGGCGACTGTGTTCTAATTTGTGCGCCAGTTGAAAGGATTCGCTTTGTTGCTTCTTTTACCACCTTGGTGCTTAACTCTACCGGATGGTTGAAATGCGCCATAAAAGCTAAGTTTAAACCACTGTCTACAATCTCTTTAAATAGATCAATAAATTTATCTGAATCCTTATCGGTAGTGTATTTATACGGCCAGAAACTCAAGGATTTTGTTCCAATTCTTATGGTTTGCAAATTGGTTTTATGATGGTTTTCTAAAATGGGATCGATATACTGTCTAAAAACTCTATATCCCATAATCATAGGATCACCACCGGTAAATAGAATATCGGTTACCTCTTTGTGCTTTTCAAGATAATCTATGAGCAAGTCGGTTTCTTTCATGGCAAACTTCAATCCATCCATGCCAACAAACTGTGGCCACCTAAAACAAAAACTGCAATAGCTATGACAGGTTTGTCCAGCGGTAGGGAAAAACAATACGGTTTCTCGGTATTTATGCTGTATTCCTGGCAACACGTTGCCGTTAAGTTCTGGCATATTCATCTCCATTTGAGCAGCTGGATGCGGATTGAGTTTCTCCCGAATTTTATTGGCCACTTCTCGTAGCTCCATCCTTTTGTCTGTAGTGTTAAGCGCTTGTTCCATGGTGTGGAAGTCTTCTGGCTCTAACATGCCTTTTTGTGGAAAGGTTAAATGGAAAATTGGATCGTTCTTGTAGTTATCCCAATCGATAAGCTCATCGATAACGTAGTTATTCACTTTAAATGGAAGAACGTTTCCTACTACTTCAATGGTTCTTTTATCTTCCTCTGTCAAGTTTTCTATTTGAGGAATACGTCTGAAATTGCGGACCGAAAAAGCCCTGTATTTAATCGTTTTGGTATTCGTTTCTCCTTCTGTCATAATGCAAGTATTTTTGATGTTAAACTTATTTTATAAGCGATGTTTTTAATGGTTAAACTAAGCTATGTCCAAGGTTTAGAAACCGTAGAATAGAAATGTAGCAGTTTGTTGTACTACTTTGTAAAGTGCCTCGAGTAGTGTAGGAAACTTGTGTAGCTACACTTTCATTTGATTTTGTTTGCGGGTCTATTTAGTACATCTCCCTTGGTAGAATATTTGCTAGATGCGATTTTTAAGAAACAGGCCGAAACCGAAAACTTACACTTTAACATGTAAGGCTATCTAGATGCAAAAAACATGTAAACTCACAATTCTACAAATAGAGAGGTAATGCTACTGATAAGCTGTGTGCGTTTCTTTTATTAAACGAACACAATAAGAAAAACTAAGAGTTTCTTGAATGCATATTTAGAATGCAATCGAGAAAACAAGACGTTAACTCGCAATAAATTCTGTGGTTTACTGAGTTAAGTATAAGTAAATTTTAATAGATAAAAAAATATGCTAATGCTATAGTGCTTTGTTTATAAGAATATTAGCTGGAGTTATCCTTTATAACACACAGTTGTAAAAATCGTTTTAGTTAGATGTTTTATCTTAAA
>Ga0209487_1004615_pt1 | contig 10497 bp, 10 predicted proteins | sample Poulit2012_FD_187524 | JGI IMG/M metagenome (GOLD analysis project Ga0209487, IMG submission 187524) | Agricultural soil microbial communities from Georgia to study Nitrogen management - Poultry litter 2012 (SPAdes) (version 2) | ecosystem: Environmental > Terrestrial > Soil > Agricultural land... | reverse complement strand
AAATAATTCTGCGGACAGCTTCGATTTCAGAAATAATCGGTCTTGATTCAACGAAATCTCTTGCACTTGTTTTACCTTCACGTTGTTTTTCTTCAGCAAGCTGCTCGCAAATCACAGTGCTTTCCGCATGAACGGCAAGCAGAGAATCAAGTGAAGCAATCTCTGTCATGCCTTTGTAAATCGTTTCATCATCAACGTTGTCAAAATCGGCGATTCCGCTTGGGGACATGAAGGCTTTAAATCCGATCACGCCGCCGTTATAAAGATCTTTTAAATCAGCAATGTTTTCAGGAACAAGTCCGCCCCAGTAATACGGATGCACAACTGCTTTTTCCTCAGCATGCTTTTTTTTCAGATCCAGATTTTCTTTATTAATTGTTGGAGGAGTGCTGTTCAGCGGCATATCAAAGAACGCTGTCACACCACCTGCTGCAAGGCTCTTGCTTCCTGTCTCAAGACCTTCCCATTCGGTTCTTCCCGGTTCATTAAAATGAACATGGGAATCGATCAAACCTGGCAGAATGTGCAAGCCTTCTGCATTGATTTCTTGTGCTCCTTCCGCTTCAATGCTTTCCCCGTTCGATACTTGTTTAATTTCACCGTCCATGATCGCAATGTCACCCTGGACGATACCGTCTGTATTGACAATTTTCCCGTTTCTTACAATAATATCAAAAACTTGCATGTTGATCTCTCCTCACCTTTCTTAATTTTCCCCTTCGTTTAATTTCCCTTGCATTTTCATTTCTTTCATATGCGGATATTCTAGCAGTGAATACATAATAAACGCTCCAATGATACCGACAAACCATGAAATTTCATAAAGAGGCTCGAAAAACGGAACAAAATTACCGATCAGGGAAATACAGCCAATTACAAGCGTTGTGACAATCGCATTCACATTAAAGCCGTTTTTGTACGAGTATTTGCCGTTGTGTGAATACAGTTCCTTCAGATCGATTTTCATTTTGGAAACGACGAAATACTGTGCAAGCATAACACCTGTGATCGGTGCCAGCAGTCCGGCAACGATATTTAAAAACGTGAAAATACTTGTAGAGTTTTCCATCAGCTTCCACGGCATGACAAGGATACCGATCACAGCGGCGACTGTTGCTCCTGTCCGGAAAGTAAATACTTTCGGGAATAAAGAAGCAATTTGATAACCCGCCGGAACAATATTCCCTGTCACGTTAACCGATAATGTCGTTAAGCAAAGCGTTAATACAGAAATAGCGATCGCAAATGTTCCATCAAATTTCGCTACAACGTCAAGCACGTTCCAGATCGGTGTGCCAAAAGCAATTTCCGATCCGACAATAATCGCGATACTCGCTACCGCGAACAGCAGGTATGTGACAATTAATCCGACTGTCTGGCCGACAGCCTGGTCTTTATGTGACTTGGCAAGGCGTGTAAAGTCGGACACACTTACCATTGGTGCTGCCCATGCGGCAATAACCGCGGTTACCGCACCTAAGAAGATGATGATACTATTCCCCTCAACACCTGTACCTGTATAAGCAAGTATAGGACCAATGCCCCCTGCTAAGTTTATTGCCCAAATTGCCATACCGCCAAACACGATATACACAAGCGGTGAAAGAATATTAGTGAATTTGCCCAGGAAATCCATTCCGCCATAGATTAATGCAACGTTAAATGCCCAGAACAGTAAAAAACCGATGAGCGCAGGCATTGTTAAGCCAAGCAGATTAAAATCACCGCCAAGCGTTAAAAATCCAGGCCACAGTTTTCCGATTAATATAACAAGTGCCTGGCTTCCTGCAAATGTCTGGAAACCAAACCACATAATGGCCGCAATAACTCCACGCAGCACGCCCGGAATCATCGCACCTTTGCTTCCGTATGATGCACGAAGCAGCATGGCAAACGGAAGACCATATTTGGAACCTGCATGACCGTTTAACACCATGACTAAAGCAAGTATGATTGAAGCCGCCATAATGGCCGCGAATACTTGTCCGACTGATAAACCTATGGCAAAAAGTCCCCCAATTGCAATGTAGTTAGGTATGTTATGGACAGACCCCATCCAGACTGTCGCGAAATTTCCGACATTCCATGTTCTGTCTTCCTGTTTCGTCGGTAAGACGTCAGCAGAATACCCGGCTTCCCTTAGTTCATCTCGATTTAAATTTGAGTTTTCCAAAGGTATGCTCCCTTCTTCTCTTCTGATATAATATAATGATTGCGTCCTCATTAGACAAACCGTTATAGATACCTTTCCCTAAAATGTATAAGACACCACATGTTTAAGAAAAACAGATTTTTGTCGAATTTTCTAATAAACGCTACCGGTTACTATTTTGTAACCATTATAGATTATACAGTGAATGTCGATCTGTGTCGGTATATCTGTTAAACAAATCGACAACTTTTTTTTGGTTGTTTAGCATAATGACCACCAAGCAATTGTTTGTTGTGCACATTCAGTTGTTTGTTTTACACTAATTTTTGGATTATATATACATTTGTACATTGGAGTATTGTTCCTGCCGCAGTTATTTTTATATTTCGGGGAGATTGGTATGGTAAGATAGTTGGCTGGATGAAAGGAGGGACAACTCCCTCCCTATTGTTCACTGTTTTCTTTTGGCAATCATTTCAATTTCAACTTCCGCACCGAGTGGCAGTCCAAGCACAGCTACACAAGTTCTTGCAGGGAAGGGAGCATTAAATTGCTGCTCATACACTTCATTCATTGCAGTGAAGTCATTCATATTTGTCAGATAAACATTCACTTTAACAACTTCATCAGAAGTAATACCCGCTTCCTTCATCACTTCAAACAAGTTGGTAAAACACTGTTTCGTCTGGGCAGCGATATCGCCCGTCATATCCCCGGCATCCGGTGCATTTTTCGCCGTCTGTCCAGAAAAATAAACATAATCACCTGTATCAACGGCATGTGAATAAGGGCCGGATACTTCGGCAAACTTTGCGTCATAAGTTTTTCTTGTCATCGTAATGCTCCTTTGCTTCATTGATTAATATACTATAATAATGAAAATAAGAGATTTATACAAGATTAACCTCTTCAAATTGAAGTTTAGTACATATCATTTGCTATATTCCAGTACAATAAACTTCTAATTAGCCTTTGCCATTTTGGGCAATACGTTCGCTGTTTGAACAATACCAATCAGAAAAGATGTTACGTATGAAGAGTGGCAGCATATAAAACTACTAAAATGTTCAACAACGACAAAAACAAGCCAAACATTAAAATATGGCTTGTTTTTTGTTATAAATTTAAAGTTCGTCCCGCCAGGCTAATAATTCTATCTTTTCCTGATCACTTACTTCTTCCTCTTTAACTAAAGCATCTACCAATTGGTCAAAGCTAGTAAGTGTTTGCAAAGTCATCGCCGCTTCAGCAAATTTTTGCTTGGATTTTGCTAATCCATATGTAAATATTGCCAGCACACCAATTACCTCTGCATCCACTTGTTTTAATGTTTTTCCCGCATCAATGGCTGATCCCCCTGTAGAGATCAAATCTTCAATGACAAGTACTTTTTGTCCTTTTTTAATTCCCCCTTCAATCTGATTTCCCTTTCCATGACCTTTTGGCTTTGAACGGACATAAATCATCGGTAAATCCAATCGATCGGCGAGCCATGCAGCATGTGGAATACCCGCTGTTGCACATCCCACAATGACATCCGGCTTTTCATCCATTTTCTCTATTTTTTGGACAAATGCTTCAGTAATTTTTTTACGGACGGACGGATGGGACATTGTTAAACGATTGTCACAATAAACCGGTGATTTTATGCCTGATGTCCATGTGAAATAATGATCTGTCTTTATTTGCACAGCTTTAATCGCTAATAAATCTTTTGCTAACTCATTACTTAATCCCATCTTTCCACTCCTTTACTGCTTGTTCATATGCCGCGTGAGGATCGTTCGCCTGTGTAATGCTTCTGCCGATGACAAGGATATCAGCCGCATTTTGACGGGCAATCGCCGGTGTTGCTATCCGTTTTTGATCATTTTGTTCGGACTGAGCTAAACGAATCCCCGGAGTGACTGATAAAAAAGATGGACCACAAACAGCTTTTATTTGTTTCGCTTCATGAACAGAACAAACAACCCCGTCTGCCCCGGACTTCTTTGCGAATTGTGCAAAGTGTACAACGTTTTTATCCAGCTCGCCAGGAAGCAAAAGTTCTTGATTCATTGTTGTTTTATCCATAGAAGTTAGTACTGTAACAGCAATTAACTTCGTCTTGTGACCGTTTGATTCTCCTGAACACAAGCCTTCTTTTGCAGCTTGCAGCATTTCACTTCCGCCTAATGCATGTACATTAACCATATCTACCTCCAGCTTTGCGATATGATGCATTGCCTTCCTTACCGTTGTAGGAATATCATGGAGTTTTAAATCAAGAAAGATCGGATGATTATTTTCTTTCAACTTCTCAATGACAAGTGGCCCTTCCCGGTAAAATAATTCCATGCCAACCTTCACAGGCACCCCTTTTAATTCATTTGTTTCAATAAATTGTTTCGCTTCCTCCCAGCCAGGAAAATCAAGTGCCAAAAAAACATTGTTTATCATGCCTCATGCCCCCTTTCCAATTGCATCTTGGACAGATGGAAATCCATACTTATCTAATACATCCGGTAACGCCTCAATGATTTCAGGACAAATGAATGGATTATGAAAATTGGCAGTCCCCACTGCAACAGCACTTGCTCCAGCTAATAAAAACTCGAGAACATCTTCCGGGGATTGAATGCCACCCATGCCAATAATCGGAATATCGACATGCTGTTTCACTTCATAGATCATTCGAATCGCAATCGGTTTAATCGCCACACCGGATAGTCCGCCTGTTTTATTGGCAATCAGCGGCTTTCTACTTGGTAAATGAATCTGCATCCCTGTTAATGTGTTGATCATCGATAACCCATCCGCACCTGCTGTTTCCACTGCTTTTGCCATTGCAACAATATCAGATATATTCGGAGAAAGTTTTACGTAGACAGGAAGATTGCTTGCTCCTTTTACCCTTTTCGTAACTTCAGCAGCCATTTCCGGGTCGGTACCAAATTGAATACCGCCTTCCTTTACATTGGGACAGGATATATTTAATTCCAGTGCTTGGACTTTATCTGTTTCATTAAATGCAGCCGCTACCTTTTCGTATTCTTCCATTGAACTTCCCGCTATATTCGCAATGATTGGGACATCATAGTTTGCTAGAAATGGAACCTCTGTATCTAGGATCTTTTTAACGCCAGGGTTTTGCAGTCCGATTGCATTAAGCATACCGGAAGCTGTTTCTGCTACACGAGGTGTCGGATTTCCAAATCGTTCCTCTCCGGTTGCAGCCTTCATCATCAATGCACCCAGTTTACTTAGATCATAGAACTCACTATACTCACGACCAAATCCAAAACAACCAGATGCCGGCATGATAGGGTTTTTCAATTTTAATCCGGGTAAATAAATCGCTAAATCTGTCATAAACAAACCTCCTGAGCTGCAAAAACAGGACCATCTTTACATATCTTCTTGTAGCTTCCGTGCTTATCTGTAGGTATTACGCAGGCCATACATGCGCCAACACCACAGCCCATCCGTTCCTCCAGTGATATGGAGCCGGGTTTATGGGATAGTTTCCCCTTAATTGCTTGAAGCATCGGTAAAGGACCACAGGAATAATAGTACTCAAAGTCAGGTATCTTATCTAAAACAGTTGTAACAAATCCTGTCTCACCGTATGTCCCATCGTTGGTCATGATATACGTTTCACCAAATTGCTTAAATGCCTGTTCATAGAAAACATTTACAACGGTTTGAAATCCTAATACAGAAATAATATTCATATTTTGTTCCGCCAAAGTTTTGCCCAAATAATATAATGGAGGGACACCGATACCGCCACCTATTAACAAAACAGTCGATGATGGTGTATGATTTTCCAGTGTAAATCCATTGCCATTTGGTCCAAGTGCGTTGATCATCATACCCGGTTGATAGGTTGACAGTTGTTTCGTTCCTGTTCCAATTATTTTAAACAAGATTGTAATTGTTTCCGCTTCGCGATCTACATCCGCGATTGAGATTGGCCTTCTTAATGTATGACCCGGTACATTTATATGAAGAAACTGACCTGGTACCGCAGTCTGACTTACATATGTGTCTTTCAATACCATCTCTACAGTGTCAAGAGCAATTACAGTCGTTTTTCTAATTTGCAAATTTATTTTATTCATCATTTAAAACAACCTCTTTTATTCTTGATTTTCTATTTAGACATGGATCGTTTCTCTATAAGCGATTTTTCCTTCAACAATGGTGAGCACTGGAATTCCTTTTACTGCCCAATGATGAAAAGGTGAATTTTTCCCTTTTGAATAAAAGTCATCTTTATCAATGGTTACCTCTTTATCTAAATTGATTAAAGTAAGATCAGCAATTGCATTTTCTTCCATCCTGCCGTAGGGTAACTGGAATACTTCGGCCGGTTTTATTGTTAACAAATCTACTAATTGATGTAGTGTAATTTTATTTGTTTGGACTAAATGGGTATAAAGCAATGGAAAAGCCGTTTCTAAACCTACGATACCAAACGGCGCTTTTAAGAAACCGGCTGCTTTTTCCGCTTCTGCATGTGGTGCATGGTCGGTTGCGATAAAGTCAATTGTTCCGTCGAGCACACCATCGATGAGTGCCTGCTGATCCGCTTTACTCCTTAATGGAGGGTTCATCTTGAAATTTGAATCAGCTGTTAGGATATCCTGTTCATTTAATAATAAATGATGTGGTGTTACTTCAGCTGTTACATGAATACCAGCCTTTTTCGCATCACGGATGATCCTTACAGATTCCTTTGTGCTGACATGACATACATGATAATGACAATCTGCTGCTTCTGCTAACAAAACATCCCTAGCTATTTGTACAGATTCAGCTAAAGACGGAAGTCCCGGAAGGTTTAGACGCTCACTGATCTCTCCATCGTGAACAACACCACCGTACACAATAGAGTTGTCTTCACAATGGGCTACAACCGGCTTGTTATGCTTGGCTGCTTCCTGCATTGCACGAAGCATCAAGTCTGCCGTCTGAATTCCCACACCGTCGTCAGTAAAAGCAAATACACCTGCTTGTGAGAGTTCCTTAATACTTGTAAGTTCCTTCCCTTGCAAATATTTTGTAATCGCACCATAAGGAAGTACACGTACGACCGCATCTTCCTTTATTTTTTCATAAAGCTGATGTACTGTGTCTGCACCGTCAGGTACAGGTGATGTGTTGGGCATGGAACAGACTGTCGTAAACCCGCCTCTGGCAGCTGACTGTGTCCCGGTTTTAATTGTTTCTTTATGTTCCCCGCCGGGCTCACGTAAATGAATATGGACATCAATCAATCCTGGTGTTAATAGATGGCCTTCACAATCTATAATTTTTGCCGTAGACGATGAAATAGATTCCCGGATTTGTTTTATTCTTCCTTTTTCAATTAAAACTTCACAAGTTTCAATTTTGTTATTAGGCAGTAAACGTTTGGCGTTTTTCAATAGCATGCTCATGAAGTATCCCCCACTCTTGTAATAATTTCATCATAATCGCCATTCTTATATAGACTCCATTTGTCATTTGTTTAAAGATTCTTGAGCGTTCACATTCTACTAAGTCCGATTCCATTTCAACGCCACGATTTACTGGAGCAGGATGTAATATAATTGCATGATCTTGCATTTGTGCCTCACGCTCTTTTGTTAGGCCGAAATTCTGTAAATAATTAGAAATCATATTATTTAATCTGTGGTGTCTTTCATGCTGAATACGTAACAGCATCATCACATCGCAAATTTTCACAGCTTCATCCATCGTAACATATGGGAATTCCAATGTTTGATCCTCAAATCCCGGAGCAGCACACAGATAAACGTTTACTCCAAGTTTTTTCAATGCATATGCGTTCGATCTCGCAACTCGACTATGTTTGATATCCCCTGCGATTACGACATTTAAATTCTTCAGATAAACGAACTCCTGATAAATGGTAAGCAAGTCTAACATGCATTGTGTAGGATGTTCTTTTTTACCGGCTCCGGCATTGATAATAGGAATATTAATATTTGCATTTATCTCATCAATCCATGTATCTGCCGGGTGGCGAACTACAAGCATCTGCGCACCAATCGATTCAAAGGTTCTGACTGTATCGTACAATGATTCTCCTTTTTGAACACTGGATTTTTCGCAATGAAAATCAAGTTCTTCCATGCCAAGTTTCTTTTGTGCTACAACAAAACTCATTTTCGTTCTTGTGCTTGGTTCGAAAAATAAATTAGCTGCAAACAATTGCTGATTAATCTGAAGCTGCTCATGTTGAAAATGATCAGCAGTTTCCAAAAGTGAATATATATCCTTGTTCATTAACTGGTTTACTGAAATAAAATGTCTCACAAGTAAGGCCCTCCTAGTATTTGAATTTATCCTGCTCAAAACGCGGATTCATTGCCATAGCCATTTTTTTTACCAGTAACAGTTGCTTCGGATTTTTGTATTAAAAAAACCTCTTTGCGAAAGGTCGCAAAGAGGTAGACGTGTAATGTTTACACGATTCTTCAGCAACCTTTTAAATCTCTCTGGACTTAATTAAAGGTTCGGCTATTCAATTTTCGTATAGTGAAACTTCATCATGATCGTCTATTTCATTTAACTGGACGACAATAATTTCCTTTTCGGATGTTGGCGTGTTTTTACCAACATAATCAGCTCGGATTGGCAATTCCCGGTGGCCGCGATCAACAAGTACGCCCAGTTGAATTTGCGAAGGTCTGCCTATATCCATAACCGCGTCCATTGCGGCTCTAACAGTTCTTCCGGTATAAAGTACATCATCGATCAGAATTACCTTTTTCCCTGAAAGATCTTCCGCAATATTTGTTTCTTTTAATTCAGGATCTTCATTTTTAGTTACTTTTTTTAAATCATCCCGATATAACGTGATATCTAATTCTCCGATTGGTACGGTAATGTTTTCTATTTGCTTGATTTTTTCCTGGATTCTCTTAGAGATCGGAACGCCGCGTGTTTTTATCCCTACTAATAAAAGATTCTCGCCGCCTTTATTTTTCTCAAGAATCTCATGAGCAATTCGTGTTAATGCTCTATTCATTGCCGATTGATCTAGTATTTCTGCTTTTTTTTTCATTCACTTTCACCTCAGTTTATAAAAAACCCCTTTTTTCCAGGAGGAAAAAAGGGGTTTGGAAATATGTATTGCTACATATAAGTTCTCCGCAACCTTTTTAGCCTCACAGGACTATCTTAAAGGATCATTTATTGACTCCATTTAGTATGCCAAACTTATCTTCATCTGTCAATATATTTTTTCCAGTTGGTCAAATAGTCTTTGAAAAGCAGCCGGTGCCTCTGCTTCAAATTGCATCCATTCATTTGTCACAGGATGTGTAAATTCCAATCCATTCGCATGTAAAGCCTGTCCATTGATATCCAATGTTTTTCTGCGTCCATACTTGGGATCTCCTGCAAGCGGATGACCAATATATTTCATATGAACCCGTATCTGATGTGTACGTCCTGTTTCCAACTGACATGCTATATGGGTGTGTTTTTTATAGCGATGCAGTACATGAAAGTGTGTAACAGCAGGTTTCCCTTGATCAACCACTGCCATTTTTTGCCGGTCTTTAGGATCTCTTCCTATTGGAGCATCGACTAAACCATGTTCATGTTCAATCACCTCATGCACGACTGCCTCATACCGTCGTTCGACCTTTTGAGCAGCCAGCTGTTCGGCTAAATGTATATGTGCTTGTTCATGTTTAGCAACAACGAGCAATCCACTCGTATCTTTGTCAATTCGATGTACGATCCCCGGCCGTTCCTTGCCATTCAGTTCCGATAATTGGTCACAATGATAAAGCAATGCATTTACAAGTGTGCCGTGTTGATGCCCGGCAGATGGATGTACAACCATGCCCCGCGGCTTATTCACAATTAAGAGATCATCGTCTTCATGCACAATATCAAGTGGTATGTTCTCTTTCTCAATCTTCATTACCTCTATTTTAGGTATTGTCCATTTGATTCTATCATTTGTTAAACATTTATAGTTTGCTTTCACCACTTCACCATTGACCGTAACCAATCCCTGATCGATCCATCCCTGCACTTGCGTTCGTGAATAAGTTGGATTGATTTCAGCCAATAATTTGTCTAGTCGTATTCGATTTTTCTCCGGTAATACTTCATAATCCTGTAAGCTCATGATGTCCCTTTTCCTTTCTTCTTTTCATCGATAAATGTCGCGATTATAATGAGAATTACGCCAATTACTAAAGACGAATCCGCAATATTAAATATTGGATAATCATAGGTGAAAATCGTAAAGTCCAAGAAATCAACAACTTCTTTACGGAAGATCCGATCGATAAAATTTCCGATAGCCCCGCCCAGAATAAAGCTTAAAGAAATCG
>Ga0209487_1004614_pt1 | contig 10499 bp, 11 predicted proteins | sample Poulit2012_FD_187524 | JGI IMG/M metagenome (GOLD analysis project Ga0209487, IMG submission 187524) | Agricultural soil microbial communities from Georgia to study Nitrogen management - Poultry litter 2012 (SPAdes) (version 2) | ecosystem: Environmental > Terrestrial > Soil > Agricultural land... | reverse complement strand
ATTTAGTCACATTTAAAAAAGAAGGAAAATATGTCATTTATTCATTAGCAAATGAACTAGTTTCAGAGTTTCTAACATCCCTTTGGAAAATTTCTGAACATCAACTTGCTGATGTGCCACGCCTTAAAGAAAATATATATCGGCATTACGAAAATGTGCAAACCATCTCTAAAGCAGAGGTGATTGATAGGTTGGAAGCGGGATCGATACTCGTGTTGGATGTTAGACCTAGAGATGAATATGAGACAGAACATATAGAGGGAGCCCAGTCTGTACCAATGGAAGAACTAGATGATTACCTGCAAAAAGTATCACAAGACACTGAAATGGCAATCTATTGCCGTGGGCCATATTGTGTTTATACAACGCAGGCTGTCGATCAAATTTTGAAAAAAGGATTCAAAGCTTATCGCATTGAAGAAGGTGTGGGTGAATGGGGAAATGAAACATAAAGTGAAGTGATCCTTCATTGCTATACTTTTAAATTAAAGAAGTTATATCTAAAGTAATGCTGCACACTGTTCAGTTGAAGAAGGTGCAGCATTACTCTTTTCATCTAAAAAATCTTATGTTTTCTTAAGGTATAGGATGAGAAATCAATTTAGAATAAATGAGCCTTAATTAGTTGACTCGGACAATTACTACTTCGGTTTGACCATTAGGCGTTTGTATGGATACTTGATCATTCTCTTTCTTTCCAAGTAAACTTTTCCCGATAGGAGATTCGCTTGAAATTTTATGTTGTGATGGATCCGCTTCCACTGTTCCAACAATTGTGTATGTTTCTTCTTCTCCATTAGGGATTTCAACAAATGTGACTGTGTCACCAAGCGTAATGATAGAGGAGTTCCCTTTATTAGGAATGATTAGTTCTGCCTGATAGAGCATATCCTCAATGGATTCTATGTGTTTATCTAATGCAGATCGTTCATTTAACATTTCTCCAAACGATACATCTTCTGAAAAATCGCAAAAACCCCGTGCTTTTTTAATTTGCTGGTCTAATTCTTTTCTTTTTATTCCTTTTAAAAATGTTAATTCATCTACTAGTTTCTCTTTTCCTGCTTGAGTCATTGGATATTTTTTAACCATACGAATCCATGCTCCTTTGTCATAAGACTTAACCAAAGGGTAATAAGTGAGACCTACCCATGTCAAGTATACACCACTTAAATGAAGCAGAGACCATTTCAATAAGGGATATTTAAGATTGAAGTTCAACAAATTGACTAAAAGTGAAAAAATATATATAATTTAATCATTCAATGAATTGATTGAATGTTAGTGGTTTTAAAAATGAAGAAAAAAGCAAAGGGGTGAGCGATATGGCAGATAAAAAAGTTTATGATGTCATTATCATCGGTGCTGGCCCAGCGGGAATGACAACAGCAGTATATACTTCCCGTGCCAACATGTCTACGTTAATGATTGAACGAGGAGTTCCTGGCGGGCAAATGGCTAATACAGAAGAAGTTGAGAATTATCCTAGTTATGACAATATATTAGGTCCGGATTTGTCCACTAAAATGTTTAATCACGCAAAGAAATTTGGCGCTGAATATGCTTATGGCGATATCAAAGAAATTATTGATCATGGGGATATTAAAACTGTCATTACGGGTACAGAAGAATATACAGCTTATGCTGTCGTGATTGCAACTGGTGCTGAATATAAGAAGTTAGGTATTCCAGGCGAGGAAAACCTTGTCGGTCGCGGTGTATCATATTGTGCAGTTTGTGATGGAGCCTTTTTTAAAGAAAAGGAACTCGTTGTAGTCGGTGGGGGAGACTCTGCTGTTGAAGAGGGTGTTTATTTAACAAGATTCGCTTCAAAAGTTACGATTATTCATCGTCGTGATGAACTTCGGGCCCAAAAGATTCTCCAAGAACGTGCCTTTGCAAATGATAAAGTAGCCTTTGTTTGGAACCATACTGTAAAGGAAATCAATGAGAAAGACGGGAAGGTAGGAAGCCTTACGCTTGTTTCAACAATTGATGAAACTGAACAGGAATTTAAAACAGATGGTACTTTTATTTATATAGGCATGGTACCATTGTCAAATCCTTTTGAAAAACTTGGGATTACCAATGAAGATGGGTATATCGAAACAGATGAACAGATGAAGACCCGTGTACCTGGAATTTTTGCAGCTGGTGATATTCGTGAAAAAACGTTACGCCAGATTGTAACAGCTACAGGTGATGGAAGTATTGCTGCTCAAACGGCACAACAATATGTTGAAGAAATAAAAGAAAAAGAGCGGTTGGTCGTTCAATCTTAACATATTTTTTTATAAAGGAATATTAAATGTGAGGAGTGATTTATGGGGTCTAAGAAAATAACGTGAAAGTGAAAATAGTGCAATGATTGGTGACTAAATTTTAAATATATATAAAGGAGAATTTTTAATGAATGAAATTACTGTTTACACAACGAGTACTTGTCCTTATTGTGACATGATGAAAAACTTCTTAGAGGAGAGTAACCTTCCGTATAAAGAAGTAAATGTACAGCAAGATCAAATTGCTGCTAACCGCTTGGTAGAAACAACAGGTCAAATGGGTGTTCCTCAAACAGAAGTAAATGGTCAATGGGTATTAGGATTTGATCCAGATAAAGTGAAGGAATTACTCAAATAAATAGAGAATAGATTTTCAAATTGAAAAACTGATTTTGTCGAGCACGATTTCAAGTATTTTTAAAAAATATAGCGGTAAAAAAAGAGAAGAAATAAGCTCTTTTTTTACTGCTGTTTTTTATAGCATCATACACCACTCATGTGTAATACACGGGTGAATTTAAGTGGATTTTTTTAGAAATCTTTTTGACAAATCGATTAAAAATGCCTATGATTCAATTAATCAATTGAGTAATTCTATATGTGGGAACTTGGAGAATTTTAAAATGAATGGGAGACAAAAAGCAGTTATGTCTACGGATAAATATGATTTTACAAAAAATGATGATAAAAGTAATCAAGAAAAAATACAAAAATTATACAAGCGAACACTTATCATTATCGTTATTTCACAAATATTTGGTGGAGCTGGATTAGCTGCTGGTATAACAGTTGGTGCATTACTTGCCGAACAAATGTTAGGAACAGATGCATTTGCAGGCCTTCCAGCCGCATTGTTTACGTTAGGGTCAGCGGGGGCAGCATTAACTGTTGGTAGACTTTCTAATCGGTTTGGAAGGCGTATAGGTCTTGCGACAGGATTTATAACAGGTGGTATGGGTGCGTTGGGAGTTGTCTTTGCAGCAGTTTTTAACAATGTGCTTTTATTATTTGTTTCCCTGCTCATATATGGCGCAGGAACTGCAACCAATTTGCAAGCTCGATATGCGGGTACGGACTTGGCAACGAATAAACAACGAGGTATGGCTGTAAGTATAGCGATGTTTTCAACAACATTTGGTGCAGTAGCAGGCCCTAATTTAGTTGATGTTATGGGTGACTTCGCGATTTCCATTGGCGTTCCAGCATTGGCTGGTCCATTTATTTTATCTGCTACAGCGTTTATATTAGCGGGTCTGTTTTTATTTATCTTTTTACGTCCCGATCCATTTCTAGTTGCATTAAAGATAAATGTCATTAAAAAGGCGAATAAGTCTGATCAGATGCCTAAAAGTAATTCACTGAATAAAAAAGCGATCATAATTGGTGCGATTATTATGGTGATTACACAAATTGTCATGTTGGCGATCATGACGATGACCCCAGTTCACATGGGAGATCATGGTCATAGTTTACGTGCTATTGGTCTTGTCATTGGCTTTCATATTGCAGCGATGTACCTTCCTTCTCCTTTAACGGGTATTCTTGTGGATAAGATTGGTCGACTAGCCATGTCGATCGCTTCTGGAATTACATTGCTTGCAGCAGGTGTTATCGCAGCGTTTGCGCCAGGAAGTTCATTGTTTTTTATGAATCTAGCGCTTATTTTACTTGGCTTAGGTTGGAATTTCGGTTTGATCAGTGGAACAGCCCTTATTGTTGATTCAACAGAACCTTCAACACGTGCAAAAACACAAGGAACAGTGGATGTGTTTATTGCATTAGGCGGAGCAACTGGTGGCGCGATGTCAGGAATGGTTGTAGCAGGATATAGCTTTGAGATATTATCGCTTGGTGGTGGGATTCTATCCTTAATATTGATTCCAATAGTTATTTTAGCTATAGATCGTAATAAATAGTTACTACAAAAATAATCTATCCAAACGATGGTAAAGAATCTAATGACTAGAATCGTTTTATAGTCGTCATTGAGATTGATGATTTGACTTACAAGAATGATCGTATTATCATTAGGTATACATTCAATTGAATGATTGAGTGTAATTAAACTTAGCATAGGAATGGAGGATTTTTCAATGGAAACTACACCAAAAGCTTATCTACAAATTACGTTAGATGTTGATCCAGATAAGCGAGCAGAAGCGGGAAAAGTTTATACGACTTACAAAGAGCCATTTTTGAAAAACATTTCTGGGGCGGTATCTAAAGATCTATTAATTCGTGAAGAAGATGTTCAAGTATTACATGGATTTAATAGTGTAGAGGAAGCACAAGCATATCTCCAAACCGATTTATTCAATAATGATGTGGTTGTAGGACTGCAAGATTTATTGAACAAAGATCCTGAGGTTAGAATTTATAGTGTTAACTAGATAGTAACAATTCAGTGTCTAACATGAGTTTTAATCCAGATCAAATAACATAAGTTAACCAGTATTGAATAGAGGAGGGTGTCTTAAAAAAGCCCCTTCTTTTTTTATTGTTTAGGAAAAGATAATTTTAGTAGATGTGGGAAATTCACTAATTTGTTACATTTAATTTCTAACTCCATTTGTTTACTCATTTAAAATGAACTCATACATTCTGATATCATTTGACTCTATGTTAGATGGGATGCATAATCTTAGGTAAGGAGCATAATTGGAGATGGTGATTAAATGAAGTTTTCTAAAGGAACGAATTATGCGTTGTATACGATGATTTATCTGGCCTTACAGGATGGAAAAGGAAATGTAAGTTTACAGGAGCTTACAGAAAATCGAGAATTCTCAGCTTCCTATCTATCTAAGATGCTGACAAAGCTTGCCAAAAGGGGTCTCATCAATTCATACTCCGGAGCACAAGGTGGCTTTCAACTTGGTAGAAGCCCTGATGAAATTAGTTTCTTAGATATTATCCATGCGATTGAAGGTGATTTACCGTTATTTCAAGGGTGCGATAAAGACAATGGAGTAGAATGCGTAGTAGATAATATCATGAAAAATGCTGAGAATAAAATGGATAACTATCTTGCAAGCATGTCTTTACAAGATGCTGTACACAAATTAAGGCAACAAGATGCAGTTGCTTATAATTAAGGTAAGGGATATGAGTAGATATCCCTTATGTTTTTTCTATTTCGATAACGACCTCTCCGATACATTGATGTTCATAATCTTTTATACATTCACATTGATAGAATTTTTTCATGGCTTCCTCTTCAGAATCTGCCTCAATTTCCATAATATTTTCACATTCCTTAATATATTTCACTTTATAGACACACATTTTTATCTCTCCTCTTCATAGATAAATCACATTCAATCAGCGACTCAAAGTATCTTTGATAGATATAATATAGCATCAGTTCTTCAAACTTCATAATGAACTGCTCAAATTATTACTTAAAGTAATACTAATCATCTCCAGATAGTAACAATCGTTCTCATAGCCGCTTTTATAGAAATTCTGAATTCAAGCAAATAATTTGCTAGTCAATCACTTGACTGGTAAAGTGATGATAATGAAAGAAAGCAATATGATTTGAACAGAATAAATCAGTATTAAGAATCTACATTCTTTCTAGATATTACTTGACTAGTAAATTAATAAAGGAGAATTTTTATGTATAAAATTCTGGGGCATCATCATATTTCAATGATTACAAAAAATGCTTCTCAAAACAATCATTTTTATAAGCAAGTACTAGGATTGCGTCGTGTAAAAATGACGGTGAATCAGGATGATCCATCAATGTATCACTTATTTTATGGGGATAAGATAGGGAGCCCAGGTACGGAATTGACCTTTTTTGAAATGCCCATGGTGGGGAGAACTCATCGCGGTACAAATGCGATTACACGCATAGGATTATTAGTTCCTGCAGAAGAAAGTCTTTACTATTGGAAGGAAAGATTTGAGAAGTTTGATGTTAAACATGACAAAATCACTACTTATACCAATCGATCAGCATTAAAGTTTGAGGATCCAGATGGACTACGCCTTGTTCTACTCGTTTCAAATGGTGAAAGACTGGAGCACTGGGAAACTTGGGAAAAATCGAATGTGCCCATAGAGCATCAGATTCAAGGAATGGGACCTATAGAAATGACAGTGAGAAGACTTGATAAATTAGCAAATACACTTACTGAAATGTTTGGCTATATAGAAGTGAGCCGTCATAAAAATGAAGCAATCTTTCAATCTATTGAGGGGGAGGTGTTTGGTGAAATTGTTGTGAAATATGAAGAGGGACCAACTGAAAGACCAGGGCGTGGCAGTATTCATCATTTGGCAATCCGTGTGAAAAATGATGAAGAGCTGAAATATTGGGAAGATCAAGTGAAGAAAAGAGGATTTCATACTTCTGGGATTGTCGACCGTTTCTATTTTAAAAGCTTATATTTCCGTGAATCAAATGGCATTGTTTTTGAAATTGCCACAGATGGACCTGGATTTACAATTGATAGCAATGTAGAAAGTTTAGGAGAGCAACTCGACCTACCTCCATTCCTTGAGGAACGTCGAGAAGAGATAGAAGCTAAACTATCACCAATTGAAGAAGAAAAGGGGATGAAGAATAATATGATTGATATGCTTCCAAGAATCAATGAGTTGGCTAAAAAACAGCGTGAAGAAGGCTTAACACATGCTGAAAAATTGGAACAACAAATGCTCAGGGAAGATTATTTGCGTATGATACGTGGACAAGTTCTTCATACATTCTCTGAGATGAAAGTGATCGATCCACTCGGTAAAGACGTAACACCAGAAAAAATCCGTCATATGCAAAAGAAAAGTTAGAAATTTTAAGAGGCTGGGAAAGTGTCCCGGCCTCTTTTCATATACTTTTACTATGCATTTTTTACAAAAAGGACCGAGCTTTTCATAGAGTGTAGTGATTTACCTTATTGAATCATTGAATGCCAAACTTCTTCAGCAATTTCGGATACAAGTTTTAATTTTTCCCATTGTTCATGTTCAGTTAAGTCATTTCCTTCTTCAGTACTTGCAAAACCACATTGTGGACTAATTGCTAATCTATTTATATCAATATATTGGGCAGCTTCTTTAATTCTATTGATGATCATTTCTTTATTTTCTAGTTTACTCGTTTTTGAAGAAATAAGTCCAAGTACGATAATTTGATTTTCCTTTGTCGCGTGTTTGAGTGGTTTAAAATCTCCACTACGTTCGTCATCATACTCAACCAATAAGTAATCATAATCAAGTTGGCTAAACAATACTTCGGCAATCGGACCATAGCTTCCTTCCGTTAAATGTTCAGACTTATAATTTCCGCGACAGATATGTACATATGTTTTCAAATCATCTGGAGCAACTGCCAATGTTTCATTTGTCGCTTTTGTAAACAATTTTAATGCCAATTCTCTGTCAATTCCTTTAACTTCAAGTAAGCCAAAGTCAGTGAAAAAAGAATTCCATGCGGTATCATCAAAGTGTAGATGTCTAAGTCCAGCATCATATAATTTTGTGATTAACTCCTGATACATTTGAATAATATCATCAAAGACAGCTTCTTCATTTGGATAAAATTCACGCTCTTGATCAGTAACATCACGATATGTAATGAGATTAGGACTTGGTATGGTTAATTTTACTTCAGCACCATACTTTTGAGCGATTTTATTCGTTTCTTTAAATTCCTCAATAAATGGATGATCACCAAGTTTAATTTTTCCAGTAATTGCAAAATTAATGGGATCTGTTTCTACATCGTTATTAAAGACTAGTGGATTACTTTTAACAATATCCATTCCTTCACAACCTGTAAAGAAATCTAAATAATACCATGCACGTCTGAATTCACCGTCAGTTACAACACGGTATCCGAGTTCGACTTGCTTTGCAATGATTTTTTCAATTTCTACATTTTCAATCTGCATTAATTCTTGATCTGTTAGCTCAGATGCAGCATGTTTTGCTCTTGCATCTTTAATGGCTTGTGTTCTTAAAAGACTGCCTACATGGTCAGCCCTTAATGGTTGTCTTGTTGTCATTTAATTCATTGCTCCTTTGATTTTTATAGAAAAATTTTTACAATTTAATGAATTTCATCATACGGATTTATAGCCGATCCGATACTATATGTAGTTGCATTGAACCATCCTTAACTACATCCAGTACCGAATCGTCTGATTTTGGCAATTATGAAATTCACTCAATTCATCTTTTTATATTAACATAAATTTCTTTATTGTAGTAGTTCACATACGCACTTGGAATCTCATATCCTTGTAACAGTGGAAAAATGGTGAAAAATTACATGGATTGCATACTTAAATAAATCAATTTCTTTATTGATGTTGCTTTTTTAACATTTCTTGTCGGTTTTATTGTATTCTATACTAGTATTAGAAAGTTAGATTGAAGTATGAAATAAATAGAAAGTAGGATTGATTCACAAGTGCAAACTGAAAAAGAAAAAATGTTAGCAGGAGAAATGTACTGTCCAGATGACCCAGTACTCAGGAAAGAAAGGGAAGAGGCAAGACGTAAAGTTAGGCTATATAACCAAACATTAGAAAATGAGCAGGAAAAACGAACAAAGATACTGAAAGAATTACTCGGTTCAACAGGGGAAAATATAATGATGGAGCCAAATATTCGATTTGATTATGGTTACAATACATATGTTGGTGAAAACTTCTTTGCGAACTTTGATTGCACAATATTAGATGTTTGTGAGGTACGGATTGGAAAGAATGCTATGCTCGCACCAAGCGTACAAATATATACAGCAACACATCCACTTGATCCAATTGAACGCAATTCAGGTAGAGAATATGCCAAACCAGTGACCATTGGTGATTATGTCTGGATTGGTGGAAGTGCGATTATCAATCCAGGTGTAACGATTGGTGATCATGTCGTTATCGCATCAGGTGCTGTTGTTACAAAAGATGTCCCAGATAATGTCGTTGTTGGCGGAAATCCAGCTAAAATCATTAAATCGATCCCTTCCTTGGCTTAATATTAGCTTCCTATAAAGCGAAAAACACGGTTCTTTTACTTGTGTTTTTCGCTTTATAAAGAATGTTTTTAGTCTGTTTAACAAATGGTTAGGTAAGAGGATGAAATTCCCCATGAATAGAATAAACTGCTTATTGATGAAGTTTACACCTTAAATTGATCTAGCAATACACGAACTTCATCTGTTGATTCAGTGCTCATTAATTGATTTCTTAATTCACTTGCACCTCTAAATCCTTTCACATAAATTTTAAAAAAGCGACGCAATGGTCTAAATGGACGCGGCTCAAGTTCTGAGTATTTATCAAAAAGGTCTAGATGTATTTTTAGGAGATCGATTAACGCTTGACTATTATGATTTCTAGGTTCTTTTTCAAAAGCAAATGGATTGGTAAAAATCCCGCGCCCAATCATAATTCCATCCACATCATATTGTTGGGCAAGCTTTAAGCCAGTTTTTCGATCAGGAATATCTCCATTAATTGTCAACAGTGTTTGTGGTGCAATATTATCACGGAGTTTTTTGATTTCAGGAATTAATTCCCAATGAGCAGCGACTTTACTCATTTCCTTTTTTGTCCGCAGATGGATAGATAGATTGGCGATATCTTGTTCAAGGACATGTGTAAGCCAGTTACGCCATTCATCTACATCAAGATAACCAAGTCTGGTTTTTACACTTACAGGTAGTCCGCCAGATTTCGTCGCTTGAATAATATCGGCAGCTACATCAGGTCTTCGAATCAGTCCACAACCTTTACCATTTGGAGCAACATTATGTGCGGGGCACCCCATATTGATATCAATCCCACGAAATCCTTGCTCAGCCATACCATAACTCATTTGTTTAAAATATTCAGGTTTATCCCCCCAAATATGAGCTACAATCGGTTGTTCATCTTCTGTATATGTCAAACGTCCACGGACACTTTCTCGTCCGTTTGGATGGCAATAACTCTCTGTATTTGTAAATTCAGTAAAAAACACATCAGGTTTAGCTGCTTCGCTGACGACATGACGAAAAACAACATCTGTTACATCTTCCATTGGTGCTAGCACGAAAAATGGTTTCGGTAAATGATGCCAAAAATTATCTTTCATTTTCAAACTCAAACCCTTTCGTTTTAGGAACCATCATTGCACAAAAAATATGGATAAATGTGCTTAGGTTTTTTGTAGTAAATGACAAAATTTGATCCTTATTTACTTTAATATGAACAGTAAAAA
>Ga0209487_1004613_pt1 | contig 10503 bp, 6 predicted proteins | sample Poulit2012_FD_187524 | JGI IMG/M metagenome (GOLD analysis project Ga0209487, IMG submission 187524) | Agricultural soil microbial communities from Georgia to study Nitrogen management - Poultry litter 2012 (SPAdes) (version 2) | ecosystem: Environmental > Terrestrial > Soil > Agricultural land... | reverse complement strand
GACTCGCCATATCGGTAGGTGAACGACATGAAGTCACCGCCGATCCGCCAGTCCACATTGGCACTGAGTGTCCACCGCTTGTAAGAGACGGTGGTCTGTCCTCCCAGTATACCGCGCGGATTGAAATTCCCCACCTTGATCCAGTCCTCCGGATCATCAAGACGCTGCCAGGAGCCTGAACTGTCAAGAATCGGCCAGCCATAGTACTCTGATGAGGGGTCCTCAACCCGGACATATCCCCGGCTGTACATGTTGCCGATCTCTTCACCGACATTGGTGTAGGCGCCACCACCATTCTCTCCCCAGAGCTCCAGCCTGTCCAGCTCATCATGCAGCTCGACCAGAGTGGTACGGTTCCGGGTGAAATTTACCTGCAGATCCCACATCCAGTCCTGCGTACTGACCGGTGTGACCCCGAAAGCAAGTTCCCAGCCCCGGCTCTCAAGCTTCCCGGCATTGATCAGCCGGCGGGCTGCACCGGAGGAGGCCGGTGTCTCCACGTTGAGGATCTGGTTTCTGTTCTCCACCTGGTACCAGGTCCCCTCAAACCGAATCCGGTTACTGAAGAGAGCCAGGTCCATCCCCCCCTCGATCGAGGTCGCAATCTCTGGCTTCAGCTGCGGATTAAGAAGCTGGTTCGGCATACTGACAGAGGGCAGATTGAATCCCGGAAGGTTTGAGACACCGAGTGAGGGCTGAAGCTGATAGGGTTCAGCATCGTTACCCACCTGCGCCCAGCCACCCCGGAACTTCAGCATGGAGATTTCAGCCGGTAGCCTGAAGGTCTCCTGTGCCAACCAGCTCAACGATGCAGAGGGGTAGAAGTAGGAGCGGTTGTCTACCGGAAGCGTACTGGACCAGTCATTGCGCCCCGTCACATCCAGGTAGAGCTGATCCATAAAGCCGATCGACGCCGTTCCGTAAAGACTGTAGATCCTTTTGTCGAAGCTGTTGTTATTGACCCGAAGAACATCGGACGGGATGTTCGAAATCCGGTAGAGATTGGGAACCTCCAGACCCCGGTTGTTGTCGCTGGTCCCGGTAAAGACATTGCGGGAGGTCCAGTACATGTAGTTACCCCCGCCCGACACGCTCAGATCAAAATTACTGAGCCGCGTCTGATACGTGACCAGAAAATCTGTATTACTCTCGTCTCCGGCCAATTCAGAGTAGAAGTACCCGCCCTGGGCCATCTCTGTATAGCTCCACGGAATCCGGGTTTCACGAACCTCGTCACTCGTATTGATCGAGAAGCGGCCGAATGCACTCAGGCCGGGCATGATCTCCCAGTCCAGCCGCGCATTTCCATAGATCCGGTTTCGCGCGAATCCGTTGTTGATCCCGTAGGCAATGAAGTAGGGGTTGTTCTCACCTGAAGAGAAGGAGCGCTGCTGAATCCCCTCCATCCCCTCTTCCCAGTACTGCTCCATATCCCGGACATCGAGGTGTGGGAAGGTGTAGATCTGCTCGACCGGGTTCCCGTTCCGGTTAGCGGTGGATGGCCGGTCATTGGCGTGAGACCGTGTGTAGTTCAGGTTCAGATTCAGTGAGAGGTTGCTCCGGAGACTGCGGGTATAGCTGGAGCTGAAGGTATTCCGGTAGAGGTCTGAATTGGGGATCATCCCGTTGTGGCTCATATGGTTGAAGGAGAACCGGTAGACAGAGCTTTCGGTTGAACCACTGATGGCGATGTTGTTGGATGAGGTGAAGCCGGTATTGAGAAAGTTCCTCATGTTGTCCGGATAGGACCGTAGCTCCGTGGGTATCGGATTCCCGCTCTCATCCAGCGGGCTGTTCCACTGGACAGCCATGTTGCCGACATCAAGTTCAGGTCCGGCCCAGTAGGCTGAACTCTCATCCAGAAAGGCGGTCCGGTTTCCGGTCGCGTGCTGATAGTGAAAGTCCAGAAACCCGTAGGGCCTCTCAAACACATTGCTGGTAGAGACGGAGACCCTCAGCGGCTCTCCCTCCTGTCCCGATTTGGTTCTGATAAGAATGACACCATTCGCTGCCCTTGAACCATAGAGTGCCGCTGCACTGGACCCTTTGAGCACGGTCATATCCTCGATATCAGACGGGTTCAGATCGCTGACCGGATTACCGTAATCCACCTCATTGCCACCCCCCATTCCGGAGATATTGTTGAGACTGTTGGTTATCGGGACTCCGTCGATCACAAACAGCGGCTGGTTATCGGTCGTTAGCGAGGTCAGTCCGCGGATTACCACACTGACAGAGGAGCCGACACCACTGGTCTGATTCATGGTCACACCGGCCACACGGCCCGCCAGGCCGCTGACCACATTCTCCTGGGAGACACTGGCGATCTCGTCACCGGAGATCTCCCCGACCGAATAGCCGAGTGAGCGTCTGTCTCTCGATATGCCGAGGGCGGTGACAACCACCTCATCGAGCAACTCCTCTGAATAGATCATCTCGATAGTGATGGCTGATCGTCCCGAGACAGGAATCACCTGCTCTTCATAGCCGATAAAGCTGGCTACCAGATTGGCGTTCGGTGAGATACCCGAGAGGGTAAACTCTCCGTTGCTGTCGGTGGAGGTTCCGATGGTGGTCCCTTCTACGGAGATATTTACCCCCGCCAGACTCTCCCCGGTGGATGCTTCGGTCACCTGTCCTGAGACCTCATGCTGCTGTGCTGCAGCCAGCGTCGTCAGGCAGAGCGATAAAGTTGCAAACAGCATTGATTTGTATATCATCATGCGCAGGGTTAGAAAGTTAGCTGTTAAGATCTCCAGGTGAAGATCCTTGATGTAATCGATGTCATCGACCGGCAAAGTTGAGAATCACAGATCACGGCAGTGTTAACAGAGCATTAACAGGAGATGAAGAGTGTCAATGCCTCTGACCATAAGCTATCCCGACGTAAAGCGGGCTGGATGGAGAGAGTAGAAGCGTGTCCCCACAGTCTTGCCGGGCATCGATGTAAAGACTTGTAAACGATTACACCACCAATGTAGCGATGGACATGGGCCTTGTCAAGAGATGTTGAAAATTTTAACGGAAGTGCCGGAAGAAGAGATTTTCAGCCGATATAACGGTCTGCAGGCAGCCCTTGAAACGGAACTTTGGCTTTGAATAGAGATCCCGAGAGGGGTGATTTCTGGATCTGCGCCCGGGTCATATTCTCTCTGGCGGTGGTGATGTAGAGCTCATCAAATGCAGCACCGCCGAACGAACAGGAGGTGACCCGCGGAGCCGGCACCCGGACAGTGAAGAGTGTTTCACCTGTTTCAGGGTTCAGCCTGACAACACGGCTACCCCCATAGAGCGCCACCCAGAGGGCTCCCTCCCTGTCGATTGTCATCCCGTCGGGGCCGCCCTCCTCCGGTGTGAACTGTCGGACAGTCTCTCTGTTGGAGATCGTGGCTGACGTATCTTCATAGTCAAACCGATCAACTCTGCCGGTCGGCGAATCGATAAAGTAGAAGAGATTCCGGTCAAGACTCCAGGCCATTCCGTTGGAGATGGTGAGATTATCCAGCAGTTTCCGTGTTTTCAGGCGAGCGTCCAGACAGTAGAGGGACCCTGCTCCCTGCTCAATTTCATAGGACATGGTTCCTGCCCAGAATCGTCCAGAAGGGTCGCATTTGCCATCGTTAAACCGGTTCGTTGTCAGATCTTCCTCGGGATTCGATATCGGTGTAAGATGCTGATCATCAAGGTCGTAGAAGGCGAACCCCGACCTGAGTGCTAACAGAAGCCCTCCTTTTTCTCGCAGCGCCACTGCTCCAAGATGTTCACCCATCTCAAGCAATCGCTCACTTCCATCAGCCACCCGACGCATATGAAGTCTGCCGGAGAGGATATCGACCCAGTAGATCGTCTCCTCTCTCTCGCACCACACCGGCCCCTCGGCCAGCGTCGATATCCGTTCTGATACCACCTCAGCAACCGTAGATCCGGCAGTTGACTGCAACTGACTCATCTTGTGTCCTCACTTTACAGGTTAGCAGATACTCTTCCGTCCCGGCAGACAGGGCAGGCAGGGCAGACAGAGGCAGGCTGGGCAGACTGGCTACAGTTACTTCGCCCCCGGTTTGAACCCTCCTCACCTCAGCAGATTACCATTCTCATCCCACTCGGCCACCTCATGGCGGCTTTCAGGCCTGACGCTCTCTTCCAGTGTTCTCTCATCGTAGGAGAGCCCATACTGATTCAGCACCTCTTCAGGTACGCCATCCCAGAACGTCGGCCGGTTACCCATATATCCGAGATACTCCAGGCCGATCTGGGAGGTGAAGAAACCGGATGAGGTGAGATTTCTCATTCTGTTAAAGAAGCGCACCCCATAGGCCATCTCCGGCCGTGCATCATCAGGCCAGGCAATCTCATCGATCATCTCCATCTGCTCCGACTCGCTGCAGTCAAGAAAGGCGTTGCCATATCGTTTCCTGCACTCGCCATTGAGCCACATCAGCCCGCCGCGCATTGGCAACTGCAGTGACGGTATATCCTTCACCATGAATTCGATAAAATCGGCGACTCCCGCCTCACTGGCCCCTCCTGAATCTTCATCCGCCGGAATAATAATCTCTGACAGGTGGTCCACCATCCGCAACTCCTCGTCAGTGAAAAAAGACTGGGCGTGCAACCTCTCGTCTCTCTCGACCTCTTCAGGAGTCCGGCCATAACCGCCTCCGTTCTCGATGATCTCTTCGCTGATCTGGCGATCCTCTTCCGTACACTGCGTAAAGATGAAACCCGCACCGATAGTACCGGTCAGCAGCAACTTTAGATGTTCTCTTCTGTCCATAACTTCTTGATTAAAGTTTCTTATTCAAATATTACCCTGGCGCATCTGGTCTGCAATATAGTCGGAGGTTCTCCATGAGAGAGCCATAATGGTCCAGGTCGGGTTCTTGTCAGCCTGGGAAACAAACGAGCCTCCATCGACAACAAACAGATTATCACACTCATGCGCCTGTGCATAGCTGTTTAGTACCGATGTGGAGGGATCGTCCCCCATCCTGGTGGTCCCCACCTCATGGATAATTCGTCCAGGGTCCTCCAGACCGTAGTTCGTTTCGGGACCCGCCTTCTGACCGAGCAGAATACCTCCCGCTGCAGTCAGGATCTCCTCAAACGTATCCTGCATGTGCCGCGCCTGCCGGATCTCATGCTCCGTCCAGTTGTAGTGAAACCGGAGAACTGGAATACCATACTTGTCCACCGTATCTGGATCGATTTCACAGTAGTTGTCGAACTGAGGCACACTCTCACCTCGTCCGGAAACACCAATTCTTGCGCCATAGAGCTTGCTGATATCCCTCTTGAGTCCTGAACCATATCCGCCATTCGGCGACGGGTTGCCCATCTCGTCTACAATAAACTGGCGCATCGCCTCCATTCCTCCTCCGAAGCCGTAGGATGGCATTCCCATTCCTCCACCAAACTCAAGGTGATACCCCCGGGTGAAGTCCAGCTTGCTGTTGTCGCCCCACCAAGGCGAGTAGATATGGCTGCCACCCACTCCATCTTCATTGTAGCGTGCCCGGTCGATCAGCTCCGGTACGATGGCAGAGCGGTTCGCTCCGGTCGAGTCGTGCAGGTAGTGACCGACCACTCCGCTGCTGTTGGCCAGTCCGTCAGGATGGTGTGATGACCGGGAGTTCAGTAGGATACGCGCCGTCGCACAGGCTGAAGCGCCCAGAACTACGGCGCGCCCCCGCACCTGATGCTCCTGCATGTCGAGCCGGTTGATGTAGATGACTCCGGTCGCCCTGCCGTTCGAATCCGTCGTCACCTCCCGCACCATCGCATCGACATAGAGCTCCACGTTCCCTCTTTTCATGGCTGGCTGAACCAGACAGGTTCCCGCTGAGAAGTCGGCATAGACACCGCAGGCACGGTTACACTGATTACAGTAGAAGCAGACGCCGCGTTCACGGTTGATCGCTTTCGTCAGGATGGAGAGTCTGGCCGGAAGGACCGGTATTCCTGTCTGCTCCCCCGCTTTCTTGAAGAAGAGTTCGTGTAGACGGGGTTTGGGAGGTGGCAGAAACAGGCTGTCCGGATCGTCCTCCAGCCCCTCTTTCGAGCCGAAAACACCAACCAGTTTATCTACACGATCATAGTAGGGGCTCACATCTTCATAACCGATCGGCCAGTTGTCGCTGAGACCATCATAGTCATATCGCTTGAAATCTTTAGGGCCCCACCGGAGGGAGATTCGACCCCAGTGATTGGTCCTTCCCCCCAACATCCGTGATCTGAACCAGTCGAAGCGTGTGCCATCTTTATGCGTATAGGGCTCCCCCTCGATCTCCCATCCACCCCATGCAGCATCAAAATCACCAAAAGCACGCACCGTATTCGCACCGCGCCGGGGAGACTCCCATGGCCACCTGAGCTGGGTCCGGTACTCATTCATGGCCGGATCATAGTAGCCTCCCGCCTCTACAACAGCGACCGAGAGCCCCTTCTCTGACAGCACATTGGCAGCCATACCACCACCTGCGCCTGAACCTACAATCACTACATCATACACATCGCCCGACGTCTGGATATTTATACTCATTACTGAACCTGTTTGATTGTGAATTATCCCGGATTTAGTCCATCGCAGATCTGAATGGCCTGCCTGTAAATCAGTATGAAATGCTCGTTTCCACTACTTAAGCACCTTCTGAATCTGCATGAAGTGCTACTTCCGTTACTTCTACATCTATCTGAACCAGCTCGAGATGCCACATCATTCGATCACACAACAGATTCTCGGTGATCTGCCGGCCAGTGGTGGTCCATCCTGTTTCGAAGAAAAGCGACACTCCGCTCCAACTGATCCATTCCGTCGACCCCATCCTCAATACTGATCCAGCCACTGAACCCCACCCGTTTCAGCTCTTCAAAGATGGCGTCATAATCATTCAGCCCCTGCCCGATCTCCCCGTGGGCGAGCCGTTTTGCGTAACCCTCCACGCCACTCTCCTCCCGGCGCAGATCTTCCAGGGTCCCCTCCTTCAGGTATCGGTCACTGGCATGCATCGTCACAACACGTCCCGATACCCGCCTGAGCAGCTCTAACGGATCCTCTCCGGCCAGCCAGGTATTGCTGGGGTCGTAGTTGACTCCGAAATTCGGATGGTCGATCCGATCCACAAGTCTGCAGAAAACATCCATCGTCTGTGCAAACTCCGGATAGCTCCAGAAGTCGTCCTTGTAGTGGTTCTCCAGAATGAGCGTCACCCCCCTCTTCTCAGCATAAGGGAGGCAGGCCCGGATCGACTCCGCCGCATACTGAAGCCCCTCTTCGACATCCAGCCCCGGACGCTTCTGGCCCGAGAGTACACGGCAGTAGCCGGCTCCCAGCGCATGGCTCATGTCGATCCACCTCTTCTGCTTTGAGATCTGATCCTGACGCCACCGGGGGTCCGGATGGGTAAAATCGGGTGAACAGCAGAGCATCGGAATCACTTTACCGTGATCCTCGACCAGCCGCCGCACCGGAGCCCAGTTACGCTCATCGGCCATCTCATGAAATCCCGCGTACCACTCCAGCCCCTCTATCTCGAGTTCCGATGCGAGGCGGATCCACTCCGATAGTTTCATGCTGCCTCTCACCAGTTTACCGATGAAGGCTTTTGGAAAAGCGGCAAGACGGGGTTGCTGCTGTTGCAGGTGACGACTCATAAGTTCCGCATCAGGGGTTCAGGTTCAGATACAAAATCAAATTCAGGAGTTCAGCCGGGTAGTGAGTGTTTCAATATCTTTGGGAGGATTCCGGCCGATCACCGGGTGCTGCTCCAACGTCATAACCTGACCGCTGACGGGGCCGGACTCATCCCCCAGCCAGAACAGTGCGGCGTTGGCCACCTCCTTCGGCAAAAGGATACGGCCCGCCGGTGCGAAGCGGTCGGGAATCCCTTCATACCAGTTCTCCGGCAGCCCCTGCTCCCGCTTCCGTTCGACCTCCCTCTCCGTGAGTACCCATCCCGGATTGATCTGATTCACCCGCACTCCGCTCTCCCGGTGGAGCGTGTCCCCCAGATTACGGGTGAGGGTCATCAGCGCCCCTTTCGAGATACTGTATGCCAAAAGATCGGGTTCGCCACACCAGGCGTTGATGGAGCCAATATTCAGAACACTCCCCCTGGTTTCAGAGAGGTGCGGCAGAGCTGCCTGGATCATGGCAAACGGGACCACGGTATTGACCTCCATAATTTTTCGGAGAAGCGGCAGGTCTGTCGTTTCGATATTGGAGGAGACAACAGCTGCGGCATTGTTCACCACCCCGTCCAGCCTGCCAAAAACCGTAACCGCCTTCTCCACCAGCCTCCCGGGAGCACCCTCCACCGTCAGATCCTCAACATGCAGAACGCTCCGGCTGCCGAGCCGGTCCACAACTGCCTCGCCCAGCTTCTGCTCCAGACCGTTGATCACCACTCTGGCTCCCTCCTCAATACATCGCAGGGCGATCGCCTTGCCGATTCCGGTCGTACTTCCGGTGACGATAACAACTTTGTCTCTCAGTCGCATGGCATCAGTGCTTCAAATACATAGTTCCGGGTGATTTTCAGGATCGGTTGACAGCGAGATCATCACAAAGATCACACCAATAGGTTTCATCACAGAGCTTTATCACAGGGGACTCAATACACTTTTGACCACTTCCCCTTCGTGCATCCGGACAAAGGCTTCATGCCAGTTGTCCAGTTTCCAGAAGCCTCCGATGATCGGTCTGACATCAAGTTGACCACTTGCAAGGAGCGCAATGACACGCTCCCAGATGGTCCAGTTGTGGCTGAAGCTGCCCTGAAGGGTGACACTCTTCTGAACCAGGGGGTCGAGTGAGAAACCGAGAGGCTGAGGCCCCCAACCCACCTTGCAGATGTGACCCTTTGGCCGAACCAGCTCCAGGGCGATCTTCAAGGTCGCACTGACACCCGCTGCATCGATCACACAGTCGGCACCCAGACCATCACGCTCCGCGGCCCACCCGGCGGCGCTTCCGGTAAACGTTTCACAGCCGTATCCGGAGGCGATATCCAGACGAAGCCGATCGGACTCCAGACCGACCACCGCCACCTCCGCCCCCTGCAGACGGGCGATCGCTGCACAGAGAATACCGATGGTTCCCGGACCCAGTACCACAACCCGATCCCCCGGTTTCACCGGTGAATTTTCAACCACTGCATTGTAAGCCACACAGCAGGGTTCAGTCAGACAGGCATACTTCAGATCCAGCCCGTCCGGAACACGGTGCAGGCACCGGGCCGGTACCCTGACATAGCGGGTCATGGCGCCGTCAACTCCATAGCCAAACCCTTTCCGGGTCGGATCCAGATTGTAGAGACCGGCACGGGTCATCGGATTGTTCTGATCGATCACTGCGGCCGTCTCACTGACTACCCGATCCCCTTCGCTCCAGCCGGTCACACGTGGACCGACTTCAGCGACAGTTCCGCTGAACTCGTGCCCGAGAGTCACCGGGTAGTTGACCGGCCAGCTGTGATCAGCAGTCCACTGGTGGAGATCACTCCCGCAGACCCCGACGTGGCTCACCTCCAGCAGGACATCCTCCTCGCCGATCGATGGCCTCCTGATTTCACGGAGTTCAACCGAACCTCTCTCCGGAGCGTAATTGACAACAGCAGCAGATTTCATAATGCGGAAGTTTCCAGCGTGGTTAATTTTTCCATTTTTTCAAGAGTGCTGAACCCTGATGGTTCTGAAGGCCGCTTCTGATCCTGGCCTGACAACAGAATCTACTGCTACCGTGATAGGGAGCAACTTATTTCAAACTGGCTGCGTTGCTTTTCCCTGTGACATCCCGGGCATGAATTCTGTCGCAGATCAGACGCAGTGACTCCTCGAGATTGCCGTCAGCTGTTTTGAAAGCATCGGCATCGATGGTCAATGGTGCTCCCAGCACCACCATCGGAGCACCATAATCCGGACACTGTATCGCCTGCTCCAGAGAGAGGCCGCCCACTGCCTGAACCGGAACATCGACCGCCCCGACAATCTCAGCCAGCTGATCAAGCGGACTCGGCATCCGTTCACCTCGTGCGGCAATCCCCCGTCGCTCATCGTAACCGATGTGGTGGATGATGTAGTCGCACCCCAGATCCTCCAGGCGTCTGGCACCGGCAACCATATCGGGAGAGGCGAGATTATCACCCATCACCTTGACCCCGAAGTCCCGACCCGCTTCCACCACACGATGTATCGTCTCTTCATGGGCACGCGCCATCACCACCACATGTGTGGCACCCGCGTTTGCCATCATCTCCACCTCCAGATAGCCACCGTCCATCGTCTTCAGGTCCGCCACGATCGGCGTGTCCGGAAACGTTTCACGAAGACGCCGGACACAGTGGAGACCTTCTGCAAGGATGAGGGGCGTCCCCGCCTCCAGCCAGTCTACACCGGCACGGAGTGCCATCGCGGCTGTCTCCAGGGCTTCATCAATTTGGGTCAGGTCGAGTGAGATCTGCACAACAGGTTTCATAGTTATGTCGTCGTGATTCAGTGATAGAT
>Ga0209487_1004612_pt1 | contig 10505 bp, 11 predicted proteins | sample Poulit2012_FD_187524 | JGI IMG/M metagenome (GOLD analysis project Ga0209487, IMG submission 187524) | Agricultural soil microbial communities from Georgia to study Nitrogen management - Poultry litter 2012 (SPAdes) (version 2) | ecosystem: Environmental > Terrestrial > Soil > Agricultural land... | reverse complement strand
GCCGACGTTCCAGAAGAAGTTGATCAGCGTCACCGACGCGCCGCAGATCACCGCGGCACCACAGGAGACGAGGACGCCGACTTTGCCCCGGCCCGCCAGGTGCGGGTTGGAGGAGTTGGCGCCGAAGCCCCACACGATCGCCGAGATGATCAACGCGAGGACGGACAGGATGAGACCGATGGTCATAACGGCGCCGACGATCGTACGCAGCTGGGCGATGCCGGGCAGGCCGTCGCTGTTGGGGTCGATGTTGATGTCCATCGGCACCAGTGCGGGTGCGGCCAGGACGGTGATGAGATCGAACACGATGGTGTCTCCTGACGAACGGACCCACCCGAGGGGCGGGGAACACGGAAGGGTTCGTCAGCCAGGTGCACTGTTCGACCCAACGTCGCCGCGACGAGGTCGAGGTCGAGGACGGGCACGGCCTCAGAGCTGCTGGCCGAGGTCGATGAGCCAGTTCAGCCAGGCGACCCCGCCGCCGGCCAGGACCGCAGCACCGAGCGCGGTCCAGGCGCCGATGCGCGCCTTGGTGGCGGCAGAGTGGTTGCCGTTGGCGGTGGCGATGGCCCAGACGATCGCGCAGACGATGAGCATCAGCACGGCCATCACCAGGACGAAGGTGAGCAGCGCACCGATCACCTCGCGCAAGTCGCCGATCCCGCCCAGGCCGTCGAAGTCGGGGAACACATCCATGCCGCTCAGCTCCCGGGCCGGACGGTGACGTGCAGGTGGTCGATGTGCTTGGTCGTGATATCCGTCCCGCGGTTGTAGTCCCGCCATCCCTCGTCGTCGCGTGCAAGGGACCAGATTTTGTCCTGCCAGATCAGATAGTCGACGCCGAGGACTTCGGCGTGGTCCTTCATCCAGTTCGTGACCTGCCACCCGGCTTCGAGCTGCGCCGGGGTGGGGCGCTGGCCGATGGCGTTGCCGAAGGTCAGATCACAGGCACGGCCGAGCGGGTGTTCGGAGACGGTGCCGGGCCGCGGCGAGTAGCAGGCCCAGGAGGTCTCGGGAAACGCTGTGGTGCCCTGGGTGTAGAGGTGCAGGAGGCGGGCAGTGATCTGCCCGCCAGACGTGGGGTCATCGACCATTCGGTCCGGGGCGCCGTCGACCGGACCAGGATCACCACCGGGAGCACTCGTGTCGGGGTCGCAGCCAGCCGGAGCGTCGGTCTCGGGTTCGGGCAGGTCGGCGGCATCGCGCGCGTTGAGCCACGCGGCCGGATCGGTATGCTCGCCGTTAGTACCGCCTTGGCGGACTTCGAAGTGCAGATGCGGGCCGGTGCTGTTCCCGGAGGAGCCGACATCACCGATGTGCTGGCCCGCGGTCACGGTGTCGCCAGGTTGGACGTAGATGCCGGTCTCCCACATGTGCCCGTACGCCGTCGCGACCGTCTGCCCGGCGATGGTGTGCTCGATGACGATGAGCCCGCCGTACCCGCCGGAGAATTCGGCGACGGTGACAGTGCCATCGACCGCCGCGAGGATCGGGGTACCGTCGGGGGCGGCGAAGTCGGTGCCGGTGTGGAACGAACTCTCCCCGGAGATCGGATGGACCCGCGACCCATACTCGCTGGTCAGCACCCACGTGCCCTCCGGCACCGGGAACACCACGCGTGAGGACTCCGCCACCGTCGCCGCCGCTGGAACCACGGTGTCGCCGGTGAGGGTGGTCAGGATGGTCTCGGCGACGGGCTCATAGTTGCGGTACCGGTCGGGATAGGCGGAGACTTCGACGGCTTGGGCGGCCTCGCCCTTGTCCAACTGCTTCCAGCCGGGGATATCCAGCAGCCCCCTGGGGCTCGGGTAGTTGGGGCCGTCGGGTCCGCCGAAGAATGCCCGAGCCTGGTAGACGGGGTCCATCAGTTCGGCGACCGTGCCCCATCCGGACTGCGGGCGCATCTGGAACAGCCCCAACGAGTCGTGGTCGCTGCCGTCGCCGTCGTTGGGGTAGTTGGCCGATTCCGGGTAGGCGGTGGGGTTGGCGAGCTGTCGGAGGGTGGATTCGGTGAGCGCGGCCATCAGCGCGATCACCAGCCCGTCACGGGTGATTCCCTCGATGCTCGTGCCGGTCTCGATGATCGTCGCCGCATGCGTGAGCTGGGTGTTGTTCAACGTGAAGGTCTCACCGTTCGCTGTTGTGACGGTGAGTTCTTCGGGGACGTCACCGACTGTGACGCCGCTGCCGGTGACGGTGCATGAGGCGGTGGCGGCGGGGTTCATCACCACCCCGACCCCGACCAACGCGAGTGACGGGCCGAGGAACACCAGGGCGAGGGCGGCGAAGGCGAGCTTCTTCATCACGAGCGATCACCCCGGACCTATCGGAGAGGGTTGTCGAGCTGGGAGAGCCGCAGCAGGTGGCAGGTGTCGTAGGCCGGGCCGCAGACGAGGAACACGGTGAACGCCACCGCATGCTCGGAGGTGACCTCTTCGTCGTTCCAGAGACCTTCGCGGTGGCGGGTGCCCTCGACCGTGTACGCCACAGTGCCCGGCAGGAGCTGGCCTGGCTGGGCCTGCTCGATCGCGGTGTCCCAGTCGTCGGGCACGAACAGGTTGTCGATGGTCAGGTGCTGAGTGGTGGCGTACTGGCGCAGCTCGATCCAGGCATCGCGGGTGGGCAGGTAGGCGGCGATGTCGGAGGCGAGCCCAGCCTGTTCCGCCCCGGACGGATCGCCGGTGGCGAGGATGACTGAGGTGTAATCCAGGGGCATGAACCCGGACGCTGTGTCCCAGGCGAACAGCGTCTCGGCGACGTTGCGGGCGAAGGACTCCGGATTTTCCGACGCGGCCACGGTTGGCAGGCGCGGTGCCGTCGTCGGCACCGAATCAGCCGGTGCGGTGACCACAGGCCGGGGCGGCCTGTCGTCGTCCCTGTCGTAACTGGGTGGTCCGGTAATCAGCCCATAGACGCCGACACCTGTCAGCGTGAGGACCGCCACGGCAGCAGCGAGCACGGCGACCACACGGCGTCGGGAACGGGGGTCGGAAAGGTCGAGAGTCTTCATGGCCGGTAGGTGCACCGTGAGCACCCGCGGTCGGACAAGACTCAGAGGGCGCGTAGGTGTCCCCGCGCCGGGGCCGATCCAGTGTCATAGCGTCGGTCCCGGGCGGCGCGCAGCTCCTCAGCGAAGCGACTGGTCCCGGCGGCGGTGGCGAGAAAGGATTCGATCTGTTCGTCGGTGAGTTCGGCGGCGAGCTGGTCGACGTCGTAGTGCGCCCACCAATCGGCTAGTTCGGTCCAGGTCAGCACGAACGCCCGCACCGGGTACCGCACTGCCTCGCCATCGTCAGCCACTGCCGGGACGGGCCGCGGGGTGCGCTTCTTCGGCTTCGCGTTCTTGGCGCGAGCGAGTGCGTCGGCGGCGAGCTGATGCAGGTCCGCCTCGCGATGCTCTTGAGCGCTCTCGACGGCTATGCGGACAGCTTCATAGATCGGGTGCACCGGGGCGCCGCCGTCGATGCGTTCCAGCTCAGCGGTCACCTGTTCGCGTAGGTCGGCGGGCTGGGCGGCGTCGTCGGCGATTCTCTGGAGGTAGCCGATCTTCTCCAGCGTGGTGTGGGACGCACCGCCGGGAATCATCGCCGCCGCCTGGTCACGGCTCTTCCCGGGTGCGCCGCTTGACGGTGGTGCAAAATGTGCACCACCGTCACTTCCCGGCTGGTTCTCCGTGCTGAACCGGGCCGAAGCCTGCCGACGGGCGGCATCCTCGGCCATGAGCGTCTTCAACTCCCGGTACAGCGCCGCCGCCTCGGTCTGAGTCAGCGGCTTGTGCAGCACGTTGTCGTCCTGCTCGGCGAGGAGGTGTCCGAGTCGGTCGGAGATGCCCGAGCGGACCCAGACGTTGACGGTCTTCCAGCCGAGCTGCTTGATCGCCGCCAACCGGCGCGCACCACAGACGAGCACACCGTCCGGGGTGACGGTGACGGGTTGCAGGAGGCCCTCACGGTCGATGGAGGCGGCGAGCTCGTCGATGTCACCCAGCTCGGCGCGATGCCGGCGCCCGACCTGGATCGAGGCGACGGTGCGCTCCAGCTCGATGTATCCCGCCGGCGCGCTCACGAGTCATCACCTCCGCGATGACCCCTGCCGGCTCGGGGTGCGGCGAGGGAGATGGTGAGCACGAGGTCGTCATCGCGCAGCAGCACCGGCAGGCTCTCGCCGATCAGCAGCCGCAGCAGCACACCACGCCCCGCGGTCGTGGCCGCGTAAGCGGGGTGAGGGTTACCCAGTAGCGCCTTCAACAAGGCGGTCCAGGAACCGCCGGGAATGTCGAGGAGGGCGCGGGCGTGCTTGTCCCGCCGCAGCGCCTCGTAGGTGGCCTGGCGGGTGCCGGCCTTGGTCAGCGCCCCGCACACATGCTCGATCCCGGCCCGGGCGATGTCGGCCGGCCAGCCGAGCAGGGTGAACAAAGCCATCGCGTCCTCGACCGCAGAGGACGCCGACGTGCACGCCCGCGCCAACGCCGCAGAGTGCGTGCCCTCCCCGTGGATGACGGCGGCGTCGTCGGTGACCTGGAATGCCAGGTGGTATTCGGTCAGCGGGTTCTCGCGATCCGAGAAGCGTTCGGGATCATGGAACGCCGAGACATGCGGACGCCGTGCCTGATGGACAGAGCACAGCAGCCCTTGGGCGCGTTCCTCGAAGACACAGGTGATCCGCACCGCATGCGTGACCACCGCCCACGGGTCAACGGCGGTGCGGGCTGCCTTGGTGCGCATCACGTCGAACGCCGCGCTGGCCGCCTCCCACGGGTCCAACCCGTGCTTGCGCGCCAGCGGTGCGTACTTCTCCACGGTGAAGATCATGAGGTCCGCAGCGGCGGGGTCGTGCTCCCACGCGCCCGGCCCGGCGGCGTGGAGCCGGTGCAGCAGAGCGCGTAGGCCCTCGCTGGTCGTGAAGTCGTCGCCACTGTCGGTCGTCTTGTCGGTGGTGGTGTGCGTGTTCTCCGTCATGGTCAGGGCACCTCCTGACAAGCAGGTGCGCACGCCGTCCCTAAGAACGACGCTCGCGCTCCGTACCGTGGTGGTGCTCATGACCGGCTCCCTTGGCTCAGCTCATCCCCACCCCAGGCCTCGACGGAGGGTCCTGAGGGTGCTGGCTGCGGCCGAAGGCCGACAGCGGCGGCAACCGGCGCGCCCGATCCCCAAGACCCCGCAGGCGCGTGGCCGTGGTGGTGCGGGTGCGGCGGGCCAGCTCGACCTCGAAGTCGATACCCCGGCCCGCCAACGCTGCGCCGTGGCGGGTGAACAGGTCAGTGGGCCGCACCCACTCCACACCCCGTACACGCCGGCCCGCGCCCTGAATCGGCGTCTCATCGTTGTTGCCACGGAGGCGGGCGGTCTTTGCGGCCTGCACCGCCTCCGGTGCCTCAACCATTTCCACGGGCTCCATGGCGGTGCGGCTCGTGTCCGGCTCGGGCGATCGTTCACGGGGCTCTTCTTGCTGGTCTTGGTCGGTATTCATGAGTCCTTCGCCTCCTCCGCATCGGTGTCTACGGCGTCATCGAGCAGGTGCGCGGCGGCGAACCATCTGCCCACCGTGGAGGGATGGACGCCCAGCTCACGGGCGATCCTCTTGTTCGACCAACCCCGTCGCCGCAGCTCCTCTGCGCGTTCGCGCCGACCCGGCCCAGCGATGACCTGATCCGGGCGACGCCCGCTCCCCAACGAGGACGCTGGTCGTGGTGCGTTGCCATCCGCCGGCCCTGGTGTAGTGATCTCGACGCGGCTTGGCTCCTCAACGACGGCGGCGACAGGCCCCGGCAACTGCTCGTCGGGTTCGCTGAGCGTGGCCTCGTCGGCCACCGGTCGGGTGAGAATGACCGTCAGGTGGGTGATCGCCAGCAGCACCACCGGAGGCACCGCCGCCACACTGGCGGCCAGCACACCGGGGACATCGGCATCGGCGGCGACCACGGCATGGATCGCATTCGCGGTCACCGACACCGCGGCGCCACCGATCAACAGCGCCCACGGATACCAAGCCGACCGGTGACCGGCGAGCGCGACGACCGAGACAGTGGCGACGACGATGATCCCATCGACGATCAGCGGCCACGCCCACGCCTGCCCCGCACCGACCCCAGACCGCTCGGCCAAGTCAGCGAGTGCAGTGAAAGACAGCCAGAACGCGGCGGCAGCGATGAACACCGTCCCAGCCACGGCCGTGAGCACAGCCCAGCGCCGGCCCGCATGCCTGTCGATGACATGCGCCGTCATCACAGCTCCCGCACCCTCGACCGCGACTGGCGCGAGGCGTCTCGGGCAAACCACCCGTCGGGCGCCAGCGGCGAAGAGCCTCGCGCCGGCGACGACGAGTCCCGCGTGCCAGGGTGGGCGGTACGATAGGCAGAACGCACGGTCGCCGTGATCTCCCTCTCACCCAAACCCGTGTTCGAGGCCGCCGCGGACAGCACATCGAGGGCGTCCGAGGCGGGGAGGCCGTTCTCGGCGAGGCGGCACGCGGCCCAGAACAGGCCCCGGTTGCGTTCGCCCTCACCACGGGCGGCGACCCACGACGCCAGCCGTGACACATCCGCCTCCCGCGCCCCACCCTGCCTCGTCGGGCGACGAGGTGCCGGGCGGGGGTCGAGGAAGTCCCGCAACTGGTCCGAATCCAGCGGGGCGACCGAGCTGACGTTGATCCGCCGCACCTGATAGTCGGCAGCAGTACCGCCCGTGGACACCGCCGAGGGTGGGACAAGGATGTAGCCGCCGTCGCCGCGGAAGTCGATAGCGGCGCTGGGCGCCTGCCACGATCGCTGAGCCTTGCCTGGTGTCGCCGGGTAGTAGGCGTGCATTCCGCCCGAGGGCGTGGTCACGCGGAACTGCCACCCCGAAACGAGTCCGGCACGATGCGCGTGCTCGAACGTGCGGTAGCCATCGATTGAGCCATGAACATCGACATCCACCACCACGACACCCGACGCAGGCCCGGTCGGGACGCCGATGTTTGCGTCCGGATGCTGACGCCACCACGCCTCCACCTGGCCGGGGTCGGTGGTGGCGTCGTGGAAGCCGTGCTCGGTGAGCGGGCGCTTTCCTCCCGGTATGCACGGGAACACCGGCACCCCCGCACGAGACAGCTCAAGAGCAGCAACAGACAACGGCGACCCGCCATCCACTCGTGTCAGCACACTCGCGATGGCACCGACGGTGGCCATCACAGACCCCGTTCCTGCGCCACCGCCGGTGCCGACGCGCCGGCGGGCCGCGCACTGGGCTCAGGCAACGGCTCCATGCGCCGTCCCGGCGTCGACCGCTCCGACGCCGGCCTCTCGCGTGCTGACCGGTCGCGTTGCGGAGTCTCATAGTCGAGGCCCGGCGGGGTTCCGTCGGCGACCTGTGCGGTGTCGAGCTGATCCAAGATCGCCAGCGCGGTCTTACGAACTCGCTCACCGGTGGCCTTGACCACCTCGACCGGCTCCGTGCCATCCACTCTGGCCGCCCAGGTCGAGACGTAGGGGATCGTGTAATCGCTCGTGTCCATGTGATGGGCCGCGCCGATCATCAACGCAACCGACTCGGCCTCCACCTCCCCGATCCCACGATGCTGTCGAGCATCCTCGTTCTCCGGATCGTGCATGAGGACGTGCCCCAGCTCATGGCTGAGCGTCTTGGTCTGGGCGGCGGGGTCCATGTCCTCCCGCACCGCCACCGTCTTCGCGGTGTAGTCGGTCATCCCGTTGGCGCCGTGGATCATGCCCTCATGCGGCACCCGCAGCACCTCGAAGCCACGCTCCTCGATCTGCGCGACAAGCCCCTCCCATAGCCCGACCGGGGCTTCGCCTTCTAGCATGCGCGGCGCCGGCGGCTCCGGGATCGGATCACCGGAGGTCTGCGAGGCATCCCAAACGTATGCGGGCCGGACACCGACCATCTTCGACCGCACCATTTCGCCCGGCCGGGACTTCTCACCCTTGCCCAGGCGCCGCCACGACTCCGCATCGGCAGGGTTGGATGACGCGAAGCGCCCCGTGACCGGCGCGAGAATCTGATACCCCGGCTGACCCTTCTGCACCTGCCGGCCCAGGCCCTGCCACCGCCGATACCCGGCCACATACGACGGGAACGGCTCCGGCACGCGACCGACCTCGTAAGCCCCGGCATGCTGTGCCAAGATCAGAAGGGTGTTCGAGAACGATCTCGCCCTGAACCGTGCCGCGAACGCGATCGCCCGCGACCAGTCATCGCCGGAAACGAGCTGCTCGACAGCGCCGGTCAGGCGCTCATGCAGCTCATCGAGCTTCGCCTCTCGTACGGCCTGGGCTTGCTCCCGTGTCCTCACCATCGTCGCTGTCTCCTCCCGCTCCCCTGAACACCGGGCCGATCGGGCTCGGTGACCATCAGGTGCGCCGGGATAACTAGCAAGCGAGAGACGGACAACGGATGGGCGACGTGACCGTCAGGCGCGGTAGTGAACCCGACGTGTCCCCACCGGATTACCAGCCGACAAGCCGCCCCTGGTGCGGCAACGGGCGAAGATGCGGATGTGCGTATCGCAGATGCGGAGATGTGTACCGCACCGTCAAACGGAAGACTTCTGCCGACTGATCTGGCGGTAGCGGGTCGGAGTCACGCCAACGGCTTGACGGAACATCCGGGCTGCGTGACCGCGGCTGTACCAGCCAACCTCACGCATTGCCACCTCGATCGGCAGATCGGTCTCACGCAACAGACGCGCCAGCCGCTCGGCACGCAGCGTCATCAGGTACGTCATCGGCGACTTCCCATAGGCATCCGCAAAGACCCGACCGAGCTGCGACGGCGACAAGTGCACGGCGGAAGCAAGCTGGTTCAGCGTCCACCCCTGTTCCGGGGCGCTGCGCAGAATCTCGGCCGCCTCGCGAACTTCAGCTCGAAGTGGTGAGAAGTGACGGTGGAGGGGCAGACCGGGCAGCGTGGCCTTGCGCTGCGTCGGCGTCCACCTCGCCACGGTGGTTCTCACGTAGGGAGTGATCACGTCGAGCACAGCGAATAGCAGCGCCTGCATCCGGTAAAACTTCTCCGGCGTCGGACCGTCGAGACTGAGCGCGACCAGCTCATCCAGCCACGGCATCAGCATCCCGGAGCGGTCTTCACCGAGGTGGAGTATCTGAGCAGGTTCGGAGTACAACTCGTCGGCGAAGTCCTGCGCATCAAGCCGATCCGAGAGCAGCGCAGCGTGTTGCCAGAACACCTGATCAACGACGTAGTCGCGGTCCAGATACAGCGTCGTGGCCGTTGCCCAACTCTCGGGCTCTGCGCCACATAGGGTATTCGCGGCGAGGACGACCACATCTCCGATGTTGATGTGATGGGCGCCGAACTCGCTGAACAGCAGTGCTGCTCCAGCACGAACGACGATTATCTTCACACAGTCATACGCGATCGGATCGATCGCTGCATGCACCGTCCGCGTCCGCGCGAGTATCGGAGTGAATAGCCGCGGACGCCCGGCTGGGACACATGCGGGGAGTGCCACGGGCCCTCACAGCGTGCCGAACCATGCAGGGGAGATCGGGCTCGTCCGACTCGAGGAAGCCAGGATCATCGCACTCCTTGCGTGGCGGCGGCTTCTCGGGCGGCGGCGACGGTCGAGCCGGACTGGCGGCGGGTCATGCGCCGGAGGACGGCCGGGGTGACCAGGGTGCCGACGAGGGCCCAGGCTGCGAGCACGGCGACGGTCGCCCAGGTGCGCCAGGTGCCGCCGATCTCCAGGCCCGCGGCCACCTCGTCGGGCAGGAATGCCGAGCGCATGCCGAGTCCGAGCCAGTACATCGGGAACACCTGCGCGATGTACTGCACCCAGGTCCAGAGCTGCGAGAGGGGGAACAGCAGACCGGAGATGCCGATGAGGGCGCCAGTGGGGAGCATTCCCCACACGATCACCTTCTGCGGGTTGGGCATGAGCGAGCCCAGGACCATGCCGATGGGCAGAGTGGCCAGCATCCCGAGAAGCAGCACCCAGGCGATCGTGAACCAGCCGTGCAGAGTCGTGGGCATGATGCCGTCGAAGATGATCGCACTGGGGATCAGGATGACCAGCAGCATCGGCAGGATGGTGAGCGAGTGCTGTAGCATCTGCCCGAAGTAGTAGCCAATGATGCCCCTCGGGATGGCGCGCATTCGGAGAAGAGTGCCGTCTTCGCGTTCTTGGGCGAGTTGGCCTGCTGGGCCGAGGATGAGGGTGAAGGCGATCATGCCGCCGAGGATGCCGGGCATCGCGAACTGCGGCAGCAGCAGCTCGGTGCCCTCGATCTGCGTGTCCCGGTTGAACCAGAGGTAGACCATGACGGCGCCGGCCATGATGAGGTAGAAGGCCTGGTCCTGAATGCTGCGCAAGGCTAGGAGGAACTCGGTCCAGCCCCGGCGGAGCCCAAGGTCGATGGCGTGGAGTGTGCGGTTCATGATGCGTCCTTCCTGGAATCGCCGGGTGCCGTGCCTTGGTCAAGGGTTGGCTGGCACCCGGCGATTCCAGGAAGGACGCATCATGAACCGCACACTCCACGCCATCGACCT